>SDBV01010006.1_pt1 | contig 12499 bp, 13 predicted proteins | sample 2277081 | NCBI WGS metagenome assembly SDBV01 (sample SAMN10402039, study PRJNA504765) | marine sediment metagenome | isolation source: marine sediment core GS10_PC15, 223 cmbsf | place: Arctic Ocean: Southern Knipovich Ridge | collected 2010 | reverse complement strand
AGGCTGCGCGAAGGTGTTGGCGACGCTGCTGGCTCCTGGGGACGTGGACATGGACGTCCTGCCCTTCTTGGAGGGCTACGAGGAGGCGAACCGGATCACGTTGTCCGAGGCCCAGCGGGAAGCTGTCGTTCAGCTGGCGACGCATCGGGTGCTCGTGCTGACGGGTCTCCCTGGCACGGGCAAGACCACCGCGGTTCGTGTGCTGGTGCGGGCCTTCGAGGAAGCGAAGGTCTCTTTCGCTCTCATGGCTCCGACGGGAATTGCGGCGAAGCGATTGTCGTCCGTGACGGGCAAGCCAGCCTCGACCATCCACCGGGCCCTGCGCTACGACGGCAAGAAGTGGGCTCGCAATGCCCAAAACCGCTACGTCGTTGACGCGGTGATCGTGGATGAGATGAGCATGGTCGACCAGGAGTTGTTCTTCCGGTTGTTGAGCGCCTTGCGACCCGACACCGCCCTCGTGCTCGTGGGCGACGATGCTCAGCTGCCTTCTGTCGGACCTGGCAACGTCCTGCGGGAGCTGGTTGACTGCCCCGACGTTCCCAACGTGCGGCTCACCCAGATATTCCGGCAGTCCGAGAAGGGTGAGATCGTGCTCAACTCGCACCGGATCAATCGTGGTGAGACCCCGTCGCTGGAGACGGGCAACAAGGACACCGAGTTCCGGTTCATCCGACTGTCGGACGAGAGCAAGATCGTGACCCTCATCGTGGGGATGGCTGCGAAGCTCAAGGACCGCAACGCCAACTTTCAGATCCTCTCGCCGAAGTACGAGGGGGAGGTGGGGGTCAACAACCTCAACGAGCGGCTGCGTGACAAGCTCAACCCTCCAGGCCCCAAGGAGTGGAAGCAAGGGCGTCTTCACTTCCGGCTGGGCGACAGGCTCATGGTCGTCAGGAACGACTACGAGCGAGGGGTCTACAACGGGGACATGGGTAAGCTGGTCCGCATCGATCGGGATGACCTGACGGTTCGGATCCACGGTGTTGGTGAGAAGGACCCTGATACCGTGGTGGAGTTCACTCATGAGGCTGCCGAGGAAAAGCTTTGCCTGGCCTACGCTGTGAGCGTCCACAAGAGCCAGGGGTCGGAGTTCGACACTGTCATCCTGCCGGTGGTCCGATCCCAGGGCGGGATGCTTCAGCGGAATTTGCTCTACACGGCCGTGACGCGGGCTCGGAAGAAGGTCTGGCTCATCGGGGAGGACGGCGCGGTCGAGAAGGCGGTGCGGAACAACAAGGTCGTCAAGCGCAACACGAGCTTCTCGAAAGCTGTCACGGCGAGCGTGGCCGCCGGTGTAGAGAAGAGGGATGGCCAAGAAGGATCCTCTGGAGCAACTGACTCCGCAGCAGATCGAGCGGCTGCAACGACTTGAGTCCGAGATCCGCTTTGACAAGCTCACCTCGGCGTTCTCTATCGAGGGTCGAGACTCCGAGGGTCGGAAGCGGTGGACGATGTTCTCGGCCAAGGCGGAACGAGGGGACACCAAGAGCTGGCCGCACGAGGACATCGCTATCGTGGAGTGTTTGCTCTCCAAGCACGTTGTGATGGCGACCTACCGGGACGCGGTTCGCCGGAAGGTCATGACGGCTTCGGTCGCCAACAAGGAAGCGAAGGCGATCCGGGCCAGCTACGACGCCAATATTGCGAACTTGCTCCAGCAAGGTGACGACGAATGACGCCCAAACAGATCGAGGAAATCTACGAACGCCTGCCTACCCTTGTTGTGGAGCTGGCTCCCGACCCCTCGTCCCGAGGGCCTGCTCATCTTCAGAGCCTCATCTCCCGGGTCCGGGGCTACCTCAACGAGACGGGGATCTACATCCAGCGTGTGATCAAGGCCAAGGCCGACTTGGAGTCTGAGCTGGAGGCGCAGCAGGTGGCCTTCCAGATCAGTTCTGACGAGCTGCTTGCCGAGGACAGGAGGGTCACGCGACTGCCAGCCATCCGGGACCGCGAGGCTATGATCAACCTCCTTCTTCGCGACGACCGGAAGATCATCTTGCTCCTGACCAAGCAGGTCAACGACATAAGCTATGTCGAGAAGGCCGTTCGGCACCGGCACCGTGAGCTGGAGCATACGATGAGCGCCATCCGACTCCAGCGCAGCCTCATTCAGACGGAGCTGAAGACGGGGTCGTTCTTCGGTGACGAGGGAGAGGAATCTCGGGGCTCCACGTGGGGACGCAAACCCCCCACGGACACCGACATTGACGAAGAAGAAATCGAACGGCTCATGGACGAGGCGGAGGACGACGGAGAGGAAGTCGAGGACGACGAGACCACTGAGGGCGAAGAGACCAACGAGACCGCTGACTTCATCACCGAGGGGGTCCGGAGCGACGACACCATCCAGGACACTTCGCCCGAGGACGACGAGGATGAAGACCCCGAAGAGGACGACCTCTTGAGTGACCTCGACGACCTCGACGACGATGTTGCTTTGGGGGGCTCGGAGCCGCTGCTCTGTAGTGTCTGCGGCGAGCCCCAGAAGGAGACCGACTCGGGGCTGGTTTGCGCTCAAGGTCACGGAGCCGAAGAGACGCCCCTGGCCAAGGATGACGCGAAGCCTTCGGAGGACCCGGGGCTGGACGAGTCCGACCTGTTTGGGGAGCCTGAAGCGACGCCTGAACCAACGCCTAAGCCGGCTGTTCCAGCCAAAGACGAGCCAGAGGATCCTGATATCGCCAACTTCCTCGAAGGCGAGGACGATTTCTCCGACATTTTCGCAGAACTTGGCGAGGGCGGCTGACCTCTCGGTGTATACACCCCCCGTACGATTGTTCGCTCTGGCCCACCCACCCCTTTGATTTGTGGGTCTGGGGCGACCCACAACCTGGAGTGATAACCGATGAGTGACGACGTTTTTGGCGACTACGATTTCGAAGACGATGTGAGCCTCGACCCCGAGGACAAGAAGCACGCGGCGACCGACCGCCGTGATTGGTTCAAGGGGGACAAGGGCCACACCTACCGGGTAGCACCTATCTACTTCCACCCGATCAACATCACGGTGATGAAGGCGGCCAAGAAGAAGAACCCTGAGATCGAGCGAGAGGCCCTACTAGAGATCGGCCAGAAGGCTCTGGCCGCACGTGCTGAGGAACTCGGCAAGGCGGCGGATCAGCTGGACGACCACGAGAAGTTGGACCTGCGGCGCATCCAGTTCCGCAAGTTCATGGCCTACTACAAGGATGGCCTCGGCTACGTCGTCTCCCGGCTTGGCAAGGACGGCAAGGACGCCGACAAGGTCTGGGGGATGATGGGGGACGTGAGGAAATACTTCACGACGATCTTGCTTGTTTACCCGACCACGCGGGAGGGTGAGATCGACAAGAGTCGCCTCTCGAAGGGGTGGCTCGTTCAGCCCTGGCGCTTCTCGGGCAAGGTCTACGGTCGACTCCACCAGGTCGCTGCCGGACTGAAGTCCAACGAGCTGGCCATCGCCACCCAGGACCTGAGCCTGAAGTGCACCAACACCGACTTCCAGAACTTCGAGCTGGACGGTGCTGGTCGGGGCCTGTGGCTCAAGAGCCCGAAGTTCCGCGACAAGGTGTTGGCTGAGGCGGTCAAGCTCTACAAGGAGCTGAACCCCTTCCGTGAGCTGTCGACGGCAGACCTCAAGACGAAGCTCGGCGTCGGCGGCGATGCCGGCGAAGACGTGAGCGACGACGACTTCGACGACATCCTGGACAACGTCTAGGTCCAGGTGATCACCCTTGGCCTCGACCCGAGCCTGACCGGGTTTGGCTGGTGCGTGCATCGGTCGGACATCGCTGGTCCTGAAAGGGTCGTTGCCAAGGGGGTCTGGGAAACGGCACCCAAGCAGGTGTTCGTCTGGCGTTACATGTTCTTTCGCGAATCAGTGGGTCGGCTGCTCGACGAGTTCTCCGAGGTGGAAGCCGTCGGAGTCGAGTCTCCACCTTTCGGTGAGCAGTTCAGCGAGGGGCTCTACGGCCTCTTCCTGTACGTGCTGGAGGCCCTCTTCCTTCGCCGCAAGGACGTGGTGTTCTTCGACCCCATGACCGTGAAGCTCCTTGCCAAGATGGACAATCGTGTCCGGCGAGGGACCATGGACAAGCGGGACATGATCGACGCCGCCAAGGCGGACACCGGCATCAAGTGCTGGAACCACAACGAGGCCGATGCGTTCATCATCGCTCGCTCAGCCGCACGCTTCTGGGACTTCCAAAAGGATCGCCTTCGTGAAGATGAGCTGACCCACTCCGAGAAGCGTTCTTTCGCTCGAACACACACCCTCCAAAAAGGGGCCAGAGCAGGGCAGGTGGTGAAGAAGGGTCTGGTCTTCCGAGAGGACGACCGCTTCTTCCAGTTCTCCCTGCTGAGCCCCGGCGATGTGAACGTCGCCATCAACTTCTCTCGCGAGGCCCCCTGATGCCCCCAGCCGCCACCACGACCAAGAAGACGACCAAGAAGGTCACCAAGAAGAAGACCGCCAAGAAGGCCACCAAGAAGAAGGAGAAGTCGGCCGCCGCCCTGGCGATCAGTGTGATCAAGACGAAGCTCAAACGGGACCCTGTCAAGCTGAACTTGGGACAGCGACCCCACGTCGACAGCGGGAGCTTCGCTATCAACGACCTGATCGGCGGCCATCTCGCTGCCAACGGCAAGGAGCAAATCTGCCCTGGTTACCCCTGCGGCCGGCTCATCGAACTATATGGCCCCGAGGCGTCGGGGAAGACGACCGCCGCTCTTCACGCCGTCGTGCAGGTCCAGAAGCAGGGGGGCAGCGTCCTCTACCTGGACTACGAGCACTGTCTCGATCGGAAGTATGCCCAACACCTGGGCGTCAATTTCCGCGAGGACAAGATGGCGTACATGCAGCCCGACACCCTCGAAGAGGGCATCGAGATGATCCACATCAGCCTCGTCGCGGGGATCCACCTGATCGTGATCGACTCCGTGGCGGCGATGGTGCCCCGGGAAGAGATGGAAGCCGATGTGCAGAAGGAGGGTCGGTTCGGGGCCCTGGCGCGAGTGCTCGGCCGCAACCTACCCAAGCTGGTCAACTGGATTGACAACGCGAAGTTCCGGAAGCGTAACCGTAACGGCACCCCCGTGTTGATGCTCAACCAGACCCGTGCGGACATAGGCTCCAAGCAGAAGGGCGCCGTGAAGACCCCGGGCGGGTACGCCCTGCGGTTCTACTGCACCATTCGGCTCCAGTTCTCGCCTCAGAGGCTGGAGTACATCAAGCGCAAGGACACGATCACGGGCAAGGAGGTCTCCATCCCCTTCGGTAGCCACACGCGGGTCAAGGTCGTCAAGAACAAGATCGACCTCAAGAACGGGATGACCCACGACATCTTCATCCGCTGGGGCGAGGGGATCGACGACCACTACAGCATGATCGCCGCTGGAGAATACTACAAGGTCTTCAAGCGAGAGGGGTCCTGGTACATCTACGGCGAGCAGCGCTTCAACGGTCGAGAGAAGCTCCGGAAGTTCTTGCAGGACAACCCCAAGGTGTTCAGCAAGGTCCGAGTCGAGATTCTGGCGAGGTTGTCAGGCGCTTTCAACCAGCCCGTCGCTGAGCCGACCGAAGAGGAACTCATCGAGAGGGAGTACGAAGAAGAGTTCGGCAAGAGCGACGAGGACGAATCCGACGAGGACTACGACGACGAGAGTGTCTTCGGCACGGACGACAAGGACGAGGGCTCAGGCGTCGAAGAGGAAGTGGTGGAGGATCTCGACGCCTCGGGTGAGGACGATGATTGAGGTCGAAGTCCAGAATTTCCAGTCGATCGAGAAGCTCGCGCTGAACATCGACGGGTTTGCGGTCATCGTGGGCCGAAGCAACATCGGCAAGAGTGCCGTCGTGAGGGCTCTTCAGTGTGCCCTCACGGGAGCCACCGGGACGGACTTCGTTCGTCATCGGCCAGACTGCGAGAGGCTCACGCGGGGCAACAAGAAGTGCAAGTGCCAGGCGTCGGTCATGATCAAGACCGCCAAGCTCAAGCTGTTTTGGGAGAAGGGTGACGCCATCAACCAGTACACGGTGTGGCAGGACGGTGAGACGGGGAAGGGGACGGTCTACAGCAAGATCGACCGAGGGACGCCCGACTTCCTTCTGCCGGACTTCGAGCCCGTCAAGGTCGGCAAGGATAGCACTCTGATCCAGGTCTCCGAGCAGTTCGCCCCCATCTTCCTGCTGGACCAGTCGGGCAACATCGTGGCCGATGTCCTGAGTGACGTGGCCCAACTCGACCAGGTCAATGTGGCCATGGGGCTCGTGTCGAAAGACCGCAAGAACGCTCAGTCCACGAGGCGTGTCCGAGAGAAGGACATCCTGGACCTGGGGGAGACCCTGGTGCATTTTGACGGGCTCGACCAGGCAGCGGCCGATGTCCAGGGCGTGGAGGCCAGCTTTAAGGCTGTGTCCGGGGCTCAGGAGGCCGTTGGGCTGCTCGATGGGTACGTGGACACTCTGGGCGCCTTGGAGGGCTCTGTGGCGGCCCTGGACACCGCTACGGCGTTGGATCTTCCGGTGAGTCCCCCGTTGAGGGAGTCCTTCCGGAAGAGTTCGGAGTTGGACGGATTCTACCAGGCGGTCGCCGAGAGGGCTCCTGTCGTCCGTCGCCTGTCGGGGATCCACAAGGTGGCCCTGCCCGACACCGGCCCGATCGAGGGCACTGCTGAGAAGCTCGACAACCTCGTGGCGTGGTTGGCCAGCCTGCGGGAGTTCAAGGCCGAGGTCCCGCAGTTGAAGAAGCTGGACAAGGCCAGCCTGCCCGACCCCAAGCCCGTGAGGGACGCGGTAGGCCAATCCGAGGCTCTTCAGTCGTTCCTCGACAAGCAAGACCGACTGAAGCCGGCGGTGCCCGGGCTGGAGCAAGCTCTGGCCACGACCGAGCCTGAGCCCTTGTCTGTGAGGGAGGCCGTGAACAAGACCGAGGCCCTCCAGACCTTCCTCGACAAGCAAGACCGGTTGGAGGGGGCTGTGCCCGAGCTGGAGCAAGACCTGGCCACGACCGAGACTGAGGAAGCCACTATCCTGAAGCAGATCAACGAGCTGGGCATCTGCCCGACTTGCTCCCAAGACATCGACGCAGAGCACTGCCTGCACATGGAGGGTTGAGATGCCGCGACTAGCCTTCCTCTTCCGCACCGACGTGCACACTTCCGACAAGAACCCGGCCTCGTGGAAGGCCGACTACGCGGCGGAGATTTGGTCCAACCTGGAGCAGATCGGCGAGCTGGCCCGCAAGCACAAGGTGGTCGCGGTGCTCGACGGAGGCGACTTCTTCCACGTCAAGGCCAGCACGCGCAACAGCCACGCTCTCGTGGCCCAGACGGCGGACGTGCACAGGGAGTACCCCTGCCCCGTCTACCTGGTGCCAGGCAACCCCGACATCGCTTACAACCACCTCGACACCCTGGAGCGGCAGCAGCCCTTGCGAGTCCTGTTCTCCACGGGGGTGTTCCGGCGCTTGGGGGAGGCCACCTTTGATTCGGTTGGGAGTCGCTACGAGCGCCTGGCGGACGAGGGGGACGGGCCGACCGTGAGGGTCGTGGGTTTCCCCTACAGTTCGACCCGCACGTTGGAGGAACTGCGAGCCCTCAAGAAGGGCGACGAGGACTACCTCATCGCCATCGTCCACAACTTGGCTGGCGAGAACCCGCCCGCTGGCGTCGAAGAGTTCTTCGGGGAGCCGGTCTTTCGCTACGCCGACCTTGCGAGTGAGGACGGTCCCGACGTGTGGTGCTTCGGACACTGGCACAAGGACCAGGGCTCGTGCTTCGTGGACGGCCGCTACTTCATCAACCCGGGCGCCGTGTCCCGAGGGGCTTTGGTCAAGGAGAACCTCCAGCGGACGCCCCAGGTGACACTCATCGAGTTCGTCGATGGGGAGATCATGGTAGGGATGATCCCCCTGGTGGTGGCCCCGGCCACCGAGGTGTTCGACCTTGAGCGGAAGCAGCGGCGGGAGAAGGAGAGCAAGGTCATCGAGGACTTTGTGGCTCACATGCAACGAGACATAGCCGACGAGCCAGCGGAGAGCATCGAGGGCAACATCAAGAACCTCTCGGACTTCGCAGCTGATGTGCAGAGCACGGCTTTGGAGTACCTGGAGAGGGCGCGAGGCTGACATGTACATCTCCTGGTCAGGCTGGAAACTACACGAGGGGTGCGCGTTCGCCTACTGGCACGAGTACCTGGCCAAAACCGTCCCCGAGAAGCCCAACGACCGGCTCGGCTCGATCTACGGCTCCACCGTGGGGGTGCTCTTCGAGCTGTTCTACAACGAGCAGTGGTGGCGGAAAGATCAGATCCAGACCTTCATGGTGGGCGAGGTCGAGCGGGTGCTCGAACAGGTCGTCCAGGAAGAGATCACCTACGACCAGAAGAGAGATCGACCCGGCGGCGTTCTGCTCTGGAAGGGTCCGCCACCGGACTGCAACCCCAGGGGCCTGTACTACGACCAAGATGAGCTGGAAGCCGATGTCTGCGAAGGCGTGCGACGAGGGCTCAAGATCATCCGGCACCACCGGTTGCTTGGGCGTCGCGCTCAAGCTGAGGTGGACCTGAACTCCAAGGTCGACGGTCACATCCTCGGGGGTCGTGCGGACTTCATCATCCTCCGGACCCGGCCTCACTACGACCTCTGCTTGCTCGACGGCAAGGGGTCCCGTCACCACGGCAAATACGTGGATCCCCGGCAGCTCCACTGGTACGCCATGCTGCACCGCCTGCGGTTCGACAAGCTCCCTGACAAGCTGGGTTTCGTCTACTGGAACAAGCCGCCTCCGCCGCGGTCGTTCAACCCGGAAGAGAGCCTGGATTGGGTCGAGTTCCCGGAGCACGACCTGGACCTGCTGCTGGAAGGAGCCCTCACGGCCGTGCGAGAGATCGAGGCGGGCATGGAGACCTTGCCCTCTTCTGATGCGGTCGCCGCTGACACGCTCCAAGAGCTTGCTCGGCAGGTGTTCAAACCTAGGCCGAACGAAGACAACTGCCGGTTCTGCCCGTACGCGACAGCAACGACGTGCGCTCGGGGTTTCGGCATCGTGAAGGAAATGGCACGTCGCTACAAGAAGTCGGTGTAAGGAGAGGCAATGGCAACCCTAGAGGAACTAAAGGAGCGGGTTGACGAGCTACTTCGTCGGCACGCCAGCGCTACCAAAAAGAAGGCAGAGCTGCGAGGACAACTGGAGGCCAAAAAGGCCGAGCTATCAGCTCTGGGCGAGGAAATCCTTGCCGCTGGGTACGACCCCCGCAAGCTCAGGGAGGAACGCGACAAGGCCCACACGGAGTTGGAGGGTTTGGTCCTAGCGTTCGACAGGGAGTTGGCGGACGTCGAAGCTGCCATCACCGCATACGAGGAAAAGTGATCATGAAGTTTCGGCTGCAAGCAGAGGACCTGAACAAGGCGTTGGCGGTTGCGTCGATCGTGCCCCCGAGGCCCATCACATCGCAGGGAGGGGCAGGGTTCCTCTTCGTGGTCAAGGAGGGCTCCTGTAGCATCCACTCGCGTGATGCTCTGCGTCAGGTGAGGGTCGAGATCCCTGTCACCGATGTGGATGGCGAGGGCTCCTTCATCTACCCCTCGGCCAAGATCAAGGAACTTCCGCACCTCGATGGCTGGATCGAGTTCGAGGCCGGCCATGACAAGGACGATGATCGCTACTGGGTGAAGTACCATACCGAGGGGGGTGCTGAGGCTGAGCGGTCAACCTACGACCCCCGGTTGGTGGAGTCGATGGACGAGGCCCTCGAAAAGGCCGGCGAGGGACGCACCTTCCCGGTGGCCCCTCTGAAGGAGGGCCTTAGGTTGACCCAGGGCTACCTGACCAAGCCCAACGACACCAGGACCGATGACCGGTTCAAGGTCCTCCAGCTCTTCGACGCCTCGAAGAAGGAGTGGGCACGCGGCGACGGCCACCTGTTCGCCTCGGACCACGTGCGGGCCTGCTACTTCCACTGCGATGTGTTCAAGGGGAAGGGTCTGGCTATCCATGGCCAGCACCTTCCCATGCTGACGGCCTTTCTGGCGAAGTGCGAAGGCGACGTGACCCTGAAGCGGGGCGAGGGGGTGACCTACCTGCTCAACTCCAAGGGCTGGGCTCTGGCTTGGGCTCACCACGTCACGACCCACGGCAAGTTCGGCTACTACTCGCACAAAGAGGACGGCTTCATCCTGAAGGTGCCCAGGGACATCCTCGTGAAGACCCTGCGGTACACCCGAGGGGCACTGGACAAGCGACAAGACAAAATTCGAGTGAAGTACACCCACGAGAACACGTCGCTCCAGTTCTTGACCAGCGAGGTAGATGGCTCGGCGTGCAGCGTCCTGGTGGGTGTGGTGCCCGTGGAGGGCGAGGAAGGGTCCGGGAAGCTGGGCAAGACTGAGCCCTTCGAGGCCAACGTCAACATCAACTACCTGTTGGAGCTGTTCGAGCCCATGCAGGCTCACGAGCCGGAGTTGCGGGTCTCCATCATTCCGGCAGCAAAGGATCGTCGTGAGGTCGTCCTGTTCCGGACCATCGAAGAGTTTCCGCTGAGCGCCAGCGGCAAGGTGCTGATCTCCGAAAAGGACACGAAGGAAGAGGTGTACACGTGCCGAGTGACGAGGTTCATGCCATCGAAGGACTGAGCCAACGGGTTCGAACGCTTGGCGATCGGACTATCCGGCTGACAACCCTTCGAGATCGAGTGCGGGACGACCTGGCGGTCAAGCAGGCTGAGGTCGAGACCCTGTCGCAGCGGATCGAGCTGCTCGTCAAGGTGGGGGAGCTGTTCCGCACACTCATGGACCTCATGGTCGTCAAGCAGGTGCGGGTGGTCGAAGAGATCGTCACGGAGGGCTTGCAGTCGATCTTCCACGACCTCGACCTGAGCTTCGAGAGCGACATCGTCCCGAGGTACAACAAGATCGCGGTCGACTTCTACGTCCGCCAGGGCCAGAAGGACGACCCCCTCTCTTTTCGGGGCCGACCGCTGGAGTCGTTCGGCGGCGGTCCCTCCAGCGTGGCCTCCCTGGTCCTGCGGGTGTTCACGGTCATACGCCTCAAGCTCTGGCCTGTGCTCATCCTCGACGAGGCCCTGGGTGCCGTCTCCGACGAGTACACGGACCAGACCGCCCTGTTCCTTCGAACTCTTGCCCAGAAGATGGGCGTTGACATTCTGCTGGTCACCCACAAGCAAGCCTTCCTGGATCACGCGAACGTGGCCTATCGGTGCTCGGAGGTCGTCGAAGAGGACGGCTCGACCAGGCGCTTGGCACTAAGGAGCATCAAGTGAGGTCGAAGTCCGAGGTGCAGCAGAGGGTTCGTGCGCTGCTTGTCCAGGAGCTGGACCGACGGGCGGAGCTGGCCTCCAAGCGGCTGCCCCGCTTGTGCGTGCACAACCACAAGCACTCCTTGGACGACCGCAAGAAGGTCGACGGGGAGCCCAACGAGATGTTCAACCGGATCGGGTACGACAACGGCGACCCGGTCGAGCGGAAGCTGGGCCTGTGCATGTTGGGCGCCGAGAACCCAGAAGAGTGGGGCGGCACCATCTGTGAGGATGCCATCGACGCCCAGCGGTGCCCTCACTTCCAGCCGACGGTGACGAAGGAGAGCCTCTTGGTCGAGTTCCAGGAGCAGCTCTCGGCGCCGGGCGGGCTGGAGAAACACCTGCCGGCTGCGGCTGAGCTGCTCTGGGTCCTCGAAGGGACGATGACTCCGAAGCTGCCTTGGTGGAAGCTCCTGTGGTACCGGTTCTTGCGGATTCGGGTTGAGCCACCGTTGACGGCAACCGCCCAGTGGTCGGATGTGCTGGGCCTGCTGGGTCCGGGAGCTGACGATGAAAGTCTCGGCTCTTGAACTGGTCCTGACCGCGGAACGACAGCGGCGTCAGGCGTCTCGAACGGGCACCGGCTTCGCCAGCCCCGTCCTGTGTGAGCGGGTCACGGATGCTCTCGACGCCCCCTTCTTCGTGAGCAACCAGCGCGGCTCCTTTGTGCTGGGTCGCCGTCGTCCGGCTGATGGATCCGTGCGGTTCGCCTTCACCGAGTGCCCCCTGAGCAACGAGGGCTCGCTGCTATCGGAGCTTCATCGCGTCCTATGGGAAACATCTGTGCAGCACGAATGGCCTAACCGGTGTAGTTCCATAGCCCAGGCCACTGCACAGATGGTGGGTCTGGGGTTGGAGCCCGCCGCCTTCGTGGTTTCGGCCTCCTTCCTGGAAGAGGCTTGCGGGAAGTCTCTGACGATCGAGGACGCGGACAAGATGATGCTGTTGCAGGGATACGTTGCCGAGGTAGATGGGGTCAGGATGTTGACCTCGGATCTGCCTGCTGGCACAGCCATCCTCGCCACGTCCCGAGCGCTTGTGGGGACGTACGTCAGGTCGGATGACCACCTCGCCATCTTGATCCGTAGAGCTGACCGGTCGTTGATGTTGGTGGGGGGCGATAATGTGGCTTGAAGCGCTGGTCGAGTGGGCACACACCCAGCTTGGGGACAGGGAGCGAGAGGCTCTCTGGTCCCGAGG
>SDBV01010005.1_pt1 | contig 12499 bp, 7 predicted proteins | sample 2277081 | NCBI WGS metagenome assembly SDBV01 (sample SAMN10402039, study PRJNA504765) | marine sediment metagenome | isolation source: marine sediment core GS10_PC15, 223 cmbsf | place: Arctic Ocean: Southern Knipovich Ridge | collected 2010 | reverse complement strand
ACAAAACACGCAAGGCGGGTTCTTAAATCACCCCCGTTCCTTCTTGCTGCACTTCCCTTATATTGCCGGCGCAACGACTTTGTTTGACAAAAAAGGATAAGCGAAATGAAAACATGCCGACATTGATGACCGACCAGAACGCTGTAATATCCAATGGTGCTTGTGATTATTTCGCCGGTCGGATATAATATTACCATCGCAGAAAGGCTTAAGCACAGTGCAGAAACAAGAACAGTGCTGTCCTCTTACAAAGAAGGAGAGATATTATGGCATCGAATATAAACCGCAGGGCGTTCATGCACAAATCGGTTGTTTCCGCCGCCGCAGGCGCGCTTGCCCTTGACGCAAAGTCCGCCGCCGCAGAAACAAACCACTCTGCCGTGGAACAGAAGAATACCCTGCCTGTCGGCAAGATCGCCGGAATGTCCGTCAGTCGGCTCCTTTTGGGCGGCAATCTGTTGACGCACTATACACACAGCCGCGATCTGCGATATGTCTATAAGCTGGCCGCCCAGTACAATACCGAAGCTAAGATCTTCGAAACCCTCGCGATTGCCGAATCCCATGGCGTAAACACCCTCGTCATTCATACAACGCCGTGGACCGACGCCATCCTCCGCAAGTACAAAAAGCAAGGCGGTAAAATCCAGATCATCATGTGCCCCACCGCCGTCGTCGATCCGTCGATGGAGGCCTACACCAAACAGGTTCAGCAGATCGCCGATATGGGTATTGATGCGCTTTATCTCTGGGGCGTCCGTGCCGACGAGTTGGCTTCGGCAGGCAAGGTCGATCTCATTGCAAAGGCGGTTGATCTTGTCAAAGGCTACAATCTCCCCTCCGGTGTAGGTGCTCACGACGTCAACGTCGTGCGCCTCTGTGAACAGCACAAGATCGATACAGATTTTTATATCAAAACATTCCATCACCACAACTACCCGACCGCCCCGCGACCTAACCAGATCAAAGGCCCTGTCGCCGAGATTCCCGGCTACTGGTGCAGCAAGCCCGGCGACGTCATCGACGTGATGAAGGATGTCAAAAAGCCCTGGATCGCGTTTAAGGTCATGGCCGCCGGTGCAATCGCCCCTGCCGACGCGTTCCGCTACGCCTTCGAAAAGGGCGCCGACCACGTCTTAGCCGGCATGTTCGACTTTGAGATCGCCGAAGACGTAAAAACCGCAAAGACCATCCTGACGGACCTGAAGCGAACCCGCCCCTGGCAAAGCTGACCAGCGATGGATACCCACAAGCCTGCTCGCCCCACCGATACCGCGCCGCAACAGGCCGAAGATGATGAAATTGTTCTTCCTTTCTGCCGGGTTTCGTTGTATTCTAAATGACAAAGTGGTTCCTGCTGTTTCGTAACACAAACGGCAGGCGCCATCAGGTCGGAGAATGATAGTTTACAGCGGGAGTATCTTATGAACACGTCGAAAACTGCCAATGCCACAGGAAGCGCCCTTATCCTGGCGAGCCTGCTGGTGATCGTCACCAGCCAGGCGCAAGCCCAGCTTCGGGTGGGTGAGACCGGCACTAATGCGCTGGAAAAATCCGTGGTGATGATCAGAAGCGTCAGCCAGGAATTCGATTATGTTACGCCATGGAAACAGATGACCATGGCCCAGGGATTGGGTTCGGGTTTTATCATCGAGGGCAACCGCATCCTGACTAATGCGCATAACGTCAGCAATAACAAGTACATAGAGGTAAAGAAGCAAAATCTTGCCAAACGCTACCCCGCCGTGGTTACCTTTATCGGCCACGACTGCGACTTGGCGGTATTAACGGTGCTCGATGAGAATTTCTTCGGCGACATGGTGGCTCTTGAACTTGGCGGCATTCCGAGTGTAAACTCCACTGTTCAAACGTACGGCTTCCCGGTTGGGGGCAGGCAACTGTCAACGACCGAAGGCGTTGTAAGTCGTGTGCAGATGGGCACATACGCCCACAGCCAGGCCGATGCACATCTCGTCGTTCAGACCGACGCCGCCATTAACCCCGGTAACAGCGGAGGCCCGGTCATGCAAGCCGGCAAAGCGGTCGGCGTTGCGTTTCAGGGGCTGCGTGAGGCCGATAATATCGGCTATATGATTCCCACGACCGTGATTCAACACTTCCTGGCTGACATCGCCGACGGTAAGTATCATGGTTTCGGTTCGTTAGGGTTCACGTTCTTTCAGGGCCTGCACAGCAAGAGCTATGCCCGCTATCTCAAGGTCCCCGCCGGTACGCAGGGCATAGTGGTCCTGAGCACAATGATGCACAGTTCCGTCGAAAACATGTTGCAGAGAAACGACGTCATTACGAAAGTCGATGATTACACTATTGATAACGACGGCATGGTTACCATTTACGGCCTTTCGATCCACATGTCCGAAGTCATCGAGCAAAAGCAGATCGGGGACACGGTTGGCGTCGCCTTCTATCGGGACGGTGAGCTTGTCAAGCAAGAGGCAACTGTCGCATTGAACAGGCCCATCCTGGCTTATGACCGTCAATATGACGTGCCGCCCCGCTATGTCGTCTACGCCGGGCTTACCTTTGTGCCCGTAACCAGAAACTACCTGGAAGTCTGGGGAAGCTCCTGGCTGGCTGACATCCCGTTTTACCTGCGATACCTGTTCTACGATTCCGAACAGTTGAACACAGACCGTCAACGCGCCGAATACCTGGTGCTCTCGGAAATCCTGCCTGACGAGGTCAATTCGTACTGTTCGGGCTTCGAGGACCAGGTCGTCGACAGCGTAAATGGTACGCCTATACGAAGGCTCAGCGACCTGCCGCAGGCTCTGGAGAGCAGGAGCACGGGTTTTTTGGTGATAGAATTCATGGGTATGGAGCGGCCGCTGGTACTTGATGTCGAAAAGGCCGCAGAGGCGCAGCGGCGCACACTCGAAAAATACAACGTCCCGTCGGCGACCAATCTGGAGGAACAGATATGACACGCCCAATCCTGACATACGCATTAGTGGCGGTGTTTGCCCTGCTGGCGCTGGTTGGCTGCATGGAACCGCAAGCGACCATGCCGCACGACAACACAGATATCGACATTAGCGAGGCAATGAAGGAGTCCCTGGTCTACATCAAGGTCTCGGCGTACAGCTTCGAGATGCTCCAGCCATGGCGATCCGCGGATCTGGTGGAGCGAAGCGGCTTTGGCTGTGCTGTGGGCCCCTACCGGGTCATCACGACGGCGGTGAATGTTGGCGATGCCGCGCTTATCGAGGTGCGAAGATACGGCCGAAATGAATACATCCCCGCGACTATCAAGGTCGTTGACTATGAATGCAACCTGAGCCTGCTGGAACTGGACAGCGAGGCGATGGGTGAGCCGCTGCGACCGGTCACCTTCAGTGAGCGCTATGAAAAAGGGGCTAAGCTGGAGTCTTACTGGCTATCGGGAAGCGGTGACATCGTCGCGGGCCGCGGTGTTCTGGACCGAGCCAGGGTCAGGAAGTCTGTGGCGTCATATGCACAGTTTCTCGAGTATGTTGCTGCTGGCACATCGGCGCAGAGCGGCAAAGGCCGCCTTTTCAGCATTGGCGGCGAGGGTATTGGGATCGCCTGTCGGGCGGACATGGGAAGGCAGGAGGCCGGGCTCATCCCGGCAGGCACGATCAATCACTTCCTTAGGGATGTGGCGGATGGAAAATATCGCGGTTTTGGGGTAGCCGGCTTTGCCACCCAATCGCTGCTGGACCCGTGGTTGCGGGCTCAACTGGGTATGACCGACGACATGAAGGATGGCGTTTACGTATCAAAGGTGCATAAACTCGGAACGGGCTGTGATATCGTTAAGGAGGGCGACTGCATACTCAGGATGGGCGGCTGGCAGCTGGACGCACATGGACGGTATCTGGACGCTGATTTTGAGCGTATTGCGTACGACCATATCATCAACAGCAAGGAAATCGGCGAAGCAATTGCGATGGAGATTTGGCGGGACGGCAAAAGCATGGCCATAGAAGTGCCCGTGACGAATTTCAAGGCGTCGGATATGCTGGTGCCCTACTATGAATACGACAAGAAGCCCGAGTATATCATTACGGGTGGTTTTGTAATCCAGAAACTAACGCGGAACTACCTGGCGGCGTGGGGGGACGGCTTTCCAGGTAAGGTACCGCCGCATCTCTATCAGTACTATCGCAACCATGCCTTTGCCCCAGGCGATGAGCGGCAGGAAATTGTGGTTTTGACATATGTGCTTCCGGCGGAGATTAACCTCGGGTACCACAGGCTTGGGCGGCTTGTGATCAGCAAGTTCAATGGCATGGCCATAACGCGCCTGGCAGACGTGGTGGCGGCAATGGCGTTAAATCCTGATGCGGCGTTCGATGTCATTGAGTTCGAGCAGGACAGCCCAACGGTTGTCATCCCACGGGCGGAGCTGGGCGCTGCCAACGCGAGGATCGCGCAGGTCTATGGCATCTCCGAGCTGTCGCGTGTGCGTCCGTAGGGGCGGCAAGGGCAAAGACATGGGCTGGTTGTGCCTGGTGGGGGCAGCAGAGTAGGATTCTGATTGATTAGGAGGGTGTTTCACGTGGAACGGGGTTGATGGGGGAGGTTCTTGAATCAGCATAATCGCTACGCGTTTCACGTGAAGCATTTTTGAAAAACCACAATCTTTTTTCTGGCAATGCGGCGCCAAGCGTGGTAGAACACGCTCGGTGCCAATGCTGGCTCCAGCGGGCCGGCTGCGCCGCCGTACAATATGCATAAGTGATTGAAGGAGCATGTCACATGAGCAAGAGCAAAAAGTCCAAGCGCCCCCACCTCGGCAGGGGGCTCGAATCCCTTCTCGGACCCCTCACCGCCGAGCCCGTGGCGCCTCTGCCGGCGAAGGAAGACAAACCATTTCCCCCGGACACGGAGCAGCAGCAGGCCGTCGGCATGGTTGCCGTTGGGGAGATCAAACCGAATCCCCACCAGCCCCGCACGACCTGGAATGACGAAGACCTTGCCGATCTTGCCGCATCTATCACTGCAAATGGCGTCATCCAGCCCATTTTGCTGCGGCAGAGCGATACGGGCTATGAAATTATTGCAGGCGAGCGCCGCCTCCGTGCGGCTGTACTGGCAGGCCTTGACACCATCCCCGCCATGGTGCGAGATGCCACCGACGCCCAAATGTTGGAGTTGGCGCTGGTCGAAAACATCCACCGCACGGATCTTAACCCGCTCGAACGGGCCCAAGCCTACCAGAACTACATTAGCACCTTCTCACTCAGCCAGAGCGAAGCGGCCCAGCATCTCGGCGAGGACCGGTCTGTTGTCGCTAACCACTTACGGTTACTGGACTTACCGTCCGAGATTAAGCAGATGCTCACTGATGGCGCCCTCAGCATGGGCCATGCGCGGGCGATCCTGGCGCTGCCAACGGACGATATCCGCCGCAAATTAGCCAACCGTGCAATGGCAGGGCGGCTGAGCGTGCGCGAAGTGGAGCGGTTGGTGCGGCTGAGCCTGGAGACGGAACGGCCGGAGAAGAAGCCTGCCGAAAAAGCGGCCAACATCCTGGACTTGGAGAAACGGCTCAGAGACTCCTTAGGGACGAAGGTGCGCATCGACGCATCGCGTCGCGGGCAGCGCGGGCGGATTGTGATCGAGTACTATTCGCTCGATGATTTCGAGCGAATCACGGAGAAAATGGGCCTGGTGAAGGCTGAAGAGGTGTAGGCGGCAGGGGCCGCGGGTCGCCTTACGGGGAGGAGAGAGCAACATCGAGAGACTGTTATAAGAACGTCTGGGATTGTTATGTGTTTACTTGTCATGTGCGTACGCGGACTACAATGGGCTGAGGGCATATCCTGGATATAAACCAGGCAAATACAATTCTGGTTACCTGCGGGCCTGGCCTGGCTGATTTTCTCCAACGGGAGATAGAGGCCCTTGGTTTTGCCGTCGAGTCCGTCCACCGCGGTGGGATTGAGATAAGAGCGACGTTTGTTGACGCGATGAAACTTAACCTGCATCTGCGAACCGCGTACAATGTCCTGTACCTGCTCAGACAGTTTCAGTGCGATGGGCCGGACGAGTTGTACGAGCAGGTTGGAGCCGTCGCGTGGGAGGAGCTTATTCCTCCAAACGAATACATAAGCGTTGTCGGACGGATTGACACGACCAGTATTGACAACAGCATGTTTGCCTCGCTGAAGGTCAAAGATGCGATTGCCGACCGCATGGTGAAAAAGACGGGCGCGCGTCCCGATAGCGGCAAAGAAAAACGGGCGATAGTGGTAAATCTGTACTGGAAAGGAGACTTAGCCTGGCTGTACCTCAATACGAGCGGCCTGAAACTGACAGATCGCGGCTACCGCAGGATGCCTTTCAAGGCGCCGATGCGTGAATCGCTTGCCGCAGGTGTAGTAATGGCAACGGGTTACGACGGCAGTGTGCCGCTGGTCAATCCGATGTGCGGCAGCGGGACCATAGCTATCGAGGCGGCCCTGATTGCCGCCAGGAGGGCGCCGGGGCTGTTGCGAACGAACTTCGGGTTCACCCATCTTAACTGCTTTGACGAGGATCTCTGGCGCACGATCAGAAACAATGCGGCGAAGGAGGGGAAGAAATTAGCGAAGAAGAATCGCCCTGCTCGCGTCATTGCCACGGATATCAGCCCTGATGCGATCGTTGCCGCGCAAAGGAACGCTATGACCGCCGGCGTGGAGCATCTGATCGACTTTTCCGTTTGCGATTTTGCAAGTACGCCTGTCCCCGAGGAAAAGGGTATTGTGGTTGTCAACCCCGAATACGGCGTGAGATTAGGCGAGATAGAGAGTCTGGGAGATATGTACAAGCGTCTGGGTGATTTCTTCAAGCAGAAATGCCCCGGCTGGACCTGCTACATCTTCACGGGCAACCTGGCGTTGGCGAAGAAGGTGGGGCTGCGAACGAGCCGGCGAACCGCCTTCTTCAATGCCGATATCGAATGCCGGCTGCTCAAGTACGACATGTATGAGGGGCGTTTGTAAGCAAGGGCGGCGGCAAAAGTCTTGTTGTTAAGTGAGAGAAAGATGAAGCGACGAGAATTTATCAGGTATGCGACGGGGATTTCCGTTGGTTCGCTATTTGGATTGCCCGGGTGCAGTGGGGCAGGGGAGGGCGTGTCAAGGCGGTCCAGGCCTAACGTGGTGTTCCTGCTTGCCGATCAGTGGCGGGGGCAGGATGCCGGTTTTGCGGGAAACGCCGATGTAATCACACCCAACCTGGACCGGCTTGCCGCCGCCAGTATCAATCTTACTAACGCGGTTTCAGGCTGTCCCGTGTGCTGTCCGTACCGCGGGAGCCTGATGACGGGGCAGTATCCGCTAACGCACGGGGTGTTTATGAACGATGTGTCGCTGAGCAACAAGGCCGTCGCGATTGCCCAGGCGTATAAGGCGGGGGGCTACGACACGGCCTATATCGGCAAGTGGCATTTGGACGGACGCGGGCGGAGCAATTTTACGCCGCTGGCGAGACGGCAGGGCTTTGAGTTCTGGCGGGCGTTGGAGTGCACGCACAACTACAATAACTCGCTTTACTACGCTGATAGCGATGTTAAACTCAAATGGGACGGCTACGACGCTATCGCCCAAACGCGCCAGGCACAGCGGTATATCCGCAGCCATGCCGCGGGTAAGCCGTTCGTGCTGTTTGTATCGTGGGGGCCGCCGCACGCGCCTTACCACAGCGCGCCGTCGAAATACAAGGCGCTTTTTGAGGGCAGGGATATCAAACTTCGACCCAACGTGCCTGAGAAGATGCGGGCCCAGGCGAAGAAGGATATCGCCGGCTACTATGGACATATAGCGGCACTTGACGATTGCGTGGGGTGGGTTACTCAGACGCTGAAAGAATGCGGGCTGCAGGACAATACGATTCTGGTCTTCACCTCGGATCACGGGGACATGCTCTATTCGCAGGGCGGGCGAAAGAAACAGCAGCCCTGGGACGAGTCGATCAAGGTGCCTTTCCTTATTCGGTACCCGGCAGTATTAGGATCGGGGGGGAGCCGGCTCGATATGCCGTTTAACACCCCGGATATCATGCCCACGCTTTTGGGCTTGAGCGGTGTGGACGTGCCCGATACCGTGGAGGGCAGGGATTATTCGGGTGTCCTGACGGGCAGAAAAAAGGCTGACAACGATGCGGCGCTTATTACGTGTCTGCAACCGTTCGGCCAGTGGACCAGGCGCATCGGCGGCAGGGAGTATCGCGGCGTCCGGACCCGGCGGTACACCTATACACGCGATTTGAACGGGCCCTGGCTGTTGTACGATAACGCCAAGGACCCGTATCAGATGAACAACCTGTGCAACAAACCCGAATGTGCCGGGGTGCAAAAGCAGATGGAGGCGATCCTTGCCCGCAAGCTGAAGGAAACAAACGACCAATTCCTCCCCGGCCCCGAATACGTCAAGAAATGGGGCTACGCGGTAGACAAAACCGGCACCGTGCCGTACACGAATTAGCCCGCTGTTTCCATACAAGGGAAAAGGGCTGCAAGTAAAACTCACAGCCCTTTGAAATGCTCCAAAACGCAACGGTCGGACTCAACACTTATTCTATCGGGCAAGTCTCCATCCAGAACATACCCATTTCGCTGAGGTCGGCAAAATCAACTTTGCCGCTGCGGTTGATGTCTGCGCGGCCGCAACCGTAGGACCCGCCGAGATCGAGGAAATAATGGTCGCTGAACGGAGTCGAGTAGATATAGTTGTAGCCGTTGGTGATGCGAGAGTATGCCCGGAGCCGGAATTGATACGCGCAGCGTATCCAGGGTTCCAGGCCGGTCGGTGGAGCAGGGGCGTCTTCGGAATTATACTCGTCCGTCGTTGCTGCGTACCAGAGAGGACCGGGCATCGCCGAGTAGCTTTCGCTGGCAATTATGCCCCGATGGTCGTTCTTGCCGGCGATAGTATCCAGGACCCAGTATCGCAGAGATCCGTTGGGGTGGCTGGCGGTGATGTTGAAGCGTAGATTCTCACTGTCATTTTGCAGGTTGATGATGGCGCATTCCTTGATCTCGCCGTCATCCTCCAGGTCATAGTTGGGACTATCGGTGTCGTATTTGACGTTGTTGATCCTCGCCGTGACGCGACTGTTGTCGATGCGGATGATCAGGTCTTTTGCGTTACCCGGCGTAACATCAACGAGCGATCCGCCGCTGTCGCGATAGCCCTTGCATCGCAGGGTGTATATCCCGTCTCCATGCTGTCTGGTGTCCCAGATGAGCCTCAGATCGATATGCGACCAGTAACCCTCAGTAGTCAACAGGTACATGTTGTCAAGGCTGTTTACGGTATGCGGCCCGACTTTATACGAAATGTTGACCCATTCGACGCCGTTCCACCAGAAGAGCATCTTGTAGAGTTTGTCGTCCAGCGGCTGGAAATCTCCAGCATCGGGGGGAGTAACGCCATCCCATGGTCCGGCCAACAGGATTCGGTAATAGTCAACGTCGTCAGCGTCGCCGAACAGGCCGTGGAGGCGTACCTTGCTGCCGAATGGAGAGTTAGTGTAAGGATGGATGCTGAACTGCCCGGCCGTGATAGGATCGACATTGGCCATGCCGATCAATTCGGCGGGATTGCTGTTGTCATCGGTGATCTCGGAAGTGGGGATATTGCCTACGGTCGTAAAGATGAATCCGTTGCCGGGCAGACCGCCGTAGCCGAGACTCTGATCTGCCCAGGGACCGCCGTAGGCGCCCATGTCATTGCGCGAGCCGTCCGGATCGTTGTATGCCGCTCCGGGTTGACCGGTATTGATGCAGGGGGACCCCACCAGCAGCCTGACATTGTCGTCTTCCGTGCCGTAGACATCGTCAAAGCCATCGGCATCGGCAAACATCGGGCCTAAACCAATGTTGCCCGTACCGCCTAATGCGCCGGTCCAGCCCTGGATACAACTATAGTCTATCACCGCCGCACCTCCGGAAAGCGTCACCTGGGCCGACTCGTCGGTACCCCCGGAATCACTGTTGTCCCACAGGATGCAACTGTTCAGGATTACATCATTGCCGTTATTATTGTAGATGCCGCCTGCCTGCGAACCAGCCGTATTATTACTTATGGTGCAATTTGTCAGTATCGGGGGGTTGGGATTGGGGCCACCCACACCACCGCTGGCGATTGCTCCGCCCATGGTGTCGGTTAAATTGCCGCTGATGACACAGTTAGTCAGGGTGGGAGGAGCACTGTTGTTAAGAGCGTTCAAAGCTCCCCCCCTGCTGCCAGCGGTATTGCCCAGAATCATACACGATCGCAACATCGGGCCGGCGTGTTGAATATCCAGACCACCGCCGGTAGCCGCATTTGAGGTGTTTCCAATAATCATGCATTTATACAGGAACGGACTGCCGCCGCCCCGGATTGCCAGGCCGCCGCCGCCCTGAGATGAATTAGCCGCGATGATACAATTGCTGATGACTACATCGCCGCTGCTTATGTATACTCCGCCTCCAAGGTATCGGGGATGACCGCCTTCGGCGTTTCCGCCGGTGATGGTAAAGCCGTCCAGGACAGTGTACTGGTCATTGCCGGCGCTGGTGACGACGTGATAACAGTTTTCGCCGTTGTTGGCCCAGCCGGGTCCGTCGTTGGCGTTCAGATCGCCGCTGAGGATTGTAACGTTGGCGACCGAGTCGCGCTCATTCCGACTTGATTCACCTCCGGCAAAGCCCCCGTAGACTCCCACGCCGGTTGTCAGATCGAAAGCGGCATCTCGATCACCGGGGGTCTGGCCGGCGCCCCGGTCGGGTGTGTAGATGCCTTCGGCTACCCATATCTCATCCCCCGAACCCGCTGCGGCAAGGGCATCCTGAAGATTCTCGAATGCATGTTCCCAATCGCTGCCGTTGCGATACTTGCCCGTGGCGTCAGGGTCTACGTACCAGATGGGGCCGTTGTAAGCGGGCGCGACCTTGAAGCGATAGTCCCAGCCGAGGGCGTTCGTGTAGCTGGTCGTATAATAAGCTATCGTTTCATAAGTCACGAGGTTGTAGGCTTGGATCCATGCCTCGTAATGCTCGTCGGGCTCGGAGGGAGCGAGTGTGGCATCCCAGAAGGTGTTGAATGTACGGACATCCAGTGCAGAGCCCACGCGCCCGTATCCAGAAGGGTGATCGGGGTCTCTGTATTTGTCAATGATGAGACTATATTCGTCTGCCGCGGGGACTGCGTCCCACTGGAAAAAGACAGGACTGGCGTGTGCGGGATAGGGGCTGCTCGGGTAAGTGTAAAACTCAATCGCATCATTATCCCAGGGACTTGTCATGTGTATAATCAATCTTTCGTCAATATCATAATTGGCAAGCTCTCCGCGCGTGAGACTGCCGATATCGGGAGATGCTGAGCCATGGTAATTGCCCGGCAGGGACACGGTGGCGCCACGAAGATGAAAACGCAGGTTTATAGTGACTATATGTAACGGCAGCCCGGTAAGACTGTATTGGCCGTTTGCAGGATTGTAAGTCAATACTACTGTTGCAGTAATATCTGTGGTGGTCGTCCGATCATAAGCCCATAATGACGGCGTCACGGCCGTAATACCTGACATGGGCGCTCCATTATGCAGAAGCGTCCCGGCCAGGGTGGCCGCCTGAACCGAGCCAACTGCTGAAGACAAAACCAGCAGTAGTCCTCCAACACAGAACATGCTTGTTGCTTTCTTGATTAAGTTACCCATTTCCGTTTCCTCCGAAATAAATGTTGGTTGGTTCTGACGGCGCACACGTTGTGCACCGATTCTTGCCGGGGAAACACCGAGATGGTGCTCTGATCGAATTGCCCACTCCGGTTTTTCATCCTGACTCCGAGTCTTCCCCCTGCCCTCCCAGCGACACTAATGATAATTTCCCGATACTGCAAAGTCAAGGTATTTATCAGTACCCGGCTGGAAATATCCCACAAACGCAAAAGCGCCATAACTCCAGTGCAGGCAACGTCTAATGTGCACAAGGATTTCCTTGTACGTATTTCATCTTTGTTTTTTTTGTGATTTTTGGGACCGGCCTGTGCGGAGTTTGTCTCGACATGGCGCCGGGGTTGTTATAAAATGTGGCGTTGAACACTGATAATCAAATTGAAAGAGGTTTGAGTCGAGTATGGCTGACAGCAAATATCTGACCGCACCGGTTGCGTCAAAGAAAACACCCGCTGGAATCCCATTTATCCTCGCAAACGAAGCCGCCGAAAGATTCGCTTTCTACGGCATGGCTTTCATCCTCGTATCTTTCATGACCAAACACCTCATGGGCTCGGACGGCAAGCTCGCCGTCATGGGCGAAGCCCAAGCCACCGAAACCTACCACTGGTTCAAGGCCGTCTGTTACGCAATACCCCTCTTCGGAGCGATGCTTTCAGATATCTGGCTCGGCAAGTTCAAGACTATTATGTTCTTTTCCCTGGTCTACTGTCTCGGATTCCTCGTAATGGTCTTCGATCAAACACGCCTGGGCCTCTATCTCGGACTGTCGCTCGTAGCATTAGGATCAGGCGCGATAAAACCATGC
>SDBV01010004.1_pt1 | contig 12499 bp, 13 predicted proteins | sample 2277081 | NCBI WGS metagenome assembly SDBV01 (sample SAMN10402039, study PRJNA504765) | marine sediment metagenome | isolation source: marine sediment core GS10_PC15, 223 cmbsf | place: Arctic Ocean: Southern Knipovich Ridge | collected 2010 | reverse complement strand
GCCCAGGCCGTTTTCCGTTCCCACTCGACCAAGACGCTGGTTCCGTTGGACGTGACCAACCGGGTAGTGCTCAGCTACGACCTGTTCAACCAGTTGCCCGATGAAAGTACCCGGGTCGGCGGCTTCCTGCGCACGATCCTGCCGCCGGCCTTCCGCGGGTACCGCCGCCAGTTCGGTCTGGAAGGAATCCACGTTCACGACGCGGTGGCCTTGACGGCCGTCTGCCATCCGGAGCTGTTTACGACCGAGGAGATGGCCGGCGACGTGGAGACGATGGGTGAGTTGACTTGCGGGATGACCGTTTTCGATCGCCGCCGCGTGCCCGCCTGGCGCCACAACATGGACGTGGCCGTCGACATGCAGACCGACAAGGTGACCGAGGTCATTGTCCGCAGGCTGATCGATGCGGCCCGTCGAGCGGGGTAAGAGGGCTCTCGGTTCGTTGCAGAACAGCACGGGCGAAGAAGTACTATCCACGACCGGCCATGTTTCTCGGTATCGAAATCGGTGGCACCAAATTGCAGGTAGGCGTCGGCTCCGGCCGAGGCGGGCCGTTGGTGATGCGCCAGCGGGTTGGGGTCGAATTGCACGAAGGGGCCGAGGGAATTTGCCGGCAGGTTCAGCGCATCGCGGGGCCTTTGATCGAACAACACGGGATCGAGGCGGTCGGGATCGGTTTCGGTGGGCCGGTCGATGCGGACGCCGGGCGAACGATCCTCAGCCACCAGGTCGACGGCTGGGAGGATTTCCCCCTGGCCGACTGGTGTCGCCGGACGCTGGGCCGGCCCGCGGTCCTCGGCAACGATTCCGACTTGGCCGGGCTGGGCGAGGCCCGCTTTGGGGCCGGCAAGGGACATCGCGTCGTCTTCTACAGCAACGTCGGCAGCGGCATCGGCGGGGCGCTGGTCATCGACGGCCAACTCTATCGTGGCGGCAGCGGGGGGGTCGCCTCCGAGATCGGGCACCTGCGGCCCGGGTTGCTGGCCGACCGGCCGGACCAGACGTTGGAGTCGATCGCCAGCGGCTGGGGCATCGCCGCGGAGACCCAGGCCCGATTGGGCGAGCCGATCTCCCATCTCCTCGGTCCGCTCACCCAAGGCGGGGCGCCTTCCCATCCCGCGGCGGTCCGACAACGGCTCATCGAGCGCGAGGAGGCCGATGAAGAGTTTGCCGCCGACCTGCTTCAGCGATGCGAGGGACAAGTCGACCGGCTGACCGCCAAGACCGTGGCCCAGGCCGCCACCGATGGAAACCGGTTGGCCCAGGAAGTCTTCGGCCATGCCTGCCAGGCCTACGGTTGGGCGCTTGCCCAGATGATTACCTTGCTGGCCCCCAACGTCGTGGTCATCGGCGGCGGGGTGTCGCTGGCCGGCGAGACGTTGTTTCTCGGCCCGGTGCGCAAGGAAGTCGACCGCTACGTGTTTCCCCCGCTGCAAGGGTCTTTTCAGATCGTCCCGGCGGAACTGGGCGAGGAGGTGGTGTTGCACGGGGCACTGGCCATCGCGGCCGAGCAACGTTCGGCGGAATGACGCCACGCTTACAGCCCGTTGAAAAAGACGCAGGGGTGGCTGGTGGCTGAGCTTGCGAAGCCCCAGACCCTCGATTTCTGGGGCACCACTGCGTTGCAAACCCGCAAAAGCTTGTTTTCGCGGCAAACTTTTTCGGTGACGGGATGGTCAACATTGCAAATTGAAAATTGAAAAATGCAAATTGAGAATTGATTCTTGGCTCGTCCGACTGAAGCATCCGTGTGATCTGGTCCAGGGAAGTACGGGTTCCTTCTTCTTGGCCCCTGACGGATCAAATCACCGAGAAACGTCGTCTCTCGCCAGAAACCCGCCAACAGAGAAGAGCAATCCGTACTTCTGGTGTTGTGCCGAGCACGCGAACTCCCAAGCAGCGCGACTGCTCGATATCGGACGATTGGGGGGTCTTCAATTTGAGATTTTCAATTTGCATTTTTCAATTTTCAATATTAGTTGCGGCCGAAGGCTACCCTAAGCTTTGCCCCAGCCACCCAATGATCATCTGTGAAACTCCCTACAGCCCGAGCACGTCGCTGATCCCGTACCGGCCCGGCGGCTTGCCGGCGAGGAACCTGGCCGCGGATAGCGCCCCCTGGGCGTAGCAGTCGCGGTTGGTGGCGCGGACCGTGATCTCGACCATTTCGCCGAGCATGGCGAAGACGATCGTGTGCTCGCCCGGGTTGTCGCCGGTGCGGATGGCGTGATAGCCGATCTCGTCGTGCGGCCGCCGTCCCGGGCGTCCCTGGCGGCCATGGCGGTGGACGCTCTGGCCCATCACGTCGGCGATGATTTGGCCGAACTTCAAGGCGGTGCCGCTGGGGGAATCCTCTTTGAAGCGGTGATGCCGCTCGAGGATCTCCACGTCGGCGTCCTTGTCCCTAAGCGCGCCGGCGGCGACTTCCGAGAGCTTCATCGCCAAGTTGACCGCCAGACTCATGTTCGGCGCCCAAAGCAGCGGAATCCGCTCGGCCGCGGCGTCCCGCTTGCGTGTCTGGCTCTCATCCAGCCCGGTGGTGGCGGTGACCAGCGCAATCCGCCTCTGGAGGCACGTCTCGATGACGGCTTCGATGGCCTCGGGCAAGGAGAAGTCGACGACCACGTCGGCGTCGACGTCCAGTCCGGCGGACAGCGGCACGCCCAACTCGCCGACGCCGGCGAGGATTCCGGCATCTTCGCCGAGTCGGGGATGGCCGGGCGAATCGATCGCGGCAACGATCGCGAGTTCCTCATCGGCGCTGCCCAGCGCGACCAGCCGCTGTCCCATACGTCCGGCGGCTCCGTGAATGGCGATGCGAGTTTTCTTCATGATTGCTCGAAATGCTAGTGAATTGTGGCGTGTTTACGTTGGTGAGTTTGTGTACGGGACGGACCCCGCGGGACGCAGCCCGCGGGCGTTATCACGTGGAATCCGCGACCTCTGCGGCCAACAACCTGCTGATCTGCCAACGGCCAAAATCGACTGACCGCTGCTTACCACCTACCACCTACCATCTACTACCTACTATCTACTACCTACTACCTACTACCTACTACCTACTACCTACTTTTCTCTAACTGTACAGCCGAATCGCTTTGACGATCTCGTCGAGGTTGTTGGGCACCGCCACGGCCCGGTTGGCGAAGGCGGCCCGACGGACGCCGCGGCTGCCGAGTATCTTGTTGAACTGGTCCTGGTCGGTCGTGTGGTAGGCGACCGTGGCGGTGGGGTCTTTGAGTTGGTGGCCGGTGAGTATGCAGACCACGCACTGGTCGGGGTCGATCACGCCTTCGGAGACCAGCAGCTTGGCGCCGGCCACGCTGGCCGCACTGGCCGGCTCGCAGCCCAATCCGCCGGCGCCGACCCGGGCCTTGGCGTCGAGGATCTGCTGGTCGGTGACTTCGCGGACCACGCCGTCGCACCACTGAAGCGAGCGGATGCACTTGTTGAAGTTGACCGGCCGGTTGATCTCAATCGCGCTGGCAATCGTCGAAGCGCGGCGTCCTTGGGCGTCCATTTCATCGTAATAACGGCCGACCTTGGCCGCATCGGGTGAGCCCTCGTTCCATCGCACGCCGTGTTTCTCGACCAAATCGTACAACGTGCTGGCCCCCGAGGCGTTGATCACCGCCAGCCGTGGAATGCGGTCGATCAGCCCCAGTTCGTGCAGTTCGTGGAAGGCCTTGCCGAAGGCGCTGGAATTGCCCAAATTCCCGCCGGGCACGACGATCCAGTCGGGAACCGCCCAGCCGAGCGCCTCCAGCACCCGGAACATGATCGTCTTCTGACCCTCGAGCCGAAAGGGGTTCACGCTGTTGACCAAGTAAATGCCCAACTGCTGGCTGACCTCCGTGACCCGGGCCATGGCGTCGTCGAAGTCGCCGTTGATCTGCATCGTCAAGGCGCCGTAGTCCAGCGCCTGGGAGAGCTTGCCGTAGGAGATCTTTCCGGAGCCGATAAAGATTACCGCCTTCATCAGCCGGGTGACCGCACAGTACAGGGCCAGCGAGGCGCTGGTGTTGCCGGTCGAAGCACACGCCGCCCGCGTGGCGCCGACGAACCGGGCGTGGCTGAAGGCGGCCGACATGCCGTTGTCTTTGAAGCTGCCCGAGGGGTTCATTCCCTCGTATTGCAGATGGAACCGGCCCGGCGCGACGCCGGCGTACTCGGCCACGCCCTCGGACCGGTGCAACAGCGTCTGGCCTTCGCCCACGGTGACGCACTGCGGAAGCGGGACGAAGGGCAGCAGGTCGTGGAACCGCCATACGCCGCTGAAGCAGTGCGGATTCTGGCGGCGGGCCCATTGCTGCTCGAAGGTCTTCAGCGAATCGGGTACGCGCAGCCGGTCCCAGTCGTAGACGACGTCCAACAGGTCGCCGCACTTCGGGCAGGCCACCAGGACCTCGTCGACGGCGTACGTCGCCTTGCAGGCAGGCGAGATACACTGCTGAAACGCGGAGTCGGTCGGAGGAATTTTTTTGCTTTCGTTACAAATCTTGGCAAACCGAACTGCTCGAACGGGCCGAACTGCTCGAACGGGCCGAACTGCTCGAACGGGCCGAACTGCTCGAACGGGCCGAACTGCTCGAACGGGCCGAACTGCTCGAACGGGTCTGGAGTGTAATCTAGGTCAGCCGGGGCGGTGTATCAAGGCGAGCAGACCGCCTTCGCGTGTCAAACACAGCAAAAACCGTCTGTCCCACCCGCCATTTCTCACCGGGCCGAAGGTTTTGAGGCGATTTGCCACCCGGTCAACCTGGGGGGAGGTACTTGCAGATTCTCCGGCTGGCTGCCATTTCGCCCCAGGAGCCGTTATCCGTTGGACCAACGAGACTTACGCCGTCACGCGTCGCCCACGGCATCTGACGGGGGAGGCTCGGTCCACCACGGAGAGCTCCGCTTGCTCGACCACCACCGCCCGCGGATACACGTTCGTGTTGCCCGCTTGTTTGACAAGGCCGTCAACGCGGCTTACAATCAGAAGTCTGTGGAAAGTGGAAACGGGGCGTGCAGACGTTTCGCGGGAATTCGCGTGGAGGACTTGCGATGAAGAAAACCGACATGAAAACCTATAAGGAACAGTTGCTGACCCTCCGGGCCCGGCTTCGCGGCGACGTCAACCAGATGGCCGACGCCGCGTTGAAGAAGAGCCGCAGCGAAGCCAATGGGGATCTCTCCAGCATGCCGATCCACATGGCGGACCTTGGCAGCGATAACTTCGAGCAGGAGTTTACCCTCAGCCTGATGGAAAGCGAGGAGGAAACGCTTGACCTGATCGAAGGCGCCTTGGAGCGGATCGAAGAAGGCAGCTACGGCCAGTGTGAGGAGTGCGGCGTGAAAATCCCCAAGACCCGGCTCAACGCGGTTCCCTACGCCAGCCTCTGCGTGAAGTGCGCCTCGCACCTGGAACAAACCAACTGAAGGGACGGCCATGCAGGCGGTTCCGTTGAATCGGTACCTCGTTTTCTTTTCTATCGTCATCGCCGGTTGCGTCATCGATCTGGCCACGAAGAGTTGGATGTTCCAGTGGCTCGGCATGCCCGGCGGCCCCGCTTGGTGGATCTGGGACGGTGTCTTCGGCTTCCAGACGACGCTCAACGAAGGCGCCCTGTTCGGCATGGGGCAGGGCTTAGTGACGCTGTTTGCAGCGTTGTCGATCGCCGCCTCGGTCTTCGTCGCGTTCTGGTTGTTCTACCTCGGTGCTGCCCGCGACTGGCTGTTGACCGTCGCCTTGGGATGTGCCACCGTTGGGATCCTCGGCAACCTCTACGACCGGCTGGGGCTGCCGGGCTTGCGGTGGAACTACGGCAACGAGCTTCACGAGATCGGCGAGCCGGTCCATGCGGTGCGCGACTGGATCCTGGTGATGATCGGCGACTGGCCCTTTCCCACCTTCAACATCGCCGACAGTCTGCTGGTCTGTGCGGCGGCGATGATCACATGGCACGCATTTTTCGCCAAGCCGGAAGACGGAGTTCAACCGGCATCAGCGGATCGATTCGAGGGATGACACCTAAGTTGAGCCAATCCCAAGAGTTATGGCGTTCCAGGTCATTTGACCCCCCATGTGATAGAGAATAATCCCGCCTGTTTTGAACATTTTCCGCTTGACATTCCCGCCGCAATTGGTGTATAATGCCCCAAAAATGAGGGGCCACCGCCATGAAAATCTCTCGAACCGTTGGCTACGCACTCCAGGCCACTCTGCAATTGGCCAAAGCGAACTCGGGGACTCCGGTTCCTTGCAGCCGGCTGGCGGCGAAGGGGAAAATGCCGGAGCGGTTCCTGCTGCAAATCTTGCGGAATCTCGTGGCCCATGGAATTCTGGAGTCGACCCGGGGCGTCGACGGCGGCTACACGCTGGATCGTGCTCCGGCAGACATTTCCCTGTTGGAGGTGATCGAGGCGGTCGACGGCCCGCTGGTCGCCACGTTGCCCAGCGGCAAGGGCCTGCCGCTGCAGTCGCGGTCGAAGTTGAAGCAGGCACTCGAGGAAGTCACGGATCTGGCCCGCCGGGAACTCCGGGCCGTTACGCTGGCCAGTCTGCTGCCGGCGGCGAAGAAGAGAAAAAACAAGTAAGAGGTCAGCCCAGCGGCGTTGTTGAGTCCAGGACCTTGCCCTTGTCTCACCTGCCTGCTAAGCTTAAGTGACTCTCCCAGCGTTCCCCGTTTGGATGCCGCCGGCAGGGGGGGTTCTTGTCAAGAAAGCACGTTGCCAGGTGTGCCGGCTTTCGCCGCGAAGCGTCAAGGTGCTGGTGGCCGCCGGGGCCGCCGCCGGGATCAGCGCCACGTTCAACGCCCCGCTGGCTGGGGTGCTGTTTGCCAGCGAGATCATCCTGGGTAATTTCGCCGTCGAGAGCCTTACGCCCATAGTCGTCGCCAGCGTGTTGGCCAATGTGGTTCAAGAGACTGCCGAAATGGTGGCAACGGGCTTTGATCCTCGGCTCCCTGGTGGGCATCAGCGGCATCGCGTATCCGATGTTCCCGCCGCTGCTGTCGCCCGCCACGACGCGTGAGATCGAGCAAAAGAAGGTCCAGCCGCTGCCGCCGCTATTCGGTGTCGGATATCCCGTCGTCGGTCATGCCCTGCACTTGGAGAACCGAGACAAGCCCAGCAGCGTCGACAACGAACGCATCAGGACCAGTCGCAACCCCGTCGGCAAAGACAATGTGGTCAAACTGGATCCGGCCGAGATGCTGGCCCAGCTTTGGTGGCTGCTGCCGTGGGCACTGTTGAAGCCTGTGGTGACATGCTTAACACTCGGTGGGGGTGGCTCGGGCGGGATCTTCGCGCCCTCGTTGTTTTTGGGCGCCACGTTGGGAGCGTCCTTCGGATTGGTCTGCAACCTTCTGCTCCCGGGGAGTTTTAGCGCCAACCTCGGAGTGTACGCCATCGTGGGCATGGGCGCCGTGGTGGCCGGCACCACCCACGCCACGCTCAGCGCGATCCTCATCGTCTACGAAATGACCAGCGACTACCGCATCATCCTGCCGATTATGGTCGCCGCCGGATTGGCCGGCGTGGTCGCCCGGTTTATCGATCCCGAGAGCATCTACCTGAAAAAGCTCAGCCGCCGCAAGGAGTCGGTCGCCCGAGGACACGAAATGCACCGCCTGGAACACGTCATGGTCCGCGACGTGATGATCCGCCACTTTCCCACCGTGCGTTCCACCGACCACCTGGCCGAGATCGTCCGCGTCGCCCGGGAAAACTCCCACATCGAATGCCTCCCGGTGATGAACGACGACGGGCGGTTGGTGGGCATCATCCGACCGGGCGACTTGCAGCGGGTGTTGGATACGGACATCTCGCCGCAGTTGATCAACGCGGAGGACATCTCCATGATGGCCCCGATTGCCCTGCGCACCAACGCCAACCTGTTGGAGGCGCTGCGTGATTTCGGCGCCTGCGACGTGGAGACCCTGCCGGTGGTGTCCCACGTAGGCAATTCCCGCCGCGTCGTGGGTCTGTTGTTGCGCTCCGATGCCATGCGCCGCTATCGAGAAGAAATGCTCCGCCGGCGCTAGATGGTTTCCGCTCCGCAGCAAGAACTCGTCAACGCCCGATCGACGTGGCCTAGGCACGCTTGCCATGGGCATCGCGGGCAACTAAGCTGAATGTAGCGGTAGTGTCGCCGAAAAACTGCAATGTAGCCATCTCGCTGGAGCGAGATGAAGCTTCGTCTCGCTCCAGCGAGACGGCTACTATCCGCCGAAAGCCAACAAAACCCGTACCTTTCCGATGAAGATCACCTTCTTGCCGCTTGCCGTCGCCGCGCTGATCGGGCCCTTCGGGACCGCCGTGGCCGAAGTCGAATCGCCCGTCGGCGGACTCGTCTCTTATTGGAGCTTCGACGACCACACGGCCGACGGCGCGTGGCTGGTTACCGCCGACTCGGGCACCGCCGAGGACAACCTGAGGGTCGTCGGCGGGCCGCCGCAATACGTGCCCGGCAAGGTGGGCCGGGCGATCGTGCTCAGCGGATCGCACCTGACGGCCCGCTTTTCCGCCGACGTGAGGCTTGCCCCCAGCTACACCATCGAGGCCTGGATCAAGCCGGACGACCTCACCGGCCCGTGGCAGCGGTTGGTGCTGAATTGGGGTTCCGAGAAGGGGTACCACTTCGCCGTCCACGACGGCCAAATCAGCCTGTACCACAAGCAGACCGACGGCGAAGAGCCGCACGCCGAAGGCGGCGCCGTGGTCAAAGGCAAGTGGCAACACGTCGCCGCCGTGGCCGACGCCGCCGCCAAACGGCTCACCGTCTACCTCGACGGCCGACCCGTCGCCCGGCTCGACTACGACGGCAGCATGCACGCGACGACCCGCGAAGGACTCGGCGTGGGCGATTCGGCCGGCGGACCGGCCGAAGCATCGAAGTTCTCCGGCGGTATCGACGAGTTGGCCATCTGGAACGTCCCGCTGAGCGACGCCCAAATCGAGTCGCACTACAAGAATCCCCAGCAACGATTCTCCTTGACCGGCAAGACGTTTCGGCAAGTTGTCATCGATCACCAGCCGGAAGCATACTGGCAACTGGACGCACCGGGCGGCACCGACGTCCGAGACGCCGCCGGCAACCGGCACGACGGCTCCTGCCAAGGCGGAGCCCAACTCGGCGTGCCCGGGATTGGGTCCCTTCCCGATAACCGGGCCGCGTCGCTGGACGGCCTCGACGACTACATCGACCTAGGCGACGTCGACCGACTCGACGGCCTGGGCGCCGTTTCCATGGAGGCCTGGATTTGCTGCCGTGAACCGGCCGGTGGCTATCGTGGCGTGGGGATCTTTCTGCGAAAGGAGCAGGTATTCGCTTTCGGCACGGGGTGGGTCGGCGAACATGGCGCGTCGCTGACGCAGCGCAGGGCCCGATTCTGGATCCACGCCGACGGGCGATGGCTCCACAGCGACAACGGCACGACCGATCTGGACGACGGCCGCTGGCACCACGTGGCCGGGGTCTACGACGGCCAGTTCGTGCGGATCTACGTCGACGGTATCCAGGAGAGTTCGCGAAAAATCGGTGCCGTCACGCTCTCGGCCAACGCCAGGGCGTTGATGATCGGGTCCGCCTCAGGCCGGGGCGAATTCTTCAGCGGCCGGATCGACGAAGTCGCCGTCTACCGCCGGGCCCTCTCGCCGACGGAGGTCTACGAGCACTACGTCTTCGCCGCCGAGCCATAGCCGCGAAAAAGGGGTCTTCCCAAATCGCCGCCCCTGCGTTACGCTTACGCCATGAGCCGACCAACAGACGACATCAACGGGCGGTTGGAACTGGCGCTGGACGCGGCCCGGGCGGCGGGTCGCATTACGCTGGAGTACTTCCGCCGTGACGACCTTCAGGTCGAACGCAAAGGGGACAACTCGCCGGTGACCGTGGCCGACCGACAGGCCGAAGAACACCTGCGACGCCGGATTGCCGAGGTGTTTCCCGAGGACGCCGTCCTGGGCGAGGAATTGCCCGAGAAGCCGGGAACCAGCGGGTTCCGCTGGATCCTCGACCCGATCGACGGCACCAAATCGTTCATCCACGGCGTGCCGCTGTACGGGACGCTCGTAGGGGTCGAGCACGCCGACGAGCCGGTGATCGGCGTGATCCTCATCCCGGCGCTGAACGAGTGTGTTTATGCCGCCACGGGGCAAGGGGCTTGGTACGTCAACGAAGACGAACCGCCCCGGCCGGCCAAGGTGTCGGCGTGCCCCAAACTCTCCGAGGGTCTCTTTCTGACCAGCGAGGTGGCCAGCTTCGACAAGGTCGACGGCGGCGACGTCTACCGGCGGCTCGAGGCGTCCGCCCGGCTGGCCCGCTCCTGGGGCGACTGCTACGGCTACCTGCTGGTAGCCACCGGCCGGGCCGAGTTGATGATCGATCCGGTGGTGGCCCTCTGGGACGTGGCCGCGTTGATGCCGGTGATCGAGGAGGCCGGCGGCACGTTGACCGACTGGCAAGGCCGCCGCTCGATCCGCTCGGGCAACTGCATCGCCACCAACGGACACGTCTTCGACGAGGTGCTGACGCTGGTCAATGCCGGGGGAAAATGACGAAGCACGAATCAGAGGTTGTGAATGAATCGGAATCAACCCGAAGGGGAAGCAGCAGGAAAAATGGGAAAGGGGGAAGAAGGAAAAACGAGCAGGGAAAGACAGAATAATCGCTCAACGTTGACTATAATCACGCGAGCAAGGCGATGAAGTAACCTCTCGAGTCTTGCGCGACTCTCGTGAAAACAGGTGTTCCAGACACTCTTGCCATGATTGTCGAAAATCAACGGATAGCAATTCCGATCTTGTCGATTTCCCCTTTCCCCTCTTTCCCATTTTCCCGACGCTTTGCCGCTGCATCATTCATCATTCATCATTCCTTTTTTCCCCACGCCCGGCCACTCGGCCGTCTCTTCCCAGAGAATCTTTTCGTCCCGCAGAAACCAGACGTATAGCTTGCCCGGGGTCGAGAAGTATTTCGGCGGCAGCTGAAGTTGGAGCAAACCTTTGTTCAGAGACCAGGACGGCAGCAAACAGAACGCCGCCGCCGCACCGGGAGCCGGATCGTCATTCGGGATCCGGCGGGCAACGCACACGGCGGGCCTTCCCAGCGAATTGCGGCGGCCGAGGATCTCGAACTCGATCTCATCTTCGGTCAGCGTCTGGCTCTGCGGTACGCCGGCGGCCTTGTCCAGACAGCGATACACGCTCATCGTCACCGTGCCGTGCAGGTAGCGACTGACAAACCACAGCGGCCCAACCTTCGAAAAGTCCGCATCCTCGCGGGTCACCAGGCGGATCTCGACCGAGGGCCGATGGTGGACTTTCCACGGGTAGTCGATCACCAGGGCCGGGCCTCCTTGCAGCAGCTTGACGATCGAGAGACGAGACCTGTCCTTAGGGCCGGCAGCCCCGGGCGCCACGCCGAGAGGCGGCTGGGCTACGACCGACGCACCCACGCAGACCCAGGGCACTATCGATAACAGAAACAGGCGGCGGACCGGCATGGGTTATTCTCCTTTCATCAACCGAAGCGGCTTCGTTGCTAACCCCATTGTATCCTGCCGCTGCCCTTGCGTCGCACGGGGAACCGGGTATATTGAGGGTTTGTCGATTTGTCGGTAACCGTACGTTGAAGGGAAGTTGGGATGGCTCAAGTCTGTCAAGTATGTGGAAAAAAGCCCAGCATGGGTAATTCCGTATCCCACAGAGGTAAGGCTAAATACCTCGGTGGAGTGGGAACGAAAATCACCGGCATCTCCCGGCGGCAGTTCAAGCCGAACCTGCAAAGGGTCAATGTGACCACGGCCAACGGGACGCACAAGTCGATGCGGGTCTGCACCCAGTGTATTCGCAGCGGGGCGATCACCAAAAGGGTCCACCAGGCCCCGTTCCGACTCCCCAAGGCAGCCGAGAAGAAGTCATAGGGCCCCGTTCCGACTCGCCAAGGCGGCCGAGAAGAAGCCATAAGGCCCCGTTCCGACTCGCCAAGGCGGCCGAGAAGAAGCCATAAGGCCCCGATCGATGCCGATTTCACGCGAAGAAGTCGAAAAAGTCTCCTTGCTGGGCCGGTTGCTGCTCTGCACGGACGAACTCGACCGGATGACCGAGCAAATGGGCCGGATCCTCGATTATATGGACTTGCTCGCTGAGGTGGATACCCAGGGCGTGGAGCCGATGGTCCATGCGCTGGAAGTCTCCGACGTTTTTCGCGGCGACGAGGTTCGCCCCAGTCTCCCCCGCGACCGGGCCCTGGCCAACGCACCCAACCGCGACCAGGAGTGTTACCGCGTGCCCGCCGTGCTGGGCGAACTCTAGCCGGATGATTCAACGGGCTGCTCGTAGTGACCCCGATCCACGATGTCCCTGACCGATCAAACCGCCACCGAACTGCTGGCCCAACTGGACTCGGGTGAGGTCACCTCGGTCGAGGTCACCGAAGCGTTCCTGGGCCAAATCGATCGCTGCGACGGCAAGGTCCGGGCCTTCTTGCGCGTCGACCGCGAGGCGGTGC
>SDBV01010003.1_pt1 | contig 12500 bp, 8 predicted proteins | sample 2277081 | NCBI WGS metagenome assembly SDBV01 (sample SAMN10402039, study PRJNA504765) | marine sediment metagenome | isolation source: marine sediment core GS10_PC15, 223 cmbsf | place: Arctic Ocean: Southern Knipovich Ridge | collected 2010 | reverse complement strand
CGGGAAATCTTCTTGTTGGCCCCCGACGGCCGGCAGCGAACGGGACTAAAGGCCCGTGGCTTTCGCAACTTCATCAACTTCGACCCCCATGCGGCCAAGAGTCCAATTCCCCGGGGAACCGACGAGCCGGGGCCCGGACAGACCGTGGAAATCCTCCGCGTCTCCCAGATCCCGTTCGCCGTGCGGACGGCTTTGGCCTTGGCCGTCCGCGCCCTGGTGGTCGGCGAATTGACCGACAAGGAGTACGACAAAGTCGACGTCCGCAAGAAGGTGAAGTTCATCGAGCTGCCGGCGCCGACGCTCCGCGACCCGGGCCGAAAGAAGAAACACCAGATCTTGGGCATCCGCCAGCAGTACCACGTCCAAGCGCAGATGGACGGCCCGCCGGGGATCCAGATCACCCACATGCCCTATCTGAGAAGCCGCGGCGGCGAGACCGGCTGGTTGATGTTCGTGGTGCGTTCGACGCTCCCGGTCCGCGGCCGCGTCGGCTACCGGATCCCGGACGTGTTGAGCGCATCGACCGGCTTCCGCACGGAGGTGAGTTTGACCATGGTGGGGCAACTCCGCGTCGACAAGAGCGGCGACCAGATCTCGCTGGACCCTCCGGAGTTGCTCGACTTCCGCGTCGAACTCCACGCCCTGGAGCTATCCAACGACATTCTCCACACGGCCCGCCGCCCGATCGAAGAGTTAATCAACCACGAACTCCGCCAACGTCACGACCGCATCCGCGACCAGGCCAACAAGGCCTTGCACAAAGCGGTCCAGGCCCGTGAGTTCCGCAATCCGCTGTTGCGGTATTTGTAGTCGAGTAGGTCAGGGCTTGCCCTGACGGATTTCGGAACTGCGGGCTTGGTTTCGTCAGGGCAAGCCCTGACCTACTCGGCTTCTGATTGGGTAACTTGGGGCAACGTGAACGCCGATCCCTTCGGCCGGCGGTCGATTTTGCGGGCATCCCCATTGCCGTTTGTTCATGGGCGACTTTGAGGCCGTCGATAAAAAAACTAGTTCGTGGAATGGGGAACCGTTCCGATAATCTGGGTAACCTGGGCAGGAGATTCGAAATGACAAGGGGCAGGCTTTTCAAGGGGTTGGTATGCGCGGCGGCTACGGTTTTTCTCGCCGCACCGCTTTTCGGTCAAGAGGTTGTGACGCCGCTGGAGCCGCTCGTGGGGGTTCCGCCGGACCCGCTGAGTGATCCGTCCATATCGCCCGTCCCAATCCAGGGAGAGTATCTCACGTGCGAGTCGTGTGCCCAATGCGGCGGCGGTTGCTGTGGCCCGACCTGGTATGCACACGGTGAAGCGTTCTTCCTGCAACGTACGCGCAGCGATCGCATCAAGATCGTCGAAGAAGGCAGCGAGTCGCCGTTGCCGCCCGGCCAGCGGCAGGAGTTCATGACGACCGACGAACTCGATTTTGATCACGAGTGGGGACCGCGGCTGATTCTGGGCCGGCGGCTGGACGCATGCCGTACGGTCGAGCTGCGCTACTGGGGATTGCAGCACTGGTCCCGCACGGCCGACGCCAAGATTCCCGTGGCCGAGGCGGACTTGCCCTTTGTAGACAACTACACGACCGACTTCGACGGCGCGGAAGAAATTCGCGCGACCTACGTGTCGGAAATGCACAACGCCGAGTGCAACCTGATGAGCGATCGCGGCTGGTGTTTCGTTCCGCTGGTCGGGTTCCGCTATCTCAATCTCAACGAGGAGTTCGATCTGGCCGCCACGGACGACGGGTCCACCAGCGACTATCTGATCGAAACGCAGAACCATCTGGTCGGGCTGCAGCTCGGCGGTGCGATCGATCGAAACCTGACGGAACGTTTGAGTTGGAACTTCCGCGGTACGGTGGGAGGCTACGTCGATTTCGCCCGACAACGCACCCTGTTGCGCGACAACGGCAACACGACCGTGCTCCGCGATCATGTTCGGCAGCAGGGGGAGTTGGCGTTCGTCAGCGACTTGGAGTTGGCGCTGGCCTACCAAGTTACGCCGTGCATCGCGCTGACGGCCGGCTACCAGGTAGCCTGGGTCGAAGGCGTCGCGTTGGCGCCCGAGCAGCTCGACTTTACCACCGGGTCGGACAGCGGACGCGGCCTGAATGATGACGGAGGCGTATTCCTCGACGGGGGCTTCTTCGGCATCCGCATCGAGCGCTGACCCAACCGCTTGTGGCTTCGCGGCCGACGAGCACCGGCGGCGCTATGCAGATTTCAAGAAAAAGAGTTTCCGGACACGTCAAAATCTACAGACCATCGCACCTGGTCACTTCTTGCCCCCATGGTTTGGGCTAGGCTGGATTGGACCAACGGACCGTCGCAACATGGTTCGTTGGGCCATGGCGACCGTCGCGCCGAGCAGATTGCTACGGACTGGAGCATGCGGACGTAGCGCGTCGATTTGCCCGCCGCAAGCGGTCGGCACAACGCGAGGACTAGAACGCTTCTATCCACGAAAGTGAGGTGCCAGATGGACATGGTGAAGATCATCGAGTGCGACGCAGATGAATGCGCGTACAATCGAGACAGGACGTGTCACGCCATGGCGATCACCGTCGGCGGCGGGTCGGACCATCGGTGCGACACGTTCTTTCCGACTTCCAGCATGGGGGGGTTCCCGGACATAATAGGCGGCGTGGGCGCCTGCAAATCCGCGTCCTGCCGGCACAACCGGAACCTCGAGTGCGCCGCTCCCGGAATCAAGATCGGTCACGAGGGCCAGTTCGTTGACTGCCTGACGTTCAGCGCCGGCTGAACCGGCTCAACCTCCCGCGTCCTGCCAGGAACCGTGCGGCTCCAAGAGGAAACCGAGGGGCGGCTTGACGTCCTTGGTGTCCTTGCCGGTGGTGGCCGCTGCTTGGACCCGATCGAAGTCGGTGATCCAGGAAAAGGAATCGCGGTCGAGATTGGTCAGCCGGGCCCAGTTGCCCTCGGCCTCGAACAGGTCGTCCAGCGCCGAGTCGTGGAGTTCGGCCCGGTCGTCGTCGCCCCCATGGGCATGGGCGTTGACTTCCTCGAAGAACTTCGCCCGGTTGTAGTACTGTCCCGGCAGGTACAGCGTGCCTTGATCGGGATCGGCGTAGAACCGATCGCTGCCGTCGGAGCCGTGCAGCCGGGCCAGGTCGTGGCCGCCGGCGGTGGCGAAGGCGTGTACACCCTGGAAAAACTTGGCCCGATTGTAATAGCTGGTGTTGTACTGCCCGTCGTACGCCTGGTTGTACAGCGCGCCGTAGACCGGATCGGCGTAGAAAATGTCGTCGCCCGGCGAATCGTACAGCCGGGCCACGTCCGTGTCGTTCTCGCCGGCGGTGGCGAAGGCATGGGCCCCTTCGAAGAACTTCGCCCGATTGAAGAAGCCGTGGTTGTATTGACCTTGGTAATCCGTGTTGTACAGCGCGGCGTAGACCGGCGTGGCGATGAAATCGTCGTTGGCCGGTGAGTCGTAAAACCTCGCCACGTCGACGCCTCCGGCGGTGGCATAGGCGTGGACGCCCTCGAAGAACTTGGCCCGATTGTAGAAGCTGGCGTTAAACTCCCCTTGGTGCGTCGCGTTGTACAGGGCGGCGTAGACGGGGGTGGCGATAAAATCGTCGTTGGCCGCCGAGTCGTAAAACTTGGCCACGTCCAGGCCGCCGGCCGTGGCATAGGCGTGAACCCCCTCGAAGTATCTCGCCACGCGATGAAACCCTTCGCCGGACAGGGCGTTGTAGGTAGGGGTGGCGACGTAAGTGTCGGGGCCAGGCGAGTCGTAGAACTTGGCCACGTCGATGCCGCCGGCGGTGGCTTCCGCTTCGACCTGCCCGTAACGCCAGACCCGGTGGCCGAACCCTTGGCCGAACATCGCCGCGTAGATCGGCGTGCCGACGAAGCTGTCGTTTCCGGCGGAATCGAACAGTTGTGCCGTATCGTTGCCGTCGCCGTGCAGCTCGAGCGTCGAAACGTCGGTCAGTTGCACTTGGTACGTCGGTCCGGACACGGTGGCGAAATTGGGATACACCACCGCATGCTCGCTCCCGGCGGATCCGGTCAGCGTCGCACCGTCGGTGCCGCCGCCGCCGAGAAAATGCAGCTCGGCTACCACGTCGGACTCGTACCGAATGCCGTTGACGACCGTCACAAACGGCTCCCCGGCGGAGAACTCGAACGTATCGTCTCCGGTGGTGCCGTAGACGGTCACCTGGGTACCGTCCGGGCTGCGCTGCACCAGGTTGGCCAAGGTGAGATCCACCTCGGAGAGCGGCCCGTCGACGTGCAGGGCGTATTGCCCGCCGCCGACGGCCAACTCGTAGTCCACCCGCGTCGGGCCACTTGCCAACTCGTTCAGATTGCCGCCGTCGTAGCCGTAGAGCGTCACGTCGGCGTTCTGGGCGGACCCGCCGCCGGTCAGTGCGGCGGTGAGCACACCGTCGCGAAACGCTGTGAACCGATACCAGAGATCACCCGACGCCGGATCCACGTTGCTCAGTTGCAGGAAGTCGACCGTGCCGAGGTCTTGTGGTTGTGGATCATCCGACGCCGCGTCGATCAACATTTGGCGCAGGGCGTCGTAGTTTTCCGGGCTGGCCAGATTGTGCTCCGTAAGATTGAAGGCTCCCAGCTTCACGTTGTCGGCGTCCACGATGACCACGTCGCGGTAAGTGACGTCCCAAAGGTTTCGCCAGACGTCCGAGAGGCCGTCGCCGTCGCCGTCCACGTCTTGCAGCCAGGGGAGGTTCCGGCCTGCGGTGATCGACGAGTTTGCCGATTCTTCACCGGCCTCGTTCACCCCGATGATCTGGATGTCCAACAGCGGGAAGTCGGCGTCGAGTTCCTTCTGCATCACGTCGAGATAGCCAAACTGGCTACTACAGTAACCTCACGTGGCATGCCCGAAGTACCAGCCGGAAACCTCTTGCAGGTAGTCGCGGGGCGAGACCGGCTGGTTGTAGGTCGACGAGGTCGGGTTGACGTCTACCAGGGCGAAGTCGGGGACCAACTCGGCCGAGCCACCGGCGTCCATGGCCGCTGCTTCGCCCAAAAGGTCTCCGCCATGGAGCATTTGTCGCGGCTCGAGCCGTTCGAGCCGGAGTCTCGTTCGACGATTGCCGCGGCGCGGCAAGGTCCGTACTGCCTGGCCGAGGACCCCACCGGGTCGTGGATTCCTCCGACGAAACGCGCCACCAAGAGAATCGTTGTGGTGTAACATAATTGCCCCGAGATTCTTGGGAAATCGCGGCTGAAACTCTCGAACTTCTAGCATAACAAGGAATGGAGCGATTGTCCAGAGTTTGAGGGGCCGGGGCAGCCGATGCAGAGCGGTACGGGCTGCGAAGCCGCAAACGGCTAGACCTTGGCCAGCACCGCGGCCGCCTGGCTGCACAGCCGGGCCGCTTCGGACGCGGCCTCCGCTTCGGCCACCGCGCGGACGATCGGCTCCGTGTTGCTCGGCCGAACCAGGAGCCACGCGTTGGGCCAGTCCAGCCGCAGGCCGTCGAGCCGGTCGCTGCCGGCCTCGGGGAAGTGCTGTTGCAGGGCGTCCAATGCAGCGGGGACCTTGTCGCGGGACAAGGGAATCTTGGTCTTGACGATCTCGTAACCCGGCAGTTCGTCGGCCAACTCGCCGATCGGCATCTCGCGCCGGGCCATGGCGTCGAGCAGTTGGGCCATGCCTACGAAACTGTCGCGGACCATCCCCACCCGGGGATCGATCGGCCCGCCGTTGCCCTCCCCGCCGAAAACGGCTTGCTCGTCGAGCATCGCATCGACCACGTTCGCCTCGCCCACCGCCGAACGGCGAAAGCCCACGCCATAACGCCGGGCCAGGTCTTCCGACATGCGGCTGGTCGAGCAGTTGGTCACGATCGGGCCTTGCCGCTGTTGGAGCACGTGGTCGACGCACATCGCCAGCGTGTACTCTTCGCCCAGGTAGCGGCCGGTCGCGTCGATCACGGCCAGGCGATCGGCGTCGGGGTCCTGGCAGAAGCCCACATCCGCGCCGGCCTCGGTCACCGCCGAGAGCACGCCGGCGAGGTTTTCGGCGGTGGGCTCGGGCGTGTGGGCAAACTGGCCGTTGGGCTGCTGGCCCAACACCGTCACCCGACAGCCCAGTTCATCGAGCAATCGACGGCCAAGCAGACTTCCGGCCCCATGGTTGCAGTCCAACAGCACCTTGAACCGACCGTCTCGGATCCGGGCCACGTCCACGGTAGCCAGCACGGCCCGCAGATGAGCAGACGTGGTGTCGGCGCAAACGCGCGTAGCGCCGCGCCGCTCTTGCGGCGCCCACGGGATCTTGCCGGTCCGGTATTCGACGAGCACCTTCTGGCCGGGTGCGGCCGGGATCACGCGGCCGGCGGCGGAAAACAGCTTCAGGCCGTTGTACTCGGCCGGGTTGTGGCTGGCCGAGATCTGGATCCCTCCGGCGGCGGCGAACTCTCGTACCAGCACACCGGTCGTGGGCGTAGCGGCCACGCCGGCGTCGACCGTGTCTCGGCCCACCGCTTGCAGGCCCGCGTGCAGCGCGTCGGCGAGCATCTCGCCCGAGGCCCGCCCGTCCCGGGTGATTACCAGCGTTCCCGCCGGCGCCAAGGCGGCAAACGCCGACGCGTAGCGAACTGCCACCTCCGGCGTCAACGTTTCGCCCACAACTCCCCGCAGTCCCGAGACGCTGATAATCAGTTCGCTCACCACACACTCCTTTCCGGTTTCGACAATCAACCGTTTAGCTGCCGCCGGCACGGCGGCTTCGTTGGCCTGGTGTGCTATGGCGTCAAGCCGCCGTGCCGGCGGCAGCTAAACGGGGGAAGTTGCTCTTCAGCCGATCCTGAAGAGTTTATGTTGCAGAACGTGCCGCTACAAGAAGCCTGCCGTTTAGCCGCCGCGGCTACGCGGCGTCAACCGCGGAAAACGTGTCGGCAACGAGCACCGCGTGGCCGCGGCGGCTAAACTCTCTTTCGCAAAACCACTTTCCGCAGCAGAATCTAAGAAGACCCGCTCGCCCTTACTCGATAATCGTTCGACTCCGGTAGACGGGGGGGTGCCAAATACACTGGTCAACCGCTTCGAGTCACCGAAACCCTCCAGCGTACCTAGCCCACCCCTGAACTTTCGCAAAAAACCGTGGATTCGCGCAGTCTAGGAAAAATGCGGTGCTTTTTAGGATATTCCCGGTGGCTGCCATATTCTATATTTGCCGAGGAAAACATAGGCTGCACCCTTCCTCCGCCCGGCCAGATCGACAAAAATAAGGAGCCGACACGATGTCATCGCTGATTGAGCCCGCTGGCAAGACCGTCCGAGCCACCACCATGGATACACAGGCCGCTTTGGCCCAACTGGGATCCGCCGAGGCCGAGGATCAGATCTCGGCGTCGGCGGCCGAGAACATCCGCACCTGGCTGACCGAACCGTACTTGGAGGAATATGCCCCGCAGATCGCCGAGCACATCGCGGCCGGAGCGTGGCAGAAGCTCGACGACCTGTTCTGGACGATTATCCCCTTCGGCACCGGCGGACGTCGCGGACGGATGGATCCGATCGGTTGCAACGCGATCAACGATCGAACCATCGGCGAGAGCGCCCAGGGGTTGGCCGACTACGTCAAGCAGCAGGTCAAAGACAAGCCGTTGGGCTGTGTGATCGCCTACGACACGCGGCACAAGTCGCGGCACTTCGCCGAGCTGTGCAGCCAGATCATGGCGGCGGCCGGCTTCACCGTCTATTTCCTCGACGGCTACCGCAGCACGCCCGAACTCTCTTTCGCCGTGCGGCTGAAGAAAGCTGACTGCGGGATCATGATCACCGCCAGCCACAACCCGCCCAGCGACAACGCGGTGAAGGTCTACTGGTCGACCGGCGGCCAACTGCTGCCGCCGGACGACACCGATTGCATCGGGCGGATGAAGCAGGTCACCTGGATCAAGCGGATGGCGTTCGACCAGGCGCGGAAGGAGGGTCGGATCGTCTACTGTCAGGAGGAGGTCGACGCGGCTTTCTTCGAGGCCGTCCGGGCCCAAGGCATCCCCGGCCCCCGCGACTTGAAGATCCTCTACTCGCCGCTGCACGGGGTGGGCGGTTCGGCCGTGCCGCCGGTGCTTCAGGCCGACGGGTTCGAGGACGTCGAGGTCTTCGGCCCGCACGCCGCGGCCGATCCCGAGTTCTCCAACGTACCCGGCCACAGCGCCAATCCCGAAAACGCGGTGGTGTTCGAAGCGATCATCGAGCAGGCAAAACTCTCGGGCGCCGAGTTGATCATGGCGACCGACCCCGACTGCGACCGACTCGGTTGCGCCGCCCCCGTTTCGAGCGAACCGGGCGCGCCCTGGGCCACGCCCACCGGCAACCAGATCGCCGCCCTGCTGACCGACTATCTGCTTTCCGCACGCCAGCAGGCCGGCACGCTCACGCCGGACCACTACGTGGTCAAAACGCTGGTCACCAGCGAGTTGATGCGCCGCGTGGCCGACGGCTACGGCGTGCAGACGGCCGGCAATCTGCTGGTGGGGTTCAAGTGGATCGGCGGCGAGATGGACCGCCGCGGCCCGGAGCATTTCGTCTTTGGGGCCGAGGAATCCTACGGCTTTCTGGCCGGCGACTACGCCCGCGACAAGGACGCCGCCGTGGCCGCCATGCTGCTGGCCGAGTTGGCCGCCCGGCTGAAGACCGAGGGCCGGACGCTGTGCGAAGCGCTCGACGAGTTGTTCCGCCGCCACGGCTGCCATGGCGAGAAGACGATCTCGATCCAAATGCCGGGCGAGCAGGGCATGGACGACATGCAGGCCCTGATGGCCCGATTCCGCAGCGTCCCGCCCGAGAGCATCGGCGGGATGAAGGTGACCCGCGTGCGCGACTATCTCGGCGGCACGGTGACGGAGTCCGGCGGCCAACCGCAGCCGCTTGACGCCCCCACCGGCGACATGGTGATCCTCGACCTGGAATCGGGCAACTACGCGGCGGTCCGCCCCTCGGGCACGGAGCCGAAGGTGAAGTTCTACATGTTCGCCTACGACCCGCCCGAGGCGAGCAGCGATCTGCCGGCCGTCAAGGCGGCCCAAGCCGAGCGGCTGGCGGCGATGGAGAAGGACCTGGCGGCGTTTTCGCAAGGATAAGCTGGGCTACTTGGCGGCGCGAAGCTTGACGGTAAACACGCGATCGGGTTCGCCGTTTTCGTCGCCTTGGCCGCCGTCGTCGACGCCGTCTTCGCCGACGCTGTAGACCGTGTACTCGTTCTTCCGCAGGACGTACCGCAGCGGTTTTCCGTCGTACGGGTCGATGGGGATCCGCGGCAGGAACTTGGGGACCAACTCGTCGAGTTTCTGCGGCAGCTTGCCGTGTTCGCGGCGGAATCGCTCCACGCCCAGCGCCACGTCGGCCGCACCGCAATACGTCTCGCCACGGGCCGCTGCATTGATGGCCGTCTGATCCGGCAGAACAAGTTGCTCTGACATGATGTGTTGCCACCTGGAGAGCGCGGACCCGCCGTACGTGGCACGCTCGAACTCTTCGTTGACTTGGCTGACCGCTTGGCGGACTTGGGGCCAGGGCTTCTTCATGGCGGCAATCAGCCGGCGCATGTGCCCCAGGAAGAACGCCAGGTCGACGTTGCGCGTTAGCGGCAGACCTGGCGCTACCATCATATCCTCATCACCGAACGTCGACGGATCCTTGATCGCCTGCACGCCTATCACCCGCTGGCCCAGCAACGCGTTTTGCATGCCTCCCTTGTAATCCCGGGCCCGTACGTCGTCCTGCAATCGCTTCAGGTCCTCGTCCGAGAAATCCACATGTGGCAACACGTCCCGAAGCAGGTCCGTTGCCATGCCGTCGAGGGCAGTCCTCACGAGTTGGGAAATGGTGATCGGCTCCTGCTGAAGCGAATCGGCCAGCATGAGCATCGTGCGGATCGACCGAGCGGCCCCATGAGCGTCGCCCCTGTGAGCACGGACGTGGGCCTGAAGCTTCAGCAGCGCTGCCCCGGACCGAAACATCGCGATTGGGGGGAACAGCGATTCGAATCCGTTGTTGAAATTGGTCGGATAGCGAGCGGCCCCGCCGCGCTCGGCGGCCTCGTGAAGCTGCCGCAGGGAGTTCTCATATTGTTCGAGCAGTTCTTCGGCTGCTTGCAGATCGGACCATGTTTGCCCGGGCGGCGGAATCTCCCCCTCGCCGTCTCCAACGATTGGCAGGCTTCCGGCGGCCTCACTGAAGGCAAACGCTTTGCGCCCCTCGAACGTTTCCAGCGCGTCGAGCCACAGCCGGGCGGTTTCCGGATCGGCGGACGAACGATTGTACCATCTCTGCAAATCATCGGGGGTGATGGGCTCATCGGCCGCCTTGATCCGCGCCAACTCGGCCTCCAACTGGCGCGACGACCGGATCGACCAGACAAGAATCGCCACGAACAGCACCAGGATCAGCAGGGCGAAACCGATCACAAAAAACCACCCGCACCCCAGACGCCTAGGGCGTCGTTCAACCGATCCTTCGCTGGCCATCGGTAAGTCTCCAGGGTGAAGAAAAAGGGGACGGGGCGCTTTTTCGACCCAACCCGCATCCATGCTTCCAGCATTACTGCGCGAAAAAGCCCCCCGTCCCCTTTTTCGCGGGGCTACTCACATTCCCACACTCGCCGATCCATGATGAACCATGGGGAAACACGTGGCAACGCCCCTGCGGAGATGATGCCCGAGGCGCGGGGTGAAATCCGTCGCAACTTCTTTTCAAACGGCCACTTATGCCGATATGCTATGCTTTAATAATCCGGATTTCCCCGTTCGGGCGAATTCCCCTGGGATGAGTTCTCGAGAGTTTTGCAACAGAGGGGCTAGTGATGCGAATCGGCACGGGTCCGTCTGGGACCGAACTGACTGCCCAATTCAATCTACTTAGCGCGCTGAATCAACTTAACCAAAGCGCGCAGCGGCTCTCGACCATGCAGCGGATCAACTCCGGCGGCGACGATCCGGCCGGGTTGATCGCCGCGGAGAGCCTCCGCGCCGAATTGACGGCCATCAACCAGGCCAGCGACAACGCCGCCCGCGCCGCAGCGGTCGTCCGCGTGGCCGATTCCGCCTTGGGCCAGGTCAGCGGACTGCTGAACACCATCCGCGGCAACCTGGTGGCGGCCGCCAACAGCGGCGGACTCAGCGACGCCGAACTGGACGCCCTGCAACTGGAAACCGACGCCGCGTTGGAGGCCATCAACCGCATCGGCAACGTGACCTCCTTCGGCGGCCGGAAACTGCTCGACGGCAGCGGCGGCATCGACGTTTCGGGGGTCAATTCCAACCAAGTCGCCGACGTCGAGGTGTACTCCAACCCCGGCGGCGAGCAGTCGCCCGTGATCAACGTCACCCAGGCCGCCGAATCGGCCAGCCTGACCTTCACCGACGCCGACGCCACACTGGACGCCGACGTCGAGTTGCAGCTCACCGGCGACGAGGGGACCGTGGTGCTGCAGTTCTCCGCCGGCGCTACGCTGGACCAGATCGCTGCGGCCGTCAACAGCTCAAGCGACACCACCGGCGTGGAAGCCACTGTCGACGGCAACGACCTGGTCCTCTCCAGCGAGGCGGTCGGCTCGGACGCCAGCGTGGCCGTCGACGTTCTGGAAGGCATCTTCGACACCGGCGGCCAGAGCGTGGATTACGGAACCGACGTGGTGGCCACCGTCGACGGCGTCGAGTTCACCGGCCAGGGCAACCAGCTCGAAGTCAACACGGCGGCGCTGAAGGCCGACCTCGAGTTCGCCGACGGCTTCACCGGGCAAGTGGACGCGTTTACCATCTCGGGCGAGGGTCTGACGTTTAGTTTCTCGCCGAATGCGACCGAAACCTCGACGCTGGCCCTGCCCACCGTCAGCACGTCGACCCTGGGCGGGGCGGCCGGACGGCTGAGCGACCTGGCCAGCGGCGGTCAGTTCAGTCTCACCAGTGGGAATCTCGCCAGGTCGCTCGAGGTCCTCAACGCCGCCACGACCGACGTCCTACAGGGCAGGGCACGGGCCGGGGCGTTCGAGAAATACACCATCGAGTCGACCCAGAACGTGCTGGGCAGTATGCAGGTGAACCTCAGCGAAGCCTTTAGTCAGATCTTCGACGCCGACGCGGCCGCCGAGACCTCCAATCTCATCCGCGCCCAAATCCTCGTCCAAGCCGGCACCTCCTCGCTGATGATCGCCAGCCAGAGCCGCAGCGCGATCAGCAGCCTGTTCGGAGGCGGCCAGAGCGGGCTGTTCGGCTAACAACCTGTCGACAAGACGTAGGGGTGGCTGGTGGCTGAGCTTGCGAAGCCCCAGACCGGCGACTTTCTGGGGCACCGTTGCATAGCACTCCCGCAAAAGCTTGTTTTCGCGGCAAACTTTTGGGGTGACGGGATGGTCAACATTAAAAATTGCTTCCTCAGCAGAATCCGTGGGTGAGATTTGGTTCGGGGAGGGCGCCGAGGTTGTGATATAGGGCGGTTTCGTAGGCTTTTTGAGTTCGGAAACCGTACGATTTTCTGGTGATCAGTTTCA
>SDBV01010002.1_pt1 | contig 12501 bp, 12 predicted proteins | sample 2277081 | NCBI WGS metagenome assembly SDBV01 (sample SAMN10402039, study PRJNA504765) | marine sediment metagenome | isolation source: marine sediment core GS10_PC15, 223 cmbsf | place: Arctic Ocean: Southern Knipovich Ridge | collected 2010 | reverse complement strand
AATGTAGATGCCCTCACCACTGGCATGATGGAGTCCATGACTTTCCAGGACAAGGCATACTTCATCCAGATGATTAAACAGTCTGCTGACGCCAATCCGTCAGTCTTCAAGGGGTTCACTGAGGATAAGATTGGTGCAGTCTACGACGACATCATCAGTGGATTGAGGATGACTCCTGGCCAGGACATCGCCACGCAGAAGATACTGCAACAGGTAGAGAATGTGAAGCAGAGGATGCTGCTGCTCAGGATGAACAAGTCACTCAACCCAACTGAGGAGAAGGCGCTGCATGGCTGGATAGATGATGTTGCAGAAGGAATGGATAATGTCTTTGGCAAGGAAGTAGAGACTATTCCTTCCTTTGATGTAGGACTCGGAGAACAAGTTGCTACAGCGGGCGAAACAAAGGCAACTGCGAAAGAACTAGAACTGTTGAGAAAAGCCGGAGTTGCTGAAGGAGACATTTCGCTAGTTGGACCAAGACCTGAAGTAACCATCGACGTTGCTCGTCAGGGTGAGATACGAGAGACAATTACTAAGGCAGCAGAAGACGTAACAGTGCCAGCTGACGTTGCGAACAAGCTGTTTCCTATCAAGACAAGGACTGACGCAAACTTAAGAGACTTAGTAGACAGCTGGTTTGCCAATTCTGACAACGATGTGTTACAGGCGTTAGGAAAGTCTGCAAGTGAGAACGTAGCCTACCTCAGAAAGATACGTAAGGTGCTGAATGAGGAGTATCCGTCAGGTCATATCAGACTGTACAGAGGTGGCGGAACAGCAGTGAAGCAGGGAGAGAAGCCACTGGAACGCGAGTTTACTAACGTAACTAGCAGTCGAAGAACAGCTGTTGACTTTGAGGATACTTGGAGTGCAATAGACCTCCCAGAAATAGCATTCAAAGATATTTATAAGGTGGAGGGGACATATTCAGAAGCGTTTATGTCCCAGTTATTAGTAGAAGCTGAGACGCGAGGATTTAAAGCTGCGCGAATACATGACCCTCAGACAGGTGAGATATTTGAGCAAATTATTCCGTCTCTCTTACCTGCTAAAAAAGAACCGTCTATAGACAATATCCTTGTCAAGGTTGATGACATCGTAGCGATGGGAGCAGTTGAAGAGTCAGAGATGGTCATATCAGCAGCCATTCTCAAGAAGCGAATAGACAATCCTCTTAAGCCACCAGTCAGAACTGAGGGCGCACTCGTCACCAAAGGTCAGTGGGAAGACATCAGACAGAAAGCATCAGACTCTGCCCACCGCGAGTACTACAAAGCCTTTGCCGACTACACCAACGAGAACATCATAGACGCTGTAGGCAAGTCCATCTATCCGTTCTGGACTTACCATATGTACAGGTGGTTCTTCCTTCCTCGCACGTTCATCCGTAAGCCTGGTACTATGGCAGCTTGGGGCAAGTACTACGAGTACAGTGACTATGGCTACCAGCATATCCCAGGCACAGACATAGAGTTCAACCCCGCTATAGGCTCAGCCTTTGGCGCAACATTCAGCCTAGGCCGACATGACTTTAAATCATACTATGAGAACTTGGGCTTTGCAGGTGAGGTACTGGACTTCACACAGCGTCGAGGCTTCTTTCCTGGTATCCACGTCACCCTGCCCATAGCCCTCACTGCAGTATTCTCTGACCGCCCACCTGAACTTGGCGAGATACTTCCTCCACTACACCGTGTTGGACTGAACCTATTAGTCAACTCCGAAATACCAGGAGTTGCTGATGCTGCCCGCTGGCTGAAGGACAGAGTATTCCACGAGAACTTCCACGAGTACTACACTGCCACCATAGCTAGCCGTATACAGTCTGACGCTGGTGGCAAGTTGATAGACGGTCAATCTGGTGCTGACCTGTGGCTAAAGAAACAGCGTGGTGAGGCTTTCACCGAAGAGGAAGAAGCCTTGTGGGATGACGCATACAAGGAGGCTGCATGGATAGCCATACTCAGGTCAGAGTTTCCTGAGTTTAGACTTCGTGCAGAAGAGATGCTGGAGGCACACGAGCAAGTCACTGCCCTCATTGAGGCGCAGACAGGCATGGACGCTGACTTCCAGAATAATCTCTGGCGACACAACCTCCGTCCTGCAGATGTCATTGGCGGTCTACCTGCAGACCTCAAGATGGCACTTGACCAGATGTGGCAGTGGCGTATATACTTCGGCAGGGGTGCAATCCTCATGCCCCCCGAGTACAGTGACCTCTTCGGTCTGATAGACAAGTATCGTGGCAAGATTGAAGGTTATCAGATAGAACGTCTTGGTTTACAGATGGACACCAACAAGGGTTTCCTGCAGCCAACACCCTCCCTGCACTTCGATGGTAGCGAGTGGAGACGTGAGTACGCCAACAACTGGTCATCCTACGTCAGTCTAGTGGAGTCACTAGAGGCTGACCCAGAGTACGCTGACGCCATAGATGCCATGACGCCAGAGGGACAAATCAGGTTAGCAAAGGAACTTAGCTTCACGCCACCTCCTATAGACCCGTTCAATGAAGCTGTCCGATTGTACTTCGAGATTGAACTGCACAAGAAGAAAGACCTCTTCACAGGCGAGGAGGACTTTGATTACCTGCGATTTTGGCTTGAACGCGAGTCGGTTCGGCAGACGCTCACAGATGCACAGCGTGATGACTTTGACACCTACGTCCGAAGATTCCAGACGCCGATGGAAGTCGTATTCAAGAACGTATCTAACACATACCTGCGTGGCTACCGAGCCATCTCGAGAATAGTATTGGAGGAGTTCAGTGAAGATGAAAAGGCACTAATAGCAGAGTTCTACGCCGACACCACAACCAGAGAGCGGAAGCTGGAAATACAGGCTGTCGAGTCACAAGCTGGTAGAAAGCTCATCTCACTCTGGAACAGCCGAAGAACCAACGTCAGAGAAGCACTCAGACGTGAATCTCCTACATTAGACTTCTGGCTATTCGTCTTCGGTTACATCACCAGCCCTAAGTCTGACGAGGCAAAAGCTATGGTAGACGCCTGGGAGAAAGACAAAACCAGCATCGTTCAGGGCATCACAGAAAGTCCAATGCTAGAGGAGGTGATACAAAGAATTGATACTAAAGTACAAAAAGAAACCCAAAGGCAAGTAGAATAAATATATTTAATAATACGTATAGTAATTATTATTATACGTATTAAACATTATATCATTTGACAACAGTAGTTAAGAATGGTATAATGAGAGTGTAAGACTAAGGAGGTACTTTAAAATGGGCAACCCCGTGACTGGGACAGTTGATGAGAAGGATGGAGTCGTCACTATAGGCGATGGCGATGGCGCTGTTCGCTATGTGAAGGAAGCCGACTTGTTAGCTGTGAAAGGGAGCAAGGAGACCGCTGTTACAAGTGCCGCCAGTGAAGCCAAAGCAGCTGCGGAGGCAGCCGCCGCAACGACACTGGATACTGAGAAAAACAAGGTTCTCCAAGCTGAGGCTAAGGTAACTGGCCTGCAAGAACAGATTGACAAGGGTGGTGTGAGTGCGGAGGAACTGACTAACCTAAAGGGTCAGCTTGAGACCGCCAAGACAAGCGGGGAGTCTCTGGGTACTAAGTACTTGGGACTGAAACGGGAGGTCATCGTAAAGGCGTATGGCGTCCCCAAAGGGACTGTAGAGAGCAAAGACCTAGCCGCGCTAGAGGTCTACGAAGAAGCTCTCAAGGCTGTCATTGGCGATAAGAATCTTGGTAACTTTGCTATTGGCGGTGCTGACGGCGGAGCAGCTGCCCTACAGGGTAAGTCCGCAATGGAACTGGCGCGAGAAGCATACTCGACATCCAACATTAACAAGTAAGGAGGAATAGACTTATGTCTTGGAACCTTGCCGAGCTGAGCAAAATTGAAACCGACCCGCTGCGTAAGTCAGTGATGGACACGCTGCTGATGAACGCAAACATATTGGAGCTTCTTCCGTTTGAAACTATTGGACAGCTTTCAATGGGTATCGTTCGTTACAAAGATCTGCCAAGCTTTGGCTACAGAAAAATCAACGCCGGCTTTACCGAGTCAACCGGACACTTCGAGCAGAAGTTTGAAACCGTCAGTCTGGGTGGTCTGGACATCGACACCGACAAGGCTATTGCCCGCGCCAAGAACACCATTGCAGATGCCCGAGCAATTCAACAGACGATGGCTCTGAAGTCAGCCGCGTTCCAGTTCAACTGGAAGTTCATTGCTGGCAACCCGACCACTGACCCTGAGGAGTTCAAAGGAATCCGACTCCGCGTAGATGATGTCTATGACGAGGGCTTCACCGACCAGAAGCTTCAGTCAACTAATACCGGCACTGGTATCCTAAACAGTTCAGCCAAGAGTCACGATTTCTTGAATGACCTGGATAAGCTTTTCTACGCTATTGATGGTCATAACCCCACCTATGCTCTCATGAACAAGAAGATGTTACTGGCCCTTCGTGCCGTACTGCGCAAAGAGAAACTGCTTGACCAGTCAGCTGACCAGTTTGGCAGGAGAATCGACATGTACGGTAATACCAGGCTTATTGACATTGGAACCAGAGCAGACCAGACAACCGAGATTATCTTGAACACTGAGACTGCTGCCGGCGCCCCCTCTGGTGGAACTGAGAACACCAGCATCTACGCCTGCCTGTTTGGTGTTGGTGACGAGACCTGGGGTATCCAGGAGTATCCGTTAGAAGTCACCGACCTGGGAGAATTACAGACTGCGCCCAAGTTCCGAACCCGAGTAGACTGGCCACATGGTCTGGCTACCGTCAGCCCCCGCAGCATCGCCCGACTGCACGGAATTGTGCCGGATAGTTCAGCGTAGGAGGATTGATATGGCTTTCGATGCAGATTTAATCTTACGTGGAGACGTTTCAGGAACCTACGTTGACCTAGACAGTTCTGATTCCGCTGCTGTTTCTGAGACACAGAATGGTGATGGTAACACTGTCATTGACATCGGTGTAGGTGGTGCAGACAACAAAGGTCTGGACTGCATAGTCATCTTCCACGACATTCTGACTACCTACCAAGACACCCTAGACATCGTAATACAGGACTCGCACCATGTTGCTGCAGGCTTCGAGGACATGCTTTCATTCCCTCGCGTCTACTGTTTCATGCGTGAACTGATTGTCACTGCCACCACAGCCTTCGTTGCTGGTGATATTGGCAAGGTACTGACTGCTACAGGAACAGGTACCGACACAGGCGTTATCAGAGAGTTCAGCAGAGAACTGTTAGTCGTAGGTGGTATAGGCAAGGTGTGGATAGAGATGCAGGATTCTGGCGACACCTACGCAAATGCTGGAGACACTGTAACGGCTACTGCCGGAACAGGCGTGGGTACGCTGACTGTTGCAGGCAGAGCCATCATGAATGGCTTTACCCTGGTGCGCAGGTTCTCAACCCCCAAACGCTACATCCGCTGCAGCAACACCGTTTCATCTGGTGACTTCGGTGCTGTAGACATCATGGTTACTAACGCGCAGCACGGACACAAAGATAACTTATACAGGTCACACGTATAGAGGAGGAGAAAATGCCTTTTGATGCTAATTTAATTCTACTTGATGGAAGCATTGACATCACAGCAGCTCTCGACACAGCACCTACTTCTACTGTAATAGATGCTAGTACAGGTGCCAGAGTCCTTGACCTGCGGGAGACGAGCTTGCGTGGCCTGGCTGCAGTACTGATTCTTGCAGATGATGCAGTTGCCAATGCCGACACCTTCACTGCTTTCCTTGAAGTCTCTGACCAAGAAGACTTTGCCAGCGATGTTCATGAGCTTGGTAAGTTCGACATCGCTGCAGTCACCAAAGGAGTCATACTCGGCAGTGAAGTCCCTGCAATAGTCATCATGCGCTTTGCCACGAAGTATCGCTACGTTAGGCTCAACGCCACTGTTGGTGATAGTCCTGATGGCTTCAACACAGTCTACTGCTTCATCACTCCGTACCCGTTCAAGCTGTTGTAGGAGGTTGTGATGTCGAATACTAATATTGTAAAAACTGAATATGAGGCTGGTTTCATCGTTACGACAGATGAGAGCGGCAACAAGACTAGACACCCGATTGCTGCTGTCCTACGTACTGCTGATATGCCAGACCTGGATATTGCCAGCCTCACGCTACTCACTACAATGGCACGGATATTCTTGATTGTGCTAGAGACGCTGGTTGAGAAAGATGTGCTTGGTGAAGAGATGGTCTCAGGCTTTGACCTACAGTTCGTGTATGACCACCTGCTTGACACCTTCAACGCAGCGTATGAGTAGCGGAAAAAACAAGGAGGAACAGCCTATAAGAAATAGTTGTTGATTGGCGAATTAGCCTCGCGGAGACTGAAGTGACTAGCGAACTTAGTAACTGGAAAGAAAGATGGAGTAGTATGTCTGGAGCAGAAAGAGAACAACTCAGACACAAGAATATGTTGTACCGTCACAATCATAAAGAAGAGGGTAAGACATATGACCAGAGATACTATCAGAGACTGAAGCTGAAGGTTTTTCAGCATTATAGCGGAAAGGAAATGCCTGAGTGCGGAAGATGTGAGTTCTCTGACATGCGAGCATTGTGTCTTGACCATGTTAATGGTAACGGGTCAGAGGATAGAAAGAGATTTCACGGTAGTGTGCACTTATTCAGACATCTTAGAGACAAGGGTTATCCAGACGGCTATCAGATTCTTTGTGCAAATTGTAACTACATCAAAGCTTCAGAGAATGGTGAGCGAGGTTACAGTAGTCCAAGTCGAGGTGAGACTCGAGAGTCAGACTATGTTCGACTACATAGAGTGACAATAAAGGAAGGAGGAAGAAATTGATTCTTGACGTAAAAGCAAAAGCGACTCAAGTGACGCCTGTATCACCAATAGGTGAAGGCGACTTTGAATATCCCAGAATGTCAAAGACTGGCGCCATGTTCACCGCTGGCTGGAAACAGCAGTTGGCGGCTGCAGGACTAGTCTGGATGGCTACTATGGGAGACCTGACTGCCGGTGGAGATGTGTCTCCAATCACTGGTGGCGGTAACGGTTCTGTCATAGACAACAACCAGCCAGAATTTGTCATCGGTGTAGACGCTGGCTACTACCTCATCCCCATCTCAGCCAACGTAGGCATCAAGGGTAATTCTGATGGTGATGTAGACGAGTTCCATATCCTGCTGTACGCAGACCGTTCTGCTGGCCCTGTAACGACCAACGCTAGTGCTACACTGGTTACACCTGTCAACATGTTAGACGGAGGTGGAGCATTTCCAGGACGCTGCTGGGAGGCCAGTACCGCCGACATCACTGAGCCAGTGGTAAGCCAGTGGTTGGACTTCGTTTCCCAGCAATCAGCACAGGCGTCTGCTGCTGGGATGACAACCATGCCAGTACTGCACCTGGACTACAATCCCAAGGTTCCGCCCATACTTGCTGGCCCTTGCCAGATTGTCCTGGTATTCGGAGCCACAGAAGCGGCTGTCGGCATAGGTAATGTCGTTGTAGCAGCTGTTCCCACGGCTTACTTCCCTGTGAGCTAACTATAAAAGAAAGGAGGAAGAGAAATTGATTTCAGATATAAGAGCAAAAGCAGTCCAGGTGACTCCTATAGTCACAGGTGAAAACGACGCTGACTTTATCAAGATGACCAAGCTGGGTGCGCTGTTTACAATGGACTGGAGAATGCAGTTAGTGGCGGCTGGCCTAGTGTGGCAGCTTGATGTGGGTGGAGTGAGCACTGGTGCTGATATACTGCCAGCCCTGGGCGGAGGCAGTGGCACTGTTGTAAATCACGACAATCCTGAGCTGTGCATTGGCGTCGGAGTAGGCTACTACCTGATTCCGTTAGAGGTTCGCTGTGTTGTGCATGGTGATACAGACGCTGACACTGAGGAAATTAACATCGTCTTAACCACTGACCGCTCTCGCAGTGTTCCGACAACTAACGCCAGCGGCGACGTAGGCACTCCAGTCAACATGCTTGATGGTGCGGGAGACTTTCCTGGTCAGGCTTGGATAACCACCACTGGTGACATCCAAGACCCTGATAGGAGCCAGATACTGGACTACGTGAGTTTTCAGTTAGCCAGTGTCAACACCACCGGCGTAGTGGCCACTCCAGTTATCAAGATGGAGTACTTGCCGGAAGTTCCAACAATCTTGGCTGGCCCTACACAGTTGGTTCTGTGCTGGGGCGGCAGCGCAGCTGTTGACGGTTTAGCAAGCGTCATCGTTGCGGCAGTACCGACATCGTACTTCCCTGTTAGCTAGTCCTTAACAACGTAGTCGTGGTGCAGTAGCAAAGTTAAATGGTGTTGTGCTAAGTACACCAGCCACGATTACATCGAATAACAAAGGAGGTCAAGAGTGACTGAGGCAACAAGTTACAGACTTGATATAATTGTACTAACTCATGGACACATGGAACTTTCCATAAGATGTGTCAAAGCACTTTACAAACATACAAGCATTCCCTTTCACCTAATAGTGATGGATGACTCGACGCCAGACATGAATGACGGCACAGACATGACCCCTGAGTGGTTCACACGCTTTGCTGCAGCACATGATAATTGCACCCTCGTCCACTCAGATGAGCCGTATGGCACTAGCCTTCATCTGTTTGAGATGGCCTTTCCTTACTGCAAAACTCCATACGTGACTGTCGTAGTGAACAGCATGGTCGTAGAACCAGAGTGGGAACTTGCAGCCTTGCAGGTCATGGAGACTAATTCAGCCATTGGCATGATAGGACTCAAGTGTCTGCGCATGGGAACAGAGCTAATTGAAAGCGCAGGACTAGCCTACACTATCGACAATACTCAGCTGGCTGACATGGGCAGAGGGTTGTCCAGTCACAGGCTCTCGAAACTCTACGAGTGTGATGCAGTCCAGTGGGCATTTGTCCTGCTCAGACTAGAGGCCGTAAAAGACAACCTGGGTGCAGACATCTACTGGGGCTTCAAGGGCATGGAGGAGTTTGAGACCTGTTACACCATGCGGCAGAAAGGCTGGAAGATATACTTCTGTGGACTTGGTGTAGGCTATCATCAGACACTGGCTACCCGTATTGCTACCAGCGATGATGACATCATCAAGAACCTGCAGAACAAAGAACTGTTCTCCAAGCGCTGGGGCTTCTGGTCAGACTACCATAAGATGCACCGGCAGCTTGGTGAGTACTATCCAAAGAAGGTGGAGCGGAGTAACCTGAAGTTAAGCCCTGTAGTAAAAATTGACCTTATGGGCTTGACACACCGCGCAAAGACACAAACAGAATTCCAGACTGTGGAGGCAAGAGATGCCAACAGCGGTAGATAGATTAACAAAAACTAGCAGCGACGCTCAGACGAAGGCAGCCATTTCTGACTGCATCGCTACCAAAGTGAATGAGGGAATACCTCAAGACCAGGCAGTGGCAAGTTGTCATGAGCAGGCACGAGGTAGAGGTGCTCCAGTTGCTGCTCCTAAAGGAGGCGTATAGTGCCAGACTTTTCAAGAGACCAAGACATCGGTACTTCACATGACCAAGTGACAACGGACTGGTTGCTTGAGATAATTGCTAATTTACTTTCAGAACCAGCTCCACTCGGAATCACTGAGGAGTAGTGCTATGTTCAGACGCAAGATTCGTGAGTACAACAGCAAGACTCCATCCTGGTTCAAGGATTGGGACAGAGACTACTTCAGCCCCGTAGAGACAAAGTCAACACGGAACGAAAAGCTTATCTATCTCATCCTTGCTGCAGTTGTAGGGCTGAACACAGCAGGTAACTACTTCCATCTAGAAATAGCTGAGTTCTTTGTTCGACTGTTCACTGCGTAGAATATGAGAGGGCAACATGGCAAGAACTCTTAGTGCGGAGCTTCTGACTGCCCAGCAAGGGACGAAAAGAAAGCCCGCTATCAGAATCAACATAAATAGCGTAGATTACTCTGCTAGGCTCCTCAGCCTTGAACATCATGAGGAGCCTTACAGAGACTACGCTACTATCATTCTCAACAATGCAGACAGGGGACTTGATTCTGTATCAACAGGCGCAACCAACCTGCTAGGGCGTCGGTTCAGAATTGCCTACGGTCACAACACTGGCCAGACAGTCGCTGAGCCTAATGGTGATGGTGCAGGTAATGAGTATGTTGACAGTGCTGACCTGTGGGTGAAGTCTCAACAGATAATTTCCTCTGAGGGTCAGTTGGCTGTCAAGTTGTACTGTGAGGGTCAGTGGATGTACCTGCGTGAGCAGCGTATGATGGCGCTGGCAGGCAACATAGAGACTGGAGACCCTGACAAGGTTGGCGATGACCCGTACTTTGCATCAGTCTTTGAGCGCACCAAGACTGTCCACGAACTCATAGAGTCTGCACTTGAGAATGCTATAGGCTGGACACTCAACGCCTTTGCTGGTGTACAGGACAGCATCATCAATGCCTTTAAGCCAGTGTATACTCTTGAGGAACTACCGTATGCCGCAGTAGTATTACGCTCCCTGATTCAGATGACCAAGTGCTACCTGCGTCCTAAGGCTAATTTGATTTGGGAGATTGTCTTTCCTCAAGATGGTGATAGTATTGATGAGACCTTCTACTCTGACCAGGCTCCTGTCTTTATCGAGTACGCCGAAGCACTCAATCTCCTTGTACCCAACAGGATTGTCGTCTTCGCAGGCAATCCCGATAACCTGGAGGATTGGCCAGAACCCGTCATTGTCGGTGATACAGGAGCGTACAGCGGGAATTATGATGAGGTGCTGGAGATGCACCTTGCAGCCACTATTATTACACAGAATGACGCTGCCCTAAGAGCATCAGCCATACTGACCAGATACGCGTCAGAGACATTGTCTGGTTACCTGATTGTCTACCACGATGCTAGGGTTGAGTTGTATGATAAAGTGGAAATCCAAGACCAGCGAGGACACTGATGGCTACTGAGGAACAAACTAATACTGGTATTACTTTAGCGTCTATTAGTTCTGGAAATCCCAGGGCAGGACAACGACTAACTGTTTCTAGCCGAATAATATCAAAACTTTCTTTTCATCTACTAAAAAATAGTTCACCAACAGGTGATGTCACTTTCACTATTAGAAAGGTAAGTGATGATTCTGTAATTGCTAGCAAGGTCTGGGGGGATGCTTCAGCTTTACCAACAGTGCGGGCATGGAAAGAGGCAACCTTTGTTACTCCAGTTCTTATTGACGAAGAGGTAAGGATACTTGTTGAGTTCTCTGGTGGTGGCGGTAGTGATTATGTCGGGATTAGTGGCACACTAACTGATGTTAAAGCAGGTGAGTCCTTTACTACCTTTACTACTTTTTGGACTGACTTTGATGGCGGAGGAACGGATTATGATAGTGCTTATATCTATACCTATACTACCCCAGTATCTCCTACAGTAACTACTCAAACTGTTACAGTCATCTCTGGCACTACAGCCACAGGTAATGGTAATATAACAAGCCTTGGTTCTCCTAATCCTACAGCACACGGGGTCTGTTGGAATACCACAGGCACACCTACCACAGCAGACAGCAAAACGGACGAAGGAGCAGCCTCAACCACAGGAGCTTTTACTACTGCCATGACTGGACTGACTGTAGGGGTTAAGTATTATGTCAGGGCTTATGCTATCAATACAGAAGGAACTGGCTATGGAGGCGAAGTAGTTTTCTGGGCCGATAAAGGTACAGTCTATCCTACTGATGCTATCACCAGAGTGACTGGTCTCGTCCACAGATATGACAGATTGAGAGGAATCTATCAGCTAGAGGTTTCTCTTGGCGATGTCACGTCACTGCTGTCACTTCCAGATTCAGGTGTCCGGCGAGCGACAATGAACAAGGAGGCTGAGGAGTTGCGAAAGAGCCTAGGGATACTGGAGTTTCCTGGTGAGGTCATCCCAGAGTCTGCTTTGGCTGCAAAACGTAGAGCAGGATTAACAGGGTCTGAACTCTTCCCAGGAGAAGTACCTCCCAGCTTCACTATGCCCCCAAGAGAGACTGAATCACAACGGGCAGCCAGACGTAGGCGTACAGCAGGCGGTGACTTTCCTGGTGAAGTTCCTCCCGACTTTAAGATGCCAGTAAGACCTGTAAGACAACCTACAAGGTCAGAACGAGCCACTCGCTTCACATTCCCTGGCTTCACAGCACCTGCTCGTCCGGTGTCAACAGCCAAGGTAACTGAGCAGCGACCAGTGACTGATGTCAAACCTGGTATACTGTCCCGAGCAGCCCGTATGTTTAGAGAAAGAAGAAGGAAACCTTGGCTTGACCCATTTAGCTAGGTATCAAGGCAATGAAGAAACTACGTGATTATGATAAGTTTCAACAGGGTATTCCCCTCAATAAGAAGATGTCAGACCTGGAGACAGGTAGGCTGCATGTCACAGGTGCGACATATGTTACAGTGGAGGTCTTTGAGCAGATGCAAGCTGAATTGACAGAAGCATTGGAAAGAAGTGAAGCGACTCTTAAGGAGACGATGACGGACACGAAGCTCGATCTGGTCG
>SDBV01010001.1_pt1 | contig 12502 bp, 10 predicted proteins | sample 2277081 | NCBI WGS metagenome assembly SDBV01 (sample SAMN10402039, study PRJNA504765) | marine sediment metagenome | isolation source: marine sediment core GS10_PC15, 223 cmbsf | place: Arctic Ocean: Southern Knipovich Ridge | collected 2010 | reverse complement strand
TTTCCCTTCAGATATTTCCGTTGGATCGCGGCCAGGGTGCGCAAGGCGGGCTTGGCCTTACGGCGGTCGTCGAAGAGCCGAAGACCACTGCGGATAAGACGGTTCAAGAACCCACGGTCGACGGGGCTGAGCTTGCGTCTAAGGTTCAGAAAACGCTCGACAATCTAAAAATCACTCTGCAAGGAATAAGCAATCCAACCTCTGCCAATACGGCGCTGCCTAAGCTGAAATTGGCAGCAGCGCGGGCAATACAATAGCATTCGGAACTGCTGGTCAGAATCAGCCGAATTTACAACTTCCAGGTCGTAATCAAGCTGCCGTAATTGATTTGCCAAAATATGGGCTTTCTCAATCCTACTGGCATAAAAGAAGAATTCTATTTTGCGTGTGCCTTCCCCGGTGTCACCAAAATCCCGCATTAGTTCTAAAACCTTTGCAGTGGCATCCGCTTGCCTATCCATGTCATCCTCACTCTCTTTCTTTGATACAAAGGAGTCTCTGTAGCTATTCCTGATTGTTTTTGTAATGGTTTTAATTAAACTTTTCTTGGGTTTTTTGCTCATTGTTACAATTAAACTTTGGTCTTTGATATTTTTTTTTAGTGTTCAATATTGTATTGCACAGATGAACATTTCCTGGAATCCCTCATCCTCTTCAACAAGCTTTTCGAGTTGATTAAACATTGGATATTATTTGCGGTAAATAAAATAATAGAATTAACCATTTAGGTTTTATTGATAAACAAAGGTTAGTCATCAAATCGGAAGTATAAAAATATTTCTTTTCTTTGTTACTTTTTTCCCAGTCGATGGAAAAAGTAACCAAAAAGATCTTGAATTCTGCAAAGGTCTTCCCTGCCTTTGCCGAACGGAGTCGGCTTCGGTAGGCAGGCGAGACACCACATCACTTTGAATCTACATCTACTCACCTAGGACTTGAGTAAATTTCATCATTCTGTAATAAAGTGTGGCACGACTGCACAGAATCCGGTTTGAGCTTCGCTCAAGTTGAGGAAGTAACTGGTTCAAAAAGTTTTTTTAGTAACAAACTTTTAAGTAAAATACCGAAATCCGTGCGGTGATGTTTCAGCTAAATCAAATAATATTATCTATATGGTTAGTTATATAAAATAAAATTGCTTTTTATATGGCACACATATATACAGTTCTGCGACGCCAGTCTGCAATTCCTGGAAAGTTTATTAACAAACGTTAGTCCTTTCCAGTAATTTTCAGCCATTCAGAAATCTATTATTTTCAGTTGTATTTTCCTGAAAATATTACAATTTTAGCTCTCCCCAACCTTCCCTATACTCCCTCTTCACGAATTGATTTGCAGGCTCGAAGTTGGTTACCTTCATGTTTTCTGCATCCCATGTATGGGTGATATACCTGCCGGGGTAATTAAATCCTGTCATTTCTCCATAGACCGGATCACTCCTTTTTATTTCTTCCCGAATATTGAAACTGCGTAGCAACAGGTTACCCATCAGTACAGTTTCGGTAAGAGGCCCGGCATATCCTATAAACGGAGAAGATACTTCCGCATTTCCATACCCGGCGATACAAGCATCAACCCACTGCCACCAGTGACCGTCCATGTCTCCCGGTACACGAGGATACTTTTGAGGAATATTGATTTCATCGTTCAGGTTAAGGGGCAGAAGTCGCGGATTACGGCCTCCCCATCCACAAGCAGCTTTTCCTTTCGTTCCTACAAATAAGGTGCTTCCTTCAAAATCATTCAGCCCGGGCCAGTCACCTAATTCATTATTCATATTAACATCCGGGCTTAATTCGTCTGGGCGCTCAGGAGCGATACCTCCATCCATCCAATACAAATCAAGATTTTTCCCGTTCTTAAGATTGAACTTAAAACGGATGGAACTGGATACCGGTCCGCTTTGGGGAAAATTAGCTTCTGAAAAAATACCGTCGTAAACCGTACTTGCACTACCTGAAACTTCGTGAGGATAACCCAGGTCGAGTAATTTGAAAGGAGGGCCCATAATGTGGCACCCCATATCACCCAAAGCGCCGGTTCCGAACCTCCACCATCCACGCCAGTTAAATGGAACCATATTGTCTATATATTCTGTTTCCTTTGCGGTGCCCAGCCATAAGTCCCACTTGAGTTCTTTGGGAACATCAGGGTGTTTGTCCGGCCACGGAATTCCTTGCGGCCATACAGGGCGGTCTGTCCAGCAGTATACTTTTTCTATTTCTCCTAAAAGCCCGGCTTCTATCCATTCCCTTAATGTAAACATACCATCACTGGAGGCACCCTGGTCGCCCATTTGGGTAACAACCTTATATTTCTTCGCTGCTTCAGTTAGTATTCGAGCTTCATATATATCATGTGAAAGTGGCTTTTGAAGGTACAGGTGCTTTTTCAATTGCATGGCCCTGAGGCCTACAATTGCGTGATTGTGATCCGGAATTGCTACGGACACAGCATCGAAATTCTTACTTTCCTTGTCAAACAATTCCCGCCAGTCATAATAAAATTTCGCTTTTGGGAATTCTTTAATCCGAGGAGCTGCCATACGATCGTCTACATCGCACAGGAAAGAAACAACAGCATTTTTATTAGGAGCATTTGCATAATGATGAATATCATTTTCACCTTCTCCACCGCAACCTATGGCAGCAATGTATAATTTATCACTTGGTGTTACGTGTCCCAGCCCGCTCACGGTATAACTCGGGATGATTGAAAAAGCGGCAGCTCCTGAAGATGTCATTTTTACAAATTTCCTTCTTGATATTCCGGTTGCGATTGTTTTTTTGTTTGCTTTCATTGTTGAAATCGGTTGAATATTTTACTGAGATATCAATATTTTATCGAATTATTTTCTCACTTCGTATCTTTTTCCAGTGGCTTAACAGATATTTCTTTAAAAAACACAACATCGTGTTCGCCGTGGTTTTGCATTCCTACATAACCGTATTCCGGCCGAACCCCGTGAAAAGGTTCAAAATCAAATTTACGTGGGGGAACCGGATCACCTTCCTTATAGTCGGTTACTTTTACCCCATTCAACATAACAATGGTACGGTCACCGTCCAGCGTTATTTCAAAAGTATTCCACTCGGGACCAGGTTTCCAGGCAATAGCGAGAGGTTTTGTGAAAGCATACAACATTCCTGTTGAGTGGTATTCATCTTCATCAGAAAGCTCGGGGTGATTATCAATCTGGACTTCGTAGGCATAAAAAACCGGCATCCATGCTTCTTTTGGCTCAATCGATATTCGAATAAAAAAGCCGGCGTTGCTATTCTCGTCCCGCATTCTGTAAACCACACGAATGGTACAATTACCAAATTTCTCGCCCGTCCAGTATAGAAGCCCCATTCCTCCATGCGTTTGAATAATGCCATCTTCAACGGTCATATACCCATCCCCGACATGCTTCCACCCGGTCAGATCCTTGCCATTAAACAGTTGCCTCCACTCTGAGCTATCGTACTGAACGATTTCGGTACCGGTATCATTATAAATATAAGTTGTAGCGTATGTAATTGTGGTAAAACAAATTATACATAAGCCTAAAATGTAAGAAAATGGATTTTTCATTTTTTCATTTTTTGGTTGATTATTTTGCCATTCAAAACAGAGAATGATTGGATGCATTCGAACGTTTTGTATTTTTTATCAAATTACAATCAGAAAGGTATTATTGCAACCGTAATTGGCAATAACATCAATCTTCTTTTACAAACACCATTGGAAAATCATTGCCTAAGGAAAATACAGAAGGATATTGAGGAGTTATTAACTGTACCTCCTCAAATATTCCTGTTGTACCCTTTATCAATCAATATAGAAATTTTAGTTCGGAAGGCCCGAAAGGAGATTAACACTCAAGGCTGGATCAGGACTTTTCCGGAGGTCATGTTTTCCGTGTACAATTTGATACCTTCTCCAACACTTTCAAGAGGTACACGTTTTTGAATTCTCGTATGGTGCTTGTCTGTAATAAATTTTTGAATCTTACTGAATGACGAAAGCAGCGTAAGAATATTTTGGTGTGTAATCCACTCTGAAAGCCAGAATCCACTTATCCTTTTCTTTTCAAAAATAAACCTGCCCGGATCATTGGTAATTGGTTGCTCAGAGAGCGCTCCGTATACCATTACCTCTCCCCCCGATGGGAGAGCATTCAGGAGATCACTACTCATCTGGCCTGATATGGCATCAAATGCCAATTTAACATTTACTTTGTGGAATAACGCAGAAACCTCTTCTACAAAATTCCCTGACGAACTGTTGACCACATAGTTGGCTCCCTGACTTTTGAGCAAATCCACCTGCTCGTCTCTTCTTACAATATTTACCAGGTCAATTTTTTCATCCTGGCACATCCTGTTCATCATCTGTCCCAGTGCACTGGCAGCAGCCGTATTGGCGATCGCGGTATAACCGGCCTTTTTAGCTATCTTAATCATAGCAATTACCGATAGCGGATTAACCAAAAGCATAGCTCCCTGCTCCATATCAAAGTTTTTCTTTAATGGGACGGCAAAGTTGTAATTGGTTACCATGTATTCTGCCCATGTACCGTTTTGCTCAGGATGAGCAAAACAGGCCACATTTTTACCCAGTAGCCGCCGGGACATAAAGTCGTTTCCTGTGGCTACCACTGCCCCGCTACCCTCAAATCCAGGAATCACAGGCAGGGTTTTCTTCGTGGAGTATAGTCCTCTCAAAAACATCCAATCAGAAGGATTAATTGGTGAGCTGTCAATTTTGATCAGCACTTGCCCTTTTCCGGGTGTTGGTACATCTACCTCCAGCACTTTGGGAGTGGCTTCAAATGCGGTTAGCATAAGCGCTTTCATCTTCGTAGGAATACCGGATTTCAATTTGGTTTTCATAGTTAATAGATTGGTTATAGTCAACTTTATGTGTTAAAACAATGGCGGAAGTTCCCCTGCATACCTGTGGACCGAGCTAAAAGTAGTTATTAACCCTGAGATGTCAGAATACGATTGAGCAGTCATAGCGATTTGAGCCATTGTTAGGCGGCGTTGTCGGTTATCCGATGAATGTTCTCTAAATCATTCCTCTTAAGTTCATTCTCCTCTTCAAGGTCGAAATCATCTTGCAATCCAAGCCAGAATTTAGCAGAGTTACCAAAGTACCGGCTTAATCTAAGAGCCGTATCTGCAGTTATTCTCCTTCTGCCTTTAATTATCTCACTTATTCTAGTTTGAGGAAGAAAAGTATCCTTTGCTAACCTATAGGCTGTAATGTCATAAGGCACAAGAAACTCTTCTAGTAAGACCTCACCTGGATGTATGTTTTTTAAGGATTTCATAATATTTAATTAATGATAATCTATTATTTCTACTTCAAAAGCATCTCCATTTTTCCATATAAATATAATTCTCCATTGATTATTAATTCTTATACTATTATAATTTTTAAGTTTTCCACTTAATTTTTCAAGCCTATTGGCAGGAGGAGTTTTAAGATCCTGGATGTCTAGAGAGTTATGTAACATCCTTAGCTTTCGTCTCCCAATCTGTTGAATTCCTCCGGGAAGTTTCTTGGATCTTTCACCAACCCATATCTTTTCAGTTTCCTTGTTACCAAAGCTCTTAATCATAGCAATGCTCTACGTTACTAACGTCAAATGTAAGTAAATGGTTTAATAAGTCAAAATATGCAGCCGTAGAGTAGAGCCTGATTGCTTTACTCTCCGTATAGACTGTACGCTTTAATTCCTACTTCTTGTTTGGCCCTAATGTATAGCTTCCTTTGAAAAACACGAATCTTTTCATCGGCCCTTATGGCTGATGGACCTGCTAATAGATTATTATCAATGCTTGTCGTTCTGTTTTTCATATAAGCTTGTCTAAAGTAAAGCCCCTTTCCTATCAAAGGTTTTGTTGTCCTTTGAATCTTAGGTACTATGGACTTCTCCGATTTCTCTTACTACAGTCTGCCATTTCGTAATACTTATAGGCGAACTTTTAAGGTTGCCAACCCTTATAATAAGAGACCTCCCACGTTTAATACTCATCCATCTATACTCACCCCACCCCTATGACTCCGGTAGTTTACTACAATTCTTGCAACTGTTTATCCTTGTAGTTTAGCAGGGTTCCAGACCGTCAAAACTGTTCCCAAATCTACGGTTATACATCTCGAAGCTACTATGGGTTCACGCTCGCGCATTGCGGCTTGAGTATTTGAAAGAACGAAGCTTCAGCGTACTCCTCGCGAAGCAGACTGTCCGTCTTTCTTCAGGGTGAACAGCCAATTGCCCTGGTAGGATTTACACCTACTGGATTAGTACCACTTCGTGGCGCACCAACAATATAGTGTTTTATAGAATGTTTGCCTAAAGTTAGAAGCAGACTGTTAGAATCGTGCAAAAAGCTTGTTTTAAAAGTTGCGGATATTATACTGATGCAAATGTTCTGTAAAACTCCGTTGGACGATGCCAATCCGAGATACCACCTATGGGTATTACAACGTCCACGGCTATGAGCCGTGGTTTTTTTGTTTCGCACCAAGATATCTAAAAGCTAAGGAAAAATCAAAGACCGTTAGATGAGAACTCCGAATAAAAACCATGGATTTATAGCCCTGTGTTGTGCGTTGTAGACTGCTTTAGTAAATTGTCGTTTTAAAATAGCCTGTCCGACCATAACAATTGTTTCCAAACTTATCTTTATGAGGATTTAGAGCAGTACTGTAATTCTTTCTCCGAAATTGTTTTTTACAAATTGGACATTCAACAATATATGTAAGGCCATATGATCTTTTCCTTGTTCTCCTTGAAAACCGTTTTCGGCCGGTAAATGATCTAGTGAAGTATTGCTTTTTTGACGGTTCAGCGGACTTACGAAGTTCAACTTCAAATCTTGGTGAAAATTCTTCCTCTAAAACCTTAATATCCTGTATGTTACTAGCAACAAAAGATTTGAGACCTGTTTGTCTTGATCTTCCTCCACTTCTGTCCCAAACATAAAGATACTCTCGTGAAACACCATCCGTGCGAGTCTTATAGAGCAGCGAATAAGGTTCGACAATTCTTGGGATACGATCATATACAATATTGAGGAGTTTCATGTTTTCTCCTGCTTCGAGAATAGGGTTTCTAAATTGTGACGGAAAATATGCCAAGGAAATGCCTCTCCTAGGAACATTCTGAAAAATTTCTTCAATACTTTTAATAAACCTTTCTATAGCTTCTTCAAAATGAAATCTTGAAGGAAGTGGACAGATTAAGTAATCGGACCAAAGCGTCTTCAAGATGGTAAATGGCAATTCCAGTAGCAAACCTCTTAAGGCTGATGGATTCGGCCTAAAAATTGTCATTTTTAATAAAGTTGAAAGAATTTCAGGCTTGTTCACCTCAATTTGATCCTCAAAAAAGAGCCAATGAACATAATCATAGATGTCAGATGCATGTCTTCGTTGTAATAAGCATTTGAGTTTGGAGGCTAGTGCTTCCTCAAGTTTCACACATCTTATTAATGCTGAACAGTCCTTTTGATCAGAATATGGATGGTTTATTTTTCGATTTTGAACCGGAAGAAAGATCTTATCAAATTGCGTTATATCCAGCCTAATGCTTATTATAATTGAACTCTCAACTCCATAGAAATCATCAAAGTAAACTCTAGCTTCAAGAATTAATTTATCCTTGTCAGCTCTCTTTTTCTCTTGAACTCGACATTTGTCATTGTGAAATGTGACTCCAGTAGCATCGTTAACATAGTCGCATATCTTATTGATCTCATTGAGTACATAGCCTTCCTCCAATCTTGTTTGTACTGAAAAGTCTAAGTCTCTTGAGAATCTTGTAAGAGGGAAATAGGCTTTACGGAAACAATTGCCACCCTTTAAAACAAAAACATCTTTTAATTCACTAATTGAATACAGTCCATTTAAAAACCAGCCGAAAACGTAATCCCTTTGTACGTCTGATGAATGAACATCAAGTTCGGTGGCCATACTATCAATTTCATCTTTTTCGATCATTAAGATGGACTTCGATTAGAGCAGTCTATTACGTACAACAATATAGTGTTTTATAGAATGTTTGCCTAAAGTTAGAAGTAGACTGTTAAAATAGTGCAAAACGATTGTTTTAAAAAGTTGGGGATTTTATGCTGATGCAAATGTTCTGTAAAACTCAGTTGGACGATGCCGGGCCATCTACCACCTATGGGTATTTATGGGTTTCCCTTTCGAGGCTGTATTCCCATAATGAGCTTATAAGGAAGTTTATTGACGGTTTCATAAAGTTTTTGTACATGATCTGTTTGTTTCATTTTCTTCAGGACATACCTGTCCCTGCTGTCAAGGCCATCCGATGGTTGAGACGGGTAAGCATCTTATCCAAATTTATTTATCACTGGACTTTGGGTTATCAATTAACCTGATCGGGAATTGACTACATGATATGAGCCGTAGCGCCTCCGCCGTAATCCCTTACTATGGAGGTGGAGCGCCTATGCAGAAGCTTTCTCCGGTCTCTTACGCTGAAAGCTTCAGCGACAGCGTTCGGCCGAAGCCTTCCGCGAAGGACTTGGCGAAAGCATATGAATTGAGAGATTCACGTACGGTTCTGTGCCTGCGCACCAGAGTGCTTCACACACAGGTGGGAGAGGTTTGGGGTGAAACTGCCCTTACCTACTCGACTAGCTTACGTTTTCATATTATGGTGAGATGACGACTTTGCAATAAGGCATAAGCCTTATCTAATATTGCCGTCCCATCTAACCAGCTCAATTTCTTTTTTTCAGGTCTTTTCACTGCATTCAGAAATTTTCTTGCTTCATGAAGAATTGACTTTTCTTCGTCAGACAACTTATTCAGATTTGCAATATCGTCAATGATTAATTCCAACCTTCTGCGATTTTCTCTTTGTAAATTATTGTTTCTATGCATTCTAAGTGAAAGCTCGAACAAGCACAACTTCTCGAATGTTTTCTCCGATAAATCTGGATCATCGAATTTTCCGAATTCTTGAATGCATTTTTTGTAGAATACTTTCAATGATTCACCAGCTTTGATTAAAGCACCAAAATCAATTTCATCTTCTCGAATATCAGTATCGGTGTCGATTTTTCCGTCAGCATATGAAACGATAAAGTCAATGGGCTTGCCAATCTTTTCAAGAAAATCTCTGTAGTCTCCGTGTCTAATTGCAGCAAATTCATCATTGAAGTTTGAAAAATCCATTCCATTTTTCATCACTTTATACATGTAACCAACAACAATTTGTACAATCAATTTCATTATAGTTTAATGTAAGCTAAAGGTGAGTATATGAAAAGTAAACGATTTCGAAGCACAAATCTTTCAATCTTTACAAAAGTTGCAACGGGCTACAAACCTTTATATTACTACTATCTTGCTTATTTTTTATATACATTGTTCTGTGCAGATTTTATTCTTTAAGTACTTTTCTATCTTGAAATGATGTTATTCCATTTTGGATATTTTTAAAAAAATATTTTCTATTATCAACTACTATATCTTCAGAAATTACTTTTTCATTTGGATAAGGTTCTTCTGTCGGTTTCGCGCAAGTAGCCAACATAAAGTCAAATTCCTCAATCATTTCTTGGTCGTTTTTGCTAACTGCCTTTAGCCAATTTATCGTAATCTCACCTTCTGTTGATAGTACAGATTTATAAATTGAAAAATCTTTTAGTTTTCCATCGATTTCTAAGAGAGAACTCCATTTTTGAAGAATCTTATTTTTTATCGATTTATCCAATTGAGGATTAAAAAGAATTCCAATTGTACACCATTCCTCATTGCCACCTTTGCACAACTTTTTATCATTAGAACCTTCCGCCTCTGAAAGAAATCTTGCTTGATTTTCTATTCCTTTTATAGATTTGATGATTTCATTCTTAAATGGTACAAGATAAGCTGTTCCAAGTTTGCTTTTCGTTTCACAATCTTTTGAGAATACCATTGTAAGATTTTTCTCATTCCCTGAACGTCTTCCATATCTAATTGGAGCTTTAACATGAATTTTGTTATTCATTAAAAGTCTTTTCCTTCTCCAACTTTCTCTTAATCCGATTTTATTATTTTGATTTGGGTCCCAAAACAATGACCCTATTATTAATATTCCACCTTTCAGTTTCATGATTTCAATGTTTTTCTAACTTGCACAGAACAATATAGTGTTTTATAGAATGTTTGCCTAAAGTTAGAAGCAGACTGTTAGAATCGTGCAAAAAGCTTGTTTAAAAAGTTGCGGATTTTATGCTGATGCAAATGTTCTGTAAAACTCCGTTGGACGATGCTGGGCCATCTACCACCTATGGGTATTTATAGGTTTAGCTTTCGAGACTGCATTCCTATAATGAGCTTATAAGGAAGTTTATTGACTGTTTTCATAAAGTTCTTATACATTATCTGTTTGTTTCATTTTCTTCAGGACATACCTGTCCCTGCTGTATTGGATTTAGCTTTTAATCAGAGTGGAGAGATATCAAAGAGCGTTTTATTTCACTGTTTTTGTCATACAGGTTCAAGGATAGTATGCGGTAACATTTTACCTTTTTTACATTTTGGACATGTGTCCGGGTCCTTTCCTGTCACCACTTTCAGGACTTGTTTTGCTGAGAGCCCGGCCAGTAGGGGAACATGTAGTGCCTTATTTATAAGCGCCAAACATGTGGCTCTACGCAAAAGTGTTGATATGTAGTGGTTAATTCTACAAAACTCCATGTATGCCCTAACGTCTATGGGCAATGCCATTAATATTAGTTGCAAAATTCCTCCTAACGACAGGGTTACCTTTTCATTCTTTTTTAATTAAATGCAGCCTGTCAATAGTTGACAGGATTGTATTCATATTTTAAACCATTAAATCAACCACTATGTCACAACAAGATTATGATGCCAAGCTAAGCGCTTTTACCGCTTTGGCGGAAGAAGAAATCAAAATACCCAGTATGCCCGTAGCCGAGGCCATCCAGGAAGCGGAAAACCTGGTGCCCTGGTGCGAGGACGACCAGGCTGAGTTGACCAATGCCGGACTGGACTGGCTGCTGGTCGAGGACCTGTCAGTCCGTGCCAGCGCCTGCCGCTATGCCGAAAGTATTTGGGCCAAGGAATTCCGGACCCGTGAAGACGCACAAAAAGAATGGAAGGCCAAATCGCCCGATGCCTTTGACCTTCGTGATGTGTTGGTCCACGATTTCCTGTTTGCTTTCAGGAAGGAATCAGATCTGAAGAGCAAGGTGCAAATCATTAGCGAGGGGGGATCCAATGCCGATATGCTGCAGGACCTGAGTGACCTCAGTGTGTTGGGAAAGGAAAATCAAGCGCTATTAGAAGCCATAGGGTCCGACGTCACTAAGCTCGATACAGCCGCCCAAAATGCCGAGGAGCTTTCTGCGCTGCTGGCCCAGGCCAATGGGGAAGCCGGTGACGATGGCGACACCAAAATTCTGCGTGATAAGGCCTACAGTTATATGAAAGCCGCAGTGGATGAGATCCGCGCTACGGGCCAACATGTATTCTGGAGGGATGAGGACAGGTTGAAGGGGTATGTGAACTCTTATTTCAAAAAAAAGAGACAAAGTAAAAAAAAGAAACCCCAGGTCGATTTATAAATCAGGAAAGAGGAAAGAGGATAAAGGGCAAAATCTCATATAAATGGGATTTTGCCCTTCCTTTTACTTCCTGCCCAATATCCGGGGCTCCTGCTACAGTTGGATGCCTCCTGCCAGGAATCTGGCCTTCCTGGCAAAGAAAATGAGCTTCCTGCCAGGGATCTGGCCTTCCTGCCAAAAAAAATGCGCTTCCTGCTAAAAATTTAAAGCTCCTGCTAAAGGATGGGCGCTTCCTGACAAAGAAAATGCACTTCCTGCTAAAGATCTAAAGCTCCTGCTATAGGATGGGCGCTTCCTGACAAAGAAAATGCACTTCCTGCTAAAGATCTAAAGCTCCTGCTACGGTTGGATGCCTCCTGCCCGAGTTCTGGCCTTCCTGCCCAATATCCGGGGCTCCTGCCATAATTCTTTATGTCCTGCCCGGACAGGGGCCTGTCAGGTATGGGCAGGAGCGCTAAAAGGTTGGCAGGAAGCCCAAAATGCTTACAGGAAGCCCGGAAAGTCTGCAGGAAGCTCAGAAAGTTGGCAGGAAGCCTAAAATGCTGACAGGAAGCCCAAAATGTTGACAGGAAGCTTAGAATAGTAGCAGGGAAGGTAATGTAAACCTTAGGGAGATTTAAAAAGCGACTTTCCTCGTACTTTAAAGAAATAAAGGCACAAGTCCTGCTTAGGCTGTGGTCCTTCCTAAGATTTGTGCCAGATTGTGAGGTTCAGCACAAGCTAAAACACAGTGACCGGCTACTAATCGCTTGCGGTATCCTGTGGGCTTCACTGTTTTTGTTACCTAATTGTTGTGATTCTGTTAATTCTTCTTCCGTAGTTTACAACCAAGGTTGTCAATTTCCAGTTATTATTATTGATTAGAAAGTCGATTAGTGTAAGAGTCAAAATCTCCTATT
>SDBV01010000.1_pt1 | contig 12502 bp, 33 predicted proteins | sample 2277081 | NCBI WGS metagenome assembly SDBV01 (sample SAMN10402039, study PRJNA504765) | marine sediment metagenome | isolation source: marine sediment core GS10_PC15, 223 cmbsf | place: Arctic Ocean: Southern Knipovich Ridge | collected 2010 | reverse complement strand
GAATCGGGCGACCGAAGGGTTCGCACTGCGCCACACGGCCCGGATCCTCGATCGCGCCGAGGAGGCTCGGAAGGCCCTCGGTCTGGTGTTCTCGCTGCAAATTATTTCTCTGCCCTCCATGCACAGGCTGGAGTGTGGGGTATGAGGATGTCACCTGGGATATGGAGGATTCTTCCAAGATCCGGCGTCTCTGCCGAAATTGCTACCGGGCTTGGGTGCGTGCATCAAAGGCGTTCCTTGCGGGAAAGACGTTAGTGCTGACCAAAGGCACAGAGTAGTGGAATCATGAAATCAGAAGAGAAGGTCGCCCGACGTAAGCTACTGAAGAAGGTCACATTTGACGAAATCAGGCCTTACATCACGGGGAAGGGCGATCTAGGTGAGCCGGATCTTAGTGAGAGCGATGTGAGCTGGGTTACAAGCCAAGTCATCCATCGGGTGCGGAAAATCTTGGATTATCCAGGGCGTCGACTGGGCGTTAGAGCCCGACGAAAAGTCACAGAATAATGGAAATGTGAAATGGGAAGCCCTATTGACGTTGGTTCCGTTATTCAGAAACCTTGGTGGCCACAGGTCAAAAATGAGGTCGCTAGAACGGTAACGGTACGAATTAAGGCCGAAAACCGCTTTGAGAAGCCTCATGGATCTGTGTTAGGCCAATTATTTATAGATGCGATGAGCCAAGAGCCTGAGATACGGTCATATGTTCATTATCTTTTGACTCGTAACTGGGATGAGGTTGTGGAGGAGTTAAAAGGAGATCTTTCTCCTCAGATAAAGAGGACTCTTCTAGATCAACAGGGAGTCGAGTGGTTTGCAGAGTTTAAACGTTTCCTGTCACATGCTTGGAATCAGTCAATATCCTCAGATGAGGCCACCCCTATTTTCCATATCCTCGACCGACGCATGTTTCTAGCCATCCACAAAGAATGGGTGCTTCATGTTAATAATGCGCCGTCTGCCGCAGCGCTTGCCGCGGTGATGATGGAGTGGATGAGAGATTCAGCCGCGACTTCGGAGAGAAGGAATGCGGCGCTGAATGCTTACGCATTTATCGTAGTACGCACATGGCCTGAAGTGCTGTCCGCGCTTCGGATACATGAGGCAGTTAGAGATTTGGTGCAGGATCTTGAGGGCCTCAACTCTCCTAAAGCCGAACAGTTTTTTAACCAGTGGAAGGCCCTACTGATTGCCAGCGTCGAGGAATACTGGGATTCGCTTGTAGCGAAAGACGCAGAATAATAGATCTATGACACAAGAGCAAGCAACGACAAAAGGAAAGCAGACCAGGCCGGATTGCTATAAATGCGTCTATCGCAAAAACTTGGCTGGCAATGCCCACTCCAAATGCACACATCCGACAGCAGAGGCAGTCAAAAAAACCCTCGGCCCTATGGGAGGCCTTTTGGAGTTTATGCCAGGGCCGGTGGTTACTAACGACATGGTGGAAGGCGATCCCCGCGGAATGCTTAAGGGCTGGTTTTCATGGCCCTTCAACTTCGACCCAACTTGGCTCGTGAGGTGTAACGGGTTCAAGGGGAAAGGCACAGAATAGTAGAAATATGAAAACCTTCTTGATGGACCTTCTGACCTGGATGGTAACTCCATATTCGTATGGGCTCTATTTGGAGGCTTGTTATCAGGAGCGATTACGGCGGTGGGAGAGTCTACCCGCTAGGGCACGCTTCCGGAGCAAACGCCCCGAATACACAAAATACTAGAAAGGTGAAAAAATGAAGCTCGTAAAACCCAAGGTATTTCTTCTAGGCTACCCAGCGGTGGACGATACCGCATTGCGTGATTACCTGGACCACGTTGATTGCCATGAGTTCATGGAGTCCTACCAATCGGCGGTGTACAGCGGTATTCACCCTGGCGAGGCGCTGTGTTCCCTGTACGCGAAGCTCTGCTACAAGAGCCTGACGACCGCTGGCAACGACAACGTCAGCAAGGTCCGCGATATCGAGGGGAACATCAAGGGCTGCTTCGACACGGGACATGGAAGCGTGTTCGAGCACTGCAACCTCAACTTCGTCATCACGGATTGCAGCCGGGTCTTTACGCATGAGCTGGTGCGCCACCGTGTCGGATCCGCCTTCAGCCAGACGAGCGGCCGCTACGTCCGGTCCGACGTCCTCTCGATGGTGCTGGATGATCCGTTGGCCCACACGATGAGGACGAGAGATGGCGACCTTCTGATCCACGTGATGCAGCGGTGGGCCCAGGGGATGGAGGACAAGTACAACGAGGTGGTGGCCCAGTTCGACTGGGACGCCATGAAGATGGTCGACAAGAAGAAGCTCACCAGTTACCTGCGTCGCAACCTTCCGAACGGGCAGGCCAACGAGATCGGCGTGACGCTGAACATCCGGTCTCTTCGGCACCTCGTCCAGATGAGAACCGGGCGCCATGCCGAGTGGGAGATCCGGTTGGTCTTTGGGCAGATATACGACCTGGTCAAGGTCAAGTTCCCGCTGCTGTTCCACGGCGCGAAGGAGCGCGACGTTGCGGGACTAGTGGAGGTGACCGGCATGAAGATGCAGCCCTACGAGGCGCTTGACATGTTCACCGACGAGGAGATCCAAAAGGAGAACAGGCGGAGAGGTCTTTTGTGACCAAGAAGTACGACGAAGCCACCCTCAAAGCCATCTACGAGATCCTCATTCGGACCTGTGGGGCTTGGGATGGTCCGGATGCTTGTACTCAGTTCATCGGTGCGGCTGAGCATTTCACTGCGCTTCGTTCGTTTGAATACCGGTTTCAGGGATCGCTGGGATTCGGAGGTAAGGTCTGGCTGTACAACGGCGAGTATCCGTACGTCAACTGCTACCAGGAGGATGAGACTCCAGAGCGCACGAAGGCCATAGCGCAAGCTGACCAGGCGCTGCGCGAGCTCATCCAGAAAGGCACATAAGGAACATTCTATGTATTGCAAGAAGGAATTGGAGGTGTTGCTGCGATCGATTGACGCGGCCCCTCCATGCCCTACTCACCAGCGCACGGCTTTGGAGGTATGCTCCGAGCTGGGCTGCCATGATGTGCGGTGTATGGCATGCGCCACCGGGGGGTGTCAGTGTTGGAACGACGATTAGGGATGCACGAAAGGCACATTTTGTGAATATTTATCAGATGCTCTTGGAGTTGGCCGCCGCCGAATTCGAGCAAATCTACGAGCCGTGGAAGGATAAGGATGCAATGCTTGAGGAATTCAGGCGCCGCGCCGGATTGCACAAATGACACATTCTGTGACGAGCGAGCCAAGAGGCACTAAAATCGTTAGCACCAAGCGAGCCGTTGGAGGACAGAATCGATTCCGCAAAGCGAGCCTAATGCACGAATGACATATTCTGTGACAAGCGAGCCGTCGTCGTCCAAGATCACCCGAAGAGAGCGAGCCGAATAGACCAAGAATCGAACAGCATTAGCGAGCCGATTAAGGCGAGAATCGTTATAGGACAGCGAGCCATGAAAGACGAGAATCGTGTAACAAGAGCGAGCCAAATGCACAAAAGAGATATTCTGTGACAGCGAGCCGTGATGGGAAAGAATCGAGCAAATAAAGCGAGCCAAGAGGATCTAGAATCGTACAAAAGAAGCGAGCCGAATCCCCGGAGAATCGTAGCTCGCGAGCGAGCCAAATGCACAAAAGAGTTATTTGATGACAACAGCGAGTCGAGTTCAGGCCCTTGAGGAAGTCGCTCGAGCAACCCGTAAGTGGTATACGGAGAATGAAAACATTGGACAGCTCCGGCGTGAGCTTCGGGGCCGCTATCGAACTAGAGCTGATGCAGCCCTGCGCAAGGTGATCCGGCGTAATTGGGATTTATTGCACTGAAGTGGAATTCTGTGAATTGAGGGTGAAATGACCATTGTAGATTTGCATATGCGGGAGAGCCTTGAAGGTCACATCTTGGAACAGGTGTTGGACACTCAGAGATTCAAGGCGTTCAAGATGAAGCGCCCTGGTTCCGGTCGCAGTATGTCCACGCAGATCCTGTTCACACCGGAAGGGATCGTTATTTCCGGCGATCTTTGTCCACGGCCCGGGACCAGAGGAGTTGTAAGTGACCTGGGGTACGGTCTTGACTGGTTCTCTGGGAGGTTGTCAGAAGGCTACTTGTGCGAAAAGTTCTTGCAGACGGGTTGGCACCGGGAGTTGGCGGAGGAAGAGCTGAAGCGGATGGTCAAGGCCATCGCCCGGGGCGAGTACGACAGTTACAGCTGGACCGATGGGCTGGAGGCAGCGGCTGACGAACGCCACGAGAACCACGACGAGCTGGTGCTTTCGAGGAAGCGGCTGAAGGAGTTGAAGGCGTCCAACGACGAGGAAAAGCCGGTCCTGATCAGGGATACGGAGGAGGAGATAGTTGATCTGAGGAAGGAGCTGGCTACGCTCCGGGAGAAGGTCGTCAAGCTTCGGAAGGAGCTGACGGACAAGATCGACGATCTGCTGTACAAGACGGCCGGCAGCAACGACTTGGATGTCATGGGGTTCCATGACGGTTGGCGGGAGATCAACGCCGAGAGTGAGGACACGCCAGGATGGGGCTATCCTCCGGCGGACGGTGCGTGGTTATGTGCAATTCAGCAACGGTTCGCGGAGCTCTACGCGGCCATCATGGTGCCGGCTGAAGTCACAGAATAGGGAGACGGTGAATGATTGACAAAAAGAGAGTTGCGGGACTACTGGCCGAGGCATGGCTCCGATACCGCGATGCGTTCGGGGTTGCTCCACATGGGACCGAGCGGCAGATGGCCGCACTGATCGAACTGGCGAAGCCCGAGGAGTGGGCGAAAGAAGTCACCGAATAGGGAATCGGTAAAATGGGCGGAAATGTAGGCAAGAGGGCAAAGCCGCCGAAAGCGTGCCAGAAGTGCGGTAAGAAGATTACCGGGGACTTTCTTCGGATGAAGGATGGCGACTACCATTTGGAGTGTCGGTGGCTGGAAAGCACAGAATAGGAATTCGATGAAATGAGCAAAGCATTAACACGGGTACTGGACCGCCGCTATAAGGTGAATAAAGAAATTGAGCGTATTTTGAGACAAGATTACCCACCAGGAACCCGCATTAGATGGGAGCGAAACGGCATCCATAGGGGCGAAGTGGTTATGAACTGTTACAGCGACCAGGTTAAGGTTAGAAACGCCCGGACAGGGCGAGAGTATTGCATATACGCTTATTGCATCTTAGGAAGGTGCTGAATACACCGAATTAGGATTCTATGTATATCATCCACCTAACTAAACGGGATCTCGAGACGATTGGCACACGATCGCTTGAGGGTCTCCTTTTGAAAAATAATATGGCGAAACCTGCGCCAATCACCATACGCTTCCAGCAATCGTCCACCGGCTGGCGGCAAAGCAATGGGGGCCCTGAACCCCTCATTATCCCGGAATACGTTCCCATGTGCCTGTGTGAGAGCATTGTGAATCTCCAGGCACAGGGCTTCACGGTGACGATCGAACCCTTTATCCAGGACTCAGTCACAGAATAGGCATTTGGTGAAATATGGATAATATAAACTTCGAGGAAGTTGTTGCGCTTCGCGCGGCACTTAGAAGCGTGCTCCCCATTGAGCCGGAAGAACTACTTCGAGATGAGGTCCTTTCGGCTGGATTTGGGCTTTTGGAGGAGCTGACAGTACGACGCATAGCGCAAGGAGTCCTACTGAGCAAGGGTAAGTGTCTTTCGAGTGATGAGGTGAAGCTTATCCAGGAGGCTGTATCTAATGCCCTAAATAAAGCCTTGGCGGGAGTGATCCTTCACTATGTTCCAGATACGTTGATTTCTCATCGACAAGCAGGACACCCGGAAAGCACAGAATAGACATTCGATGAATATTGAGGTGTTTGATGCGAGTTGAGGTAAAGCCGACTTCTGCGGATCCTGGATTTCAGTTTATTGTTCGAGCTGATACGGACTCTGACCGTGTCATCATAGATCAGATGTTGCGGCTATCTGGGAAAAAGGATCTTCAATTTGCGCTCCTTGGAATCACGCACAGTAATGGAGGAGGAGATTCCTTCAATTTTGGCTGGTACAAATTAGAACCAAAGAAGCGCGAGAAGTCTAAATCCAGGACTAAGAGAAAGTCATAGGATAAACATTCCATGTATTGTGCGGACGAGGAGGTAAGCCAATGAGCCTAATCTATAGATGGGTGGGCAACTTTGGGATTCTAATGGCATGCCTTATTGGAATAGGTCTTGTTGCGTCGATTGTGCGCGGGGAGCCGGCAGCAGCAAGGGATCTTCCATCGATCGAAGCGGGGGTGTTTTGGGTTGTGGCGATGGTTGCCTATGGGAATGCTGATCGGCGCGATGCAGCCGCACGGGACGCTAAATATTACGACTCATTTGGTAGGTAATGTGCTGAATGCACAGAATTAACGTAAGGATTATTCTATGAAATGTGAAAAATGTGGTAGGGACACTAAAGGGTTCCGGCGTAACGGCCCTGGGCATACGGTGATACCGTATTGTCAGGTGTGCTTTTACCCCAAGCGGTGGGCTTATTGCGGATGTGGCCGGATTAAAGGGGCCAAATCATCCAACTGTCACGAGTGTCGCAGTAAGCAGCTGTTACAAGCCAAGAAGACGAGATTGGAGGCGGATTTAGCTGCGGTGAGTCAGGAGTTGGACCACCTCACCAAGCTGGGCGCTAAGTTCGCTGAGGCTATAAATACACAGAATTAACATTAGGTGACAAATGGCTGAAAAAGACGTCAAGGTGAACGGTATCCAATCTGGGGATCATGAATGCTGGTGTTTTCTAGTGACTAAGGAAGATTTTATACGAATTAAGGGCGTGGAACCCAACAGGTGGGATGTGGGGCCTTTTGCTGAGGAGGGAAGTGAGTATCGCTATAAGCTCTATCCTTCCGACCTTATCGTGGAGCGCAAAGATAGACAGGGCGTTGTGTCATTATCTATCAGGTCTGTACTCCACGAAAAGGCACCGAATTAGCATTATGTGCATTAGGAGGATGTCGTGATAGCGTACCACTGTGACAGGTGCTTGCGCCGTATTGGACTCGAGGCTCCTACGTTGCATCCAGCTTCGACCCCTACCTTCACAGACCTTGAGAGGGAAGGCGTTAAGCTAGTCATCCCACGTATTATTGACGGCGGCGTGGCATTTGACGACTTGTATTTGTGTCGCCTGTGTATTGAGGCGTTGGCAGCGTGGCGCGTGGTGACCCCGGAAAAGCACTGAATTAGGGAAAGGTGAAATAAAATGATAGTTAAGCAGACCCTTGCGAAAGCCAGGGACTACATGCAGAAGCACGGCTTCTGCAAAGGCACACTCGCAGATATCAGTGGCCGTGTTTGTGCCCTTGGGGCTATAAGCGCGGTTATACATGGTAATCCTCACTCCATGGCCGCGAGTCAGGATTTTAACCGCGCACTTGTAGCTCTTAAAGCTGCTGTCGGTGTACAGGATATTCCTAGATGGAATAATCACCGCAGACGCACCAAACAGCAGGTGCTCGCTGGGTTCGATAAAGCCATAAAGGCACAGAATTAGAGTTCTATGAAACAATGCCCTATGCATTATGCGGGACCTGGCCCCCAAGTACGATGTCAGAGTGAGCCCGATCATGGAGGCCTCCACGTTTGGGAGGGAGAGGTGAGGTTGCCAGATGACTCCGATGCCCATGCGAAGTTTGAGTGGCCCGATTCCGAGTGTCGGGGATATCCTCTCTTTGAAAATAACTAAGTCACAGAATTAGAATTCTATGACAATGACGACGCATAGGCACTATTGGACGCGTTGGGTGGCAGTTACATCCCTATCCCCACTATTCAATCAAGGCGTCCGGAGGCTTCGTAAATGTAATGGGTGTGGGGAGATTCGGTACTCCAGGAGGAAGCTATGAGCGGCGGCGCGTTTGATTATGCCCACTTCAATGTACCCGACACACTCGACGGTATTGCGGGTGGGAATATCCTCGAGATGCTCCACTGGCTTAAGGAGCAGAAGGGCGATCCAGAAGCGGTTAAGCTTCTGGAGGAATTCGTATCTCAAGCAGCCAGATTAGCCGATGAGGCTACTCGTATTTCCGAGGTCCTGCGTGCCGTTGAGTGGTGGGCGTCGGGGGACTCCGGCCCCGCGGCGTTGGAGAATGCCATGAAGGATTTGCGTAAAAGGGGAGATTGATGTCTAAAACGTTATCGCTGAATACCATCGTAGCTGATCTGATTGAAGGTCTCGACGGTGCTGAACTCTCATGGGACATCAAGATCGACTCCCTCGTGGGGGAGTTCGCCGTGTCGCTACCGATCCGCTTCTATGGCGAGCGCCGTGGGTGGCTCGACTCAAAGGTGCGTGATGTAGCGAAGAAGTATGGCCTCACCGTGAGCGACAGTCGCTTCCGGTCAGAGGGGTACGACCTCATTCTTCAGGTGAGGGTCAGCGATTTTAAGTTGGCAGTAGTTTAGGCTGTAAATGCACTGAATAGGGGAAATGTGAATTACGAGGCAAGGGCAAAGGCCCGGATCAGGATAGGTTGGATGCTTGATCACTGGAGGTTAGGGTTCCATCTAATCTTCAGGATGAATAGATTTGGAGTCGATAATTTTTGGTGGAACAGCTATGACTCCATGTTTGGTTACCCGCTGTGGAGGGTCGTGTTGCGCGCGATCTTGGTTTATCCGCTGATTCGTGAGTATCGATTCGTGAAATTCAGAGCAACCGCAGTGTACATGCTTACTCCGGAAATCCGGAACATACTGTGGCCTGAGCCAGTTCTAGGTGGCACCTGCAAAGGCACAGAATAGGAGAGCGTGACAAATGACCTACGAAGAGATTAAGGACGCGCTCGACGGCCTATCGGCCTATGACGGCGGGGCCACCGACAGTGGGATCCATGACGAGGCCCTGCGCCAAAGGGTCAAGGATCTCATCCAAGGCCTTGATGAGAAAAAGCGCAGAATCCTTATTGCGCAAATCATCAAGGAGACGTTTCTGACAAATTCTGCCCTGGAGCAGGGCTACGGGCCAGAGGACGTTAAGGATTTCTTGGTCTGGCTTGATGAGGAAATGGCCTGCCTGGTGTAAGGCACCGAATAGGAGATCTGTGAATTATGGCCCCAACCTACGAGGTTAGCATTCAGGACGGTCACAAGGCTATCAAGTGTCTGATCTGTAATATGACGAGTTGGCATCCAAAGGACGTTGAGAATCTGTATTGCGGCAAATGCCACCAGTTTCACGTTAGGGTCAGGTAAAGCTGCAAAGGAGGTCCGCTAATGGCGAGTAGGCGAAACAAAAGGCTGGTTGAACGGTATGGGGGGAAGGTGATGCCGTATCGGGATCTCCCTGTTCCAGCGCAGCTCGCCAATGCTTGGTACATGGCTGTTGATGGTGAAGCATGGCAGGTGCCACTGGGCTTCTCGGAACGACCTTTCGAGCTGGCACTTCCTTGGTTTGTGAGAAAGTACGGGGCCACCCGAATTGGTTATGTGGAGATCCCAATAAAAGCCCTGACGGATGCGATTTTGGAAGACGAAGAATTAAGAGAGCGAGGAGTAAAGGATTTTTACGATTATCACGAATGGTTTATTTCGCAGGTAGACCTGCCAGACCATCCGAGGAAAGGGCGATACCCTGTGATCCTAAGTGGTTTCGAGGAAGAGACGCTTCAGGATGGCTGGCACAGACTCCACGATTATTACAGCAAAGGGGCGAAGGTGATCCCAGCGCTTTACTATCCAAGAAATTAATGCACAGAATTGGAGATCCATGTCATTAGCACATAAAGTGAAGGCTGAACCGTCTCCGGCGCCCCTACTACAACCAACAACTAGGTGCGTTGTATGCGGTGTTTATGGGATCTTCTCCAGGCTTATTATGAGGCCGTGGGGAGACCCGTATTGTGCTAACCGGTACGAGTGTTTCCGGCGAGGGGATCTGATGAAAGACCCAACGCCAGTGATTACAGACAATACCGTGGAATCTTGGGGTAACGTTGTCCAGTTTATAATTGCAGAAGGGGAAAAGTTGGAAGCCTCTTGGAGAATTGTGAAGTCATGAAGAAGGTTTCCTTTTCCTCCCTCGCGGGGCCTTGGGGTATTCCGCACGGAATGCCCCAGGCCCCGTCTGTTATGAAAGGTGAGTCATGGATATCCATCTAATTTGTGCCAGATTCGGGGATGAGGAGCATGATGAGATCTTGGACGTCTGGGATGAATACACAGTGGACAGCAATGAGGACAACTTTGAGGAAAAGGTCCAGGAGTTGCGGGGCGAATATCCCAAGGCCGATATCAGGGTTGCGATCGTCGAGGTACCTGACAACTTCTTTTCCCAGGTATTCAAGCCGGTACGGGTCAAGGGCAAGCCGGAAAGCACAGAATAGAAGAAACATGTATTCCATTTGTGGCGGCTGGATCAAGGCAGATATAGAGGGTGATCAACATGCATTCGATGTGAACCTCCTGGAGGGAGGAGGTTACGAAAAGAACTGTGACGAAGGGTATAGGACTCTCTGCGGCCTTCTCGCCACGCATCTCTCACCTCTACGGTTAGGGGCCGACCTGCGAGCATATTTTAATCGGACAAAGTGCGAGATCTGCGAAACTCGTGTTCTGACACGTTTGGATGACAAGAGTCGGGAGCGTCACGAACGCGATGTAAAGAAACATTATGGAGAGTCATGGTGGCTTTAATGCACGTAAGAGGTGAAATATGACAATCGCACCCCCCCAACTTGTAGCCCTAACCGAAGATGTTGTATCGTTGGCGAAGAAACATCTCGACCAGGCTGTTGCCTCTGAACGCGACCGTTGCCTCAAGATTGTGGATCTTGGGTGCTTGGGCCCGCCCTGCTGTGAACTTGGGAAAAGTCATGCCCGGCATTGCCCCCAGACTATGGTCGCCAAAATACGCCAATCGGGTGATCTGTGATTTTGGAGGTGGTGGCTGGTGTGGTTGCGTGGGCACTCGTTATGAAGCTGTTGGAGTGGGTGTTTATTTTACGGCCCAAAATGCGCAAAACAGGTGATCTATGAATTATTGCTGCAAGTTCCTACTGATTGGAGGCAACCAATGACCCCAGAAGAATCCAAAAAACTAAATTGCTGCGAGAGGTCAATGCTTCGCCAGGTGGAGGTGGATATGTATTACAAGGACTCCTGCGTGAAAGAGGAGCGGGAGGGATGTGCGCAAATCGTTGAGGCTGCTGGATGCTCTGAATTAAATTGCGCCAAGGATAAGCACGCCATTAAATGTCCGATTTATCTAGCAGCGTTGCTGCGTAAATAAACGATTATATGAACGGCCAGAACGAGATTCCGGACATTGAGGCTAAGATGATTGCGTGTCATCCGAGCCAGTGCCAATATGAGGGCCATAACCACGGGTCAAACCATAAGTCTGAGGTCCATGGAAGCTTTTTAGAACCGATCAAAGTTGAGGAAGTGCACAAGGATCGGTATATCAAGTGGGAATACCGCTACATCCTGAAGAAGTTTCTCTACCACAGGTGCCTCCAGCAGTTCCTATCCGATGAGAAGTTTGTAAAAAGGGTGGACCGCATTGTGGTCAGGGATTATGGCGGCAAGCACCATGTCTTCTATTTTGACGTTACGGAGGCAACGCAGCTGGAAGATAAGAGATTTGAACAGGTCGTGAAGGACTACCAGGCGGGGAAACCCATAGATCCTAAGGATAAGAAGGCCATCGACGCGGCTATTGATCTGAAATCTAAACATCTGAAAAACAAGATGGGGAGAGGGTGATTTAGTCACCGAATAGATATTCTATGACAATGAATAAGCCTTTCATGCTGTACTTTGGCCCATGGGATGTAGCTGGTCACTACCTGTTTACAGAACAGAAGCGACATGTATGGGACCCGCCTCGGATGCCTTGGACGGGTGGTGAGATCGACTGTGGGTTGCAGCCGGGCTGCAAAGGTAGGAAGAGCTGGCAGATTCCAGCTGAGGAGCAAGTCGAGGGGGAGGCCCTTCTTCACCACAAAGACGGCTGGACGGCGCTTTCTTTTTGGGATCGTACCGTTGATACCCGAATTGGATGTAACAGCACCTATATCGCTGAGGGCACGTTTACGTTCGAGGCAATGGTCGAACTGGCAAAGTCTCGGTTTGCAGAGCGTTGGAATACGATGCAGTTTACCGTCACGCTCGTTGCACAGAATTGAACATTGATGCATTTATGAACGAGGTGAGATATGCCTGAGAAGATTTGGGAGCGTCTGGAGAAGGTGGCTAATGGTCTGCACTGGCTAGGCCGGGACGAAGAGGCCAACGCGCTGAATCTGACGATTAGGCTTATGCGGTCGCAGGGAATTGAGACATTGGAGCAGTGGGAGCAGTATGTGGATGGACAGCACCAGGGCTAGGATTGCGCAGAATAAATCATTGATGCATTTGAAAACTACGCATATCAGCGTCAAGGACCTAGATAATGCTATCAGGTGGTACTAGTTCAACTGCTCCAACGAGGCTTATGTCCTGGTTGGTTTCGAGGAAA
>SDBV01009997.1_pt1 | contig 12504 bp, 8 predicted proteins | sample 2277081 | NCBI WGS metagenome assembly SDBV01 (sample SAMN10402039, study PRJNA504765) | marine sediment metagenome | isolation source: marine sediment core GS10_PC15, 223 cmbsf | place: Arctic Ocean: Southern Knipovich Ridge | collected 2010 | reverse complement strand
TTGCAATGGGATGGCCGCGAGGATCCCTGCCGCATCAGAGCATACCTCCTCGCGCGTGGCGCGACCATCCGCGCGCCCGTCGACCGTGTTCTTGTCGAGTCCGTCGACGGCGGGCCCTGGGTCCGCGCCGTCGCGCAGCGCCCTTCGAAGCTCAGCCGCCCCGGAGGCGAGCATGCCCGCGTCTTGGAACAGGTCTTTGCGGCGAACATCGACGTACTCTTGGTCGTCGCTGCCGCTGCGAAGCCCGCGTTCAAACCCGGACTCGTCGACCGCTATCTCATCGCCGCCGACGTCGGGCGCGTCACACCCATTTTGTGCGTCAACAAGATGGACCTTGTCGAGAGCGAACCCGGCGAGCTCGAGGCCTACCGCGGGCTGGGTATCGAGGTCGTCTGCACGAGCTGCGAATCGGGCGAGGGACTTGGTGAGCTTCGGCAAGCGCTCCGCGGAAAACTTAGTGTATTCGCCGGACACTCGGGCGTCGGGAAATCATCGCTTCTCAATTCTCTTCAACCCGAACTCGATCTCGCGACTCGCGAGGTCAGCGAAGCGACACAACGCGGCAAGCACACCACATCGGCGGCAAGGCTGTACGAGCTCGACGACGGCCTACGCATCATCGACACCGCCGGCATCCGGGCACTTGGCCTCTGGGGCGTGTCGTCTGAGGAGGTCGCATTCTACTTCCCCGAGATCTCCGAACAGGCCGAGGCATGCAAGTTCCGCGATTGCACGCATACCCACGAGCCCGACTGTGCCGTTCGGCAGGCCGTCGATGCCGGCCAGGTCCCGCGGCCCCGCTTCGAGTCCTATCTGCGTATCCGCGGCGGACTGGAAGAAGAGGCCCCCAACCGCTAGCACCACAAGGGGCGGCCCCTGTTCCGGTCCCTAAACTCCTTCTTCGAGATCGGTTCTGGGTCGACTAACGGGCCATTTGCGGCGGATTCGGATTCAGTTGCGGGATCTACGAATCGGGGTGCGAACAGCCAAATCATGTACTTGGACTCGCAACCCATACTAGATATTGTGGTTATGCTTCCATAAACTCTTGACAGAATCTGGATTATGCGCTAGACTGGAGCTTAGGGGGACCAAGTTTTATGGATTTTGGAAGAATTCTCGAGATCGGAGCCGGTCTCAGCGTGATCACCATTGTGGCACTCGCCTGGAGCCTCGCTCTGGGCATTCGATAGTCGTATCCCGCCGTAGATAGACAACCACACCTGTCAAGGCATGAGGAACCCTCATGTCTCTTCGTCAGCACGCCAGGTGCGGGGTCCGCTAATCGGTTTTGGCTCCGGTGGCCAATTGCATGATGGCTTCTTGACTGGCTTGGTCTTTCGTGAGTTCGCCGGCGAGTTCTCCTCCGCGCATGACGAGGATACGGTCGGACATGCCTAGGATCTCGGGTAGGTCGCTGGAGATCATCAATATGGCGGCGCCCGCGCCGACGAGTTCGTTCATGAGCGCGTAGATTTCGGTTTTGGCGCCCACGTCGACGCCACGGGTCGGTTCATCGAAAATCAGGCAGGAGCATTGTGTTGCCAACCACTTTGCGAGGACGACTTTTTGCTGGTTTCCACCGCTCAAGTTCACGACCGCTTGTTCGCTCGAAGGCGTGCGTATATTGAGTCTGTCTACGTACTTGCCTGTCGTGGCGAGTTCGGCCTTCCGGTCGACCCATCCCATTTTAGAAAAGCCGGCAAAGTTGGCGAGCGTGATATTCTCACGAATGGAGAGCGCCGGCACGAAGCCCTGGGCCTTACGGTCTTCCGGGAGTAATCCAATACCGTGGGCGATCGCTTGCTGAGGCGATCGGATTCGGACTTCTCGTCCGTCTATGACGATGCTGCCGGTGTCTGCCGGTTCGGCGCCGAACAGTGCGCGGGCGAGTTCGGTCCGTCCGGCCCCGACGAGTCCCGTGAGTCCGAGAACTTCCCCCTCATGAAGCTCGAAGGAGACGTTCTTGAATGCGCCGCTTCGGGACAGCCCGTCTACCTTCAGTTGGCAACTGCCCCGTTGAGAGGCGCGTTTGGGGAATTCTTCGTCGAGAGTCCGTCCGACCATCGCCTTGATAATGGCGCCGCGGTCGAGTTCGGTCACTGGCTTGGTCAGGACGTTCTCGCCGTCGCGCATGATGGTTGCGCGGTCGCCGATGCTCTGCACTTCCTCGAGTCTATGCGAAATGTAGATTATGCCGACTCCGTCTTCGGTGAGTCGTCGAATCAGGCCGAAAAGGCCGATGACTTCGCGCTCGGTCAATGCGGTTGACGGTTCGTCCATGACGAGAATTCTTGAGTCGAAGGAGAGGGCCTTCGCGACTTCTATCATTTGCTGCTGGGCGATGCTGCAGGTATGCGCGGGGCGGGACACATCCAGCGAAGCGCCGATTTGGTCCAGGAGTTCGGCCGCCCTCCGGTTGGTCCTCTTGTGGTCGAGAATGGGCCATCTGCCGCGCCTGGGCTCGTTGCCCAACATGATATTCTGGGCGACGGTCATTTCTGGGCAAAGGTTCATTTCCTGGTGAATGATGCTGACGCCCTGCATCTGGGCGTGGCGGGGCGATTCTGGCCGATAGGGCTGGTCGACTAGGCGCATCTCGCCTGAATCGGGCCGCAGGGAGCCCGCAAGTATATTCATCAGCGTCGATTTGCCGGCTCCGTTTTCGCCCACCAAACAATGCACCTCGCCGGGCCGGACCTCGAGCCTGGCGTTATCGAGGGCGAGCACGCCGGGGAAGCGCTTGGTTATGCCCGTCATTCTTAGCAGTGGTGCGTGCATGGTCTACGGCGGGCCCGCTAGGGCGTCTATTCCTTTCGCCGATAGCGGTCGAGAATCACGGCGGCCACGATGACCAGGCCCGTTATGAGCCGTTTTGTGTGCTCTTGGGCGCCGGCCTGCGCCAATCCACTACCGAGGATTGCGATGACGAGGACGCCGAAGAGCGACCGAATAACGGAGCCCCGTCCGCCAGTCAGGCTCGTGCCGCCGATGACGACTGCGGCGATGGCTTCGAGTTCGAAGCCGACTCCGGTATTGGGGTCGGCGGCCGAAAGCCGTGAGGTGTGAATGACTGACGCTACGCCCACCAATGCGCCGCAGGCGGTGAAGACCAGCAGCTTTATACGTTTTGGATTGATGCCGGAGAGGTAGGCGACCTCGTCCTTGTAGCCTACCGCGACAACCTGCCTTCCGAAAGGGGTGTGACTCAGGACGAGTTGTCCGGCGAATGCGATGGCAATTGCCAGTATGAAGGTGAAGGATACGCCGAGGACGGCAGACTCTCGAATGGGATCGATGAGGCTGCCGACATACTGGGTCTGCGAGTCCGTCACCATATAAGTGAGGCCGCGCGCGGCCTCGAGCATCGCCAGCGTCACGATGAAAGACGGCAAGGACCACTTCGTGACGATCCCTCCGTTGACCAGTCCTACGGCGAGCCCGGCGGCTATGCATGCCAGGATCGCGGGTGCGAGTGGCCATCCGAGACGAAGCATACATACTGAAAACACGGCCGAACACAGCGCCAGGACCGAACCGACGGACAGATCGATCCCGCCGACCAAGAGCACGAAGGTCATTCCGACCGCGACGATGATGGCTGCGGGGATCTGATTGGAAATGGTCTGGAAGTTGGTCAGTGTGAGAAAGCGGTCGGTCGTCAGCCCAAAGAAGAGAAGCAGTAGAACCAGCGCGCCGACCATGCCGCCATATTCGAGTGCATGCGCTTTCCACCGCACCGATGCTGATGGCCGCAGCTCCATTCTAGGACCTAGCGCGCGAGCGTTTCGGCGGTAACCAAGTCTACCGAAGTTTCTCTGTCCTCGGGTGCAATACCGGTTTCGAGTATTTCCAGGGCGTATTCGATGCCGAAGATGGCCAGTTTATCGCCGTGCTGATCGATTGTGCACACGACTTCGCCCTTCCTTGTGAGTTCCTGGACTGCGCTGATGCTGTCGTATCCACAAACGAGAACGGCGTCCTTTCTGCCGGCCTCCTTAACCGCCGCCACAGCCCCGAGCGCCATGTTGTCGTTCGAGCACAGGAGCGCGTCAAGGCCCGGGTATTCATTGAGGATGCCGGCGGCCACTTGGTTCGCCTTAGTCATGTCCCAATTTCCCGCCTGATGCGAAACGACCGTTATGCCTGCTTCCTCCATCGCATCTTCGAAACCCAGCCCCCGCTGTATCGCATTGAACGCGTCCGGCATCCCCCCGATGATCGCGACTTCGTCGCCCTTGGTGAGCGACTTTGCCAGGTGCTGCCCGGCCAGCTTCGCCCCTGCGCGGTTGTCGGGGCCGATGAAGGGTATCTGCGCGCCCTCGGCCTCCAGCGTCGCGGGATCCAGCTTGTTGTCGATATTGATGACGACGATGCCACGGTCGAGTGCGCGCTTCAGGACCGGGACGAGGGCCTGCGAATTCGCCGGTGCGATTACGAGCGCATCGACTTCTTGGGCCATCATTTGCTCGACCAGCGTAATCTGTCCGGTAACGTCTTGCTCATTCTTGATGCCGTTCGCTATCAGCGTGAACGATTCGCTGTTCTGTGCCTGAAAATCGCGCGCGCTGTCTTCCATGGTCTTGAAGAACTCGTTTGCCAGCGATTTCATGACCAGCGCGACCCGGGGCGCGTCCTCGGCCGGTTCCCGGTCCCGATTGCTGCAGGCGGCAATTGTTAGTATGGCAATGATGAGTGTGACTCGTGCAAGCATTGGTCTCTAGCTCCACATAGGTGTTGTCAAGTATTCGTTATACCCAGGGTCGGCGACACTGGGCCATCGTCCTTCGCGTCATGCGTTCCATTCTGCCCATGTTCGCCCCGTTTTTTCAATCCACGGCCAACGAATCGCCTAAGCGCTCAGGGATCTCTTCTGCGCCGGCCACTGTTGGGCCGCCTGTGAAGGCCAACGACGGCTTGACAGAACGTATTGCTTCCGTCACACTGGTTTACTTCGGCAATCGCCGCAGTTAAGTTCATATGGTACGCGGTAGCTAAGGGAAATACGAACGAATCTATGGAAGGTGAACGGGAAATGGATGTACTTTTTGAGACGTGTTCGATAGGAAATATGGAACTGAAGAACCGCTTTGTCCGGTCGGCCACCTGGGAGGGCATGGCCGAGGAAGACGGCACGGTGACGGACGAGTTGGTGGCGCTCTACCGGGACCTGGGCAAGGGGAAGATTGGCCTGGTGATCGCGAGCTATGCTTTTGTGGACCCCAGGGGCCGATGCAACCCCGGCATGATCGGCATCGATAAGGATTCGCTGATCCCGGGTCTCAAGCGGTTGACTGACGCGATCCATGACGAGGGCGGGAAGATTATCGCGCAGATCGCCCACGGCGGCGCACAGGTGGGCGTCATTCTCGGCAAGGATGGGACCGATACTGCGTTGAAATCCGAGGCGCCGTCGGAGGTCGCGGACCGCTCTTCGGGCAAGGTGCCCGAGGAGATGGACCATGAAGCCATTGCGCGGGTCGTGAAGGCCTTTGCGGACGCGGCGCGCCGCGCGAAGGAAAGCGGATTCGACGGCGTCCAATTGCACAGCGCCCACGGTTATCTGCTTTCTCAATTCTTGTCGCCTCATTCGAATGTGCGCACGGACGAGTATGGCGGGTCCATCGAGAACCGTGCGCGTTTCGTGTTCGAGGTCTACGACGCGGTGCGTGAAGAAATGGGGCCGGACTATCCCATCTTGGTTAAGATCAACTCTGAAGACTTCCACGAGACGGGCCTCAACGCGGAGGATTCGATGTGGGTGTGCGAACAGCTTTCGAAGAAAGGGATTGCGGCCATCGAATTGAGCGGAGGAACGCCGTCGGCGGGGCGGAACGGTCCCGTTCGCATGAAGATCCTTAGCGAGGAACAGGAGGCGTACTTCAAGGAGCACGCGAAACGCACCGTGGGCCGCGTGGATTGCCCCCTCATTCTCGTGGGCGGCGTTCGTTCGTTGGACGTGATGGAAGAGCTCTACACTGAAGGCGCGGCGCAGTTCTTTAGCATGTCCCGGCCTTTCATTTCCGAGCCGGACCTCGTCAAGCGGTGGATTTCCGGGAATACGAGGAAGGCCCGTTGCGCTTCGTGCAACAAATGTTTCCCCACGGCATTCGCCCCAGGGAAGATGTATTGTGCGGGCTTTGCGAAGTTGGACGGCCTTGAGCTGGCAGATGTCACGCAGAACGAGTGAGGGCCCCGGGCTAATTCTGATGATCGTGTCCCGTTTGGGGCGGCAGTGCTGAAGAGCAACTGAAGAGTCTTTCGTGGAAGGAGGGACGGTACGATGGCAAATATGCCGGAAGACATGGCGGACAGAACTCCATATCAGAACATCCTTTATGAGAAGGACCCGGAAGATGAGAGGCTGGTTAGGATTACGCTTAACCGGCCTGAGAGGATGAATGCCCTTAGCTACGATCTGCTTATGGATATCCGGCACGCGGTCATCCAGGGGGAGCGTGACCCGGAGGTGAAGGTCATCATCATAAAGGGGGCGGGGAAGACTTTTTCGGCCGGCTTCGACCTGGGGGGGAGTCCCAGTTTCACGGAGGGGATAACGCCTCTGATGGCCGAGAAGGACCATATCAGGTATTACCACCAGGACGTTTGGTTTACGATTTGGAACTTGCAGAAGCCCGTCATCGCCCAGGTGCACGGGTACGCCCTGGCGGGCGCGAGTGAGTTTGCCTTCATGTGCGATTTCACCATCATGGCCGAGAATGCCGTTACCGGTTATCCCCCCTTGAGGACTTTCTCGGTGCCCGACACGTTTTATTGGCCCTGGCTCTGCGGAATCAAGAAGGCCAAATATCTCAGCATGACGGCCACGCCAATCACGGGGAAGGAGGCGGCTGAGATCGGTCTGGCCACCACGGCCGTTCCGGAAGACGAACTCGAGGAGAGGGTGGAGTTGGTGGCCAAGAGGTTGGCGATGATCCCCAGCGAGCTCCTGTTTCTGAACAAGTATGCGTGCAACAGGAGCATGGAGATGATGGGGATGCGGACGGCGATGGACTTTGTGGGGAAGCTGCATGACCTGTCCCATACTTACGAATCCACGCGCGAGTTCTTCAAAGTGTCCAGAGAAGAGGGGCTGAGGGCCGCCCTCGAATGGCGTGACGGCAAGTTTGGGGACGACTATCGAAACCTCAAGAAGACCGCTACCGAGGAAGGCACGGACTTTACTTTTCCACAGGCGCTCTCCATGCCTGAGGTCAAAGAGGCCATGGAGAAGTTCGAAGCCGAGAGAAAGAAGCAGAGCCAGGGAAAGTCCTGAGTGCGCATCGCCAGCGCCAATGGGAATACCTGGACGTGAGGGCGGGCCACTGAGAATGTTTGGGCAGCGGCCGCACGCCCGTGGGCGATGTCTTTACGGGGTTTTCCGCACAGAATAGACCGGACTTCTGAGCGCCAAGGGGTGATCGAGATGGCTGTGCATCCGAAGACTGATCCTGTATGGTCAGAAAGGTCAGCCTGACTCTGAAAGTCCTGTTGGTGGGAGTCTTCTTTGGTTTCAAACAGGCAATTTCTTGAAACCGGGTCCCCGGCCCCCGGGATACCTTTTTTTTGCCGGTTGCCGGCCCAGTGGAGGGTTGCCTTAACAATTGCGCCTTCTGCGGGGTTATTTGGGTAGAAAACGAAAACCTGATTCCCAATCGTAAGCGGCGAGTGATGATTCTGGACGACCAGGAGCTACTGGATAGATGGGTTTCGCAGCGTGACGCCGGGGCCTTCAAGGACCTCGCGAAACGCCACGTGGGCATGGTGTTCGCTACGTGCAGGCGTATTCTGGGCAACGATGTGGACGCAGAGGACGCAACCCAGGAGTGTTTCATCGCCCTGATTCGCGCACGCCGGGAACCAGGCTCATACCTCGGGCCCTGGCTTCACCGTGTCGCTACGAACATGTCGCTCAAACGGCTTCGCGCCGAAAAGCGCCGCAAGATCCGCGAAAGCAGGTACGAGCAGGCAAAGGTCTCTTCCGCCGGCGACTCGTGGAAGGACGTTCTGCCCCTGGTTGACGAAACCATCGGCGCGTTGCCTGAGAAACAGCGGGTGGCGATCGTCGCCTACTTCCTCGAAGACAAGACCCTGGAGGAGATCGCCGACTCTGAGGGCATCACACATCCCGCCGTGGCCTACCGGATTCGGAAAGGCATCGAATCCGTCAGAAGGTCGCTGGAGCGCCGCGGTGTCGCGATGAGTGCCGCCGTCCTTTCAGCCCTCTTTGCGGAACAGACAGCCGTTGCGGCCCCGCCTTCGTTGAACGCCGTTATGGGAAAACTGGCGCTCAGCGGAGCTGACGCGGTGGTCTATGGAACGTCAACTTCGGCCATGGCCAAAACACTTGGGGGTCTTGTTGCGATGAAGATGAAATCAACCGTAGTCGTAGTGATCTTAGCGCTGGTTGTGGCCGGTGTTGTGTGGTTCAGTTTGGGTAAGGATCCAGAAACTGTGCCGCCGGCCATACCCCTTGTGGAATCTGAGTCCCGGGAAGACGCGCCGACGCCTTCGGAACAGGTCGCTTCCGTATCCGGCGAATTGGCCCCGCCCGGCGCGGATGACGGAGCGGACACTGATAGCCCAATAGAAGCAACCGATGAGCAGGCTCGTCCTGACGCCGAGACAATGGAGCGGGAGGAGCAGCCGAAAGAGGAGGGCGAGGCGGGGGCGTCCATTTCGGGCCACGTCTTCGACGACCAGGGCTTTCCAATACAGGGCGCGAAAGTCGCATTGGGCCTGCGTGCTCCCACGGACACTAGCTTCTCTTTCACGGGCGAACGTATGACGGGGCTGGCTGATACCGATGGTTTTTTCGTCTTTGATGGAGTCAGGACCGGACAAGCCTACCTTAGCGCGTCGGCCGTTGGGTTTCGAAACGCGTCGAAGCGGCTGTCCATTCGTAACGGCGAGCAGCATGAGGGTCTGCGCCTCGTCTTGTACCCGGGCGCGACGCTGGTCGGACGCGTGGTGTCGTCCGTCGGGGACCCCATTGAGGGCGCCATCGCCCAGCGGCTTGCCTTCTTTTCTGGCGGCGGCGGCGGCAGCGTCGGGGACGATATCTACAATATCGCGATCGCGGATGAAGACGGGTTATTCACCATGGGCTTCAAGGCGCCCGGTGAAGTCACGCTCAAGGTCTCCGCACCCGAACACGGAGCGGCCGTGTTCACCGCCGTGCCTGTGGGTCTCGAAGAGTCCATCGAGTTCCGGATCGAGTCCCCTGCCTCCCTCTCGGGCACCATCACGCATGCCGACGGCACGCCGGGGGCGAACCTGCAAGTGAACCTCCTCGGCCAGTTCTCGGTGCTGTGGACGCGTGATATCGGCCAAAGCAGGACCTACACGGGAACATCCGACCGTCTTACAACCACAACGGGTGGAGATGGACGCTATAGCTTTGAAGGCCTTGCAACCAATACCGCCTACATCGCAAACGTCCATACGGGCACGAACTACCATTCAGGCGCTGCCAGCACCGCCCTTTCATTCGATACCGACTTAGGTGTCTTCGGACCCGGCGAAGCCCATACCTGGGACCACGTCCTTGAACCCATGATACGCGTGACAGGATCCATCACGGGTGAGAAAACCGGGGCGCCCATAACCCACTTGCGCATCTCCTACATACGAGACGGCGAAATCACCGAGGGTCCTTTCCTTTGGCGTAAAAACACCTATGAACTCCGCTTTTTCGAGCCCGGTGCGTACTACATCTTTCCCGAATACAATAGTCATGCCCGCCCCCTGACCATTGACACATACGGGCAGGAAGTGACCTTGGCGGTGGGGGAGGATCGGGAAGTCAATTTCAAAATGCCTGACCAGTTCACCATGTCCATCCAGGTGGTCGATGCGTCAGGTGAGCCTATTCACGGTGCTACCGCGGACTGGCTGCGCATCACGCCGCAAGGTGCCGGAATGTACGGGAGTGGTCGGACCGATGGGATGGGCCGCCACTCAAGCTCCTTCGTCCCCAACTGCGAGTCGTGGTTCCACGTTCATAAGGAAGGCTACACAGGCGCCAATTCCACTCACATCACGGGCGAGCCCGCTGCCGAATACCCCGAGGAAGTCATCGTGCTCTACACGACGGGAGGCCTGGAAGGCATCGCGGTGGATACCGGCGGAAATCCCATATCCCATGCCCAACTCAAGATCGCCCTTCGCGCCGAAGGCGTTTCGGTAGACCATCAGGCATTCCGCTCGAACGACTTCATCACCACCACTACCGACGGTGAGGGCGGATTCTCCATTGGCGACGGCTTTCCTGCTGTCCTCGGCGACCTCTATATCGAAGCGTCTCTGGATAACGGCGATTGGAGCGGCACTGCGGTCGTCCCCGATGTGGAGTGCATTACCGACGAAGTCGTCATCCTTGGCGCCATCGTGTTTACGGCTGATGCTCCGGGTTAGACGAGGTCCAAGCTACTTGTGCGTTAGCGGGGAAGACCTGCAATCCGGGTCGTCTGACAGGGCCTTTTGGCCTATGCACTAATTCGTTAGTTTTGCTTGACATTGGCGATCCGGTGGCGCATACTCCTAATTCGTTAGTATAAATCGCTGCGATTCGGAGGAACCAAGCCATGAGCCGGCCAACTTCGCCCCATCCGACTGAGTTGGAACTCGAAATCCTGAAGATCCTGTGGGAAACGGGCCCAGCGCCGGTGCGCCAGGTCCAAGAGGCGCTGCGGGACACACGGGAGCTCGCATACACCTCGGTGATGACCATCATGGGCATCATGACGAAGAAGGGCTACCTGCGGCGCACGAAGAAGGGCAAGAGCTACATCTATTGTCCGCATCTCAATCGCCAATCGGCGGTCAAGTCCATGTTCGGGGATCTTGTCGACCGGCTATTCGACGGGTCGGCGGGGAGCGCAGTGTTGCATCTCTTGGAGACCGGCGAGATCGATGATGCGGAACTGAAAGAGTTGCGCGCCGTGATTCAACAAAAAGCAAAGGAGCGATAGCCATGCATGCGCTCACTGATTTCAACGGAGATCTTTATCTGAGATTGAGTCTGACCCTTGCTCATACCTTGTGGCAGGGGGTGCTGCTCGCAGTCCTGGCGGCCGTCATCGGCATGGTGTTCCTGCGAAGGACTTCGCCACAGTCCCGGTATGTATTGTACTGCGTGACGCTTCTGGCGATGGCGGTCTGCCCAATCGTCAACTTCATCCTCATCCCGAGTCCCGCCGTTCCCGCTGAATCTGTTGGGGTGGCAGTCGAAGCGATGCCTCTCGCTACGGGGCCGCACACAATCCAGGCGGACCATCTACCTCTCGACGCTCTTGAACCGGCGAGAGGTTCGTTGCTGGAAATGACGGAACACGTCCCAGTTGCGCTGCAATCAGAGACGAGCTTCCTGGACTCCGCGCAGTCGACTCTGAGCGGGATACCATGGTCACGATGCGCGCCCTACGTGGTTGCGTTGTACGGCTTCGGCGTCATCCTGATGCTGGCGCGTCTCACGGCCGGGATTCGTGGTGGACAGAGCCTTCGGCGGCATTCCCACGCCCCGGATGATTCCGCGGTACTTCAGATTCTCGGACGCGAGTCCAGAAGATTGGGGCTGGCTGTTGCCCCCGCCCTGGCCTATTGCGAACGCATTCTGGTACCGACCGTGGTGGGCGTTTTGAGACCCGTTATACTGCTGCCCGCAACCATCGCCACCCGGCTGAGCGCCGACCAACTCGCCATGATCTTGCGCCACGAACTGGCCCACCTCCGGCGCTACGACCACGTGCTGAACCTGGTCCAGGGTCTCATCGAGGCCATCCTGTTCTACCACCCGGCCGTGTGGTATTTGTCGCATCGGATTCGTGTGGAACGGGAACAATGCTGCGACGATCTGGTCCTGCGGGCGGGCGGCAATGCGGCGGTCTACGCCGAGTCTCTGGTTCGCATAGCCGAACTGTGCCGGGGGGCCGTTTCGCTCTCGGCTTCGCCAGCCGGCCTTGCCGCGGTTGACAGGCCTTCCCGACTGCGCCGGCGCATCGTCCGCATATTGGATGGGCCTGCGCCGCGTCTGCGCGTTTCGCGCATGGGTGTCGTCACGCTGCTGCTGTGCTCGGTGCTGGCGGTGGCCGCCTTCGTTCAAGTTAGTGCCGTCGAGACGGAGCAAGGTGAAGATGTGCCGCCCAAGGCAGACGCGCCGGCAGTCTCCAAGGATGAGCTGGGGTCTGAAGCCTGGTCAGGGGTCATCACCTATGAAGTGAATAAGAGGGTTTCGGATTTTCCCGAGGAAGACGATTTCTCTACGCCCGAATCGGCCTACGCCGCAATTGGCCGCGTGATGGCCTCGGGTGGAAGCAATGCCGATTGGGACCGCGTCTCTGGCAAGAGGCCGCCTGTAGAGCCAGGCGTCAGATACTACGTGAAGAGGGAAATGTCGCCCGAGCGGGCCAAGATGTGGAGCGAAGCGCTCATTCGGGAGGTGAATGTCTACCTGGGCAAGGTCGCACGGGTGTTTGCGGAGGTCAGGACGGAATCGGGGGATGT
>SDBV01009996.1_pt1 | contig 12508 bp, 12 predicted proteins | sample 2277081 | NCBI WGS metagenome assembly SDBV01 (sample SAMN10402039, study PRJNA504765) | marine sediment metagenome | isolation source: marine sediment core GS10_PC15, 223 cmbsf | place: Arctic Ocean: Southern Knipovich Ridge | collected 2010 | reverse complement strand
TTTTTGGTAAGAGACGCACACTATACAGGGGTTGCATATGGAGTAATAGATCTGGATCGAATAATCAATACGACGACCATATTTAATAACTCCTTAGTCGTTGCAGAGGGAGGCTTAAGAGCTGTTGAAGCCCTGTTGATGGCCAGATTTTTAATGACACCCACAGTTTATCTTCATCCCGCAAGCAGGGTGGCGGACGCAATGTTTTTAAGAGCAACTGAAAGGGCTATCGAAAAAGGCTCGTTAGACTATAATGTGTTGTATAAAATGGACGACTATGACATTCAAAACATGTTAAGTGACGCAACTGGTTATGTACATGATATAGGTGTGATGTTAGAGAAAAGACAGCTCTTCAAGAAGTTTCTTGTTATGTCTTGGAATGACCTTGATGACGAGTCAATAACAGAGCTTATAAAACTCAGAAATAACCTAAAACGTTGGCGAAGGATCGAATCAGAAATGGCAGAGGACTGCAAAATAGATGAAGGATACATAATACTGGACATACCCAAGATGCCTTCTTATGGTGAAGGCAACGTTTCAATATTAAAAGATGGAAAAGTTCAAGGATTAGAAGATATGTCCCCCTTGGTAAAGATACTAAAAGAAGCCCATAAAAACCAGTGGAGCATAGGGGTTTATACACCAAAAGAGAATATAGAAATGGTCTCGAAGAAATTGGCCGATCTGGATAATTACATCAGGTGAACAGGTTATGAAGGTGGTAGTCGCTATTACAGGCGCCTCAGGGGCGGTATACGGACTCAGACTAATAGAGGTCTTAAAAGAACATGAAATCGAGACAGAGTGCATAGCCTCAAACACTTCAAAGAAGATCATAGTACACGAACTCGGGAGAGAACGTTTAAAGAGCCTAAAGGGCTGCTATGATGAATCAGATATCGAGGCCTCCATTGCAAGCGGCTCCTTTAAAACAGACGCAATGGTCATTGCACCTTGCAGTATGAAAACCTTAAGTGCTATTGCAAACGGTTTCTCATCTAACCTAATAACCCGGAGCGCAGATGTCATTATAAAGGAGGGGAGAAAGCTGATACTTGTACCGCGAGAAACACCTCTTAGTGCCATCCACCTCCATAATATGCTAAGACTTTCTGAGCTGGGCGTAGTTATCCTGCCTGCCATGCCAGGATTCTATCACAAGCCAAATGAAATAGGGGATATGGTGGACTTTGTAGTGGGCAAAATCTTGGACTCGCTGGATATCCAAAACGATCTTTTTAAAAGATGGGGAGAAAAAAAGGGCTGATCACATGGATTTACGTGACTTTATTGAAACCGATCTGAGAGTAGAAGACGCAGTGTCCGCAGAATATGAAATCTCAAAAAAGCTGTTTGAAAATCAGGATAAAACCGTCTTGTTTGAAAATGTCCAAGGAAGTGATTTTAGAGTTGTTGGAAACCTCTGTCCCAGCAGGACCAGATTATATCAGGCCTTAAACACCACCAAGGGGGAGTATATAAATCACATATTGAATGCCATTGAAAATCCAATAGACCCTGTGGTTGTTGAAGAAGGCGAGTGCCAAGAGGTGGTGCTTGACACCGACTTGAGCAAGATCCCAATATTAAAGCACTTCCAGAAGGATGGTGGAAGATACATATCATCAGGGATTGTCATCGCAAATGATGAGGAACACGGCAGAAACGTCTCCATCCACAGGATGATGGTCATAGGTAAAAACCGTCTTGCTACCAGGCTTGTTGAAAGGCATCTCTGGACCTACCATCAAAAGGCCGAGGCCAGGAACGAACCCCTTGATATCGCGATAGCCATAGGCGTGCACCCAGCTATCTTCTATGCATCTGCATATTCTGTGCCTATAGGGTTTGACGAATTAAAGTTAGCGTCGTCCATTCTAGGAAAACCCCTTGAGCTTGTGAATTGTAAAAATGTAGATCTTCAGGTGCCAAGACACACAGAGATCGTGATGGAGGGACGGATATTGCCAAATGAACGCGAGGACGAAGGGCCCTTTGTCGATATCACAGGTACATATGACATCGTCAGAAAAGAGCCAGTGTTCGAGATAACAAGGATAACACATAGAAAAAATCCCCTCTATCAAGCCTTACTACCTTCAAGTATTGAGCATAAAATATTCATGGGCATGCCCAGAGAGCCAAGTATCTTTAGATCTGTAAAAAAAGTGGCAGATGTCAAAAACGCATGCTTAACCGATGGCGGCTGCAACTGGCTTCATGGCGTTGTATCGATAAAAAATACCAGAGAAACTGATATTAAAGAGGTTATAAACGCGGCCTTCGACGGCCATCACAGCATGAAGCACTTGATAGTCGTGGATGACGACATAGATATCTTCAACCCAGAGGATATAGAATATGCCCTAGCAACAAGATACCAGGGAGACCGAGACACAATAATTATGGAAAATGTCAAAGGCTCATCGCTTGACCCCTCGGCAGGCGAAGGTGCCATGACCACGAAAATCGGCGTAGATGCAACGAAATCACTTGAAGACCTTGATGCCTACAAAAAAGTAGGATTATGACGAACCCTGAAATATCTTAACTTCTTTTGTTAGATAAAGGAATGTGGAACTATGAGTATCTCAGGTAAAGAGACAGAAAGAGGAGACGCCTATTTAAAACCAGTTGAAACCGTCCTCTCTGATCTTGGAACCTCACCTCAAGGCTTATCGAACGATGAAACAGCTAAAAGGTTGATAACATTTGGTCATAATGAGCTAAAAGAGAGGAAAAAAATAACCTCTCTTGGCCTTCTTATTCGCCAGTTTGCCAATCTTTTCATCGTCCTTCTTCTGGCGTCTGCAGTAATATCCGCATTCCTTGGAAACGTGCATGATGCAGTGGCCATTGCCATTGCGGTTAGTATTGTGGCCGTGCTTGGTTTTATTCAAGAGTATAAATCAGAAAAGTCAATAGAAGCTCTTAAAAAGCTCACACCACACGTGGTTCATATCATAAGGGGGGGTGAGAGCCAGCAAGCGCCGGCTAGAGAACTTGTACCAGGAGATATTGTTGTTTTACGCGTTGGTGACCGCATCTCAGCAGATGCAAGATTGATCGATGTCACAGACCTAGAGGTGGATGAATCTATCTTGACAGGCGAGTCCAAGCCAATTAGAAAAAATGTCGAAGCCATATCTAAGAAAGTTACGATATCAAAAAAGCTGAATATGATCTACTCTGGCACAGTAGTGACAAATGGAAATGGAAAAGCAGTTGTAGTAGAAACCGGGATAAGGACCGAGCTTGGTAAGATCTCAGAGATGATCCAGGGCGTAGAGGAGAAACATACCCCCCTCCAGATAAAACTTGATGATTTTGGCAAACAGCTGAGTCTCTGGGCTTTATTTATATGCGTATTTGTCTTTGCTACAGGAGTCTTTACAGAAGTGGGCACTTATCTTGAGATGTTCACAGTAGCTGTTGCCTTGGCTGTGGCGGCCATACCTGAGGGTCTGCCCATAGTTGTGACAATAACCCTGGCTCTTGGCGTGACAAGGATGGCAAGACGCAACGCAATTGTTAGAAGACTGCCTGCTGTAGAAACCCTGGGTAGCACTACTGTAATCTGTAGCGACAAGACCGGGACTCTGACTCAGAACGCTATGACTGTCCAGAAGATATTCACCTCTGAACTCTTCGATGTCACCGGCGTAGGATATGAGACAAATGGAAGCATCCTGCGAGAGAAAAATACATCTGCAGAAGAAGACCTGCATCTTCAAGAGCTCCTGAAGATTTCGGTCCTGTGCAACAACGCAGAGATATCAAACAATGACGAAGAGACAAAGATTATCGGACAGCCCACCGAAGGAGCGCTATTGACAGCCGCTCTTAAAGGAGGACTCAATTATACACCTGTAAGAAAAGACTACGAGCGGATCCAGGAATTTCCCTTTGACTCTGTGAAAAAATCTATGTCAACTATTCATATAACACCCGGTGGTAGGAGGATAGCATATGTTAAAGGCGGCGTTGGCATCGTCCTTCCAAAGTCAACCCAAGTACACAGTAAAAATGGGAAATCCTCCATGGATGAGGCTTACAGAAAAAGGATACATGAAGTTCACGATCAATTCGCTAGTAAATCTCTTAGGGTGTTAGCTTTTGCCTACAAAGAACTCCCTGAAAAAGAGGAATATACACGAGAAGAGATTGAAAAAGACCTTGTTTTCGTAGGCATGATGGGCATTATGGACCCGCCCAGACGAGGAGTGAAAAATGCCATAGAAAAAACCATGCGAACAGGCGTAAAAATCGTGATGATAACAGGAGACGCCAAAGAGACAGCTATAGCGATTGCCAAGGATCTGAACATATTCAAAGAAGGGGATTTAGCAGTCTCGGGCCAAGAATTAGACACGATGAGCGACGAGGATTTTGGGACAATAGTTGAAAAAACCAGCGTCTACTCAAGGATGCTCCCAGAGCACAAGATGAGAATCGTTCAAGCACTAAAGTCCAATGGACATGTTGTTGCGATGACAGGAGACGGGGTTAACGATGCTCCGGCACTGAAGTCCTCTGATATAGGCATTGCAATGGGCAAAACAGGAGCGGATGTTACAAAAGAGGCCGCTGATCTGATATTGGTAGATGACGACTTTGTAACCATCATAAACGCCATAGAGGAAGGTAAGTCGATCTACAATAATATAAAGCACTTTTTAAGATTCCAACTCACAACCAATGTCGCAGCATTAGCAACTATAGGAACATCTACTTTGATGGGCCTTCCACTTCCCCTGAATACACTTCAGATTCTTTGGGTCAACATCATTATGGACGGACCGCCAGCTCAAAGTCTAAGCATGGAACCCACAGACCCAGAGGTAATGAGGAGACCCCCACGCGATCCCAACGAGAACATCGTATCCAAAAAGATGGTCATACACATAACCTTGATATCTCTTATAATGTTTGTCGGGACCTTGGGTCTTTTTATATGGGTACTGTCACAGGGCGCCGAGGTGATAAAGGCACGAACCATGGCCTTTACAGTTTTTGTCATGTTCCAGATGTTCAACGCATTCAACTGCAGATCTGAGGATAAATCCTTTTTCAGCCTCGGCGTTTTTTCAAACAAATATGTTATCATGGCGGTTGTTGGATCTGTTCTGGTTCAGGTGGCAGTCGTTCACGTTGCCATCCTTCAGAATGCGTTCCATACAGTGGGTTTGAGTTTATCCGAGTGGCTCCTGGTAACAGGTATTGGCAGTACAGCATTTCTTGCAGACGAAATAAGAAAGAGGATTGTGTGATTGGCTTATGCACCTTACAAAAGAGGAAGAGGACATTCTTAAAGGAGAGAAAGGCGAGGGCAGGCAGAAAGCCATAGAGATACTGGTATCTCTTGGCGACATCCAAAGTGCTGATAGATTAATCTCGATCTCAAGCGTCCAGGTCTCCGGCGTCTCTTACAAAACCATCGGTGATGCGGGGCTTGAATTCCTGAAAGACTTCGCATCTACAGGAGCCAAGGCATCATGTTTAACAACCCTTAATCCCATGGGAGTTGACCTTGATTCGTGGCAGGAACTGGGATTCTCCGAGATGTTTGTCCGAAAACAAGAGGAGATAATACAAGCCTATACCACCATGGGCATCCATCCCTCATGCACATGCACCCCTTATCTTGTAGGCAACCTGCCCAAAAGGGGAACGAGTGTTTCATGGGCTGAGTCTTCTAGCGCTATATATGCAAATTCAGTTATTGGTGCGAAAACAAACAGAGAGAGCGGCATCTCGGCTCTAGCCTCAGCAATAATAGGCAAGACCCCACGATGGGGCCTTCATCTTAAGGAGAATAGAACACCCACGTTTCAGGTAAATGCCAAAGGCATAGGAGATACTAAAAGCGATTATGCGGCGTTGGGATATTACGTTGGAAAGAATTTCGACGGCATCCCAATTTTCACTGGCATATCTCCTTCTCCAGATGACATGAAGATAATGGGGGCGGCCCTGGCCATTGGCACCATAGGAATGTTTCATGTTGAAAATGTCACTCCTGAAGCTGAAATCGCTAAAGGCTGTAGGATAGAGAAGGTTGATGTGGGCAACCGAGAGCTAAAAGACATATATGAAACGCTTACAACTGTTGATGATCCAGATCTTGTATGCATAGGATGCCCACATTGTAGTATTGATGAGATCCGCGCAGTTCTGGATTCAAACCACCAGAGAGATACATGGATATTCGCCCCAAGACAGATCAAAGAAAAGATGAAAAAATATGTAAAAAACGAGAATGTAAAGATCATTTCAGACACCTGTATGGTCGTCTCCCCCTTGGAAGACCTTGGTATTAAATCGATAGGGACAAACTCGGCTAAATGCGCTTTCTATTCCAAGAATCTCTCAGGCTTGGATGTGAAGTTTGATAGTGTGGAGAATCTGGTAAAATGAGGATAAAGGGCAGGACTGTTTCCAAAGGCATAGCAAAGGGAGAGGTTATATTATCCAAAGAGCCCATTACATTCTTGGGGGGTGTGGATCCCAAGACTGGCGTTGTGATTGAGAAGGGACATGAACTTGAGGGAAAAAGCGTTGCCGGTAAGATTCTGATCTTTCCCACGGGTAAGGGTTCCACGGTGGGAAGCTACGTTATCTATCAGATGAAGAAGAACGGTACAGCGCCAGTAGGAATAATAAATTCAAAGGCTGAGCAGATAGTGGCCTCAGGAGCACTTATTTCTGAGATACCTATGATTCATGATCTTGAAGTAGATGCATTGGCTTTCTTCAAAGAGGGGGAGTTTGTAGTCATCAACGCTGACAAAGGATATGTGGAGACACGCCGATGACTAGATATTAAGACACCTATGTGTTTTGTTGACTCGGTATGCTTAGCTAAACTGTTAAAGGGATTCTGTATGAAAGTCGCTGATGAGTGTTTTTCATGTCTTCTAAGTCAGGGTGAGCGCGCCATAGCGCTTGCGGGAGTCAAAGGAAGAAATAAGGAGGTTATGACTTCAAAAGTGGGAGAGTTTTTAAAAGAAAATTTCAGAGAAGACCGTATCCCCGCTCAACTTGGGACGGAATTACAATGTCTTGTTTTCGAATTAACTGCGGTAAAAGATCCGCTCAAGGAAAAGAAGAGAAGAGCCAATGATGTTGCTATGAGCCTTTCTGATACCGCGGAGAGAACGGTAGCGAGAGCTGAAGATCGTTTAAGACAGGCTGTGAAAATAGCCTTGGCTGGAAATCTTATCGACTTTGCTGTTTATGCTGCAGAAGTTGATGCACGTATACTGGAAGATGCACTGCAAGATCCTCTCATCATAGACGATTGTGATGCGTTAGCTGAGCTGTTGCATGCCTCAAAGACGGTTCTATATATCTGTGACAACGCTGGAGAGATAGTTTTTGATAAGATATTGATCGATGAATTGATCAGGATGGGACTCGAGGTTACAGCATGCGTAAAGTCTGCGCCGATAGTTAATGACGCAACAATGGAGGATGCGGATTACGTGGGTCTTACCGACATTTGTGAGGTCATAACAATAGGTGCAGCCACTATAGGCACGACATTGAGTATGTGTTCTAAGGAGTTTTTGAGAAGGTTGGAGAACTCGGACCTTGTAATCTCAAAAGGACAGGCTAACTTCGAGACACTGCATAAGATCAAGAACAAAAAAATCGCTTTTCTCCTAAAGGCAAAGTGCCCGGTTATTGCAGAATATATGGGTGTTGGAAAAAATAGCAGCATAGTGAAAGTCGAGGCTTAAAAATAGGCTTCTATGTCTTTTTGCTCTGTCTTTTCCCTCTTTTTTTTAAGCACCCTTAGAGCCATGCTCACCTTTCTCCGCATTGCGGTCTGGACCTCATCTATTGACCCCGATGCATCTATAATTTTTATATCATTACATTCTTCTTTTAGATCCAGATAAATCGCTCTGACCTTGTTTAAGAAATCCTGTTTTTCAAAATGTTCTCTTTCCCTCGTTGAGCTTCTAAGTGAGTTCCCAGACGATATCCTCTGAAGTCCTATCTCTGGAGTAAGGTCCAGAAGTAGAGTAAGATCAGGACTTGGAGCAAATCTGTTGACCTCCTTTATCCACTTTATACTCACTCCAGATGCACTCTGGTATGCGATGGAGGAATAAAAATATCTATCTGTGATTACAATCTTGCCCTTGTCTAGATTCAGTTTTATCTTCTTAAGATGCTCAGACCTGTCTGCAGCGAAAAGGAGTGCCTCTGTCGTCGAATCAAATTTGCCATGCTTTAGTCCTTCTCTTAAAACAGCGCCGATATCTGTTGTGGTAGGTTCTGCTGTCAAGAAGATGTCATATCCCTTCTCTTTTAGCCACTTGTTCAGGAGCTTGGCATGTGTTCCTTTTCCTGAACCATCTATACCTTCAACTGCAATAAGCATTGTTCCAGACTCTATAATATAAATTGAACAATAAGGATAATACTTCCAGTAGCTGCTAATAACACTGTGGGTGGGAGTAGGTGATTATATAGGTCATCAGTTCCGCTTGCCTTAGAGATCCAGATCTTGCTAAGAAGGCTTCCTATTGAGGCAATGACACTTCCGATTGCTGCAGTGGTAAGACTTAAACTGCCAGTAGCATGAAGGGATACTAAAGACGCTGTTACAGCAGAGCTACTAACAAGGCCCCCGATGATAGATGCAAAATATATGCCGCCTACTCCAAGATTCTGAACCAACTTAACAACAATAGACACTAAGGTTATCATGACAGCAAACCTGACAGCGGGCATTATTGCGAAGGGTGATTCAAGGACAAGTGGTGTCTCCTCCTTAGACTCGTTTTTCTGACCTTTAAAATAGAAGTATGTCACCCCCAATATTACCATGGCGATTTGGGGGATGAGCATTGCCCTAAAAATAGCCAGACTGATTATCCCCGCTATTACTAGGTTTCTTAGTAACATCACAACGTCTGCGAGTAAAATCCCGTTAATCGCTGACTCCAATAATTGACGGTTATTTTTGACTTTGATGGAGAGTGAACTGGCGGTAGCTGCACTGCTTACAAGAGCCCCCAAAAGCCCTGTAACAGCAAGTCCTTTTTCTATTCCCACCTTTCTGAGCGCTAAAAATCCGACAAAGCCGATGCTACTCACAACAATAATGATCAAAACCAATACTCGGGGATTTATTAAACCATAGGGGTCAATGGCGTGGTTTGGGACAATAGGATATAAAACAAATGCGATTATGCCAAACTGAAGGGCGTTGACAATCTCTTCATGTGTTAGTTGATCAGTAAAATCTTGAAGACTGTATTTCGAGACTAAAATTACACTTACAATAACGCTTCCAGCAAGTGCCTCAACATAGAATCCTTTTCCAACTAAGATCCCCAATAAATATGCGATGAGAAAGGCAACCACTGTAGTGATGCCTGTGTCATCCAACTGGACATTCTTGACATAACCCAAGAGCACCCCTACAAATGCAACTCCGATAAAAGTTGCAGAGATAAAGCTTGGAATCTCCAATAACGCGGCAATTAGAACAGAGAGGGTTCCAAGCATAGCGGTTAGAGCAAAAGTCCTAGTGCCAGCTAATACCCTAGTCTTCTGCTGCCGCTCCACACCTATCAACCCACCTACTAGAGCGGCGATAATTACCATATTTACAAAATCCATAGTATTTATCAATTCCTCACCAAGAAAAGGAAGATTAGTTTCTATATATCAACTTTTCCAATCAATAGCCACTTTCAACAATAACCTACGTCTAATTATCCGGTCTATTATTTGAAAAAGAACAATAGAATAACGCTGAAGATGTAACCGTTTCATTAACACCTCTGCCCCTGAAGTTATTTATCAGTTGAAAAAAAGGTTTTGAAAGAAACTAAAAGAGTCCGAATCAGCTGGGGGGTGTAAATAATGGAGTAGTTGAAAATGAGATTTGACAAGCCATTAAATCTCTTAACAGCATTGATGCTATATCTTATTGTGGTAATGCCCTTTGAAGGAACAATAATAACCCACGCAAGTGACTTGTCTAACAATGAACTATCGAATAACGCTGAAGCCCAATGCCAACCGCAACTTATGTTATTTGAAGAAGGTCAGCGCTTTGAATTTGAAGTTTCCAAGCCTAATTTGATCGGCACTTTAACTTACAATATCCGAAAAGTTACAAACGAACGAATCCTAGTCCAAGGAGTTTTAACCTATCATATGATAACTCCAGAAGAAGAGGCGCTGACAACATTAAAGGACGGCCCAGTAATTATCAAGAAATCGTTTTGGATCGATACTGGCACATGTCTGGCGTCAAGCCAAGATTACCTAGCGCTTTTGTGGAATGCTTACATAAAAGATTATGTTCTCAACAATAGAGCAGAGACCACACTGGAAAATGGAAAAAGGTCATACATTGACAAGTCTGTTGCAATTAATGATCGGAGAAAACTTGGCATGATTGCCCTCATTAATCCGCCCGATATTGAGGAAAAAAATTTAGAATATGAGTCAGGTGCGATGAGTACATTTTCATTGCTTGAAAATAGAACTTTGATGCGTTTAAACCATATTTTAGAGAAGATGAACCTACCCATTAGACTCGTGAAATAAAGCCAATATCTTTGTCCGACTGAAAGAGGAATATTTATTTAACAAGATCTTCCCTTAGGTCATCCGGAAGCATATGCGGAATATCCTCAATGATCGGATACCATCTGTTACACTCGGTACAGACAAGAACTTCCCCCTTAATAGGGTCAAGCTTTTCACCGCATTTTGGACAGGTATCCTTGTCCTTCATCCTCTCAGTATAGTATCTGATATCGCATTTTTTACATTCCAGAAAATCCTCATCTTTCTTGTACTCTATATCCTTCTTATCCATAGGACAGGCCAGTATCTCAAGTAAATCATCGCTTATGGGCATATTATTCCTCCAGGATTCTTAATAATTGATCAGTTTTTTATATCTTTCTATGATCTCAAGATCTTTTTGAGTATTCAGGTTAAAGGCAAACACCCCATTTTCTGTTACCAACGTATATTCTTCTCCGTTAATATTCTTGCCATCAACAATATTTATTCCCGAAGGAACAAAGCCATCCTCTGCTAGGCTAGGCTCCATGCCAAGTTTTTGAAATAACTCGACTGGGACAACTACTTTCATAGCAGGGCGGGATTGTCTAAAATATACTTCAATAACTGCGTCTATTTCTTTTGTAGAGATAAGAGGAAGATCTGATGAAACCACCAGGGTCTTACCAAATCCTAAGTTTTCAACTGCATTGATCATATCCTCAACATATCCCGCTCCGCTAGTTTCAAGGGTTTTAATCGACTTTATTTTTAAAAATTCCTCTGTCTTTTTTGTGTGTTTGCTTGTTGTAACAACGATTTTGTCAATAAACTCAGACTCTGACAAGGCTTCAAGCACATATCCTATGACGGGTTTTCCACAAAGCTTGACAAGGGGTTTTTCTTTCAATCCCAGCCTTGTTCCTCTTCCGCCTGCCATTACTATGGCATCAAGCTGTTTCAAATAACCACCAGAGCAAGCATTATGACAGTTCTTGTTACCTCGTTAATAGCCCCCAAAGTATCGCCTGAAATTCCGCCTAACAACTGGTTGGATATCCAGACTAAAACAAGACTGGAAAACAAGGAGACTATGATCAAAATAAATGCGTTGAGTTGAAGCATAAAATAGAGGATAATAGCTGAAATTACAACGGCCAATAAGGCTCTGACATGACTCTTTTTCATGGCATCGGTAAAAACACTTCCCATACCCTCATGAAACGGCTTGCCAAGATATGAAGCTGTGACCATCGACAACTTTGCCAGCACCTCGGCAGTGACCAATATCAAAAAAAGACTCCCCCCTTTTTTTAAGAACTCATTAATGCTTAGAAATGCAATTAATAAAACAAATAATCCAAGACCAAACCCTCCCACGCCAGTGTTCACATCCTGCATTACAGCCCTCCTTTTTTCCACCGTCCCACGATACATAATGGCATCGCCGAAGTCCAAGAGACCGTCTAGATGATGAAAACCGGTTAATGAGAGAAGAAAAAACAGCGCCAGCGCAGATGAAATACTAAGAGGAAAGATAGAAAGAAAGATTGAACCCAAAACAGCGGCTATGCCCCCCACTATAAGCCCAACAATCGGGAAAAGCCACATATAGTCAGCAACAACCGTCCAGTCCCCATCTTTTGTACCTGCAGGTATTATTGTGAGAAAAGCGATAGATTCTCTAAGGCCGTTTAAAAAACCCATTTTAAGACACCAATCTATCAGAGTATATCTTTGAAGAAATGCCCGCTATTACACCGCATATAACATCGTCGGCAAACGGCCCTAATTTGCTCAAGATGCCGGGCTTCTTTGTGTCAAATCGGACATATTCAAATCTGGCCCTTGTACCCCCTATGTACTCCGCTATAGCCATGCCAAGGATCTCATCTGCCACAATGTTTACCGAATCATTCTCAAAATCCGCTCTTCTAAGGCCAGGTATAAGGCCTTTACC
>SDBV01009995.1_pt1 | contig 12508 bp, 20 predicted proteins | sample 2277081 | NCBI WGS metagenome assembly SDBV01 (sample SAMN10402039, study PRJNA504765) | marine sediment metagenome | isolation source: marine sediment core GS10_PC15, 223 cmbsf | place: Arctic Ocean: Southern Knipovich Ridge | collected 2010 | reverse complement strand
ACTTGAACTCTTTGAAGAACTTGAGCTACTTGAACTCTTAGAAGAACTTGAGCTACTTGAACTCTTAGAACTTGAACTACTCGAACTCTTTGAACTTGAACTACTACTCTTTGAGCTTGAGCTGCTTGAACTCTTTGATGAACTTGAGCTGCTACTCTTTGAACTTGAACTACTGCTTGCAGGAGCAGCGCTACTTGAGCTAGAACTCTTTGAACTTGAACTACTAGAACTCTTTGAACTTGAACTACTAGAACTAATAGAACTTGAGCTACTTGAACTCTTAGAGGAACTTGAGCTACTTGAACTCTTAGAACTTGAACTAGAACTCTTTGAAGAACTTGAGCTACTGCTCTTTGAACTTGAACTACTTGAACTAATAGAACTTGAGCTACTTGAACTCTTAGATGAGCTTGAACTAGAACTCTTTGAACTTGAACTCGAACTACTACTCTTAGAGGAACTTGAACTTATAGAACTTGAGCTGCTTGAACTCTTAGAAAAAGAACTACTTGAACTTACTGAAGAACTTGAACTACTACTCTTTGACGAACTTGAACTACTGCTCTTCGACGAACTTGAACTACTTGAACTCTTAGAAGATGAAGAAGAACTGGATTTTGATGAACTTGAACTACTGCTCTTGCTCGAACTTGAACTACTACTCTGCGAAGAACTTGAGCTACTCTTAGAACTAGAACTACTTGAGCTTTTTGAACTGCTAGAAGAACTACTTTTCGAAGAGCTTGAGCTTGAACTCTTTGAACTTGAGCTACTGCTAGCAGCAATAGCACTACTACTGCTTGAACTTTTTGAGCTTGAACTACTTTTTGAAGAGCTTGAACTTGAGCTTTTTGAGCTGCTTGAAGAACTGCTTTTTGAAGAACTAGAGCTTGAACTTTTTGAACTAGAACTTGAACTTTTTGAAGAACTAGATGAGCTGCTTTTTGAAGAACTAGATGAGCTGCTCTTTGAAGAACTAGATGAACTACTCTTTGAAGAACTAGATGAACTACTCTTTGAAGAGCTTGAACTTGAACTCTTAGAAGAGCTTGAACTTGAACTCTTAGAACTTGATGAACTAGAGCTTTTAGAACTACTAGAACTCTTTGAACTACTTGAAGAACTGCTCTTTGAAGAACTTGAGCTTGAACTTTTTGAACTTGAACTACTTGAACTTTTTGAACTACTAGAAGAACTACTCTTTGATGAGCTTGATGAACTACTCTTCGATGAGCTTGATGAACTACTCTTTGACGAGCTTGAACTACTACTCTTAGAACTAGAACTGCTACTCTTTGATGAACTGCTTGAACTACCTGCGTCTTCCAATACTACTCTATCTAAATTTATCCTATGATTAGAATTACCCCTTTGTGTATGCTCAACTCTAATTCGCATCGTCCCGCCATCAGCGGCAGAAAGATAATCACTTTGAGTAGCTGGAACAGGCCAAGAATAATCATTATCAGGACCACCACTAGTATGTGGCAAATCGCTAGCATTTACCGTGACACCATCCCATGCTGGTGTTCCTGTATAATTCCATATATAAACTTTTACATTATGACCATTGCTACCATCATAATGACCATTTATTATAACATTTTTATCAGGGCTTGCACCAACCCCAGCAAATGTAAAATCTGCCCACACACCTGGAGTTGCACTACTATTTTCCTGTATGATCCATTTTGTCTCATCATCAGCTTGACAAGACTCCCATGTTCCTGAGACTGTGATACCAGTTGTTAGAATACCAGAAGTAGCGGTATGTATAGCCATTAACTACCTGCCTTATAAATTATAATATTTTTAATAATATTCATTTTATTTTAACGGAAAATATTTCTCGCTTCTCTAATTTTTCTTATTTTTCCCTCATGAGAACCTTTAACGCATTTAAATTCTTGACAACAACATGACTTACACGTATCTGGAGTCGGACTTATTAAGCAATAAAAAGGCTTTCTACTCCCCCTCTTTGATTCAAGATGGAATATACATCCTTTGCTAATAAGCATAGGGCATTTTCCACAACACTTAACCATATCTTCTGATGAACATCCTTCGCATCCTATTGTTTTAACCCATATATCTCCACTTTCATATATGTTAAAAAAAGCCTTTGGAGTTGGATCATTCAAAGGGACTAACATTGCCCTTTCTTTATACGTTCCCTCATCAGGGAAATCAAATTCTACTTTCATATTGCCTCCTTTTAAATAAATAGCAAAACATATGTAAATACGCTTTGCCATTAAAAATATCTTATATTAATTTCATTATATAATAAGTGTTTTTACATACTTATAACTTACAATTTTAATGTTTTTATCCTTTGTTATTCCCTGTTATAACTGCGTGTTCACTTTTTATATTTTCTTCAACTTGCTCTGTTTTAACTGTTATCCCTAAATTTTCTTTTATTTTATCCCATGTTATTCCTCTAAAGGTCCCTCCAAGAGCAAGATATACAAGGAAACATATTACTCCCCATTGCACACATATCACTTTCCATTGCGTTCTATATTTTTCACACAATCCAACTTCTCCATTCCCTTCTATTTCTTTCTTTATTCTGTTATAATCTTCATGATCTTCTTCATTTTTTCTCATTTTTTCCAGGATACTTGGTTTCCCATTCCCTTTTATTTCTTCTATAAAATTATCATTAAGTATTGCATCTATTTTTGTTCCTGCTTTATAACTTTCTAGCATTCCTCTTTCTTTAACTAGTTTTCTAACATCTTTTTTTAAATCCTCAATTTCTTTTGATAATTGACTTACTGTTTTTTTATCTTTTGCCATTTGCTTCCCTTATTAATTTAGAGTATACTAACGCTGGAATTTCATATTGTGGTATTGTTTTCCTGTACTTTTCTATTAAAAGAGCAGCGTGTCCAGCAAAATATGCCGTAGCGACACTAGATCCATATGCTCTGACATACTTATTGTCAATATAAGTAGTGTACATCCCTTTATTTGGAGTATGCAAATCTGATTTTTCTATAATTTTTTTATTTTTCTCCTTCCTACCCGTCAAAAAACTAGCAGAAAAAACTTCACTATATCTAGCCGGGAAATTAGAATCTTCATCTCCTATGCTATTCCCAGAAGCGGCGAAGACACAGATATTGTTCTCTTTTGCTTTTTTTATGGTATCATGCAAAATGTTATAATCATATTGTGCTCCAAGAGCTATTACTATGATATCAACTTTCTTTACAACTGACCATAATACAGCTGCTACCATAGAATTAAAACTACACTTTCCAGCATCATTAATAACTTTTGCAAATAATAATTGTGATTGTGGAGCAATTCCGACAATAGATTTTTTATTATTAGCAGATATAATCCCAGAAATTATTGTAGCATGACCATGACTATCAATGACATTAGAAGTATCTTCGCAGAAACTAGTTTGCTCTCCATTGATAGGGATGTCTTTATGCTCTGGACACCCAGAATCAATTATAGATATTCTAATACCCTTTCCTGCATATTCTCCTTTGTTATAAAACACAGGTTTTATTTTATTAGAGATATCTTTTACTTGTCTCTTATCAATTTTAAAATAAGATTTTGAATATATCTTTTCTGATTTCACAAAGATCCCTACTACGCAATAGTGTTAAGTGGGACATCATAAATCTCCCCACTTTTAAATAATTCTAAATTCAGGTTTAATGGGAATGTTCTTAAAAAATAAACATACTTTCTTAAACTTACTGCTAAACGAAATATCGTAATATCATCTGTAATGATCCTCTTACATTTATTTATTTCATCCATTTTTTTAAAAATACTTTTTTTATAAGGTATATTCCATACTTTGCTATTATCTAACTTTAACTTATCTAATACATAATTTCTCAAATTAACATTAGCTACAGCTATTCCAACCTTATTTTTCTTAGATTTTGACCTGGGATGATATTGTATATCATAACCTTCTCCACTCCATTTAAGACCAGATAATTTATAATAAAGTTGAAATATGTTCATATTATATTCTTTTTTCCCCAAAAAAACATCTTTAAATTTATCAAATTCATTACAAAAATTAAAACCTATAGCATCTGATAATTCAACATTAGAGCAAATTTCCTCAAAAGAAGCAGGATACAAATTAATCATCAAATCATAATGATATCTTCTATTTTTAAATTTTTTAATAGGAATAACATTACTAACATTTTTATTATGCCTATATATGTCAACACATTCAGAATTAACTATGAAAGTTGTTTCACAATCAACATCATATTTTTTCATTCCTCTAATGATAGAAGTAGCTGCTATATTATCTGATACACTACCCAAATTTACAATTGCTATTTTCATTTTTCATCCATCTTCTCTAATAATTCACTCATTGTATCTACAAAAGTTCCTCCACCAGCATCTATTTTACCAGCGCTACCCATATCAATTTCTACAGCATCTACATGATCATTAACATTAATAGTGCCATCCCAATCATCAACTCTAGTATCCATTATAATACTACTCAACTTATCATCAGATTTTTTCTGATTCTCAACATTCTTATCTAGGACTTTTTTATGTTTCTTACCAATCTTCCTTCTAGCAACTTCTCCAATTATTTCAAGTTTACCAATAGAAAGTAATTTTTTCATTAAATCATCATTCAATAACATTGTTTTCATATCTTTATCAATTAACTTACAATCATATATTCCCTCAAATTTTACTCCTTCTCTTAAATAAACTGTTCCTTCTTCTGTCGCATGTAAATACCTGTTATTTGACATTTCTGCAGCAGAAATAGTTTTAATACCCATACTTTTAATTAATCCAATAATATCATTAGCTCCAGCATTCATAACATTAGTAACATACATAACTTTTTTGTTACCTATAAATTCAAAAATATCAGCTGCTTCACTAAAAGGAACTTTAACTAAACCATCTTCTTTGTACAATAAAATATTTTGTGTTTTTGTATCTATCATTACTATCATAATTATATCCTCATTTAACAACATTTATTATATCGGAAATTATAAAAAAAATCCACACTCTACAAGAATGTGGATTTAAATATTAATTTTCTTAAAAATTAGACTTACGAACCTTTTGATGCTCTATCTCTATCAGCTTGATCCTTGATCCTTTTCAAAATTTCTTTCCATTTAGGATCTTGCTCACCTTCTGGAAACTGCTCTCTTGGAAGATTATGTCTAACATATTTTCCCCTATCTTTAATATATTTTCCTTCTCTATCTTCTTCTTCCTCAACTTCTGGAGTATGAACGAAACCAGGTTCAGAAGATTTCATATCTTTCTTCTTATTCTTCTTCCGATTTTGGCTCTTAAGATGTTGAACACATCTCTCAAACTTCTCTGGTTCTTCTTTTTTTCCACCAGTGCTTTTATTACAAACTGCCCATGGATTATATGGTTCAGTTTCAGATTTGGGATATTCACTCTTCGCCAGTTTTAAATATTTTTCAGAAGATATAATTTTCATTAAAATACCCTATTCTGCATTCTTTTCTTCTTCTACCTTTTTAAGTCTGTCAGATATGTATTTATACCCAATCTTGCCTGCACGAATCAAAACAGGAGAAAAAACTGCACCGATTATAAGACCCAATAAAAAATCCATAATAACCTCTAAATAAATTATACATTTGTCTGAATCTTCTTAACGATTCTAATTTCTACTTTTCTAACTTCGCTCCACTGCCCAGCACGATATGTTCTAGCCTTAAGTATAATATTATCAGTACCAGCAGTATTTCGCCTTAGATTAAATATTCCAGTATACAAATTAGTCTTTGTTCTCTTAGGATTTTTCCCATTTAGAGTATAATAAGTTTCAGATTCTAATCCTAAAGCATTACCGATAACTGGTGTCGCTCCCTGAAACTCCCTAAGACCAATTCTTTCACCATCATACTTTTCACTCTCAGCCGTAATTGGGTAAGGTTTAGCTGTAAATTTAGGATCTGGAGTAAGAGTAATCTGAACCCAATCATCCCCATCTGTATAATAAACTCTTTCCGCCTGATTGGACCAATCTACACCAATTTGTTCAATATCATTTTGATTAGGAGTCCAACTTTCAGTAGCAATAATTACACCATCACTTCCTACTATTTTGCCATTAATAGATACAGATGGTTTCCCTACTCTGATAGATTCCTTGTTTACATGTAATGGATTTGTAGCCATTGTTTTACTCCTTTTTTAATTAATTTTTTATATACATATATAATAACATTCTTATTATAATACTAAAAACCTTTTTATTTTCTAAAAAATCAAATAATCAGATATTTATGATTATTCTCATTTAATATTCATTCAATTTAGCAGTAAAAAATCCTTTATTTTCTTATTTATTATCCTACATCAACTCCTTCTCTTATTACTATTCTAACAGCCACATCTGCTGTCATACTCCCTGAGCCTACAAATTCTAAAATAATATCTTCATTATTTATCTACACTCGATTACAGTTACGATTGATTAGTCCATTTGCTTATACTAGAATCATATCTCAAGTATTGCCCGTTAATAGGGACACTAATCTGAACATTTATCAAATCATCTAAATTTATAACTTCTTGCGAGCTTTGGAACAAAGAAACACATATCCAATTTATCCCATCATAAAAGACATATATTTCATCACCGCTTTCTAATCTAGGAACCGCCGAATTTAAATTTTCTTCACTTGCTAGATTTTGACCAGCTATTTGACATACAACATTAATTGCAGTGCCTCCTGTCGTACCTAAATTACATCGTATTATACTACCTGTTGGAGCATTCTCTGTACAAAAAGCCTTACGAATAATTACGCCAGCATGAATATGAAAAGAATCAGCATCACTTCCATCTAACAACTTTTTAAAATTATTTATTGTAAACGGATCTTCACCATCTAAATGTTCTAAGATAATATGTTCCTCATCATGTGACACAGAAACAGCTGATTCTATTTCCTCTCCCGTCGATGTTATATCGTCTAACTGATCTATCCCTCCACTTTTAACTACAAAATCACTTAAATCTATATCGCCGCCACCCAAGCCCTCTAAATCAGATAACTTTGCTAAATTATCATGGGTATGCAAAAGATCAGCATCAGAAAGTGGTCCTGCCACCAAAGTACTTAATCCTTCATGAGCATGATCTATATCTGCTAAATCAACATGAGTATGCAAATATTCTCCTAATATAATCTGCTTCCGCAATACATATCCTCTTATAGTCTCAGATGTAGATATATGAGAAGAAGTATTATTAGGATAAAGTTTTGGATCAAGCACATCAATCACTTGCCCTAATGAAGTAAATCTAACCTGGTTAGGTATATCACTAACAATTAGTGGTTTTTTACGACTAGGTTTTATATTACAAGTTATTTCCCAAGAATCTCTTGCTGGTTGGATATCTGCCATAATTTACTCTCTTATATTTTTAATTCTTCTTTATGCACTGGTATTTATTTTCATTAAAAAAGCAAAAAATCCTTGTTTTATTAAAAAAAATGACAATAAAAAAACCGCCACTATGAGTGACGGTTAAATGGATGGAAAGACTCATTATGTTTTTCTATATCACCTCGCTCAAAGGCATTAAAAATTGTTAACCTTTTCATCCTCATACATATTCAAACTCTCTCAAAACAATCCTTTTTATTTTTAGAGAAAAAATGTTTGAAAAGTGATTATGAATATGGTATAAAAGGAACATATATAATCTTACTCCTTTCTTTAGCCAACATAGTTCGTTGCTGTGTTGGCTTTTTTATGCCCCTGTGTGCCCTCTATTTTAATTAACTCCGTATTTATGGACACTGACACCTTATATTAAAAATGATTATATGAGAGCATTTTAACATAAAAAATGCACAATAACAGGATTAGTGTTATTGTGCAAAAACAGGGTTATAATAAAAGTATAAAAGTATAAAAATTTATCCGTGGTCACGCCCATCGGATCTTTAATAATTATCTATGTCCTCTACCTCCTGAACCTCTACTTGAACTTGGTCTTCCACTACTTGGTCTTCCACTACTTAGTCTTCCACTACTTGGTCTTCCACTGCTTGGACGACCTGGAGAAACTCTTCCAGTACCAGATCTAGATCTTGAACCCATCCCAAATCCTGATCTTCCACTAGATGGCCTTGAAGTAATAGAAGGAATTTTATAAACCCTTGTAGTCATTTTGCCATGCCCAAATGGTTTGCGAGATATTGCAGGTGGTCTATGAACAGTTAATTTATGAACTATTACAGGACTGCGATAATGACTACAATAACTTCCGCAATTATGACCTGGCCTACCATGAATAATAACTCCTACAGAAGACCTAAATACAGGACGATTATAACTACTGCAATAACTTCCGCATTTATGACCAGGACGACCATGACCAATAATTACTATAGGAGATCTAAATACAGAGCTACGATAATGGCTGCAATGACTTCCACAACGATGACCAGTTCTTCCATGAGCAATAACTACTACAGAAGATCTAAATACAGGAACGTAATGGCTACAATGACCACCACACTTATGACCATAATGGCCATGAGCAACTATTGTTACTCTACTGCGAGTTACTCTTCTGTGACTTCCCTTGCAACCAACTATGAAAAATAAAGATGCAAAAATTAAAAGAAATGTTAGTAAACGCTTCATATGATACCCCCCAAAAAAGTTAAACCACATATTTGTTATAATTCAATAATTTACTTCAAAATCCTTTTTTATTTTTCTAAATCCATCAACTCAAATCTTGTGGTTACTAACTCAGATTCAGGTTTAGGTTTAGATTCAAAATCAAATTTACACATACTTACAACCTTCCATTCTTCCTTATTTAAAACTTCTATTTTTAATAAGGTTCCATTGATATCTGAATGGTCTTTATATATCGACACAAGTGCTTTTGCAACTACCTTAGATTCCCATTCAGTAAATGTAGCAGCCACATTCTTATTCTCTGTTAACCGATATATATCTTTGCGAGAGCTTGCTCCAACATAATAATGCGTATGCATCTCATTCGCCCTGGACCCCCACGATGCAGGTGTCCTTCTCGTTATTTTTACTACATATTCCATTATTCAAAATCCATCAATTCAAATCTTGTGGTTGGTCCTCTTTTTGAAAATTCTATCTCTTCAAATTCTTCTTTTCCAATTTTAATACTCTCACCTTCTTCATCATATTTATAAAAATGTTCTGTACCCTCGGTTGCCTTGAGATAAATAACTCTATTCTCTTCATCATATTGATAATATTTATTAACTCCCTCACTATCTTTCTGACAAATTGCATTACCATTCTCATCATATTCTTTCCAAATCTCATATCCTGTATGATCTTTAAAATAAATTACATGATTATTTTCATTATACTTCCACCAATATTCATGTCCATTAGAATATTTCTTATAGGTGATACATCCACTTTCATTACGTTCTTCTAATGTTACACTCATAATTCTATCATCTCAAATTTAAATCTATCTGGATTATTAACTGCCTCAAATCTAGCCTCTTCAAATTGCTCTTGTGTAGCATCATTCTGAAGTCTATCAATATATCTATCATTCCCTTGACAATCCTGGAGATGAGCAAACTCTTCAAACCCAGCATACTCTCTCCACTCTTCATAAAATTTGAATCTACTAATCTCTCTATAATTTTCTCTATAATAAATCAATCTACCACGTTCATCATATCTAAATATTCTAAATTCCCCATTATCCATTTCATAATAGAGTAAATTACCATTTTCATCAAATTTTTCTGTGCCAGGTCTTATCATAAATCCATCAACTCAAATCTAGAGATTATTGTTTCAAATTTATACATATTTACAGGTTTATTTGCCTCTGCATCCAAAGCTTCTATTTTTAATAATATCCCATTAGCCTTTCCACACTTCTCATATATTAACTCAACTTCTTTTATAACTTTTATTACTTCTTCCTTAGTAAGTATCTTAGCTCTATCAAATCTATCCGTTACCAAATATGCTGTCCTTCCATCATGCTCTCCATAATAAAAATGTAAGTGATTTCCTCCATCATCAGCCATTTCATATCCAGGTAATTTTCTCGTTATTCTTATTATATATTTGCTCATATATCCATCAACTCAAATCTAGATGTTATCACTTCAGGTTCAAAATCAGGATTAAATCCACACATACTCACAAGTAATTTTGTTTCAGCATTCATGACTTCTATTCTCACTAATTCTCCATTAATATCTGAATATTTTTTATATATCCGCTCAATATCTGGTATAATTTCTTTAACTTCTCCCTCTGTAAATGTAAGAGCATGATTTTCCAAATTCTTTATTCTATATGAGCGTTCAGGAGTATCACTCTTTTTATCATAATAATGAGATCCTTCCTCTTCACCATTCCTCCCTTTTCTTGTTATTTTTATAATATATTCACTCATTATAAATCCATCAACTCAAATCTTGATACTATCACTTCTGGATTAAATCCACACATACTTACAAGTTCCAGCGTTTCAGCATCCATGACTTCTATTTTTAATAATTTTCCAGTAACTTCTTCATGTGTTTCATATATAAATATAACTTCTTTTGTAATTTTTTTTACTTCTTGTTCGGTAAGTCTCATGGCATTATCAAATTTGTCACTCCATCCATATGATGTTCCATCATATTGCCTTTCCCTGTAATAATGCATATCCCCTTTTCCACCATCCTTCGTCTGAGACCCTGGCAATCTTCTTACTATTCTCATTACATATTTACTCATAATTCCATCAACTCGAATCTAGATACTTCTTTTGGCTCTTCTTCTGATTCTTCTCCTGATCTTTCTTTTATTATTCTATTTGTTTCTGCTTCAATGATTTGTATCTTTTTTATTTTGTTGCTTCTCGATCTACGAATCTTTTTAATTTTTATTAGATTTTTTTCAGCTTCTTCTAGTGTCATTTTTGTTATATCTTTATCAAGTTCGTAATCGGTAGAGAACGAACTATCATCTCCTATTCCGGTGGAATAGTACCATGGTTTCCAATCTCCCATTTTATATCTTATAATATATTTTCTTTCTTTCATATTTCCATCAACTCAAATTTAGAAATTGGTTTCCTACTTAAAAATTCTTTTTGCTCTTTTTTTAATTTAATTTTTTCAAATTCTTGTTTTGTTATCTCTATTTGTTTGCCTTTTTCATCATATTTCCACCAACATTCATAACCCATAGTATTCTCTAAATGAACCAAATCTTCATTCTCATCATATTCCCACCAAGTTTCATCCCCACCAGAATATTTGCAATAAATAACATATCCATTATCATCATGTTCTATTATTTCTTTCATAGCTCCATCAATCCAAATCTACTTGTATCTTCTTTATCTTTTACACTCAAATCTACATATTTTCCCTTAACAACAAAATGCTCTCCAAGATCTTCATCAACAAGAACAATATTATCAAAATTAGGATATTGATCCTGTACCTCATCTTTTATTATACAAGCAAATTGAAACTTAATTTCATTCTCAGACATCCTATCAAAATACCTTCCCTCAAACCCATTCAGTCCCCAAAAAACATCAGGCAAATAGATAATAACGTCTTTCGGTTCCAATATTAGAGTATTTTCACATTTTTTCATAAATGGATTATAACAGAAATGAGGTACTGTGTCAAGAGAAAAATGAGTATAAAAAAAAGAGCAAACCACGAAGATTTACTCTCTTTGCCGTGCGGAGAACGAGTTCTCCACTAAGGACACCAGATTGGTTAAGCCAATCACTCTGGGGCGCGTGGTTGAGTATACAACCGGCTGGTCCACCAGGTGGATTAAGTCCACCACTCTACAAATTATACAATAACATATCTGAATCAATTTGTCAAGAAAATAATTAAATATTTTTTAATATTCAACAACAGAAATAACAGCATTATGATCTAATAAATGACCCCAACCAGAAAAAATCTTATCAGCTACAGTATTTACCATCTTTACACCATCACTACAGAAAATATAATCCACTTGATCCTTTGAGATCATACCATAACTAAAATTCTTTGTGAAAGATTCAGGAACCTGGTCAATCTTCATACCAAAATCACCTGTTATAATACAAGGATATTGGACCCTTTCCATCAACAAAGAAAGACTTTTTTCGCGGGTAGATTGAAATGAACTAGATAAATGAATATTATATATATGGAATATCTTACCAGATTTATCAGAAAATCTTACCCAACTACAAATTCTGGGATGAAAAGAAAACCAACCCTGAGATCCAACCTTACAAGGAGTAGGAGAAAACCAAAAAGTTCCTTTATCAATAATACTATATTTATCTGCTCGATATAATATAGCACAAGATTCCCCCTTCAACTTGCCATCATTTCTACCAGCAAAATAATAATTATATTGAGGAAATGTTTTAGCTATATAAGCAATTTGGTGCTCAAGACCTTCCTGAAAACAAATAATA
>SDBV01009994.1_pt1 | contig 12509 bp, 8 predicted proteins | sample 2277081 | NCBI WGS metagenome assembly SDBV01 (sample SAMN10402039, study PRJNA504765) | marine sediment metagenome | isolation source: marine sediment core GS10_PC15, 223 cmbsf | place: Arctic Ocean: Southern Knipovich Ridge | collected 2010 | reverse complement strand
CGTGCACTACTCACAGTCAAAAGCATGCGTTTTTCGCTTTCGGGCTGACAGCAGGATGTAAGAAACGGATGGTTCATCCTGCTGGCAGCCTTTAATGCGCTAAACGCAAAAAGTTGGACACCTTCAAAAAAAGCTATAACCACTTGTAAGAACAAACACTTACAAAAACACCAAAAAATATTGTGCGCGCCACGGGCTCAATTATAATCTTAAGAGACTATTACCCTGTCGTCATACCTGGGTTGCGGGCATTGCCCTTGCCGAGCATGTTATGAATTTCGCGCAGACGCTCATCGGAGCATTCTTCACCCATCGCCGACTTTATCTGCCGCCTTCGGCTGTCCATGGCGTGCTGGGCAAAAATCTCCATGGCCTTGTCGAGCCGTTCGGCGAAGTTGCCCTTAGCCTGTCCACGGTGCTGCAACTCCGTGACAATCCCTGCCGTATCGACATCCTCTATCCTCGCCAGAACGCCCGCCGGACTAATCTGCTGTCCCTCATCGCCCATCTCGAACAACACTTCGACTATTCGCCGCAACTGCCCAACGTCGAACTGCTCGACATTTATCCTGTCCTTACAATGCGTCAGCAAGCCCGGCTCATTCAACAATATCTCTATCACCTCCTGCTGTGCCGCTGCATAGTAACCGCGACCGAGATCGACATTGACGACCTTGCGGTTCTCCACGGTATAGGCTCGGCCCCTGGCAAGTTTGCCGGATACCTTTGCGATTTCATGGCGAAGCTGTTGTTCGCTCAGCCCGGTTATCCGGCACAGCTTTGCGTTGATCAGACCCTGGGCAATCATATCACGCCCCTGTCCATGGCCGGCCAGGGCGACGGAACGGAGATATTCCTCCACCACCGCGTGCCTGTCGGTCTGATTGTCGCTGTCGCCGATGGAATCGACGAATCTTTGCCATTTGAACTCCATCACATCGACGGCGTTGTCCACCAGCGTCGCAAACGCCTCGGCCCCTGCCGACAGGAGATAATCGCACGGGTCCTTTCCCTCGGAGACAAACCCCAGCCATATGTCCACCTTCTGGTTCAGGCACACCTCAGTCGCCCTGTTTGCCGCCTCGGCCCCGGCTATATCACTGTCGAAGATCAGTACGATCCGTTTGGCATAGCGACGCAACAGCCGGGCATGGCCGTCAGTGAAGCTCGTACCCAGCGCCGCGACGACATTGCGGCAGCCGAACTGGTGGGCCATTATCACGTCGGTATAGCCCTCGACTACCACAGCCGTGCCCGTCGCCGCTATTTCATGCCTGGCCCTATCAAGGCCATAGACACAATTGCTCTTGTCGAAGAGCACCGTGGCGGGCGAATTCATATACTTGGCCTGGTCATCGCCCAGCGTCCTGCCGCCAAAGGCGATCACCCTGCCGGTAACATCGGCTATCGGAAACATCAGCCGATTGCGAAACTTGTCATAACACCTGTCATCATTGCCGGCAACTATAAGCCCCGCCTGGAGCAGCAGTTTTTCGCCAATCTTCCGTGCTCGGCCCGCTCCAAGCAGACCATCCCAGCGATTGAGCGCAAGACCCAGCCCCCAGTCACTGCACGACTGGGCGTTTATCTGTCTGCTCTGGACATACTCGCGAGCCGCAGCGCCTTTTTGTTCGTCATTCAGGTTCGCCTGCCAGTAGTTCTGCGCCCAGCCGTTGACCTTAGCGACCATCGAGGGGTCGGCCTGGTCGGCATCACGTTGCGAACCGCTGCGAACCGACGTCGTATCCAGCTTTATACCCGCCCGCTCAGCGAGTCTGGCTATGGCTTGGGGAAAAGTGACATTTTCGCGGAGCTGGATGAACTTGAACACATCTCCGCCCGCTCCGCAGGCAAAACACTTGAATATCTGCTTGGCACTGCTGACATAGAAGCTGGGCCTGTGGTCCTGGTGAAACGGACAGAGACCTACAAACTCTTTGCCCTTTTTGTCAAGGCTCAGATGTTCCGAGACTACCTCGACGATGTCATTGGCCTGCTGAATGCGACTGATCGCACTATTATCAAACTTTATCGACACTCCTGCACCGTCCTTGCACAACTCCCTCAAGAAATCAGGCCCCTGCCGGAACCCGCACACTACCGCCCTTACAGGCTCCTATACCCGAAAACCAGCCCACAACACACCGTGCCGCCCCCAATCTGCACCGACTCCGACTTACTATCGCCGAAAATTTCGCGTCGGAACCAGCCAGACGGGACACTAAAGTATATCCAATTCCCGCCGAAAGTCAAGTCAACTACCCCAAAAACCCCGCTACCAGCATGAAAAATGGCTTTTTATGCCTACCTGGACACTTAGCCAAATAGGACAATCCCATTAGCAAATCGCCCGCATTTCGTCAATCGTCAGCCCGCCAATCGTCTTGACCACCATATCAGCGTATGGGGCCAACTTATCGGCTGGATAGGTATTTGTGACAGCCAGACGCTTCATTCCCGCCGCCCCCGCCGCGTCAAGCCCCCAGAAGGAATCTTCGACCACCACACATTGGTTCGGGTGTATTGTGTCCGGGCCTGCTTCATTGAGCCGTTTAAGCGTCAGGACAAATCCCTCCGGGTCGGGTTTGCCCCTCTTTACGTCATCGGCAGTAACGATTACCCCGAAACACTCCTTCAGTTCCGTACCCTCCAGCATCAGATCGATATCACTGCCGAGCGCCCCCGAACAGATTGCCAGCGGGATATCGTTTGCCTTGAGCATGGAAATAAAATCCGCCACCCCGTCGATGATCGCGCTGTCCTGCCGTGCTATCTGCTCGAAGAGTCGCGTCTTGTCGCTGAGGACATCACCGACGGCGTTCCTATCCAACCCCATAGCTGGGTCTTTGACCAATGCCTCGACACAGTCAGCGTCGGTATATCCCAGGTAGTCGGCATAGTATTGCTGCTCGGTAAACCGTACGCCGTAACGGCTGAGCACCTCGACAAACGCCCTGCAATGCAGCGGCTCAGAGTCGGCTATCACCCCGTCAAAATCGAATATCACAGCCTTGAGCATGTCGCGATCCCGTTTACCTGGTGGTATAATCACACATCTTCCGGCACCGGCCCAACGATTGATTTGTACTCGCTGAACGTCGATTTGTCACCGCTGCACGCACCCGCGGCAAGCGCCTCGATCTTCGGTGCGTTTTTGCCGATGAAACGTTGGGCGACCATCGCTTTTCGTTTTTTCATGCTGATTGTCGCGCCGTTTCCGTTGCCGCCGGCCCTGCTGTCCCCGGCGACGGGAACATCCATATCGAATTCCCCCGACGCCTGGCCACAGAACAAATATCCGATGATAAGGTCGATAGCTATATCGACGAGATTTCGCCCGTACAAGTCCATGTAATCAACGCCTGACTCTTTGACGTACGCCACGGCCTCTAATAATTGCTCGGTACCCCTGGAAAGCGTATCCAGCAGGCCCTTCAGTGATGGGTCGTATTGCATCGCCGCAAGTTCGGCCAGGTATTTCGCCGCTGTGCCGCCGCAGACACCGCGAACCGCCGCGACCACCTGCAACTGGCTCGTGCCCTCGTATATCGTCGTAATCCGCGCGTCACGCGCATGCCGCTCACACGGGTAATCCCGCATATAGCCGCTGCCTCCCAGCACCTGCATCGAATCATAGCAGACGGTATTGCTCATCTCCGAGCAGTAGTATTTGCTCATCGGCGTGAGCATCGCGGTCATTCGTTTGTACTTGCGGACCAGATTCTTCAATTCCTTCGCCTTCGCCCCGTCTGCCTTCACCCTGTCCATGGCCCTGTTGACACCGATTTCGATATCGACGGCACGACAGGTCTCGTACAGCAGGGCCCTGCCGCTCTCGATGGCGATTTTCATATCTATGACCATATCGCCAACGGCTGGCAGCTTTTCAATCGGCACACCGAACTGCTCCCGACTGGCCGCATAATCACGCGCCACCCGATACGTCGCCTCAGCGATACCCTGCGACTGAGCGGCGATCCCGACGCGTGCCCCGTTCATCAGCGCCATTACATACGTTACCAACCCGCGTTGCCGCTCGCCGATCAACCGGCACGGCGTGTTATCATAGAACAACTCGCACGTCGGCGAACCGTGGATACCCAGCTTCTCTTCCAGCCGGCGGACATGCACCGTCGGCCCCCTGTCGCACACGAACAGGCTCAGCCCGAGTCCGCCGTTGCGGTCCGGCTCACTCCGAGCCATCACCAGCAGCACCTCGCCGCATCCGTTGGTGATGAACCGTTTTACGCCGTGCAGATACCACTGGCCCTTTTCGTCCTGAAAGGCACGCACCTTGCACGCCTGCAAATCGGACCCGGCGTCCGGCTCGGTCAGCACCATCGCGCCGGTGACCTTGCCGGCGGAGAAGTCATGCAGATACTGCTGTTTGATTTCTTCGGAGGCAAACGCGTTGATCGTCTCGGCGATGCCCTGCAGGCCGAATATATTCATCAGCGACGCGTCGGCCCGACTTACTATCTCGGTGGCAGCCGAATATACCAGGTTGGGAAAGTTCAGCCCGCCGAAACGGTGCGGCAGCGTAAAGCCCATCACGTCGGCCTTTGCCAGTGCATCGAGCGACTCGGCGATGCCTTTGGCGTACGACACTGAGCCGTCTTCGTTGAGTGTATTGCCCTGACAGTCGATCTCCTCACTTCGCGGCGCGATGAAGTCTCCGCTGAGCCGGCCGACCATATCGAGCACCATCTTGTAATTCTCGATCGCCTCGTCGGCATCGACGGGAGCCCAGTCGGCATCGCCGGTAAAGCGAAAACCCTCTTCCTGGTACTCAGCCAGCTCGGCAAGGTCCATATGCCCAAGCAAAAACCTGATGTCATCGTTATCCCGATAAAAATTCGACATTTCTTCGTTTCCTTACGACTGAGCGAATTCCTGAATACTACCTGTTCACCATTTATTGTTCATTGTCATCTTCCCTCTCGGAAGATGTCAGACCTTTTCTTTGATCGCCTTAATCATCATCGGCAGTACATTGTTGAGGTCGCCGACGATCTTGTAATGTGCAACATTGAATATCGGCGCATCCCGATCGTTGTTGATCGCGATGATCTTCTGGCTCTCGCTCATACCCGCCTGGTGCTGTATCGCTCCGCTGATACCGACGGCTATGTAAAGGCCCGCCCGAACCGTCGTGCCCGTCTGGCCAACCTGGTGGTCCCTGTCGATAAATCCCAGGTCAACAGCCGCACGTGTAGCGCCCGGCGTGCCCCCGAGGCGATGTGCCAGGTCCCAGATAAGCTTGAAATTCTCTTTGCTGCCGACGCCCGCCCCGCCTGCCACGATAATCCGTGACGCCTTGAGGTTGACCTTTTTTCTCCGGATTTCCTGACGGAGTATCTCGATCGGCAAATCCTCCTGCGACAGGCTCACCGGGACTTTGACTACTTCGACCTTTCGCGTCGCGTCGGGTTCGGGCATGGGCATCACGCCTTCACGCACCGTAGCCATCTGGGGCCAGCGGTCATAGTTGATAATCGTGGCGATGATATTGCCGCCGAACGCCGGGCGAATCTGAAACAGCAGGTTTTTATATTTCGTGCCCGTCTTTTTGACTTCATGGTCGCCAATCTGCAGGTCCGTACAGTCGGCTGTCAACCCAGCCTTGATCGCGCTGGCCACCCGCGGGGCAAGATCGCGCCCACATGCCGTAGCGCCATAGAGCACGATCTGCGGCTTGTACTGGTGGATCATGTTGTCGAGTACACTCGCATACGAATTGGTCTGGTAATGCTCCAGCAGCGGATGGACGGCGAGATAGACCCTGTCGGCACCGCAATGGGCCAGATGCCCCGCCAACTCCTCGCATGAATCCCCCAGCAGCACCGCCGCCAGTGGAACCTTCAGCGTGTTGGCAAGCTCACGACCCTTGCTGAGCAACTCTATCGACGTATCTTCCAGCTTCTCGGCGTGCTGCTCGGCGAATACCCAGACCTCTCCGGCTGTATTGACTTCTATCATAAACGCAATCCCTTATTTTCGTCGAACTTACCCCTCGACAATCATCCCGAATAATCATCCCAAACAATCGTCCTGGATAATCAGCCTATAGTATGCTCTTCGATCAGTTCGTGAACCATATCGTTGATGGCTCCCTGTTTCGGTTGTACGTCCCTGCTCTCCATGGCCGCCAGTACTACGCTCTGAATCCGGTGTACCTTCGTCGGCGAGCCGTCCCGGCCGCACCATTGCAGGTCCGCCTCCAGAAAATCCAGGTCCCACTGTTTGATCGCCAGACCCTCCCCGGCCAACGCCTCTATCGTCGCGTCAGCATCGTCACCGGACAGCTCAGCCCGGCAGCGGGCCTTTTTATATTTCATCATCCGCTTTGCCGAGGCGACTCGCGGCTCGTTGGCTTCGTCGATAACGGTTATCAGTACCGGCAGTTTGCCTTGCACCTCCTGCCAGCCGTTACCTATATTCCGCCGTGCGGTAATCGTATAGCCGTCCAGGCCGAGCAGTTCCTCGACATACGTTATCTGCGGAATCCCCAGCTTCTCGGCGGCCTGCGGACCGACCTGGGCGGTATCGCCGTCGATGGCCTGACGGCCACATAAAACGATATCGTAATCCAGCTTTTTCACTGCGCAACTGAGGATGTAACTCGTTGCCAGTGTGTCACTTGCCGCGCAGCGTTGGTCGGTTATCAATATCGCCTCATCGGCTCCGCGATACAGTGATTGCCGCAGTACCTCGCCGGCGGCAGGCAGTCCCATCGTCATCACCGTAACGTGGCCGCCATATTTGTCCTTGATCTGCAACGCCAATTCGAGGGCGTTGAGATCTTCTGGATTAAAAATCGCAGGCAGCGCCGCACGGTTAACCGTTCCATCGTCGTTCATTGCCTTGCCCGTAACCCATTTCGTATCGGGAACTTGCTTGACAAGTACCACACACTTGTAAGACACTATTGTCTCCTTGTACACTGCTGGCGATTGAGAATTCCCGTCTGTGCGCGGCTAAGTATCTTTACAACAGTAACTTACAATTTTACTCGCGGGAATTTACTACCCTGAAGGGTACAGTTTAGCCCAAATAGCACCCAAGTCAACCAAAAAAACGCTTCATGCCGACCACAAACCACCTCACAAACGGTTATCACAAAAACAGGCCGTCACCGTTGCGTACCGAAGTAACCGCCACGACTGTACGTCTGGGCGTACAGTACGCCCCTTTTCTTTATTACAGATATATTTTGTCTGCGCGCACAGGGAGCCGCCCGTTACTGCCCGGTAGTCGGAGGAGGAAAACCACCACAAAAGGACAAGAGCAGACCCCATGCTGCCTCCACTGGGACGTAGAGGACTTGAAGGACCGGCAGGATAACTGCCCGAACGGCATAATGCAAACAAAAAAATAATTTTTTCGGCTTTCATCCAGTAAAGCTGGCAACGCAGACCGACAAAGACCATTAACTGCTTTCTGTGAAAGGAGTTATTTTTATAGCCGATTGCAAATGCCCCCCAGCCGCCGCCTGCGTAGCCAACCCTTTTTTGTCATTCCCGCGACAAATTGTCATGCCTGCGCAGGCAGGGGCAGCTTCGATAAGATAATTAACCGAGTATCTGAGCTGACGAGAATGGGCCGCGACCGAGCTCGTCGGAGTCGGCTCAGATACGGACAATCGCAAAACTGCCTTCTGCTGAAAAATGCTTAAAACTACTTAAAACTGCTTCAATTGGCTAAAATGTTGAATTACTGTGAACGGTTACTTTATTTGTTTACAGGCAAAGCCGCCCCGCATACAATCACATTGGTCACTGTTTTTATGGGAGGTATGCAAATGCAGCCGACATTGTCAAAAACCGCCACACACCCGCCGCGACCGTGGGCACAGGCACACACTGCTGGCACACATCGCAACAGGGGCATGGCCATTCTGCTCGTCCTGGTGGCTGTAGCTATCATGATGATGCTCTATTTCATGGACATTAAGGCCATCTTCAAACGGCCTCTGTCGATCAATTCCGACCGGAGCAGCGAACGTCCATGGCTCGAAGAGGACCGCATCCTGCCGACTGACCGGATGATCCCAATGCCCGATGCGCCCAAGCCCTCGCTGGACAAATTCGAACTACTCCAGGGACGGGTAAGCATGGACGACGCCGACCGCGGCTGGGTCAAACTGCACTTCGCCGACAATGGCGAGGTCGGAGGCGTATGGAACTGCGAATTCGAGGTTGACAAACGCGTCACCACGTTCAGCAGCGATTTCGCCGGCAATATCGACGTCGAAAAGACATATCAGGACAAGGACGGCCCGGACCCGTCACGGCTGTACTTTATTACCAAAGGCAAATACATCGAACAGGTCTATAACCGCAGGACCACGCGCGGCTCTGTCGGTATTGGCACCGTCTATGTCACCGGCTGGCTGAGGCCCAACGGAACCGCAGAGGGGAAAATCACCCTGACGCCGGACAAAAAAACCTCCGTCAGCTACACATGGAAATACGGGACATAGGGACAATCGGGACGTGTAAATAAATCCGGCCTGCTCCCCGAAAAACGCAATTCCAGGAATTAGTAGTCTTTCACAAACGTTGTGACATTAATCACTATTTGCTTTACTTCAGGGTGGTTTTGCAGTAGATTTGGATAGGCAACTGGCATGGTCGGACAGCATGGTCTGTAAGTCTTTTGTTTACAAGGGGTTTATGGTTTGGTTTTCCTGTAGGGGATTCAAAATCTCGTAGCCGCAAGGTCGTGTGGGTTCAAGTCCCACCTCCGGTATTCTCTTAAATCTCCCGAAAAAGCTTTTTTTTGGGTTCTAAACAGCTATTGGGAATTTACTGATGACATCAAAAGAACGAGTGATTACGGCACTGAATCATGAGAATCCGGACCGATGTCCATGCGACTATGTGGGCACGCCGGAGGTCGATGAAAAACTGAAGAAATTTTTCAAGACCGATGATATGTGTGTGGTGCTTGAGAAACTTGGAACTGACATTCGCGTGGTGGATGCTCCTTATATTGGACCGGCTCTTCGGACATGGGACGATGGGCGTTTCGAAAACTATTGGGGAAGTATTCGAAAAATGATTAAGAATGAGGCTGGGCAGTACAATGAGGCAGTGGAGTTTCCTTACGCAGCATTTAAGACTATCGACGATGTTGAGAATTTTCGATGGCCCGATCCGCAATGGTTCGACTATGACAAAATGGTCGCCGAATTAGGAAAATATAGCGATTATGCGATTGTTTTCGGTACTCCGGCGAACATGGATTTGATCAACGGCACCAGCTATGGACGCGGAGTGGAACAGTTGATTTATGATATCGCCCTTGAAGACCCTGTGGGGTTGGCATGTATGTCGAAGCGTTTCGAGTGCTGTTATGCAATAAGTGAAAATGCTCTTCGGGCGGCAAATGGGCAAATCGATATTCTGTGGATAGGTGATGATTACGGTACGCAAAACGGACTTCTTATTGGTCCGAAGGCATGGCGGAAACTTTTTTTCCCACGACTGAAGCAGATGTGCGAACTTGGCCACCGTTACGGGGCGAAAGTAATGCTGCATTCCTGCGGTTCAACAAGTGCTATTTGGCCTGATCTGATTGAAGCCGGAGTCGATATTTACCAGACGGTGCAGCCTGAGGCTTTCAATATGAATCCTGCCCAGCTAAAGAAGGACTTCGGGGATGATATTTGCTTCCACGGAACCATCAGTATTCAGAAGACACTTCCGTTTGGCAGTTGTGAAGATGTAGCTCGTCAGGTTCGTGAGCGCATTGATACAGTGGGTGTAAACGGGGGACTGATTTTGGCTCCGGCTCACAATATTCAGCCTGACACACCGTTAGAGAATATCCTGGCCCTTTATGAGGAAGTTGCCAGAGTGTGATCCGGGTTCATCGGTTTGAATTTTGCTCATAGGAGAGAATATGTTTGGGCTGTCCTCGATAGACATCGCCGTTATAGTGGCGTATTTCGTAGTTGTAATTGCGATCGGTTTCTACGCGGCACGCCGTATCAAGAATCAGGAGGATTATTTCCTTGCCGGCAGGCGGTTCGGGAAATTCATTCAGACCTTTGCTGCTTTTGGTCAGGCAACTTCCGCTGACAGTGCCGTCGGCGTTACCACTACCACGTTCTCAAATGGCATTGCAGGTATCTGGAGTGCGCTTCTCTACCTTTTCGGCACACCTATGTACTGGATGGTAATGCCATGGATGAGAAGGATGAGGGTGCTGACTCTTGGCGATTTTTTTGAAGAGCGTTACGGATCGAAACTGATGGCAGGCGTGTACGCTGTGATCGGTACTGTAGGAATGATGACGATCATTTCGGTTGGTTTTGCAGCCATAACCAAGACGACGGTTGCGCTGGCTCCGAAATCGTACGAAGAACTTAGCGTTAAGGAAGTCGCCGAGTTTGAAATGGCCCTGGAGTTGGAAGTGTTGAGAGAACAGGACTACAATTCCCTTTCCCCGGATCAGCAGAAACAGCTCGCGGAACTGTCCCTGTTAAAACCGGCCAGGATGTTTTCGCATATCAGAGCCGATGTTCTTATCTGGGCGGTCTGCTTTATTGTTATGATATACGCCGTGGCCGGGGGATTAGAGGCTGCATTTCTCACCGATACGCTGCAGGGGATTTTCATAATCATCCTTTCGGTCATATTGTTTCCTTTTGCCTGGGCAAAGATCAATCTGATGTATGGCGGTTCCGGCCCTGTCGATGCAATGCGTACGATGCACGCGCAACTGCCGGAGTCTTACTTCGAGTTATTCGGCTCGCCGGCGGCACAGGACTTTACATGGTATTACATCGCAGCCCTGACATTGATGGTGACTATTAACGTTGTCATTCAGCCGAATTCTTTGATAGCGACCGGATCTGCCAAGGGTGAATATGAATGCAGGTTCGGCTTTGTTACGGGCTGTTACATGAAGAGATTTTGTACCGTTCTGTGGGGCTTTTTCGCTCTTTTGGCCGTCGTTCTTTATCATAACAAGATCAGCGATCCGGACATGGTATGGGGATATGCGACACTTGATCTGCTCGGTTCGTTTAATGTTGGTCTGGTCGGTTTGATGCTCGCCTGTCTTATAGCCGCCCTGATGAGCACCTCCGACTGTATGATGATCACAGGTTCAAGCCTTCTGACTCATAATATCTACAGACCGCTTTTTCCAAACCTCAGCGAAAAGCACTACGTTGTGGTTGGACGAGTCATCGGCGCCCTCATAATCATGGGCGGCGCATTGCTTGCAACACAGTTTGACACCATACTTCAGATGCTGAAATTCTGGTGGGAGTTCAACGTGATGGTGGCGGCGAGTTTCTGGCTGGGGATGAAATGGCGCAGGGCCAACCGGATGTCGGCATGGTGCTCGATAGTAGCAACGGCGGTGATATTTTTCATTTTGCCGGTTGTCTTGCCAACGTTTTCGCCTTCTATGCGGACTAATGCCAAACTGCTGGCCGCAACAGAACCCTGCCTTGTAAAAAGAATTTATGTGGCCCATGAAATGGATGTCGCTGCACGCAGTGAGCAGATCGAAAAGTGGGATTCGCTCGATGAGTCAGGCAGGATTAAGACGGCAAGGCCTGAGCTTTTGGTCGTTGGTCAGAGTTTTGAAAAGACTTACCAGCTCTCTTCGAAAAGTATTTTCTGGACCAAGGGGATCAAGATCGATGCCGATGGTAAAAGTTACGGCAGCGGAACTTTGAGCCTTGAACTTGTTTTCCTCGATATGATGGGATTCGACCTGCGTACGAACCAGTACGCCATGAATGAAACCATCAGGATTTTGATACGCACGATCGTTCCTTTTTTGATTCTCGTAATTTTGGCATTGCTGACAACGCCCGATCGGGAGAAAGGGGTCGACCTGTTTTTCGTGAAGATGAAGACGCCTGTTCAAACCGACCCCGCCGAAGATGTCGAGCAGATGCGGCTTTCTTATGCCGACCCTCATCGGTTTGACTACAGGAAGCTATTGCCCGGTACAAGTTGGGAATTTGACAAGTGGACGAAAGTTGACATTGTTGGTTTTATTATTTCGACCATCGTAGCTGTGTTCATAATTGTCTTTCTTCTGTTGCTTTTATCGATTGGAAAGTAACAGTGGACCAGTGATCTGCCCCTGTTTTATGTACAAGCACGCAAGGTGCGTTTTAACGCACCCTACGCGCTAAAATGTTACGGTAATAGTAACTGAGCATCTGAGCCGACGAGAATGGGCCGTGACCGAGCTCGTCGGAGTCGGCTCAGATGCGGACAATCGCAAAAATGCTTTCTGAAAAATGCTTAAAACTGCTTCAATTGGCTAAAATGTTGAATTACTGTGAACGGTTACCAATTTTACTTCCTTGTTAGTCTCGTCCTCGCTCAGCCCAAAATAAAACCTGATTTATTGAGACTGTAGTAACATTACAGAGTATTTCATATGTGGCAATGGAAAAAACAAAGAGTATATAAAACTGGGGCTCTGCCCCAGACCCCGGCATTTGTCGCCTTAAAGCCAACGGCATATGTGAA
>SDBV01009993.1_pt1 | contig 12510 bp, 15 predicted proteins | sample 2277081 | NCBI WGS metagenome assembly SDBV01 (sample SAMN10402039, study PRJNA504765) | marine sediment metagenome | isolation source: marine sediment core GS10_PC15, 223 cmbsf | place: Arctic Ocean: Southern Knipovich Ridge | collected 2010 | reverse complement strand
TTATCCTGTTATCCTGTGCTAGGGAAACAGGATAAAAGGATAGTTAGGATGGACAGGATGTTTTTAAATAGTTTACAATAAGTAACTTGTAATTTTGTTATTTAGGAGAAGCAAAGACACAAACTTTGCGTCTTTGTGTCTTTGCTTCTTTGCGTTAAAATCGTCCTAATTATTCGTGGCCGTGGGTCATGAACTGATCACGCTTTCCCTTCGGCATGATGCTATCGCGATAATACCACTCGGTTTTCACAATATCATCAAAATACCGTCGGTGCGGTCCATGCTTTTTCCCTTCGAACCAAGTAATTTCTTCCACAATTTCATTTCCATGGCGGTAAATCTTTTCTACACCCTCTCTGTGTCCATCGACGAAAGGAGTTTCCATCCAAACAAAACCATTCTTATAGGTCACTGCCAATCCATGCTGCTTGCCAGCAATCCAACTTTCAGATGTCTTCGGCTCTCCTGAAGGATAAAATGTTTGACGAGTCCCTTCGATCACTCCGTTGGTATAAGGAGTCTCACTTTCCAAGACTTGATTGGGATGATAATTCAATACGAGAACCACATTGCCATGAGCAATTTGCTCATTTCGCTTATGAGTTCCATAAAAATCGCGGACGATTCTCATTCCTTCACCTTTATCAACACGGGACTCAAGCTGGTTGTTTGAAGTGTAGTACTCACCGGAGACCAGGCTTCTTCCCTCATACATCTCAACGCTTTGAGGAGCAGAGTTTTCATACCATTTTGTCTTTTCGGTACGATTTCCAGCTAAATATCGAATTTCTTCACGCGGCCAACCATTTTCATTGTTAAAGGTCTGCTTCGCAAGATGTCCATTTTCGTAATTATCGACTTTTTCAATGATATCGCTGTATGGAAAAGTGTGAGTCGTTTCGCCATGAAGCGTTCCATGAACATAAGCGTTGGAAACTGTCACGCCACTCGCTAATGTGGAAATCACAATCCCATCTTCTCCCCTTGATGACCAATCATCAGAAGGGATCTCAAGTCCATATTTATGGACATATTTTTGCTTAACAATGTCACCCTGGTTGGGTGATCCACAAGATGTCAAGCCCAAGACAATCAATCCTGCAAAAAAAATTGAAGTATTTTTCATAAGTTTCCTCTAAGGTTAAATCACGGCCTTGCCTAATAACTTTGATGTTTCTTGAGTCAGTCGAGAATGTTCTCTGTCCACCTCCTCTTGAGACACGGTCTTCTTGGTATCACGGTACACAAAACGGAATGTCACATTTTTGAGGTTACCTCCGATACGATCACTGCGGTAAATCACGATAAGCTGAACGTCTTCTAGAAGTTTTGAGTCAAGACTTCGCACTGCCTTGAAGACACTTTCAACAGGCTCTTCCTCCACCATCGTCACCGTCCAGTCACGGACAGAACATGGAAACTGCGGAATGCTTTCCATTTTGGTCTGAGTTCTCCTCACCTGCATCAGGTCATGGAGATTGAACTCCGCATAATAAACTCTTTGATTGATGTCCAGCAATCGGGTAATCGATGGGTGCAACTCACCTAACGTGGCGACAACAACTCCTTCCACAATCAACGACGCTTGACGACCGGGGTGAAAGATGTGAAGATCACTTGTCTTAAAATCACACGGTCCTACTAAAAGGGAGCGCATGATATTTTCCAAAATTCCCTTTAAGTCATAAAAATCAACTTCTCGTGTTTTCTCTTCGCAATGATGAGGACGAACATCTCCGGTCATCATAATCCCGGCAACCGATTGCTCTTTATACTGTTCCTCTTCATGAAAATGAATGCGCCCAATTTCAAAAAGACTGAGATTTTGAATCTGTCGATCCAAGTTATATTTGACCACCTGCAGCATACCCGGCATCAATGAGGGGCGCAGAACAGACTGGTCAATCGAAGTAGGGTTCATCACTTTGATCACAAACTCTTTCGGAATCACGTCATCTTCAACAAGTGCGACTTGAGTCGGACTGATAAGATCGCAGGTGAGTATCTCTTGAAGCCCCTCTGCAACTATCCTCTCACGAACCAGTCTTTCGAAAAGGAAGATGGGGGAATGAGGAGCCTGCGACATGCAGTATAAAGCCAACTCTTTCGGTATCTTATCGTAGCCATAAATTCGGGCCACCTCTTCAATCAAATCGATCTCACCAGAAACATCGGCTCGATATGTCGGGACTTCCACATTCAAAATTTCGGCACCTGTCCATGTATAATGAAACCCTAGTCTCTTAAAGACCTCTTCGATTTCCCCAGGACTCAATTGAATCCCCAAGATTTCATTCGTTCTCGCAACGCGACAAGGAATCCTTTGCGGCTCAAACTCAGATTGTTTGACATCAATGATTCCTTTACATGCAGAACCCCCTGCAATTTCTTGAATGATCGAAGTCGCCCTTTCTAAAGATAAGATCACTTGATTGGGATCACATCCCCTTTCAAAACGTCTCGATGCATCAGATGACAAACCATAATGCTTGCTGGCTTTCCGAATTGTTCCAGGATCAAAGTAGGCCGACTCTAAAAGAATATTCACAGTCTTCTCAGAAACTTCTGTCTCTTCTCCGCCCATCACACCTGCTAGAGCAACGGGTCTTGACTGATCGCAAATTAACAGAAATCCCTCGCAAAGCGTTCGTTTTTTTCCGTCTAAAGTTTTAATTTTCTCACCCGCATCAGCCTTCCTGACGTGGATTTGACCTCCTTCTAATCGATCAAAATCAAATGCATGCAAAGGATGCCCTGTTTCCATCAAAACGAAATTCGTCACATCCACAATATTGTTCACAGGACGAATACCGGCATGAGTCAATTTTTGTTGAAGCCACATCGGAGAAGGCCTTACTTTGACTCCTTCAATCACACGACAAGCATATCGTGGACATAAATCCACATCGTGAACCTTAACGGTTGCGAGATCTTGAATCTTCTGCGCTGAATTTTCTTTCACGTGGCCTTCAGGTCGCGTATGGGGAAGACCCAAAGCTGCTGATAATTCTCGGGCCACCCCAAGCATACTCGCGCAATGGCCAAGATTGGGAGTGATCGCAATATCAAGAATATCATCGGAATAAAACTCCGTCAGATCTGAACCCACTGCAAAGTTGTCGGGGAGCTCTAAGATCCGATTGTAGTCCTCTGAAACCCTAAGCTCTTTTCCGGAACAGAGCATCCCAAAAGATTCCACACCTCGAATCTTAGCCTTTTTCACGTGAAAGGATTTTCCATCCTCTTCTTCTAAGCTACCACCTATACGACAAAAAGCTGTTACCAACCCTTCGCGGCAATTCGGAGCTGCACAGACTACTTGGTACACTTGTTCTCCGTCGGAAACAGAGGCAATTTGGAGCTGATCCGCATCCGGATGCTTTTCCGATCCAACCACCTTCCCGACAACAACATCTGTGAACGAGGGGCTAAAGCTTTCAATGGCCTCAACTTCAAGACCTAACATTGTCAATATTTCTGAAATTTCAGATGGTGACTGCTCGATAGCAATATAATCTTTTAACCAGGAGAGAGGAACTTTCATAAAGATATTTTTCTATTGGGTTTTTTCTTAATTAGGTTAGCAGAAATAGATCCAAAACTCAATAAGAAGTTGTTTTGACAAGAAAGAATTTTCCTGTTATCATAATCAACTCATAACCAAAGGAGTAAATCAATATGGCAACCGAACAAACACTTTCTATCATTAAACCTGATGCCGTTGGTAAAAACCACATCGGCGATATTATCAGTCGATTTGAAAAAAGTGGCCTCAAAATCGTTGCGGCAAAAATGAAACACCTTTCAAAAAGTGACGCCGAAGGCTTTTATGCTGTTCACAAAGAGCGTTCCTTTTTTAATGACCTTGTCACCTTCATGATTTCTGGTCCTGTGATGATTATGGTTTTGGAAGGAGAAAACGCGATTTCTAAAAACCGTGACGTCATGGGAGCCACAAACCCTCAAGATGCGGCCCCTGGCACAATCCGAGCTGACTTTGCTAAGACTATTGATGAAAATGCTGTCCATGGATCTGATGCTCCGGAAACTGCACGATTTGAAATTAATTATTTCTTCAAGCCTGCAGATATTCTAGAAAGGGTGCGCTCATGATTCGATATTTCCTAACAGCTCTTATCCTATTCACAGGTTCTGTTTCAGCAGAGCAAACTTTAAGTATCATCAAGCCTGATGCTGTGAAGGGGAACAATATCGGGGATATTCTTGCGCATTATGAAGATGGTGGATTGAAGATTGTCGCTTTAAAAATGGTCCAACTCACTCCCGAACAAGCGGGACAGTTTTATGAGGTTCACAAGGAGCGTCCTTTCTTTGAGGAATTGACAACATTCATGTCATCTAGCCCTGTCGTCGTAGTGGTTTTAGACGGAGATAAAGCCATTTCGAAGAATCGAGAGCTTATGGGGGCGACCGACCCCAAAAAGGCGACTGAAGGGACGATTCGATGGAAATATGGAAATTCAATCGGAGAAAACGCGGTTCACGGATCTGATTCCGAGGCGACAGCGAAAGAGGAGATTCAGTTCTTCTTCGGTCCTCATGAAATTCATTAGAAACATTTCACCTTGCAACGTGACTTTGTAAATTTTAACGCAAAGAAGCAAAGACACAAAGGCGCAAAGATTATTTTACATGCTATGATCGCAACGCGATCGAGGACTTTTCGACCCAAATTGATGCCCGTGATTTGAGCCTTTTTCAAGGCTCAAATCACGGGCATCAATTTGGGTCGAAAAAGCGCATGGACCTCTGGTCCAAGTCATGCATGAACTTCTTTGCGCCTTTGCTTCTTTGCGTTAAAATTTACAAAGCCTGTCCAACTAAATCTGCGGCTTAAAGACGGAAGCTTTCCCCGAGATACGTGCGACGCACTTCCTCATTATTGATCAAAGCATCCACTGTTCCTGTGCTCATCACCTTTCCCTCACTAATCAAGTAACTACGATGAACAATTGAAAAAATTTCTCGTGCATTGTGATCAGTAATCAAAATGCTGATATTTTTCTGAGAGAGATGAGTAATCATCTCCTTTAACTCATTCACCGAGATCGGGTCAATGTTAGCGAACGGCTCGTCAAGTAAAAGAAATGTCGGATTCGTGATCATAGCCCGAGTGATCTCAAGACGACGCCTTTCTCCTCCAGAAAGAGCTCCCGCCTTCTTCTTGGCCAATGATTCAAGATGGAGCTCCGCTAACAGCTCCTCCAATCTCTGCATTCTCTGAATTTTTGTCAGATTAAGATTTTCTAAAATACAAAGAATGTTCTCTTCAACTGTTAAGCTCCGAAATACTGAAGGCTCCTGAGATAAATAACCCATCCCCATCTGAGCCCGTAAGTGAATGGGAGACTTTGTGACGTCTTTTTGATTGAATAAGACCTGTCCCCCATCGGGCCGGATCAATCCTACCGTCATGTAAAAGGCCGTGGTCTTCCCCGCACCATTCGGACCCAAAAGTCCCACAACCTCACCGGGTTCCACGTAAAAAGAAAGACCATTCACAACTTTTCGACCCCCATAGGTTTTCTCTAAGTTGCGAACTTCCAAGCATTTACGTTTTTTTGAGGTCTGACCTGTCATAACTGCCATTATACTCATCATGGCATTTGATGGCTATGAATAAGAAGAGTTATAAGCCCTTCTTTGTCAATTGTTTATTTCTACGCATTCTTGAAGAACCTGACCTCTTTTTTCCTGGCGGCTTCTTCTGTGGTGCTGACCGAGAACGACTCCGTTGAAAAGTTTTGACCTCTGCAGATTGGAATAATCTGGATGGAGAAAGGGGGACAGTTCTTCTGGGTGAGGTGCAAATTGCTTCATCCTTAACATACCCATTCAAAATAATTTCATTCATTTTTTTTGAATCAAGCTCCAAAAGACCAACTCTGTTTCTTGGAGGTGATTTGCTAATCTCTGCCTGGGATACTTTATATTCTGTATTTGAAACTGGTGTTGTCATAAATTGACCTCCTTTCAGATTAATTCACAAAAGTGGCATCATAACGACCAAGAGATTTTTTTGAAAATAAAATAAAAAATTTATAGCCTCTTAGGACCCCTATCGGGAAATAACCACATCCTGTCCATCCTTACTATCCTTTTATCCTGTTTTTTTTAGCACATGTGAACAGGATAATAGGATAATAAGGATGGACAGGATGTTTTTATATTTCTCTAATTATTGGAGGAAGGGGAAGTATTTTTGAAGTTCTGCGATTTCATTTTGAGTGAATTTCAATCGCACATTTCCCTTCCCACGAACTTTAAACTCGTCATTCGATCCTCTGACAATAAACAAACCAGGAGCACTTACCTGAATTCCTTTTGTTTTGTCGTAATACAACACCCGATTTCCCCTGGATGCTTTGAGGATCATTTTGTTGGTGGAAGGAGAATACTTCACCACATCAGCAATCGCGTATTGTTCTAATATTTCTCTTATTGTTGTATCAGGAATATACTGATTCTGCATGCGTACATTCCCTTTTATGAGAACATCTATCGGTTTTACCTGATTCTTTTCTAACTCATATGTAATTTCAAAAGAATCGGCGTAAATTTTGCCCACGGAATCTTTAAAAAAAGCCTGCTGAGAAGGCGATGTGAAGCCATTTTTATCTTTTGGGCTTGTGATCACCAATTTCTTTTCTTGGTAATCCAAAACCATTTTTCCAAAACCACCCAATGAATGTTCCTCATCGCTATGGTCAAAGCGGACTTCTCCTTTCGCCACAACTTTTTTTATGGGAGCATTCTCAGATGGCCCTTCGCGAATGATTTCTAAGGAACCATTGGACATCAAAGACCCCACCTCTTCATCCAAAATAAGAGATTTACCATCCAATCGTATGACTTTCTCTTTTGGCAACCAGCAAATATGATCAGACTTCACAATCACTTCTCGAAGCTTTCCTATGGAAGTGATCGATCCGTGTACGTGCCATCCATCAATCTGGTTTTCAAAAGGGAGAAAACTCATGCGCAAAGCTTCAATCACATCTCCATTTTTATGCTCGACACGACAAAGGTGCTCTTCGCTTTCCCCTTCTAATGTTAAAGTTCCAGAATCGGTTAGTGAGGAGAAATCAAGTTCGTCCACTTTTTCATTTCGAAAAACAGCTCGATCTCCATAAGCGGTGAAATCTCGATCGTACAAAATTTCAACATCTTTCTCGGCAACCACTTCGATACGCTGTTGGGAAGAATTCGTTTCGCTTTCTTGAATCTCGACAATCATCACTTTCCCCTTCACTACGATGGGACGAGGCTTCTCATTCTTATCAGTAATCATTCCTGTAAAGACAACAAACTCATCATCTTCACCACTCGACATCACACCGCTTAACGACTCAAAATCCAGCTCAGCACTGTGACTCATTAATTTGGCACCATTCTTGAAGGCAATCACCACATCTTTGGCTTTCAGGAGCTGAGTATTGGCATCAAACTCCATAACTTTTGCATCGACAATAAAAGCCTGTTCATCAGCAAAGAGTCCAAAAGATATGAGATAAAAGAAAATAAAAAGTCGAGATAATTTCACTTCACTAACCCCGGTACAAAAAATGTGGCTTTTAAATTTTGCGCTTTAAACTTGAATCCGTTACCAAATGTGAGCTCGGCACTTCTGGCAACCCCTTTCATAGTTGGCTCGTAATCTTTGATGACATCGGGCAATTCCCAGCCAGGGAGCAAAAAACGGGAAACAAAGACACGGTTGGCAGTAAGTAAATGACGCTGATAATAAAACTTGCCAGAAACAGCGTTGAAATCTCTCACAATTTGCATCGGTTTTCCCTCTTCCCCAAAAAGAATCTTGGTTCCGTCGGGCAGGAGACTATAGATCTCTTCCTGCATCAAGCATTGAAACTTCTTCAGGTTCTCCACCACCTCAGCTTCCCCCTTAACATGAGTCAGTGTCAGCTCCGATAGCGGACACGTTAGGACTGCTTGCAGCCGGTGATTGATTCGAGTCACATAGAGATCTTTCCTGACCCTTTCTCGCAGTTGCTTGTGAGTCGACACCAAATCCTTCTGCTCCTTTGTCTCTTGCGATAGAATCAAGAACCTTTGCTTCGATTTGTTTGTGGGAAAAATGGACACTCCAATCCAAACAATCACAAGACAAAAGAGCACTACCACCGTGACAATCAACGAAGAGCGTGTGAACACTAAAACCAATCCTCCTGTACTCTTTCATATAACCGGCGAAGCTTAGGTAATGCAAGCTCAAGTTGCTCCCAAGACAACATTGAAGTCCCATCACTCATCGCCTCACTAGGATTTTTATGGGACTCCATAAACAACGCATTGGCTCCGGCTGCAATCGCCGCTCGAGCCAACGGGATAATGAACTCCCTCTGCCCCCCAGATGACGTTCCATGTCCTCCCGGAAGCTGAACGGAATGAGTGGCATCATAACAAACTGGAAACCCAAGATCAAGCATGATGAAGATCGATCTCATATCGCTCACCAAATTATTATACCCAAAAGTTGTCCCTCGATCCATGAGCATGATTTGGCGATTCCCTTGGCTAATGATCTTATCCACAACATTCTTCATATCCCATGGCGCCATAAACTGACCCTTTTTCACCTGCACCGGTTTACCCGTCTTCGCCGCCGCCACAAGAAGATCGGTCTGGCGACACAGGAAAGCGGGAATTTGAATCACATCACACACTTCTCCTGCCGCAGTGGCTTCTTCCGGAGAATGTACATCGGTCACAACAGGGAGCCCAAATTCATCCTTAACTTTTTGTAAAATACGCAACCCCTCTTGAAGTCCTGGACCACGAAAAGAATCAATCGAAGAGCGATTTGCTTTGTCATAACTCGATTTGAAAATCAGATTGATTCCACTTCCCTCAAACATCTCCCGCAATACAGCCGCAGCCTGAAGAGTGGCCTCTTCGCCTTCAATCACACAAGGGCCCGAAATGATGGTGAGAGGCTGTCCAATTCCAATCTTAAAATCTTTAACATGTAAGTATTCCATAGTATTCCTTTTAAATTTTTGCCTATATAGTGATTCTATTATCCCCTTATTGGGACATTTTGAAAAGAAAGATTATCCTGTCTATCCTTACTATCCTATTAATCCTGTTTTTTTTTTCGGGTTGAATTTTAGAGTTACCTAAGCTAAAATAATACTTTCCTTTGGACCGATAGCTCAGCGGATAGAGCATCCGCCTTCTAAGCGGGAGGTCGCAGGTTCGAATCCTGCTCGGTCCGAAGTTTTTTTCATCCTAAAATCCCTCAATAGTTTTTAACGCAAAGGTGCAAAGACGCTAAGACGCAAAGAATTATTGTTTTCTTTGCGTCTTAGCGTCTTTGCACCTTTACGTTGAATTTTTTGAGAAATCTACTCGACTCTGGAACCATCCTCTTCAATAATCTCAAGATTCACTCTGATCCCATTCCGACTGGCAACAGACATCAATAGCGTGCGAATCGCATTAATAGTCTTCCCTTTTTTCCCAATAATTTTACCAATATCAGATTTTTCAACCGAAAGCTCGATAATCAGTGTCTGGGTCCCCCCGATCTCATTGATCTTTACCTGCTCCGGGTGGTCCACCAAATTCTTTACGATATACTCAACAAACTCTTTCATACTTCGTTCCTCATACAATTGATAACAGTTCCAAATTTCCGCTTTTCGGCGGCCTTTGATTTGTCAGATTTTTGGAAAAAATTCAATTTTTCCTTAATTCCGGTATATAGAGTTTTGATTAATGATTCAACCTCTATACATCAACAAGCAATGTCACAGGACCGTCATTGACCAAAGAAACCTGCATAGAAGCTCCAAACTTGCCCGTCTGAACCTTTCCCATAGTTTCTTGAACTTCTTTGATAAACTGGTCGTAAAGCTTTTCTGCTTCTGAACCAGAAAGGGCATTCACAAATGAAGGGCGCCGTCCACTTGAACAATCTCCATAGAGAGTGAACTGGCTGACCACAAGAATTTCTCCTTCAACGTCTTGGACGCTGAGATTCATTTTATCGTTTTCATCCCGAAAAATCCTCAAACCACACAGCTTCTTGACCATCCACGGGATCTGGTTGACGTTATCACTCTGGTGAAGACCCAGAAAGGCCAATAGGCCAGAGCCTATGGCACCAACAATCTCACCGTCCACTTCGACAGATGCTTCTTTAACTCTTTGAACTAATAATCTCATAAGTAATTCATATCTTGAGGCATTGGAGCATTGAATGTCAAGTCTTTACCGCTCACAGGATGGATTAAACTGAGCTTCTCAGCATGCAACAACTGACGCTGGATCCCCATTTTTTTATTGAATGAGGGATTCCCGTAAACAGGGTCTCCAAGGATCGGATGACCCAAATGCTTCATATGAACTCGGATCTGGTGTGTCCGTCCGGTGATCGGTTTGATGGAGACAAGACTTAACCGCTCGTCATATGCCAAAGTTTCATAATGACTCACCGCTGGTTTTCCTCCTTCAATCACAGTCATTTTTTTACGGTGAACAGGATGCCGGCCAATCGGAGCCGATATTTCTCCTTTTCCGGGATTTCCTACACAAATGGCAGTGTATTGTTTTTTGACTTTGCGGTTTGCAAACTGCTCGATAAGTTTCTGTTGAGCCAAAAGATTTTTTGCAGCGATCAAGACTCCGGATGTCTCTTTATCTAAGCGGTGAACAATTCCAGGGCGGACATCGTTGGGATCTGCGGCCAAATCTTGACAATGGTGCAAAAGGGCATTGACAAAAGTTCCCGTCCAATTTCCAGGTGCAGGATGCACAACCATTCCCGCTGGTTTATTCACAACGAGAATGTCATCATCTTCATAGAGGATATCGAGGGGAATAGGCTCTGGTTGAACTTCTGTTTGAGGCGTCAGAACAAAATGCACTTCAATTTCATCGCCTTCTATGGGTTTGATCCTTTTTTTAACAGGAGCGCCATTGAGAGAGACCAAGTGTTCTTCAATCAAATATTGAAAGTAGGTGCGTGAGTGTCTGTTTTCATAGCGAGCAGCAAGGATTTTATCCAACCGCTCGCCCGCCTCACTTGCGGTTACGATGATCACGTCTGTGTCTATTTCCATGAACCTATCCGTAAATTATTTTTAGGCAATTTTTTTCAGATTTTCGTGCATCTTTTGCTTGCAAAAGATGCAGAAAAGATGTTGAAAAGCGGCAAAAATAATTTACGGATAGGTTCATTAATCGGTAATGGGAAAGAGGGTTAGTGGAGTTTCCGTGTAGGGGAAATCGGGAACTACCTTTTCGAGCAAGGTGTAAATATTTTCTTCCAACAGCGTTAAGTTCTCCAGCTCCGAAAGATTACCGCAACTTTTTCCGAGATAACGATGATTATCAATTTGGATTTCAGTCAGGTATTCACCTGTAGATTGAATGTACAAATCCCGCCGATCAGCGGGAATTGAATCAATCAGGGCGGCCAGTTCTTGAGAAACTGGATACCCTAAAAATAGGTCAACTTTTTCGGGGATCATTATTGTCGTCGTCCTTCGCGGTAGATTTCTTTCATCTTTCTGTTATGTTTTCTTTGCTCTTTAATAATTTGAAGAGCCATCCCTTCCTGTATTGCCTTATAAAGCTCAGGCTCTTTTGTTCTGAGCTCATCGACAGAGTTAATACGGGTACTGGTATTATATTCAGTCCCACCAGACCTCTCCTTTTGGCTTGTTGGATCAACTTTCGGGGCTTCCGAAGGCCCCTGAGCTGGATTTGCACCACCAGTCATAACTTACCTTCTTGATTATTAGGGTAATAAAATTATTCTCTACTCTTATATTATAACAAATCTTCATTTGAATCACAAGAGAGAGGAAAGAAGGGCTGAAACCCCAAAATTTTGGGGTTTTAGCAGAAGAGGCTAATTTCCCCAAGGTTTAGGGGGCTCGTCCTTACAGCCGGCATGAGACTTAGTATTGTGAAGATAGCGCGTCGCAATCGTCATCAATTTAAAAGGGGTATAGGCAAATCCCAAAAATGGTGAAAGAAGAACTTGAACATTTCTTTGAAAAGAATTACATCTTTTAATCCCATCATAGGCCATCCATGGTGTCCCGATAACAACTGATGCTAACAAAGCCTTTCCATGCAAGGTTAGATCCCTAAGGTCTCTAACGAGTAATTTTGTCGAGTAAAATCGGGACAAATTCACTTTCATGGGTGCTCTTGTGACGATAGTTCTTGGAAGTTGACTTGCTGTAGGTAACATAATCACTCCTTGTTTTTAGGTTAATGAAGAAAAAAGGATATCACAAAGGGTAATATTATTTCCATGATAAAATAAGTCAGTTTTTGGAATGCGCAGGCTTGCCCTTACAATTTAACACATCTTTTGCTAGACGATAAAATAACAGGATTAACAGGATCGTAAACGACAGGATAAACAGGATCCCTCTCCTATATCCTGTTTATCCTGTCGTTTACGATCCTGTTAATCCTGTTATTTTTACCAAAACATTTGAAATTAATAGA
>SDBV01009992.1_pt1 | contig 12511 bp, 11 predicted proteins | sample 2277081 | NCBI WGS metagenome assembly SDBV01 (sample SAMN10402039, study PRJNA504765) | marine sediment metagenome | isolation source: marine sediment core GS10_PC15, 223 cmbsf | place: Arctic Ocean: Southern Knipovich Ridge | collected 2010 | reverse complement strand
TTCATCTATTGGATGGGCGATGTTCTAAGTCCGACATCTAACAGAACGTCTGTCAGACTTGACTCTCCAAAAATTGTCATCGCCATTTTCGAAAAAGAAAGCTTTGAGTTGTTATCGCCCTCTGATGTCAGCACCACCGGAGCAGGTGGAGGACAAGCTATAACTAAACCACGGGAATCGGTGGGCGAACCGGTGATGTTTTTTGAACAGCCCGAATGGCCGCCTTTCCAATGGCCTGATTTGCCATTTGTCCCGGTTCCCGGTAACGGAGAAACGCCCGACACAGAGATACCCGTTCCAGGAAACGACTTCGAGATACCAGTTCCAGGCGGCGACTTCGAGATACCCGTTCCAGGCGACGGCGGCGAGATACCCATTCCAGGCGACGGCAGCGAGATACCCGTTCCAGGCGGCAGCAGCGAGATACCCGTCCCGGATGAAAGTGATGCGATCCCGGACACCAGAGAAGAAGACATGCTCCCGGAACCGGCAACTATGGCAATGCTTGCTGCAGGGACAATATTCCTGAGAAAAAGAAACCGCAGGCGAATACAATAATAAAGCGTTGTAAAACGCAAAACAATATAAATCCCTTTTGGAGGAGAGGGTAACAGCCGGAGGATCAAAACTTTTCCGGCTGTTTTTTTCTTAGCATCGGGATTAATTTTTCCGGAAAACAGCTACAACGTTTTCGAGCTCAACTACAAAAAGCCGATTATCGCCTTCAAAGTCCACCGGGATCGCACCTTTAGGATTGAATAGAACCTTGTCATACTGTCGTAGTGGGATATCAGAAGCCATCTCAACCTCCGCAGAGATAGAAACCACACGTCCAGTAATAGTGGGTATCTCGATATTATCGGGCAGTTGGATACCGCCTTTGGTCTGCTTTTTATCCTCATCCTTACGAATAACGACCCGTTTACCGATAGGCTCTACGGTCTCAAAAACATCCTCTTTGGGATCTTTTTTATGCGCCATTTTTTTTATGCCTCGAAACTTTTTTTGGTTAACAACGTAGTATCACTAGCCGAAGAGTATAATAAGAGAAAAGATTTTTCCTCCTCCGAGGCAGTAATGTGTTCACTCGTGAATGCGTTACTGCCTTTTTTTTATACCCCTTTTTTTATTGTTTTTTTCTTAGCCGTTTTCTTCTTCACAGCCTTCTTCTTGGTTGTCTTCTTTTTGCTCTTTTTCCTGCCAAGAAGCTCGTCGGCTTTTTCCCATGTATCAGGCGGCCATGTCCCGGCAGCCTGAAGCTGCTTTAAGTTATCAAGCTGCTTGATGCTTATGATCGTCCTGCAGCGAGGGAATTTATTGCAACCCATAAACGGACCGCGCTTGCTCTGACGGATCACAAGCTCGCCCTTATCGCACTTATAGCACCTAACCCCCGTAGGCTCTGGCGGCGGCTTAGGAGGCAATACATTACCCTCCTTATCGATTCCCAAAATAGTTTTGCATTCCGGGTAGTCCGAACAGCCAAGGAAAGGACCGAACCTGCCGTTCTTCTTGATCATCGGCTTCTCGCATTTCGGGCATTTGTGTTCCGATTCTTCCTCTTCCAGCATCACACCGTTCCGGTCGCAGGGACACGCGAATTTGCAGGGATTTTTTTTGTCGCCATACATTGTACAGCTTAGGAATCGTCCGTTTTTGCCGAACCGGTAAACCATCGGTGCCTTGCATTTGGGACACGTGTATTCGCTCGGTGTCGTTTCCGCTTTTGCGTGCTTCATTTTCTCGGTGGCGTGATCGAGATTTTTCTTAAACGGCTCGTAGAATTCGCTCAGAACCTTCGTCCATTCAAGGTGCTGCTCTTCGATCAGATCGAATTGCTCTTCCATATGGCTGGTAAACGCTACGTCCATAACCTTCGGGAAGAACTCGTTCAGCTTATCGGTTACAACCTCTCCGATGTCCGTCGAATGGAACTTCCGTTCGATCTGTTCGACATACTTCCGGTCCTGGATCGTACTGATGATCGATGCATACGTACTGGGCCTGCCGATACCCTCTTTCTCCAACGCCTTTACAAGCGATGCTTCCGTATACCTCGCCGGCGGTTTGGTAAAGTGCTGATCGGCTTTAATATCGACAGCCGTCAAAGGATCCCCGGCTTTGACAACCGGCATAAACGGATCGACAGAACTCGTTGGCCACACCTTTGTAAACCCGTCAAACACAAGCGTCCGTCCGTTCGCACGATAGTTACACTCGCCAACGCTCGTCTCTGCTGATATCTCGATCGTCGTCGTGTCCCATTGTGCAGGAGACATTTGACAAGCAACAAACCGCGACCATATCAGGTTGTAAAGCTTATACTGCTCATCGTTAAGGTACTGTGCGATCTCATCGGGGCTAAGCGCAGCGTCCGTAACCCGGATCGCTTCATGTGCCTCTTGAGCATTTTTCTTTGCCTTATAAAAATTGGGTTTATCAGGCAGGTAAGCAGGGCCGATTCTTTTACCGATATAATCACGTACCGAATCCAGTGCCTCTTTCGACAAATGCGTGCTGTCTGTCCTCATATATGTAATAAGTCCGACCGCGCCCATCGAACCAAGCTCGATACCTTCATAAAGCTGCTGAGCGATTCGCATTATTCGCTTCGTCGCAAACCCAAGCCGATTCACTGCTGCCTGCTGAAGCGTCGATGTGATAAAAGGCGGCGAAGGCCGAGAAGTAACACGTTTAAGCTTAGTGTCAGCTACCTTAAAGCTCGCACCCTTAAGAGCGTCGCCGATCCGATTGGCACTTTCGGCATCCGGCGCATGGAATTTCTCACCGTTAACCTTATGCAGCTCAGCCTTGAACGCACTCTGCTTTTTCAGCCACGTATTCTGAACCGCTATCGTCGGCCCTTTGTCCTTGGCATCTTTGGTGTTGATAAATTCCTGCCACGCACTCGTATGATCGCTCGTCATATCCGTCGTAAAAACCGCCGGTATCAGCCAGTACTCTTCAGGATCGAACGCTGCGATAAGCCGTTCACGTTCTACGATTATTTTAACCGCCACAGACTGCACTCGCCCGGCACTGAGTCCGCGGGCAACCTTTTTCCATAACAAGGGGCTTATCTGGTATCCGACGATCCTGTCAAGAATACGCCGCGCCTGCTGAGCGTTAACCTTGTCCATGTCCAGTTTGCCCGGATTTTCAAAGGCCTGCTGAATTGAGTTTTTCGTTATCGAATTAAAAACAACGCGGTAAGTCTTCTCGGCAGGGATCTTAAGCAGCTCAGAAAGGTGCCACGCGATCGCCTCGCCCTCACGGTCAAGGTCAGTGGCAAGGTACAGCGTGTCACACTTCTTCATCGCCGATCTTAGCGAAGTGACGGTATGCCCCTTGCCGGGGCTCGTCTTGTATGTCGGAGCGAAATTGTTCTCAATATCGACATTGATACCCTTGCTCGGAAGGTCACGCACATGACCCATAGAAGCAGTGACTATGTAGTCAGGACCGAGATATTTATTGATCGTTTTAGCCTTGGCAGGCGATTCGACGATTACAAGAGACTTTCTTTTTGCCATCTGGACAATACCACCAACTAAATATAAGTGTGTAATTGTGTTTCAAAAACTCACATCAGCACCGCCAGTCAGCGGTACAGAATCAAGTTAATATCAAAATTCCAGTACAATTGTCAAGAAAAAACCAAAATACCCCCTTTTTAAAGCCAATCGGCCTATGCCATTTCTCGAAAAACTACATCAATTAACCCACACCGGCAAAAATAGCGTATTATTTATAGAGAGGTACAAAGATATGAAAGGATAGAGCTATGTATCACATATCGTTAAAAAACTGGACATATAGTATGCATATGCCTAAGAGGCACGATATGGCGGTAGGTTTCGGGCATCTCTTCCACGACGACAGGTTCTGGGCTATGATCGGTGCTGCGGTTTTGTTCGCGGTTCTGTTAGGTTTAGCCATTCTTGCAGCTAAAGAGGGTGGTCCTGCGCCTGATTTTTCGCCTACTCATACTTTTTTCCCCTATTAATGTTTAGACATGTGTAAAGAAGTGCGTTTTTAGGGCAATATGAATTTTGCTTTACATCGGGGTGTTGCCTTAATAATTTTTTACAAGGTTATCGGACCTTAACGGGTTCGAGAAATAGCAAAGGAGGTATAAAATGAAATTGCTGGAATATCTTGATCAGAACAATTCGACCTATCAGATCACCCATCATTTGCCTGTTTTCACTGCTCAGCAAATGGCTGCCGCCGAGCACGTCTCAGGCATGAACGTCGCCAAGCCCGTCATCATCAAAGCCGAAGACCTGTTCTACATGTGCGTTTTGCCTGCATGTTGCAAGATCGACCTTAACGTTTTACAGCGGCATCTTGGCGTCGAACAAGCCGACCTGGCCACCGAAAGCGAGATGGCAGAGTTGTTCCCCGATTGTCCCATAGGAGCCGAGCCCCCCTTCGGAAACCTCTACGGCCTGCTGACATTTATGGACACAAACCTCGCCGAGGACGAGTACATCGTTTTCCAGTCCGGGACACATGAAGACGCCGTACAGATGGACACCCGGGAATTCATAAGGCTGGCTCAGCCCAGAATATTAAGCTTTAGCTATCACACTCTGTAGTTGGTAGTTAGGATTGGTCGAGCAATTGCTTTAAGGCTGGTTTAAGTTTGGCGGTTGCATTACCGCGATGGGAGATTTTGTTTTTCTCATCCGGGTCCAGTTCCGCTGCGGTTTTGTTCATGCCTTTTACAAGGAATATCGGGTCATACCCAAACCCGCATGTTCCTCTTTCTGTTTCGGTTATGGTCCCTTCCACAGTTCCTTCCGTTTGTATCAGAACTTTTTCAGGCGACGCAAGGCATATACTGCAAACAAATCGTGCCGTGCGTTTTTTCGTAGGCACTCCCTGTAATAGCTCCAAAACTTTCTCAATATTCTTATGATCTATCAAAGTTTTGTCGCAAGATTTTTCACCCGAGAACCTCGCCGAATGAATTCCAGGCGCCCCGTCCAGAGCATCTATCACCAGCCCCGAGTCATCCGCGATCGTCCATAACCCCGTAGCCTTGGCATATTCCAATGCTTTCTTGGCCGCGTTTGCCTCGAACGTATCGCCATCTTCTTCAACTTCCTGTATGTCCGGATAGTCCGCAAGGCTCTTAAACTCAGCGTCAATATCAAGCATCTCGCCAAGCTCTTTGAGCTTCCCCGCATTAGTCGTAGCTACAAGAACAGTCTTCATCTCTAAACTTTCGATAGACATCTAACAATTGCAATTTGCAATACATATTGTCATCCCAGCGAAAGCTGGGATCCATTCCTAATGCAATACTGTGCTTTACTGTAGGGCGTGCTTTAGCACACGCGTAATTTGTCTATTAACAATAAACTATTTACTCATCAATTTTTTCAATAGTGCCCGCTGGAAGTGCAGCCGGTTCTCTGCCTGATCGAAGATAACACTGTTTTCGCTCTCAGCAACCTCGTCGGTTATCTCATACCCCCGATAAGCCGGCAGGCAGTGCATGATCTTAACTTTCTTAGGTGCAGCCTTTAGCAGCTCGGCGTTGATCTGATACCCTTTAAAGTCCTCGGCCCGTTTCGCTTTTTCCTCTTCCTGCCCCATACTCGTCCACGTATCGGTATAGATAACATCGGCCCCGGTTACTGCCTGACTTGCATCGGTTGTTTGCGTAACCGTCCCATCGCATATCTGGTTGGCGATCTCTATCGAAGAATGATCGAGATGATAACCCTCAGGCGAAGCGATCGACAATTTCATATTAAGTTTCGCGCAAACAAACGCAAGCGACCGCGCAACGTTATTACCGTCACCGACATAAGCGATCTCAAGCCCGTTCAGCTTGCCGCAGTGCTCGCTTATCGTCAGCACATCCGCCATCGCCTGGCACGGATGCGACCAGTCGCTAAGCGCGTTGATAACAGGAACGTGCGCAAACTCGGTAAGCCCGATGATCGTCTCATGTTCGAACGTCCTTGCCATTATACCGTCGACATACCTGCTAAGAACCCGCGCGATATCCTTTACCGGCTCTCGCTTACCGATCCCGCCGATGTCTTCAGGCTTAATATAGATGCTGCTTCCGCCAAGGTCCGTCATCGCCACCTGAAAGCTTATCCGAGTCCGAAGGCTAACCTTCTCGAAAAGCATCGCAAGCGTTTTCCCCGGCAAACACACGTCTCGTTTGCCCTTCTTATAAAGTTTCTTCAGGTCCGCACTAAGCTTCAGCAGTTCGTTAAGTTGATCCACGGAACAATCTTTTATCGAAAGAAAATTATTCATTACTCACTCCCGCTCAATACACCGTCCAGTATCTTGATCGCCGCATCCAATTGCTCTTTGCTAACGATCATCCCCGGCATAAACCGCAGCACATTGCCCTGCGTGCAGTTGATCCGCAGATTCTTCGCCAGACATTCATTTACAATACCCGCTCCCTGGTCATTTAGTTGTATCCCGATCATCAGCCCCTTACCTCTTACATGGTCGATGATCGCATGTTTTTCTTTAAGCTCGTTAAGTTTATCCGCTGCGTATTGGCCCATCTTAATAGCGTTTTCCAACAGTCCTTCTTCTTCGATCGCTTCGATAACTGCGATACCCGCTGCGCACGCGATGGGATTCCCGCCAAACGTCGAAGCATGCGTACCCGGCACCAGCGAAGCTGCAACCTCCCCCGTCGCCATCATCGCACCGATAGCGATACCGCCGCCAAGCGCCTTGGCAAGCGTAATAATGTCCGGCTGCACTTGGTAATGCTGATACCCGAACCACTTACCCGTCCTGCCGAGCCCCGTCTGAACCTCGTCCAGGATCAGCAGCGCTCCGTATTTATCGCAAAGCTCCCGCGCAGCCTTCATATATTCTAATGTTGCAACGTTAATGCCGCCCTCACCCTGTATCGGCTCAAGCATCACCGCAGCAACCTCGTCGCTGAACGCTTTTTCCAACGCATCGATATCGTTAAACGGAACATATTCAAACCCCGGCAGCATCGGCAAAAAACCTTCATGGTACTTCGGCTGAGCCGTAGCTGTCACCGTCGCGAACGTCCGTCCGTGAAAGCTTTTTTCCATCGTGATAAATTTATATTTACCCTTCGCCGTATGCTTGCGAGCAAGCTTAAGCGCTGCCTCGTTAGCCTCTGCGCCGCTGTTGCAGAAGAACGTCTTACCGCCGAACGCCCTCTTGGAAAGCAGCTCTGCAAGCTGTCCCTGCTTAGCGATATAAAAGGTGTTATCAATATGCAGAAGCTCCGCCGCCTGTTTCTGCACAGCCTCTACGACCTTCCGATGGCAGTGACCGATACCGCTTACCGCCCATCCCGGGAACATATCGAGTATCTTGTTGCCCTCGGCATCGAAAAAGTAACAGCCCTCGCCCTTTACGACCACCGCAGGCAGCCTGTCGTAGTTAGCGATAACATATTTATCAAACTGTTCGATTATCTCATTCGTATTCATAACTCTTTCCTGTGTCCTCTGTGGCCAAAAAACCTTAATTCGGCGATAGCCGAAATCTGTTTTAAACATTAGTTTTTTTAATTTAGTATTTGTTTCGTATTTCGATATTCGGATTTAGTATTTTTCTTAATCCGTGTAATCCGCGAAATCCGCGGTTTCTTTTCTCTGCTCTACGTTATTTTACGATCTGTGTTCCTATTCCCTTATCGGTATATATCTCAAGCAGCAGCGCATGCGGTATCCTGCCATCGATGATATGCGCCTTCTTTACGCCGCCGTCGATCGCCGCAATACAGGCCGCAACCTTAGGCATCATTCCCGACGTAATTATCTCATCGTCGATCATCTGTTCTGCTGTCGCCTCGCTAAGGCTCGATATCCTGCTCTCCGGGTCATTAACATCTTTCCTTATCCCGTGCGTATCGCTGATAAACACGATCTTCTCCGCCTTAACCGCCGCCGCCACTTTGCCCGCTGCGTTGTCGGCATTGATGTTAAGCTTTTCGCCTGCCTTATCTATCCCGATAGGCGCGATAACAGGTATCGTCCCCGCTGCACACAGCTTCGTAAGAATATCCTCATTGATCTTGCTGACCCGTCCCACCTGACCTAAGTCAAGTTTCCGTCCGTCGTCGCTTTCCAGCTTCAGCGGCTCTGCGAACAAAACACAGCTGCTCAGCGAATGCAATCCCATACTATCACAGCCGAGCTCTTTTATCGTTTCGCACATCGGGCCGTTAACCTTATGCACGAGCGTATGCTCGGCGATAGCAAGTGTCCGCTGATCGGTATAACGTCGGCCATGAACCCACACAGGTTCCAGCCCCGCCTCGCTCATCGCTTTGGTGATAGCTTTGCCGCCGCCGTGTACGATCACAGGCCGTATACCTACCGTCGCCATAAAAACTATATCAACCAGCAGTTTGCGCTGAAGCTCCGCATCGTCAAGAACGCTTCCGCCAAGCTTGACTACTACGATCTTACCGCTAAACTTACGGATATACTCCATAGCTTCGATAAGAGCCTTAGCTTTTTCAATTGCCGCTTCCATGGTTAAAACTTTCAAACTATATTTCGAATACAAAAAGCCAACGGTCGGAATCGAACCGACAACCGCTGGTTTACAAAACCAGTGCTCTACCGTTGAGCTACGTTGGCAAAATCAGACCACGCAGTCTACCTGAAACGCAGAAAAAATGCAACCCTCTAACACCATATTTAAAGGAATATTTCTCGAAAAACCGCCCCCAAGCCCTAAAACAGCCTCGACCGCAAGGTTGACTCCGCAATGTTGCATTTTAATATTAAATTTTCTTTATACTATGGAAATATCCGTGACTTAATGATCCCCATCTTCCCAAGCCGGAATTTCATTGCCGTATACAGGCACCCGAACCCATATTTAACGCTTCGGCTGAAATTAATGCTTGATGCCTCAGGGAAGTACTTCGTCGGGCAGCTAACCTCTGCGATCTGGTGCCCCTGCCAAAGGATCTGGGCAAGCATCTGGTTATCGAACACAAAATCGTCGGAGTTCTTCTCAAGCGGAAGTCCTTCGAGAAGCTCACGAGAGAACGCACGGAAACCAGTGTGATATTCAGACAGCTTGGCACCCATAAGGATATTCTCGCTCGCCGTCAAAAAACGGTTTGCGATATATTTCCACATCGGCATCCCGCCGGCAAGGCTATGCCCGCCAAGAATACGCGAACCAAGCACACACGGGTATAGGCCGTTACCGATCATAGAAGCCATCGCAGGGATCAGCATCGGAGTATACTGGTAATCGGGATGAACCATAATAATTATATCGCCCCCTCTTTCAAGAGCGATACGATAGCACGACTTCTGGTTCGCACCATACCCAAGGTTATCTTCATGGGTATGCGTCGTCGTGTGGGGTAAAGTTTTAGCGATCGCCGTAGTTTCATCATTGCTTGCATCGTCGACAACGATAACCTCATCGACGATACCCTGCGCCATAACCTCGTCATAAGTCTTTTTAAGCGTCGCCGCAGCGTTATAAGCCGGCATCACAACTACAACTTTTTTACCTGAAAACATCCTTAACCTCGATCTAATTTTTAAACTTGCACATTCAATGTAAACTTGTCTTGCTTAGCCGTGTTTTCACAATCACAACCTGTGCTACACTTTGTCATCCCAGCGAAGGCTGGGATCCATTTATTCAATTAAAACTTGCCTCACCGTAGGATGGGCAATTTATGCCTTAGGTACTCGTTGCCCATGCGGTTATCTGCCATTTTATCGCGGCATAGCTTTAGCGAAGCCGGAATGGCGTATTTATTCTTAACGAAACCACGAAGCTCGTACTGTTTCGCAGACACCCATCACACTTAACAAACTAACGGATCACGATCTTATCACCCTAAAGGGTGTCCTATAATAATAAGCTAATTTGCAATGTATTTCAAGCCTTCATTTCCCAGCTCTCTTTAGGTCCCATAACATAGCAAAATCGCATAAAAAGAACAAAAAAAACGCCCTACTTTTTTGGCATACGCCTTTTTAATTATTAAACTATAAACGTAAGACCCGTAAACCTTGTAAACAAGGTTTAGAAAAAGGAATAAAGATTATGTTATCTTTCAACGACAATTCGATGGCCGTAAACGCCGCCGGTAACGCTGGGAATACCCAGTCCGAATTCAGTAAGATGCTCAAGCAGATAGTCACTTCGCTTCGGATCAATTCCGCTGCCGACGACGCCTCAGGACTTGCAGTAAGAGAGCTCCTGCGTGCTGACATCGCAACTGCACGCCAGGGATCGGAGAACACACAGATGGGGCTGGCAATGCTCCAGACCGCAGAGGGGGCACTCTCTGCCGCCTCGGACCTGATGGTACGTGCAAAGCAGTTGGTAACACAGTCAATGAGCGGAACTCTCTCTGAAAGCCAAAAAGGTATCATCGGAGAAGAGGTCAGGCAGATCGTTGAAGAGATAAACAGGATTTCAAGCAACACCCAGTTTAACGGGGTAGAGCTGCTTAAGAACCAGAAAATAGACATCGCTCTTGGTGATGGCGACAAAGTGGTCCTGAACATGGCCGACATCACCATGGAAAATGTCGATCTAAATAAGCCCGTAGAGGCAATGGGCATTATCGGCGATGCTATTGAAAAATTAAGCAGTCAAAGGGGGAACCTTGGTGCCTCGATGAACCGGCTTGAAGCAGCATCGGACGTACTCGACGTAAAAGCCGAGAACCTGCTCGCCGCAGAATCGAGAATCTCAGATGCAGACATGGCAAAATCAATCACTAAACTCATCGCCGCAAAAATAGGTACAAAGTCTGCCATCGCTGCACAAACACATTCAAGCTCCATCGCAAACTCAGCAATGGCATTGCTTGCATAAAAAAAAACGCCCGAAACAAACCATACACCGTAGCATGGGCAAATTTTTTGCCCATGCGGTTATTCTTATCACGATCACGAATACCTTCTCCAACCAAAAAAGTTAAATGTAACGGTCCAGGGTGAGCGACCTGTCGCGACGAAGCGCGTAGAGCGAAGGCGGAAGCGTAAACATGGGAACTCCTAACAAAAAAAACAGTAGCCCTGTAGCGACGGCATAAAACAGAAAAATTCCAAGCTTCTACTATCGAATATCTAAAACCTAATATCGCAGACGGGATCCTAGGATATTTTCCAGGAACAATGATCACGGCTGAATAACAGAGTATTATTACGACAACACGACAAACATCTTGACAAACGAATTGAATTTTGATATAATACAGAACGGCGTAAATCCATAATTACGTGCTATTTATAGTTGGAATAATTGAGGAGTTATTGTGACGGGAAGCAACAGGCTGCTTTTAACCGTTCTTGCAGGCGTTGTTGCTTGTTTTAGGGATTTCTGCTTTTACAGCAACGGTTTGGAAACCTGCGGCCAAGGGAATCTATCCACCAGCAGCGGGCAACTGGGGTATTGCCGCAAACTGCAACGCTGGACTCCCTGTCACCATTGCTCCTGATAACGTCAAAGGTGTGTTCGACATAATTAACAATTGAAAGGGTGAAGTTTATGATTAGCAAAATGATGACACAGTGCATAGAAAAACGAGCAATGAAATCGATAACAACCGGCTTCTTGGTAAAAACGGCATTGTGTTTTATAAGCTGTGTACTCCTTCTGTCAAGCCCTGCGCAAGGATGTTTACTCGAAGGAGACGTTGATGGTAACTGCACGGTAGATATAAATGACTTACGTGTAATGGCCTTACAGTGGCTGGACTCGGGCCCAATTTCCGCCAATCTTGACGGCTTGGGAAATGTCAATTATGTCGACTTTGCGATCCTTTACGGCGACTGGGGGGAAACTGGAGAAGGCGGTTCTGTAACGGTTAATATCGCCGGCTCGATCCCCACAGGCGGACAGTGGCGTGTTGATGGCAGCGGCCCGTGGTATGACAGCGGCGATACTGCAAGCGGCATATCCCTAGGTGCACACACGGTCACATTTGCAGATGTCACCGGCTACGACAAACCAGCCGACGAGCCTTTTACAATAACCGAAGGAGGCACGCCGGCAGTTGAAACATTAGTAACTATGGCATCTTCGGTATGGGAATGGCTGTATGACGGATCTGACCAGGGAACCACATGGCAGGAATACAGTTTCGACGATGGTTGGGATTCCGGACCGGGACTGCTTGGGTTTGGAACCAAGGATCCAGTGGAAGTCACCGATATCGGTCCCAAAGTCCCTGGTCAATACACGGCGTATTTCAGGCATCAGTTTAGTGTTTCAAATGTCTCGGAACTTACGGGTATCTCCATCGATCTTAGATACGATGACGGTGCAGTAATTCATATAAATGAGCAGGAAGTAAACCGCATTGAAATGCCAGCCGGTCCTATAGACTATGAAACACCGGCAAATGGCACCTCCTCTGATGATAAGTCAATTACTTTTAGCGATAGCGCTAGCTATCTTAGTGAGGGTAATAATATCCTGGCTGTTGAAATTCATCAAAGGACCTCCAACAGTTCGGATCTTATTTTCGATCTGAATC
>SDBV01009991.1_pt1 | contig 12512 bp, 9 predicted proteins | sample 2277081 | NCBI WGS metagenome assembly SDBV01 (sample SAMN10402039, study PRJNA504765) | marine sediment metagenome | isolation source: marine sediment core GS10_PC15, 223 cmbsf | place: Arctic Ocean: Southern Knipovich Ridge | collected 2010 | reverse complement strand
ATGCCCAACCTTATGTTCCCGGACCCGTTTGACCTGGAAGACCCCAGCAAGGCAACACCGGGTCGTCGCGAGGAACTTATACAGATGTCCGAGAGGAATAGGAAGTTGCGCGACGAGTTCAGGGTCAAAGGCAATGAGAGTCGAAGAGAGTTCCAGGTTCTTGTCGATAAGCACCCTGAGTGGCAACCCCGAACCAAGGAATGGGCTGAGGGGATATTACAGCACCCCAGATTGGCATTTGATAGAAACTACTGGATATACGAGTTCGCGAGCATAGTACCTTATCTGGTGGCTTCCGTGGGTGCCGCTGGTATTACTGCTGCGCTGACCAAAAGTCCTGCACTGGCGGCTGTTGCTGGTGGTGCGGTCATGGTGCCGGTTGAGTCCGGTGCCATCGTGGGTGAACTGATTGATAATGGAGTCAACGAGAAACAGGCGGCTGAAATAGCCCTTGTTGCTGGCGTGATTATTGGCGCAATGGAGGGCTTGGGGAAGATACCCCTATTCAAGAGACTGTCCCCTCTTCTTTTCAGGAAAGCTCGTGATGAGATTGTCAGGGAGACCATCCGTCTGACATTGGCGAAACTGGCGAAGCGAGGCATCAAGGATTATTCATCTGTTGTATTCATAGAGGTCTTCACCGAAACCCTCCAAGAGGGTGTCTCAAACGGGGCAAGCAGGATATTCGATGAGAACCAGAGCTTATTTGAGGGGTTGCCTGATATAGCCGCTAAGACCTTTGTGGCCACTACCCCTCTCGGCCTTGCTGGCGTTGCTGCGGGAGCCCACACATCGTTTAGAAGGGCACCGGTTACAGAGACCAGGGGTTCCCCTGATGCCGTACTTGAACGTATGGGCCTCGTGAAAGAGCCCAAGACCGGAGATTGGTATAGGCCGGTTGACTTGGGCACCGAGTCCGTGGCCGACCTACCTCATGCTGAGGGCTTTGCCCCGGTTGAAGAAGTCGCTGTGGCCGTTCCCGCTGAGGGCGAGGTTATTCCACTTGAGGCCCCTGCTGAGGCGGTGGAGGCTGTTGAACCTGCGGTTGCACCGGAAGTAGCGGAACCTGAAGTGGCACCAGAAATAACCGCTGAACAAGAGGCAAGGGCTGCCCTTGAAGTGGCCGAGGGGATAAGGAGAATCACAAGGGAACCCGACCTGATGATCGAGGCCGATGAGGTTGTCAAAGCCGCCCAGAGGGATGTGGATGCAGCCGTAGCGGCTAGGGAGGCGGCTCCTGCGGTGGTGGCTGAGGAAGGTTCTCTTTTCCGAGCTGACTTGAATATATTGGAAGCAACAAAAGCGGGAGAGCGTGTAGACTTTTCAGTCATCAGGGATGAAGGCCTTGATGTAGCCAGACAAAGACTAAATACTCTTAAAGATGGTGACTGGGTTGAGGATGTTAACGGGCGTCGTCGGCTGTTGAAAGTGTTTACTACGAAGAAGGGCGAAGTTAGAAAAGAGTTCCAAGCTTTTGATGCGGAAGGAAACTTAATTGATATTATAGATGCTGAGAGTAATAAAGGGCTTAACTTAGTAGCCAGAAGTAAAAATGCGGAAGCCCCTGAAGTAGCACCAGAGGCGGCACCTGCTGTGTCTGAGGCACCCGTGTTAGCCAAAGCGATAGAGACTACCCGCACAAAATTAAGAGAACTTAAAAAGCCTAATAGTGCCGTAGGCGAACGTCAGTTGACAAACTTACAGGATCAGGGTGTTGATGTTTCCGAAGCAAGGGAGGCCCTTGCCGAATATACAGATACGGTGCGGAGCGATTTTGATTCCCAGGAAGAGTTTTCAGAGACCAGGGCTGAGAAGTGGGATGAGTTTCTTGATGCAGTAGATAATATTGAGATTCCCGTAGTTCCACCCACCCCGGCCGTGACCCCCAAACCTCCGAGAAAACCCGCTCCCAAGGCCAAGTCCAAACCTGTCGAAAAGCCTCCGGTTGTGCCTGGGAAGCCGCCAGCGAAAAAGAAACGCACTACCGTTCCGGTTCCGCAGTCTCAGGAGATTGTGCCTCCACCTCCAAGCACTACGGAAATAACGCCCGAGCAGACCACGGCAGTCCTTAATCTCTTCAGTAACGCATTGCTCAGGCCTGAGACTGCGAGAAAAAGGGAAGCCACCCTGGAATGGCGGAAGTTGGTACGTAGCCAGCGTGTCACCAATATGCAGTCAAGAATCGAGGAGTTGATTGTTGAGGGCATCCGTAAAGAGGAAGCGATAAAACAGGCCGAGCGAGAAACCATGGTGGGGGCATTACCTGATATAAGCACGGATGAATTCCAGGATTTGACCACTGGCATGAGGGATGCACTATTCGGTAGGGTTTACGAAGTATTAAAAGACGAACCATTTGAATTGATGAGCACCTCCGATGCTTTGACAAACGCCCTTCAGGGCAGGACTATCCCCAGAGAACCGGGGACAACCGGAAGATCCGCCCATAGCCGGCTACTTCGCGTCTTCGCAAACGAACCCGAGATAATGGAAATGCTCGACCAGGGAAAGACCCTGGAGGACAGCATAAAATCGGTCTTTGCCGAAGAGGGAGGGGACCCCGTTCAGCTCGACCAAGAATGGCTGGACTATGCCCGGAGCCTTCCGCCTGTTCCTCTTGCCAAGGAAGGGTTTGCAGAGTGGCAGGGGCTATTGCTTGGTTCAACCGACCCAACAGTTCAGGAGATCGGGCGCACTTATGAGGAGAGACGCCAGGGACTATGGAATGAGGTGTTCACCCCTCAATCTATAGAGGATACAAGAAGCCAGTTAGAGAAAGAATTTTCGGCCACCAAACTGCGACTGGGTATAGCCCTCGATGAAGGAGAGATAACGCAGGCAACCCACGATGTGGAGATGGCGATTGCCAGGGAAACTCTAGCGGCATATCCTCCGGTCACTCGATATGAAGCACCTATTAACAGCCAGGTTAATCAGCCATCTATGATGCCGATTAAGGATAGGATTCTCTTGGTTAGGGCACTCAAGGAAGTTGGGCAAAATGTACTTGATATAGGTAACTTCATGCGGGCTAACCTGGCTTCTTTTGACTTCTCATTCTGGAGGCAGCAGGCACCCCTCATAATGAATAATATCCCTCAATTTATTACTGCGAATAAAGAGGCTTGGAATGCAATCTTTAGCCAGAAGTCGGCTGAGGCTTCATGGCAACGTATTACAAAAGACCCTTTATTCGATCTTTATGACAAGGCTGGATATGACTTCCTGAGACCTTTGGAATTACCGAAGGGGACATCCCAGTGGAAAGGTACTGAGGAGTTTGGATTCCTTGGTTCTGATAGACCCATACCGAAGTTCACCGAAAAGATACCGTGGGTCAAGATCTCGCAGAGAGCTTTTGTCACCGGCACAAACATACATAACTGGGAAACTTTCCACAAATATTACGATGCAATGCTCAAGGTCAATGAGAAGATGGCTGCTGGCGAAATCAAGTTGAAACCTGGAGAGGGTTTCAGTGTAGAAGCCAACATGAAGGATTTTGCTCAAATGCTTGGTGATATGACGGGGAGAGCCCAACTGGGCAGAGCCGCCGAACTAGCCCCGGCCGCCAACGCCCTGTTCTTTTCCATGAGGCTGAATCTTGGCCGACTCTTAACCCCGCGGCATCTGGTCTCGGCGAACAAATTTGTGAGGGCGGAGGCGTGGAAGAACCTCACAACCTTTATTGGTACAATCGGTGGCATTTTGCTACTGGGCGATCAGCAGGATTGGTGGGATGTCGAGCGTGACCCCCGCAGTTCAGACTTTATGAAGGTGCGGATAGGCAATACCAGGATTGACCCGTGGGGGGGCTTCCAGCAATTTGTTGTGTTCTTCAGCCGGATAATTACCCAAACCGGTTTGGTATCCGCTACTGGCAAGGAATACCCCGCTGAACCTATAAGGACTACAACAAACTTCATACGAACCAAAGCATCTCCGCTTGCTAGTGTGATAACTGAATTTGTGACTGGTAAGACCTTTTTTGGTGATAAGTTGGATATTAAGAACCCCAAACAATGGATTGACCGATTAGCCCCATTTGCGATTTCTGATGTCTGGGAAGCATGGCAGGATACTCCTATCGTTGGCGGGCTGGTAGCCCTACCCGCGATCCTGGGAGCTGGGACCCAGACCTATAGCGGGGATTGGGAAGAGAATATCACAAAGTTGGGAGAGCCCAAATACTCTGATAATCTCCCGTATAGCATCGAAGACCCCGTATATGATGGAAAGGATTTCTGGTCTGACCATGCCGGTGAATTCAAGGGCGTTGACCCAGAGGAACTTACTCCCAAGAAAGGTTTTGCCCCAATAATAAAGGGTCTTGCTGAGGCCCAGGCCATCCGTGAAGAGACAGCGGACATAACAAAAACCAAGTTGGTGTCCGTAAATGCTGACCCCTCAAAGGGTGATACCTTCGTTCAATTCCACGAACAATGGAAAGAGCGCCAGAAGATCACCGATGAGGAAAAGCTCAAAGCGTTTGATGCTGACGAAAGGACTAGGAATGCCCATCTGGGTGACTTCACCACGAGAGAGTTTCAGTTGCTCAAGAAGTACCATGGGATGTCAAAAGCGAGACAGGCCAAGTGGGTTGAGGAGAACCCGGAAGATGCGGCTGAGATTTTCCGTAATCCGTGGACGGAATGGTTGAAGGCCAATCCAGAGGAGAATGCGGCCCTTGCCGTTTTTGGGCAGGCCAAGGTTCAAACACTGGAGGCCTATGACAAGGCGAAGGCCCTGGCAAAGAAGTGGGGTATGCCGGTGGATTCCATCGGTTACCTTCCCCCCAGGAAGATAGTGGAGAGTAACTTTGAATATCAGGACGCAGAGGAGGAATTCAGCCCTAACAGCGCAGAGACAAGATTGATACTCGCCAAGGACGACGACTACCGAAAGTGGCGCAAAGACCAGTTTGGCGGTTTCGATCCGGTAGAGACGCCAATCGCCGCTCTTGAACTTCAGGTGAATAGCCGGGAACTTAACGACCAGGAAGACCTTCTGCGCGAGACCCTCCCGGATATATCCGACAAGGATGACCCCAAATATAAGACGGGTCGCCAGTTTGCCATCGACAAACTCAAGGATGATAACCCCCTCTGGGTGGATGACCAGCGCCGCATCGAGGCCATTAAGAAAGGCACGAACGATGCCCCTGTCCCACAGGAAAGGGTCGAGGGCCGAGTGGAATATGGCCGGCAGGTTGATAGTGATGGTTCTGGAAGTTCCGAGACGCGAGTATGGCTCGTGGACCACATCGATGATTACCGCTGGGCACTGGATAATGATCTACTCACCGATGATGGGGGCTTGCCAAAGGACGAGAGAAGCGGCAAACACGATGCCTGGAATATACGGAGACTTGAGGCCATTGTCCGTAGCCGCGATGTTGACGCCCTCTACGAACTGGTGGATAAGGACGACAAAGAAGCCGTCAACCGGTTCAAAGATGCCCACAAGCCTTGGGTGAGCGATCAGCGCAGGATAGAGGCTTACGGCTGGGAAGAGGATATCAGCGACAAACTGGTTGAGTCCCATGTCGCCCACGGGAAACTCGTGGATGAATTCAGCGCCAACAGCGCGGAGGTTCACCTAGCCCGGTTCGATGACAAGACCGGCTACGAGAAGTTCAGGACTGACACAGCTAATATAGATAAAGACTTCTTCCTAAAACCAGTAGACTCCAGCAAGGTACCCATATGGCGGATAGATGTAGAGTACCGTGCTGATGATAGGGCATATGGTAACTTGACTACGGATGCTGACCGTGAGGCCTATCTTTTTGATAGACGGGGCAAGCCTACAATATATGCAAAGAAGCGTCGGGAAAGAGATGCTTACGAAAACAACCTTAGCCCGGATAATCCTGAAGCACTAAAGTCTGCCGCTAGAGAATTTATGGATATTGTTAGGCCCCCATCCGACTTAACTTATAAAATTCCATTTGAGGGTAAGATACTGGTATTCAAAGGCAAAGACCTTCACGAAATATATGCTGACCTGGGTATTGATGTTGAGTGGAATCGTACTTGGTCTAATAATTACAAAAAGATGGCCTCTGCTTTGGATGCTATCATTCAAGGTAGGGCACCTCAAAGACAACTTGTGGAAGCTTTAGATATAATCCAACATGACATATTTCTTGATACTGGTGCTAGGAATACGGCTATTGCAGATGGGAATATGGAACTTATGCAATTCTATGATAAGGTTCTTGCTGGATTTAGGGAAGTCGAGCAGATATATATAACAGCCCTTACGCCTGGTTTGTTTGACAAATATGTGGAATATTACACGAAAACAAGAAAGGGGATGGCACAGGAACTATACCTCAAAGAGAATCAAGACCTCGCTCTATATTTGGCTTTGCCTGTCTCTGGCAAATCCATTGAGTCCTTGCAACTCTCCGTGGACTGGCAGGACCAGACTGATGAATATGATGGCTTCTCGACCTTTGGGGAACCGAACTACATCAAAGACCCCGATGTAAGGGATGATGCCCGGCACAAGTTCCTTTACGTGACCAACCGTGATTATGGCCGAGCCCGTCGAGAGATTGAGGGCTGGGACAGGGGCGTTCCCAAGGGGATGATTCAGCGTTACGCCGACTATTACATGATTATCGGGGATGGCAAGCCCGAGGGTTCAACCATTTGGTTTGTGGATGACCGTTACCTCCAGGAACACCCGGCTTATTATGAAAATGTTTACCTGGGAATACTGCATCGAGACCCCAAGGACTTCAGCAAAATCCCTAATGAGCGTTTTGAGCAGTTCTACAATGAACGCTATCCTCAACTGGACAGGAAGGCAAGGTACGCTCTCCGGGGGGGTAACTCATGGTTTGACACTGAGGGGGCCAGAATCGGATTCTGGAAGCCCTGGAAGCGCCTTGGTGGCGGTGGCACGGGCCTGGGGGCTCGGCTGATATGAATAAAACCTTGACAAGTACGGGGAAAGAGATTACCCTAACCGATAAGGAGTGGAAGTTCATTGAGGCTTGTCGAGAGATAGGCTGGGCCAAGATAATAGACATAACCTTGAAGCAGGGCGAACCTGTGGATTTTAGTTACCACGGCAAAGTAAAACTAGACTAGCACCTTAACAACAATAAATAAGGCGAATCGAGAACGATAGCCAGTCCTTAATTGGATTGGCTATTTTTTTATTGGGGAAAAACAAGGAGGTAACATCTAATGGACGACCCTAAGAAAGACCAGGACTCTTCCTCCGGGGACTCTTCTGGCGATGCAAAGGGAACTTCAACCCTCACAGAGGAGCAGGCACAAGCCAGGGAGACCAAGGCGGTGAACGATGCCCGTTCTACGGACGGGAGAACAGCCAAGGACTTTGAGGTTCGTGAGCAACGAATCAAGGACAACGAGGCAACTCTCATTGAGGAAAGGGTCAAGTGGCGCAGGGAGCGGGATGAGGCAGACATCGAATCTGTCAGGGATGACCCGGAGAAACTCACCGCACTCCAGAAGAAGCAGAAGACTACGGCGGATGCCAACGCTCTTGCCGATGATAGGCGGACGCTGGACGGGGATAAGACGAAGCACGAAGCCAGTGTCCAGAGCGACCTTGAGGAGATAAGGGTTTTCAATAGAACCAAAACGGCTTCTGAGGTGGCTGTGGCAAAGGGTGTCAGCATGGACTCCATTCTGAAACATGCCAAGGATGATACCCGTGAGGCGATGGAGGCCGTGGCCGAAGACCTACCCAAGAACAAGGAACCTTTGAAAGTTGATTCGAGCCGCTCCTCTGGGACTGGAGAGAAGTCGGAGGAGCAGAGGCTCAAGACCCGGTATCCAACGATGACGTAAACCAAGGAGGATATAATGGCTGCAACTTCTACAGGAAGCCAATTTCTTAGCCTGATGGACTATGCAAAACGAGAAGACCCGGGCGGGGCAATAGCCGAAATAATTGAGGTATTGGCTGCCTCGAACCCCATCATAGCCGATGCCAATGTCATGGAGGGGAACCTCCCGACCGGCCACCGGAGCACCCAGCGGACAACCGAGCCCACCGGGACGTGGAGGTTGCTCAACAAGGGTGTCGCTCCCGAGAGGAGCACCACCAAGCAGGTGGATGACACCGTGGGGATGCTGGAGGCCTACAGCAAGGTGGATGTGGACCTGGCTTCACTGGGCGGCAACGAGGCTGCCTTCCGAAGTTCAGAGGATGACGCCTTCATATCCGGCATGAACAGCACCGTGGCAACCGCCCTGTTCTACGGGAACCAGAAGGTCAACCCGGAGCAGATGCACGGCCTGGCCCCGCGGTACGGCAGCCTGGCCACCACGCACGAATACGCAAGCCAGATCATAGATGGGGGCGGTAGCGGCTCAGATAACACCTCCATGTGGATCATCACCTGGGGCCCCCAGACCGTCAGTCTGATGTTCCCGAAGGGGAGCATGGCTGGCCTGATGGCGGAGGACATGGGCAAACAGCTCGTTACGGATTCCAACGGGCTTATGTACACGGCCTGGGTCACCAAGTTCCAGTGGAAGCTCGGGCTCGTGCTGAGGGATTACAGGTACGTGATCCGTATCGCCAACATCGATGACAGCGATTTGACCGCCTCTGGGGCTACCGGCGCCGACCTGTTGGACCAGCTGATTGAAGGCTACTATGCCCGCCCCACCGTTGACCTGGGGAACATGGCGAAGACCTTCATCTACTGCAACAAGACCATCGCCAAGTTCCTGCACAAGCAGGCGCAGAACAAGTCCAATGTCAACCTGTCCATCGACAACCCGGCCGGTGCGCCGGTGGTTCGATTCCTCGACGCGCCAATTCGGGTCTGCGATAATTTGACGGTGGCCGAGGCCGCCATTACCACATAAGGGAAAACCTACGGGAGGAAAACAATGATAATTGACAAGCAACTCCTACTGGATGATGAACTGGATATCGGAGCCGGTGGCGGAAGCCAGGCATCCACCTTTTCCGTTGACCTGGGAGTGGCAAAGAACATCGCCGCGGGCCGGCCGATGTACGTGGTGGTGGTGATTGACGAGACCTTCGCCGGGGGCACGAGCCTCAAGATAGATATCGTCACCGACACCGTGGCCACCCTGGCCTCACCCACTACCCATGTGGGTACAATGGCCATTGTTCAGGACGACCTCACTGCCGGTCGGGAGCCCATCGTCATCCCGATCGGGCAGATTGACTCCGACCGGGAGCGATACCTGGGCCTGTATTACACCGACGTAGGCACATTCAGCGGCGGCAAGGTGACCGCGTTCATCACCATGGACCCACAATCCAACTGGGGGGGGTAAGCATAGCAGGGGGAGGGGAATGAACCCCTCCCCCTAGTAACGAGGAGGTTACTGTTATGAGTCCAATACTCTGGAGAGGAGCCCATCAGTTCAAAAACCTTGAACTGATACCTGGCGGGACATTCAAAGGGTTCGGCGCGATAGATCCCAACGGGCGCGTATACTACGTGAACAACATCACGGGCAGTTCGGGAGCAAATGGCCTGTCGTGGACTGATCCCTTCGACCAGCTCGACAACGCCATAACTGCCGCCGAGGCCTTTAGGCAGGCGGGGGAACGGGCGCCATCCGTAAGCACGAACGACTACATCCGCAATACGATTGTGATGCAGGCAACGGGGACGGCCTACGAACCGGTAGCGGCCCTGCCCAATTACTGCGACATAATCGGGCTTGGGGCTACCCCGAGGGGTAATGGCTCTGGCATCGTCAGGATTGACGGAGCGGGTGCGGATGCAATGGCTGGAAGCGCCCGCGGTTTGGGTTTGTATAACCTCCAAGCCATGCAGAGTTCTGCCGTCTCTTTCTACGGATTGGATCTGCTGGTCTGCTTCCGAACTACCATCGAGAACTGTGGCTTCGTGAACAACGGGTCCGGTGGGATCAGGGTTGTTCAGGGTGGCAGCATTGTAATGCGGGACGTCCACTGTGGGCACGACACCTACGCGCAGATCTATGGTTTGGAGGTCGCTGGTGGGGCCAACTTCAATGCGTGCCTCCTCGAAAACTGCGATTTCCATGGCGATACCTCGGGAGTCTTGATCTCCAATACCTCCGGCAAGGAGACTGTCATCAAGGACTGCTTTGCATCAGGAGCTTTGGGCTTTGAGGATACCCAGCCCTCCGACATGCCTCACATGGTCCATTACATAAGGTGCTACGGGAAGGGCACGGCCTCAACTACTATCAATAGTGCTGGGTTCAAGCTCACCAATGTCTACACCGAGCGCGCCATAGGTTGCATAGAGAACTGCAATGGTACTCTCCGCAACTACCCCAGCACTGCGGACTAGATATGCCGATATACGAGTACAGGTGCAAATGCGGAAACGAGAGGCAGGTTCGTCTTTCTTTCGCGGATGGGGATCGTCCCCAGATATGTGAATGCGAGGAAGGCATGTACCGAAAGGTGTCTCTGTCCTCTTACGTGATGAAGCCGACTGGTGTAGGTATGGCGTTAGATACCCTGAACTCAAAGAAGGAAGGGTTGCCCGACAAGCACTGGAAGGCTGATGCCGAGAGGTTTGCGGCGGCTGGTCTGTAATGGAGGTATCGTAATGCAGTATCTGGTATTGAGGGATTGCTACGTCGGCGAGGTGTTCCGGAGACAGGGGGATACTGTCGAACTACCTGATGATCTGGAGAAGTCTGAGAAGAACTTCACGCTGATAGGTGGTGAGCCTGGGGATCTGAGAGAGCCATCCTCAACTGAGTACCGTTGCTCCAAGTGCTCCAGCAACCACAAGGAGTCTTCCAAGCTAGGTAAAAGGCATCTGAAATACAGGCAGGCTGGGTAAATGAGCCCCGCAACCTCGTCGGAACAAAAGACCGCAGCTTGCATGGCCTTAGCTCAAAAGCGGGGGGAACTTGATAGGACTCCAGGGACTCCTGCCGGCGATATGGCGGAAAGTATGTCAGAGGAGCAGCTAGTCGAACTCTGCGGAAGTAAGGTCCAAGGGAACTAAAAAGAATAGCTTTCTTTCCCTCGGTTTATTGTGGTCCTTCAGGTGAAGGATCGGGGCTTCTGGGCCAATAAAATTAGAGGTGAATACCATGAGCGCACCATCCAGGGTAATCGTAAGAGGGGTGTTTAACAAGCCCACTTTGGCCTCAGCCAACAATGGCAAGGCAAATTGGGATAGAGGTTCAACAAGTCCACTAGACCAGAAGGGTACTACTGGATGGTTAGCCCGACTGTATGGTGGAGTCCAGACCGGAGACGATTGGGCTAGGGTCAACATACCAGTCAATGAGCTCCGAATACCCGAGTTCAAAGCTGCCCAGTGGACCTACGACCTGACCAATGCTGAGGTCTACGGCATAAACATGGTCATCTGGGCCCATGACCCCAACGATCCCAGCAAGAGGATAGAGATAACCCAGGCCCCCAGCCACGCGGATTTGGCCAAGGCTGCCGGTTGGAATAAGCACATTCTCGATACATCGGTCACCCAGTTCTTCTTCTTTGGGGAAAACACGACTGGGACAGACCTAACCGCTGGCACTCAGTACACATGGGATCAGTTTCAGGCCGATGTCCTGTTCTCGACTTGGACCATCTACCGGATAACCCTTGAGTACGGGTGGTATTCGACTGGTACCTTTGAGGATGCCTGGGTAGCTGACATCAAGCTGAACGGGGTGGTAATACCACTCGGCCCATCTACGGGCACCCATCGCAAGACGGTACTCACCACCAAGACCATCGTTGGGGGAGCTAACTCGGCAGAGGACGTAATATCTGAGAGTATTGACCCGGGTACTGACTGGGACTTCGACTTTGGGGGCACCGGCTACATCACCAAAGCCATCATATCGCTAGCCACCACTGCCAAGGCATTTAGGTCCGTCCTAGACCTGTACTCCTTTCCTCCTACCTGTAACCTAAAGGACAATGTGGCTAGTGATGGTCCTAATGCTGCTGACCTGCCAAACTACATAGGTTCAATAGAGTTCATGGCTATGTCTGACCATGGGGGAGAGTCCATAGCTGTAGTTACTCCTAGCACCGTTGGCAAGGCACCCTTAGAGTTTGATTCTCCTAAACTCTATGGAGTTCTAACAGACCTGGATGGTGGCACCTGGGGTAATGTGGTACTCTCCATATTCCTTACTGCGGAGATGGAGGATAACTAGGTGGGACTACTATCTTCCCCAGCCCTGCGCTACCCCAAGAGCCTGTGGTCGTATAACCCTCTGCCGACCGGCTGTGTTCTCTATCTGCCCCTATGGTCTCCCGGCTTGAATGGTCCAGTGTTTAAGTCTGTTGACCCGTTTGGCCATACCTGTACGGTCACTGGTGCTGTCCTAGGAGCGCAGGGTAGGAGATTTGATGGGGTGGATGATCTCATTAGAAGCTCCACTCCCCCAGTTGTAGATAACATCTTCGATGGCGGGGGCACCATTGTAGCTTGGATAAACCCGGATAGTGATGGGGAGACTAATGCTGGTTTTGTCTGGTCAAAGGGAAGGATTTTATTTGCGACAACA
>SDBV01009990.1_pt1 | contig 12512 bp, 22 predicted proteins | sample 2277081 | NCBI WGS metagenome assembly SDBV01 (sample SAMN10402039, study PRJNA504765) | marine sediment metagenome | isolation source: marine sediment core GS10_PC15, 223 cmbsf | place: Arctic Ocean: Southern Knipovich Ridge | collected 2010 | reverse complement strand
TCATAGGACTCCATCGTCACGATGGCGCCGTGGTCGAACCTTCCCCCCGGCATTTTCCACGAGACGCTGCCCGCCTTGCCATTCATGCCGCCAACCTCCTCCTCCTTGGCGAGTTCGCAATTGGTTACCCAGGCTGCGGCGATGTAGACAAACCGGGGCGCCGTCCCATCTTTTGAATAGGTCTCGTACTCGAGGCTCACCAGCCCCGGGTGCTCCTCCGGCTCACGGGAGTGGAGGGTGGTGGCCGCCGGCACTGTTGCCTCGGAAACGGGCGCGGCCGCCATCTTCTCCGCCCGCTTTACCGCCTGGCGCACCACCGGGTCGGCGGCCAGGGCCTTCTGGAGGCGTTCCTGCTGTGGGGTCTGGGGGCTGGGAGCTGGAGCCTTTCCGGCCTCGACCGCCTTGTTCTCCTGCCTGGTGGCCGCCGTCTGGCGGCGGCGCCACTCCTTGACGTTGCAGGTCCAGGGTCGGGCGCTGTCGCCCCTATCGCGGGGGATGCTGTGAATATGGTTCGGGAACTCCTGAGTGAACGCCTCCAGGTCGAAGGTGCTCTCCCGGGAGCCACCTGAGCCCGGGTAGGATTCGGCGTCATCAGTGCTTGCCCCCAGCGGCCGCCACCCATCCTCAAACTTGCGTGCCACCAGAAGGCGGACCAGCCGGCGCACATTACCCACCCGCCAGTCCGGGGCCCCACCAAAGCCCCTCTCGGCTATCTCCTTCACGACATGCGCCATCTCCGCCTCGTGGCAGTGGTCCTCGTTCATCAGGCACAGGAACTCCCGAGCGGCGTGGGGGCTGCACTCTCCGCCCTCCACCCTGGCCAGCACCAACTGGGGCAGCGTCAGGATCCGGAGATTGTTGGAGAGGGTGGAGCGGTCCTGCTGCAGGGAGTCGGCCAGGGTGGTGATGGTCAGGCCTCTGGCCGTCTTCAGGGCCTGCTGATACCCCCGGATGAGCTCCAGGGGCGTGAGGTCCGTGCGCTTGGCGTTCTCGGTCAGGGCGATTATCGCCATCTCGGGGTCGGTCAGGGCCCGCATCTCCACCGGTATGCCGCCCTCCCACTTGCCGTCCTGCGCAAGTTGGCAGATGGCCAGGTGCCGGGTCATGCCGAAGGCCAGCTCCACCTTCCTGTCGGCCCGGAGCCGCCCCATGAGGGACTGGAGCAGGCCCAGCTCCGCGATGCTGGCGGCCATGCTGGCTATGTCCGCTTCCGCCCGGGTACTCCGGGGATCCCAGGGGTTGGGGAAGAGGTCCCCCACCGGGACCTCAACCAGGGTCTTGGGTGCCATGTTTCACCTCCTTAGTCTCGTTTTGGTATATTATTTGGTAACTTTGCCACCGCTTTTGACAGGGTTAGGCTTACGGCCTCGCCATGGTGGCACGGCGTACCGTTGTTGTGGACGGCCACGAAGGCCTCCCGGACCTGGGGGCCGTGGCGGAGGTCGGAAGACCTGACCTCTACCACCTGGTGGCAGAGGGGGCAGCGTAACTCCCAGACGGTGGCCACCTTGGTCGCCGCCTTCTCCATCAGCGTCTCCCTGCGGCCCTGGCTCATCAGTCTGTGCAGGCGTGCAGGCCGGGGATCATTCGCCAGGAAGTTCTGGATGGCACTGTGCCGTATTACCCAGATGCCCTGGTGGGGCCCGCCCGGCTTCCTCTCGGCCGGCAGCCAGCCCCTGCGGATGTAGCGATGGATTGCATTGATGTCCTTTCTGCCCAGCAGCGGTGCCGCCTGGTCGCAAGTGTACCAGGGGTCTTTGCCGTACTCCTCCTCCACCACCGAGCGGAAGTAGTGGTGTAGCATCTTCGCCGGATCCACCAACCAGGGGCGCCGGCGCAGGCAGATTAGGATGTGCTCCTCTGAGAAGCTCCAGACCCGGTAGGGGCCTTGCTTGAATGGAGCCCTCTTGCCCTCCAGCCATCCCCGGCCGAGCCAGTAGACTACCGTTTTGGAATCCACCCTCAGTACCCGGGCGACTTCCTGCGAACAATAGAAGGCGGCCTTGCGGTTGATCCCACCGAGCTTCCGCTTGGCGGCTATGACGATGGCGTTTCGGCTCCGGCCGAGGTGGGCTGCTATCTTCTCATCAGCCACCAGGCCGTACGCCTCGGCCAGGTAGTCCAGCTCCCTCTCGGTCCAGTCCGGGCCCCTATGAGTTACCCATGTCCTTTTCATCACAGTCCTATCACTCGAAGCTTTGCTGTGTCCACCAGGCCCTTCCAGGGATTCGGGCGTTTGAAGGACCCGATGCGGTTCAGGTGGACCCAGATTGCAGCCCAGTAGCCGAACATCTGGAACTTGTAGCCGCTGAGGGACTCCCAGGCGTTCTCCTCCGCCTCCTGGAGGGGCTTGGCCAGGGCCTGTTGCACCTCACGCATTGATAATCTGCGCAAACTGTTCCCGGGCCCACTTGGATGGGGCATCGGTCTTGACTACCCCCTGGTACTGGCTGGCTTGGTAGCCCGCCCGCTGCAGCCGCCGCTTGAGCCGGAGAGCCCTGCATCTGTGGGGGTGGCGCTCCATTGGGTGGTACTTACAGGCCACTATCTCCGTCAGGTCACTCATTGCATGTCCTCCATCCTGGGCCGGGGCATATACACCAGCTTCCTTTCCCCGGTCATCCACTGTGCGGCCATGCCGGGTCTCTTTAGGAACCGCCACCGTAAGAGGCGGAGCAGCAGCCACGCCACCCTGTTGTTAGCGGTGAACACCTCGGCCACCACCGGAATCCGCCCCGTCACCCTCTCCTCGGTTGTAGGGTTCGGCAGCCGGTCCCACTTGATGCCCGCGACGTTCCAGTGCATCTCCTCGTAGCGATGTCCCAGGCCGATCAGGTGCATTGTCTTCCACCGGTCAATACTCATTGACTACGCCTCCTCCCCCTGTTCCTCCGGTTCTTCAGGGGTCTCATCTTCCCCGGTAATATCCCCCGATGTGTAACCCTCCTTGATTAGGGTTGCGATATGCTCCAAGTCTACTTCGTTCAACTCCACATCTTTACCATTGCTGTCTTGCTTCCACGCCTTCAGTTCCCACCATCCTCTTGCCATGGCTACGTCTCCTCCTCGCCCGGGTGCCGCCCGTCGGGAGCGTTGTAGCGTTCCTGGATCTCCCTATGGACTTCGGGGAACTCAAACCTTAGCTTGGCCAGGTTGTCGGTGTCCGCCTGGCGCATAGCCGCCTGAATCAGGGCGTAGAAGGTGAAGCCCTGGGCGGCGATGAGCCGGCCTTGTTTGTAGTCAAAGAGGCTCACGTTCGCCTCCTTTCAGCTCCTGCCACTTCTGCAGGCACCACTCCACCTCCTCGGTCGTGGCCAGGTCCTCGATGCTCTTGTGGACCACCACCCCCCCCTCCTCCACCATCACGCCACCCATGACGCTCTGGTGGAGCTCCTCCTCCACCCGGCAGGAGGGGGACACCACCAGGTGGATGCGCACCTCCCCCCCCATGGTGGTGGAGGGAACGGTCGGGAGGAAACCCCAGTTCCGTGCAAGAGCCCTCTGTTCGGCGTCAGGGAGCTTGGAGGCCTCCAGGTGCTCGCCGTAGAAGGCGGCCACGCGCTCCCTTGGTGCAGGGAAGGAGCCGGGCCTGATGGACACCTTTTCCCAGTTGGAGGGCTTGTCCTCCGGAGAGCACCACAGGTTGAGGGCGCCGGAGCGGGGCTCCCACATACCGCCCCGTCCCACATCTTGGTCGTAGCCCCATTCCAGGATGGTGCGCCACTCCTTGGCTTCTATGGTTTCCTCCCACCGGCAGCCCTGGTACCGGCAGGAGGGGGGCGTTGCGCTCTGGAGGTCAATGGGGCTGCGCTCCACCTCGATGCCGGCTGAGATCTCTTCGCCTATCTCCAGGGAAAGCCAGGGGGGGGTGTCTCCGGGGCGGGAGACGATTACCCGCTTGCCGAACGTGCTTATGATTTTGAGGCCGGTGTCGCCGCCGTAGAGGGCGGCCACGACCTTGCCGTCCCGGGAGATCTCCACCATGGTGGTGTCATTACGCTTGTGCTGGTCTACGCGGAACGTCCACATAGCCCCCTCCTTTCTGTCACGAATCGGTCAAATAGGGCTTGCCATAGGCTGGGGCGGGGAAAGCTGGTTCCGGAGTGAATCGTCTGGGCGCGATTGGCGACGAAAAAGGGCTTCCATTCCAGGGCGTGGTCGGTGCAGAGGAAGCGGCTGCGCCGGGGTCCAGACGGCCGGTAAGTGGCGCCGCTGCGGAACAGCGCATCGGCCCCACAGACCTCGCAGGGCTGCTCATACTTCGACATGGGGCCCCTCCTTCTTGGGTATGGCGTCCCGGAGGAGCTTAATCAAGTCGGGCCCATAATCCTTGCTATCCGCCAGCCCTGTATATGGGTGCTCTTTCGCAAATCTCAGCACTGCACTACATGCCGCCAGCAGGTTGGCAGAAGCATCCTCCAGGACATCGGGCACCAGTAGCACCTCCACCTTGCAGATGCGCCGACCGAAGCCCGGCACATCGGCGTAAGTCGCCACCACCTCGTAGGAGCCGTCGCCTACCCCCGAGCTGAACATGACGGCGGCGCCCTCGTGGCCCTTCTTGAAGGGGATGGCCACCGCCATGGGGCCACCCGTCCCCGGCTTCTGAAGCATGTCCTTCAGCCACTTATCGCGGGCGTCCTGACAGCGCTCGCCCAGCTCCTCCGACTCAATGTAGTAAGGGTCCACATCGGTTATGTGGGCGGGGTCGCAGATTACGAGGCTGGCCGTGTCCACGCCCACGACGCCCAGGGTCACTCTCTCTTGACTCATTTCAAACCTCCTCTGCTGAGTACGAAAAAGCCCGCCCGCCGGGGTGAAAGGGGGTTACCTCTCAAAACCCCGGACAGGCGGGCAGGGGGCAGGGGTGGGAGGTTGAGCCTTTGGAGTTTCACCATCGATCTGCCGCCCTTTGTGCGGTCTAACGTCCTCCAAGCAGCCCCACCCCCCTCTCATTCTACACCCGGCGCCGTCGGCAGGCCGGGCACACCTGCTCGTGGGTCGAGCCCCGGGCGGCGTAGCGGCTGGTGGCCCCCATCAGGGCGAGCCGCTGCGTGGGCTCCGTCAGGGTGTGGGAGGCCGCGGATGTCATCAGGTTCAGGAGGTCATAGTGGTTCTGGGGTGGATGCTCCAGGGCCAGCTCCCGGACGGCCTGTGCCATCGGTCCGGAGATATGGGCCTCTTTCAGCAGGGCCTCCAGGAGGGCGGCCCGGTCCTGGGGAGAGATCCGCTCATCCCTCAGCTCCTGCCACCGAGTCACGATCGGCCCGATGGCCTTCGCCGCCTCATCGACGGAACGCCGGAACCACTGCCACACATCGTCACCCTCACCCCCGCCCCCGCTCCCGCCACCGAAACCGAAGTTCCGCACCACGTCCTGGGCGGTGGCGCCGTTGGTGCAGGACAGCCGCAGGACATAAGCCTGGACCGTGGGATTGATGGAGCCGATAGGCGAGAAGGACACCAGGGCCCCGGCCCGCACCAGGTCCCCCCGCACAACGGGCTTTTCCTCGACCCCCACCACCTCCAGGGTGACGCCCTGGCCGTGCAGGGTGGCCCGGTGGTACTGTGCCCCCGGCAGGCCCCGCTCAATGGCCCCCAGGACACGCTCCGGGGCCAGAGAGCGGAAGTCGGTGCCCTTGACCATCTCCACGCCCTGCCCCCCGCGGGTGAGGAGCCCGACCTCCCGGTGGGCCATCATGTCGGTGGCCACCATGGCCAGGTTGCGGGGCTGAACCTCCGTGGCGAACTTGACCGGGAGCCCGAGGTAGGACAGCATGGATTTTACCCCCTCGGGGGCCAGTTCCACCGTCCGCCCCCGGCGCTGGCGTACGCCGAAGGTCTCACCCGCCGGGGTGATGATAGCATCCCCCCGCCCGAATCGCCGGTACTGCACGTCCCGCAGCGGCTCCAGTTGCTCGAGTACCTGGTCTCTATTCACTTTTCACCTCTTTCTTTACCGGGGCCCGGCCCCGTTTCTTTGCCTTCTTTGCCTTCTTCGGTTCCCGGGTCAGCGACTCCATCTCGTAGCGGGCATAGGCCTCCGAGAGTTCCTGAGACCAGAAGGAGGGGAGCGGGTTTCTCAGGAATCCAGTCCGGCCCTCATGGTAGTCCACCACGAAGCTAAACCGCCGCTTGTCCCCTGGTGCGGTCAGGAATGTGTCATAGGCTTGCTGGACCTCCGGGCGCAGCTCCGGTCGGGCGAAGCGGATGTGGAGTAGGGAGGGCTGCTTGAGTATCAGCATGTCCGGCTCCATCGCCAAGCCCACATCCAGTTGGCGAGTGTGCTGGCAGATGAGGAGCAGGAGTTGGTGGCACTGCCCGGCCACCGCCATGAGTTTGAATAGCTCCTTGTTCGGCTCGCTCTGGTGATTGCGGGCGTGGGCGTGCAGGGCCAGCTCATCGGCCACCACCAGGTAGCCACGGAGTCGGCGGAGCTGGCCGATGTCGTTGACGTGCTTCACCCATGAGGGCAGGAGCCGCCTGGCCCTGGACGGGAACATGAAGGACGCCACGGGCTGTTCCCTCTTGGCGTGGAAAAGTTCCGCCAGCCACCAGGCGGTGGCGGTCTTGCCCTTGCGCCGATGTCCGTAGACGCCGATTACTCCCACCCTCGGGATGGCGCTCCACCCCTTGATGGAGGGCTTTGACCCGTCCTCGCTTCCCTTTGCCAAACCTACCTCCCTTCTTCTTTCAGGTGCATCTCTGTCGTAGTCTGGAGCAAGCCCTCAAAGATTCCGAGTTTCTTTGCTAACCGCCGCACCTTCAGATAGGTCTGGCGGGTAGGCTTTGAGGTCACTTGACCATCCTCGTCCCGCTCAGGGAGGCAGAACTGCCCCAGCGCCATTTTCAGCAGGTGGATATCACCAGGTGACAGCTTCACCACCTCACCTCCTTTCCGGCGAAACGCCGCCTCTAGTACTATCGTTTAGCGCCAAACTCTGCATTATGTTAAGTTGGCGCTCCGCCTCAATCCCACTTCACGTACAGCGGCATCACCAGGTGGGTGGTGCCATTCTGAACCACCATCCCCGGGGAACTGGTGCGGGAGTAGAGGGTGATTTCCCCGGTGAGTCGACTCAGGAGAGCGAGGAGGTAGTTGCCTGCGTAGCATACCTTGACCTGGCCGCGAGCGGGCACCGTCTGGAGGGACTTTCGCTCGTTCCACAGGGCGCTGACCCGTAACTTGCCCCCCTTAGTCTCGAGCCTCACCGGCACCTGGTCTCTCTTGTATTTACCCACCACCAGGTTGACGGCCGCCAGCAGGTCGCTGGCCTTCACGTTGAGCCTCGTAAGGCCCTTCTTCTCTGGAATCAATTGCTTGTAATCGGGGAAGGTAGCCTCTACCGCATAGGTGATAAGCGTGAGCCCGTTGCCGTTTAGGGCGATGTCACGGCGGTTGCCCTGCTTACAGGTGGTGAGGACCATATCGTTGCCCAGCAGCTTCAGGGCCAGGACGGCCGCTTGATGGGGCAGGATGAACGGCTCTTGATTTCGGGGCCAGCCCTTGAGCGTGGCGACAGCCAGGCGGAAGCCATCGGCCCCGACAATCGCTCCCTGGGCAGAGTCAAATAGCAGCCCCGTGAGGGACACTCTGGAATCTTCTGGGGAGACTGCGTATATCACCTGGCGCATGGCATCACCCAATTTACGGCACCCGATGGTGCGCATGTCTGTGCCCTTGAGCTCCTTGGGCACCACCGGGTAGTCAGCAGGGAGCTGTCCCTCCACCGTGGTCTGGGCCCCGTTTGCAGCTAATGTGACGCTGGCCCCCTTGCTGGTGATGGTGATGGTGTCCCCGGAGCTGGACTTGACGAACTCCGCCACTGTGGCAGGCACCACCACGGCCCCCGCCTTGATTATCTGGACTGCCAGGGAGGTCCGTAGAGCCACCTCCAGATCAGAGGCGGTGGCGGTGAGGGTACCGGCACGGGCCTCCAGGTGGACGCCCTGGAGCATTGGGAGGGAGGAGCGGTTCCGGGGTGTGGCCGGGGCCACCCCTCGCAACATATCCAGGAACCCCTTCCTGTTGACTTTGACCTGCATGGTCACCCCCTTTCTAATAGCCGTCCACGAGGAACGAGACATCCCACTGGTGCTGTTCCAGCAGCTCCACCAGGTCGGTGGCACCCCGCTCCCTGAGTTGCCGAGCTATTTCCTCCCGCTTGCCCTCGGGCACGTTGAGTCGCATGGTGTAGGTGAACTCATCCGGGCCTTCAAAGGGCGAGAGGACCTCGGTGATGATGGTGCTGTCCCAGGCCCGCTTGTGGTTGGTTTCTATTATGGCTGCGAATTCCCTTGCCATACTTCACCCCCTTTCAAAGCTCCAGCTCTATGGTGTGGGTTGGGTCGTGGCCGACGGACGCCCGGGTGGCCCAGATGTGAACCGTGGGCTTGCCTTCGTGGTTCTCAAAGACCACCCGTTGCTCAACGCCCCAATTCACGAGCACCCCGTCATCACCGTGGTCGCCGCTGGCAATGGTGATGTCCACATCTATGGCAGGCTTCTCACCCAACACATCCCAGAGAGCAACCCGCTGAAACTCTCCTCTCACGATTCACCCCCTTATCTCCTATATGTACAGGTGCCCTACGCAAAAGGCGCAGCGCACGTCCTCCTCTATGAGGCCATCACACTGGCAGACGCGGCACATCGCGGCTGCCGCTTTCACCGCTTCGGGCTGCAGGTAAGGGCAGGCCTGGCTGGCCCCCTCCACTTGCTCCACGGCTAATTACCCCCCGGATTGGCAAGCCAATCCTTGAAGTCCTTGGTGAGCTGAACCCGCTCATCGCAGTTGGAACACTCTGCATAGTGGACGGGCTTGTCATTCTCCGACGACTCATAGATGCCCCAGCCTTGACTGCCTTGGGAGGCGTCCAGAGGCTGGCGGAGCTCGGCCCAGTACCAGAGTTTAAACTCCTGGCTGCCGCAGGGGCAGGTGGGCACCCCTTCTTTGAACTCTACCCTGACCATTGCTCCCCTTTCTATTTCGTCCAGGCCCCGGCGGCCTGGTTGCCGTACATAGCTATCACCGGCCCCCGGCACCCTCCCCGGAGGTGCCCCTTGGCCCGCTCGTCCACCACGTCCCGGTTATGGCTGAGGCCCCAGTTGCAGTGGAAGCACCGGGCCACCACCACGGGGCGTTCCCGTTCAGGTTTTAACACCACTTACCCCCTGCGCACAGCTCATCTTCCGTGGCCGCCTTGGCGACTATCTCGCCCAGCGGCTCACCCGTGTGGTCGGCGTAGTGGTGGATGATTTCGCCCAGAATATCCCAGAACCGGTCAAAGGCAATGGTCTGAGCCATGCTCTCAGCTTGCTCTGGGGCCACACCCTCCATGTCCTCATCGTCCACCTCCACATCCTGTACAATATTCAGGCGCATCCGGTAGAACATGGCTCACCCCCTTTCAGTTCTCATCGCCCAGGGCCTCCGCCAGGGCGGAGGCCCACCAGCCGTCCTCCATGCCGCCCTCCACGTGCTTGGTGGCGGTGTGGATTTTCCCCTGGCGTTCCTCTTGGCTCAGAGCATCCCAGGCCCCCTCCCCTTTGTGCTCGTCGTACACCGTGGCCAGATCGTCCACGACCAGGACGTAGAGTATCTGATCCCCGTCCAGGGCCCCGGCGGCCTTGGCCTTGGCCTCATCGTAAACCACATAGCCCATGAGTCACCCCCTTTTCTTTTGGCCTGTAAGACATTTGCCCATTCCCTTTACTACTAAGGCACGGCATACCAGGTTGAGTGCCCGGAGGAAGGACCCCCGGGCACTCCGCTGACCGGGACGTTTCCCAGGGAACGCCCCGGTTCTCGGCTATTTGAGAGGCGTGGTCGCCGTGAGGTTTAGGCTGGCCCCGCCCTCTATGGGCTTGAAACCGCCCGTGGAGGCGATGAGGTTGGTCTTCCCGGAGCTGGACAAACGACCGGGCGTTACCTTCATCCGCACCTCCAGATAGCCGTCGGCTATCCTGCTGTACTCCTCTGTGTTCTTCATGTGAGAGACCCCCTTTTCATTTGCCGGTACTGAGGCCCCGGCTGGCCTTCTTGACTATCCACCCGTAGCACTTCCCCCCATGCCTGAAGCCGCTGCAGCGGCCCTTATGCCTGCAGCCTTCACAGCTCATGTCTTCCCCCTCACCGCCACTGGCTCCGGCTCTACGTGCTCGCTGTTCAGCCGTAGCATGGTAGCTTTCATACGCTTTATCTGGCCCCGGTCAAACCCCGGACAGTAGCAGTCAAGGTTGATAATCTGGACGGTGCGGGGGAGATTGTTCACATCCGCCAGCTCCACCCGTTCCACCTTTACCATGCCGTGATTATTCGGGGACTTGGTAACCTTGAAGGCCATACCCCGCCACATCACCACCGAGTGAGCCAAGCGGATATCACGCTTCTGGCGATAGAAGATATCACGCTCCCTGCGCTCTCGGCGGGCTTTTTCAACGCTCTGGTAATCCTCAAAGCACATACCGGAGCCGTTATGGGCGGGGTGGCCACATATCCAACAGTTCTTGCTGGACATGGCACCCCCTTTTCCGTGGGCTCGTCGCCCACCCCCCAGGAGCCAGTTTGGGACACTACCGTTCTGATGCTCCACTTAAAAGCGAGCAATACGGTTGCCGCACTGGCCCCCAGGGGCTGGGGGGCGAACCCCCGCAGACTCCCCGCTGCCCAAACGGGGAGACTACGCCCGGGCGCTCGCACACTCACACCACCCCCTTCCATCACGACGGACTCCCCAGGCGTGCGCTGGGGGACTATACTCCCGTGGCTGGTTCGGCCTATGGGCGTTGCTATACCTGCCCGGCCTGACCTACCGCCCACAGCCCCGTTTTTATCCCCCGTTGCCCCTACTGGGGGCGGAGGTAGAGCTGGGGGTTTCGTTACGGCTGCACCTTTCTCTTGCCGGTGGGGAAAGCCGGCACAGCCATACCACGGGCTTGTAACCCGCCGAGGAGCAAGCACCATTAACCCAGGCGACAGCTCCCGATTGCTGGGGCACCGTTGACGTGGTAGCTTACGGCGCAGGTGGCGCAGGTGGCAGTCCCTCACCTTCCGGTTCGGGTTTAGACGCACCCACCAAGTACGTGCCCGGTGGAGTGGGCAGAAGTGCCACGGCTGGGGCATCACCCAGGGTACATGGCCCCCGGTAGCGTGACCTACGGGGTATCCCCTGGGCTTCCGGTCCCACCAGTAGAGGTGTGGAGTAGGTTTCCGGCGTCCCCCGCACAGTCCGAGCCGTTGGCTCGTATACTGGACATAGCCAGCCCTCGCGGGCACCGGCGCCCATCTCTCCACGATGGGGCAGTGGGTGGTATCCCCTTCCCAGCGCCCATCCGTAGATGGGGACTGGGAAGGGGGGCGATGGTGTCCCATCCCCGGCCCCGGCCCCTTTGAACCATCCGCCAATACTATCGTTGCACGGCACCATATGGATTATGTTAAGTAGCCAGCAAGTCAACCGGGAGTACAAAACAAAGGGGCGGGGATGGTGTCCCATCCCCGCCCCCCAAACCCCGGAAACCGTCCGCCCATACTATCGTAGGGCGAAAACCTTTAGGTTATGTTAAGTTGCCAGCATCCCAGAATGGGCTTTGCCCCACTCCGCCAATTCCCTTGCTGCGCCACCACCCACCCGTGCGCCCCTTGCTTTGGATAGCGCCGTTGTCCTAATGTGATCTGGCATCTGGGATAGGATGGTGTCAAGCTGGCTACCATCGTCTACCCTTGCCAGATAATCCACCCGGTCAACCACGATATCAGCCAGCAACTTAGCATCGCCGTGCTTGTCCTCCCCTTGCTCACACTCGGGAATATCGTACCCCCGGTGGGCTTTGTAGTTGCGCCACCAATCGGCTACTCTACGTTTGGCGATTACCCATGCGAGGGCACCCGTACCGGGTGTCGCTGTGAGTAGGCTTTCAGCCAGCAATTGCATCCCATCTTCCCGGTCAACCTGGGGGAAGTGTTTCCGCCAAAACCCCAATATCTGGCTTAGATCCGCCGCCGCTATCCCCAGTATGGGCGATAGCGCCGTAGCTGTGCCCTTGACCGTCAAGTACCAATCCGGGGTATCAGCCCCTTCCCGGTACTTCACATCGCCACGACATAGCTTTGCACACCTGGCGCAATCCCACTCTGTAGCATCGCCATAATGATCCCGTTTGGCTACTAAGCAATTGTTCCGGTCCATTTTGTAACCCCCTTTTATATCTGGCCCCTATCTGGCAGCTATTACATGCCAGATTCGGGAACCCGTATGGGGGATGTTAAGGTGCAATCCAACCTGATACCATCATACCACAGCATACTTTTGGAAAAGCATACCGATATATCATTCAGCTACAAACCGATGTGGTGGGGATTTTGAAGCGTGGTGGCGTAGCTGGCCCCGGTGGTGGTGGGTGGGTGGGTGGTGAGTGGGTGTCAATATGGTGTTGACATCTACCGCCAGTAGCTACCGCCAGTAGCTACCAAGAGGGGGGAGCTGGGGCGGGATGCCCCACATTGTGG
>SDBV01009989.1_pt1 | contig 12513 bp, 12 predicted proteins | sample 2277081 | NCBI WGS metagenome assembly SDBV01 (sample SAMN10402039, study PRJNA504765) | marine sediment metagenome | isolation source: marine sediment core GS10_PC15, 223 cmbsf | place: Arctic Ocean: Southern Knipovich Ridge | collected 2010 | reverse complement strand
AACTCCTATTAAATCTGGTGAAATTTCTTTTATTTTTAGAATGTGCTCATTTTTTAATTTTCCCGCTAAAGCTACTTTCAGTTTTAATTTTTTTGCCTTTTCTTTAAATTGAGTTAATTGTTTTATGTTTAAAAAATCGAACAAGCTTTTGTCGTCTTTAATAAATGTATCAAGCATTGCAAAATCCGAGCCAGATTCGGCCGCAATAGTAGGGATTTCTAAAAATTTTGGTGAACCTTTCAATCTTCTTTGATCAGCATAACCTGCTGCTACAACTTGAATATCTTTGTTAAAAATTTTAACAGCCCTTACAACATTTTTCATTAAATTTACCCCTTGGGCTACATTTTTCGGACCTTTTAAGCCTACTTTTATTATATCGGCCCCTGAAACTGCAGCTCCTAAGGCAGCTAGAGAAGCGCTTCCGGGTAAATATGGAAAATCTCCAATTGTCGCACTTAATAGCTGAAAACCACCAATGGGGATTAAACTTCTCATTGCTTTAATAATCCAAGGAAAATTTGCTCCTAATGAACCCTCTGAAGGATTCTTACAATCAATATATTTTACACCGCCAGTTTTGATTATTGTTTTAGCCTCTTCCAAACTTTTTGGGCTGATTAATAACTCTATTTTACCATTGTTCATTGTTATTATAAAAATAAATATAAATATAAAAAATAGTATCTTCTATATATGTCGCCTAAACAAATAACCAAATTAGATATCAAAGAAGCTGTGTTTAAAGAGCCTATTGAAGTTATTAAGAAATTAACATCAAACTTAGAAGGAAATCTAAAGTATACTAAAGTGATACAAACTTTTGTAATGGAGGAGCGTAGATTAGATTTAATCCTATTAAAAGAAGGTTCTTCTTATTTTAAAGGAAAAATTGTATGGATTGGAAATAAAAAAGATGACACAGAAGGTACGCTAATTTGCGTAGATACTGGGACTGAATTAAAACAAATTAACCCATCTGCTGAAAATACTGAATCTGTTATATTAGACATTAAAAAAGAAACGGTTAAAGTTTCTACTGCTTCGAAATCCAAATGTACAGTGTGTGGAAAAGATATTGAAATCTTTGACGAAGTCTCAGGATGTCCAATTTGCAAAGCAAAAGCACATCGCGAACATTTAATAGATTGGATTAAAATGAAACACTCTTGTCCAGTTTGTAAGAAAGGTTTAAATGTATCCTCCACGGGATCAATAATTATTGATTAGCTATGAGATTTAAGAGAAATTGCTTAGTTTATTGATATTTATTGAGCCATCATAAAGTGCTGTTGCAATCAAAACACCTGAGAAATTATTATTTTTATAGTCGACTAAATCTTTAAAGTCTCTAATGCCACCACCAACTAAAATAGATCCATCGAAATTCTTTCTGATTTTCAGATATACTGGTGGAATGCCTCCTATTTTTTGTCCAACTCTGAATATATCTAAAAGAATCAATTCTTGTATGCCCAAATTCTCTAATCTGTTTACTACGCTTAAAAAAGTCTGGTCTTTTAATTCCTTGATATTTGAAATTATTTTACCTTTATACATATCCAGACTTAAAATAATATTTTTTTTACCAAATATTTTTAAACCCTCTTTAATTACTTCAAAACTGTCAATAGTTTCCAATCCCAATATTAATTTATTAATACCGATTTGAGAATATCTTGGAATATCTTCTTTTTTAATAATTCCAGGATCAAGAATGACCTTTAAATCTAGAATTTCTTTCATTTTTAATAATATGTCAATGTTAGGATTATTATATATAATCGAATCTAAGTCTGCTAAGTAAATTTCTTTGAATTTATATTTAATTTTAAGAACTTCTGCTATCAGAAAAGGTTCTGACAAATCAAATAAATAGGATTTTAAAGGTTTGTACTTATCTCTTTCCCCTTTTATTGCATGCACTGCATAAGAATTTAAAATGTCAATTACGGGAATAATTCTAAAAATTGACATATCTCATATAGTAGATTTTCTTAACATATTTATCTAATTAAATGGGATTAATTAATTAGTGTTAATATTTTTAATTAGATGCATATGAATGATATTAATTTCATGTTTATACTTTGGTTAAGAAATAGATAATCGGGAATACTCTTTTTTTTTAAATAGAATGGAACTTAATTAACTAACTAATAATATAATTTTTAAATTTAAATTTATAACTTACAATAAAATAACAGAATTTTCTAAATTAATTGTGATAATTATGAAAACAGAATCTTACATTAATAAAATCATCGTAGAAACTGGGCTTACTAGAAAAGAAATTGAGACGAGGGTAGTAGAAAAAAAAAAAGAACTTAAAGGCTTAATATCTGAAGAAGGTGCATTATTTGTTATTGCAAAGGAGTTAGGTGTTGATGTTAAGGAAGAAAATAAAGATTTATTGAAAGATATAGAAATTAATACATCAGATATCACGCCAAATATGAAAAATATAACGCTAATAGGGAGAATTAAGGAAATATACCGAATTCATGAATTCAAGAGAAAAGAGGGAGGAATTGGATATGTAGGTTCCTTTTTATTATACGATAATACAGGAGATATACGAATAACTTTATGGGATGATGATACTAAAATATTTAAAGACAATAATTTTGAACAGAATGAATTAGTCAAAATTTTAAATGGCTATGCTAAATTGGGTAAATCTGAAAAGACAGAAATTCATCTTGGAAGATTGGGGAAAATAATATTATCGCCTGAAGATGTAGATTATAAAAAATATCCCAAAATCCAAAATAAATCTGTTCCTATTAAAATTATAAACTTAAATGATAGTTCCGTTTCTATTGAAGGTAGTATTTTCCAGATTTTTCCAGTTAAGGAGTTTACAAGAAAGGATGGAATTGAGGGAAAAGTAAGATCATTAAATGTAATAGATTCTTCAGGTTCTTCTATTAGAGTGACTTTTTGGAATGAAGACACAGAAAAAACAAAAGATCTTAAAATGGACGATTTTATTTCAGTTACAAACCTGAGACCAAAATTGAGTACTCTGGATTCGAAAACAATTGAATTACATGCAAATAATTATTCAACCATTACCAAAAAAGCAAAAAAGATTAAAATTGAAGGAGAAATCATTGAAAAGATTGAGGATCTTCAAAACAAAAATGGAATTGTATCATTCCAAGGAGTAATTTCCTCTTTGGATAATCTAAAGGAGGTTACATTAAAGGCCGGTGATGACGTGTCGTTATTAGGTTTTACCGTAAGTGACGATACAGGGGGCATTAGAGTGACTTTATGGCGAGAAAAAGCAGATGAATTTTCGGAGATCTTAAAAGTTGGAGATGGAATCTTATTTAAAAATGTTATGTTAAAATACAGTAGTTTCTCAGATCGAAATGAAATTTCACTTATTAAAGATTCAATCATAGAAAAAATTGACTTAAAAATACAAAATATTAAGGGAATAAAATCAGAACCAAGAAAAGGTACAGATAATTTTACTGGAAATTATAAAAAGATCGATTCAATTCAATCACCAGGGATCGTTGAAATAAAAGGATTTGTCGCAAAAGGGATTAATAAAATAAATTCCTACGAAGCTTGCACAAACTGCAATAAAAAAGTCGATAATTGCACCTGTACCAATAGGGGAGATTCAGTAAATCGGTTAATACTAAATGCCACTATAGATGATGGAACTTCAACGATTAGGGTTGTATTTGGAAGTAAAAATGCTGAAAAATTAATCGGTGAGAAAGCTGATATAATTGTTAAACTTAAAGAAACGCCAGATTATGAAACATTTTTAGAAAAAAAATCAAATGAGCTCTTAGGAAAAGACATCATTATAAAAGGAAGAGCTAAATTCAGTGATTTTACGAATTCTTATGAAATATCAGCTTTTGATTTCACAGACATCAATATTAATGAAGAGTTAGAAAGAGTTATGAAAGAAATTGAAACTTAGTTGGTAAATAATTTATTATCCAGTTCTCGTAAAAGGAGCTTATGACTTTCAAGATGTTAAAATAGATGAAGAATTAGAGAAGTCAATTAAAGAAATAGAAACATAGATTAAGTCTTTTTTTATTTTATCAAATAAAATCAGTAATATTTTTACTTTCTAATCATCATTTCATTTTAATTTCAAAAATACCAACAATTAAATAAAAAAATTAAATCTATTATTACAATTATAATAACTTTTGAAATAAAATATAATCTCAATAAAAAATGTCCAACGATTCAAATAATATGGAAGATATTAAGCTAGTTATAGCGGGTTTAGATAATGCTGGAAAAACAAGCTTTCTAATAGCATTAAGACAAAAGTATAATTTTCAAGAAATAGTTAAGAATTTAAAACCAACTATAAAAATTGATTATAATTCCTTTAATTTTTTAAATCGTTGGACAATAAATTTTTGGGATATGGGTGGACAAGCTAAATATCGAAAAATTTACATCAACAACACAGTATATTTTATGGAAACTAATTATCTCTACTATTTTATCGATATACAGGACGAGCTAAAAATAGAGGAATCAATTCATTATTTGCATATTCTTCTAAATATTTATAGAGAAATGGATTATTCGAATGAAATAATTATATGTTTTAACAAATATGACCCAAAATTTAGAGATAATGACGAATTTGCCGATCGAGTCGAAATGATTAAAAATTTAATTTTAACACAAAATAAAGATATAAAATTTCAGTTTTTTGAAACGTCTTATTACGATATCTCATCCTTATCAAAAGCAATATCTTATTCATTAAATAAGTTATTAAATTTGGAAAACCTACATAACAGATTAAAGAAAGTTGTGAAAGATTTTGAATGTAACCATGCAATTTTATATACTGATTCTGGTTTAATCATATCAGATTATTATAAAGAATCTATGGATACAAGAAGATTTGAAGAAACGATAATAAATAAAATTAATGATGATTTAGAATTTTTTCAAAGATTGGCTGACAATCAAGTTGAGATGGATGAGAGATTATCTTTTTTTAAAGATAATATGGAATATGTAAAAAAATATAATATAAAATTGATAAACGGAACGAGTACGTTTTATTTAGGAATTTCAGTCCCCCTCAAAAGCATTAGTGGAATGAAAACAGAATTAGATAATTTTCATAATCAATTAAAATCTACATTTTCTTAAGTTTAAGGGGATTCAATAGTAATTAACACTATTTTTGTTTTTCCCATTTTTTTAGATACATAACTTCAGAAAGAGTTGATCCTCTTTTAATTTCTTCACGGAATCGATTTTCTTTTTCTAAAACATCAATCGCTCTATTGGCCATTTCTTGAGCTTTTTCCTTAGGGATGACTACTATACCAGAATCATCTCCTACAATCCAATCCCCAGGATCCACTTTTTGACCAGCACAAATGATACTTACATTAGTTTCACCTAAACCTCTTGGCTCTCCTGCTGTTGGCGTGAAATGTCTAGCAAAAAGAGGAAATTTCATTTTCCTAATATCATCAATATCCCTTGCTGCTCCGTCAATTACTACTCCAGCTATTCCTTTAACTTTACAGCTCCAGGATGCTAATTCCCCCCATACAGCGTCTTTACCTTCACATGCGTCAATTACTATTACATCACCCTTATTTGCCTCTTCAATAGCTTCTACTGGTTTGCTCCAATCTCCATTGTATGCCCGAACAGTATACGCAGGGCCAGCAAATTTCAAAGGTTGATCTTGTGTTCCAATCCAAACAGGTTTTAATCCCTTCAACTCACCTGATCTATGCATAGCATCAGAAATGTTAGGACAAGAAACCATCATTAATGCATCTCTGATGTGCGCCTCGTCATATTTTTTAAACAAGTTTGATTCTACTGGCTTTGCTGATGCTATAGATTCTTTAATTTTTTTTGCAGATTGCTCAGGACTTTCAGCTTTATATAACGCACCGCCAATTATTATGATATCAGAACCCGATTCTTTAGCTAAAGCTGCAGTTTCACTATTTAATCCTCCTGCAGTAGCTAACCATGTTGTAGGTTTTAATTTTTCTTTTAATTTGCGCGTAAGCTCAATGGTTTTTTTTCCACCATAAATTACTTGTTGATCAACTCCAATATGAGTACAAATCATATTAATTCCCATATTTTCCAACTCTAAAACCCTTTCAATGAAATTTTCTTCTGGAATATCTATTGTATCGACCCCTAGCATTACTCCATATTTTTTGGCTGCTTCTATAGCCTCAGTTACAGAGGCATTGTCACTTCCTCCCAACATTAGAACTATATTTGCCCCCGACTTTGCTGCCATCTCTATTTCAATTGAACCACCATCAGCAGTTTTCATATCTGCCACAATTATTTTATTTGGAAATTTTTTATGTAAAGATCTAATAGCATTCATACCTTCAGATTTAATTAATGGAGTTCCTGCCTCTATCCAATCAACCCCACCCTTGATCGCCTCTTCAGCAATCTGTAAAGCACGGGGTAAATTTATAACATCTAAGGCAATCTGAAGATAGGGGTCATTTTCTCTTTTTCTTAACAAAATTATTACCTACTTTTATTAAATAAGATATTTAATTAATTAATAACGTTTAGAATAAATTGTTAACGAAATTAAAATTTTGTGACCTCTTTTTACAATAAAAAAAATAATTTTTAGTTATTCAAAGAAAAAAATCAAATAATTTTAAATTCGGTTTGCTCTCTTCATTTAGTTTTTAACGATTTTGCCAGATTTCAGCAGAAATATAGAAATATGACCAACTTTTTTATCGATATAAATAAAATTAAAAATCTATATTAATTGTTATATAATCAAATAATTCAAATTGAATTAAGAACGGTACTAAAAATATACGGTAATTTAGCGCCGAAATAATTTCTAGCAATTTCTATTAAATAATCTATATATGGATTATATTCATTAGTTTTGTCTTTAGCTTTCAAGATTTCTTTGATTTTAGATACGTTGAGCTTTTGTTGCTCTTTAATTTCCTTAGCATAATTCGCTATGACACTTGATAATGAATATATCTTATGAATTTCCTTTCTTAATACTTGCAAAAAGAACTCATAAGATTTTAACGCTATAAATTTATTTATAAGATAATTCTCAAATTTTAATTGCTTTTTCAAATTTTTCTTTCCTTGACTTAGGAACTTAGAAGGATTATTTATAATCTTGTCTTTTTCAAGTATAACGTACTCTTTATAGCTACTTTTTACAGTCTTATATTTTTCTTTAGAGTAGAAAAGGATATCGAAGTTAAAAAAATCTTCAGTGAGATAATTCAGTAGATTCGTTAAATGACTGATAATAAACTCGTCTTTTTCTAAAATAATAGCTTTTTTTCTAAAAAATATAATTCTAAAGATATACATTAAAAAATCCAACGTAAAATTCATTTCTATGATTTCAAAATTAATATCTTTTGAATTTAGTTCTTTTTTAAATAGCGGGGACAGGGATTCTTCTTCTGCAAATGAGGGAACAACAAAATTTATAAGTTGATACCCTCTAACGTTTCCATGGATATCTAAATATGCATTAAATTGATGCTCACATATATTTCCCTTAGTGAAAAAAACTGTTGTTAAAAAATCATCCGCATTAATAATAGACTCGGAGAAAGAAAACTCCTTAACTGAATTACATTTGGGACATATAATTTGACTCTTAATTTTCATTCTTTATTGTTAATTCTTTTTTTAATTCTTTTTTTAAGTCCTTAATACATATATGAGTAAGAGCTAAATGACCCATATAGAAAATCATATGACCAGTAGTTTCAAATTGTATTCCTTTTTCTTTCATTTTACATTCAAATTTCTTTAACATATCAAAAGTACGGGCATCAAAATAATAGGGCCCATGTGAATCAAATAATTCTATGCTCATTTTTTAATTACCTAACTAAATATAATTTTATAATTTTTATCATAGCAAATCAGCCAATTCTGATATAAGTATTGAATTCTTTGAGAGCAAACTATATATTCCACAAGCTGGAGAGTTTTTAAGAATTACTCTTGGCTTAAATGTCGGTGATGGAGTATTAGATTTCTTTGATGATGCTGTAATGGGAACAAAGTCTTATAGTATAGATATTAGTCGCCATCACGCGGATGAAGATAAAGATTATTATTTAATATTTAGTGGCTTATCATTCACACCCTCTGAGAGTGGCTTTCGGTTTAAATTATATCCTCTGACTAACGCGGAACATAGGTCTGTACATCAATCTAAATACTCGACAGAAAAAACTATATTAATAAATGAGAGATTAATTCACCTTTACGAATTAATCCAAAAACCTTACTCTCTTGGGGTTGAATCTCAGATTGAATCTGAGTTTAAGACGAGGACTGTGACGATAAATGGCAAACAAATGAAATTATGGCAATCAATTGATAGTGGTAGAATGATAAGTGATATAGTAATTCAGAAGTGGATTAAAAGATGGGAAGAATCAAAGAAATGGAATAACAATAAAGGTATGAACATTGACGAGTTTCTTAAAAAATTCTATCCTGATTTTTATCAGCATAAATATCTATCATTTATGAAAGATTTAGAATTATTTACCAGAAACAGTCCAAATTGCAAAAATCCTGACTTCTGGGAATGGTATGTTACAAAATATTTGGGAGATAATAATTATCCCGTAATTTATTAGAAATTATAGATTAATTCATGCCTTAAAATTATGTTGTTAATTATTACGTCTAAACAAGAGATGTAAATATCAAAAATCATTCAATATGTTTGAATTTATAATTAAAAGAAAATTAAATAATTTAAAATATAGAATTTGAATAGTTATCATAATGAAAGTAAAAAAAACAAGATCAGTTGTATTAAAAAATCCGTTCTTAATAAACCTAAGAAAGAACTTAAGAGCAATTATTAGAGAAGCTGTTAGAATTGAACGAGATAGCTTAATGAAATTACATGGAGTATATATAAATAAACTTTCGAGAGGAAGACTTACTAAATCTCAAGAGAGAAGGGAAAATAGTATTATAAAAAGAGAATCTGATCTAAGCGCCGCGATTCGAAAATCCATCTGTCAATGCTCTGTAGGGATTCATTGCCATCGAGAAGAACAAACCAAACAGAATATGGTTTGGGTACCAAGACCGGATTTTGAATCTTGGATGTGTGTTAAATGTTATGAAAATTTGTATATGGGCGTTTCGCGGGATGAGTTAATAGAAGATGCTGATGACCCTTGCTATAAAGAAATGCTCAAGACAATGGACTATTTCATTCTATAATGCAGCAAAGCATTAATTAATTAAACTTTTTGTAAATATACAAAATAATTTATTTATATCAATGACCTAAAAAAAATTTTTAGTATAGAAGTATAGAAGTATGAATTTAAAGAGAAAGTATCTTTATCTAGAAAATATTTCAGAATCCCGCGAAATGAATGGATTTAAATGTTCTTAAAAAGAATAAAGATTAATTTTAACAAATATTTTATACCCTTAATACTATTTTATTAATAATAAAGATTATTTTATAAACAAAAATGAAGAAGGAGTATTATGTCTGAAGAATATGATTACCTGTTTAAATCCATAGTTGTCGGAGATGGTGGTGTTGGAAAAACCGCGTTAACTCTTCGGTTCAGTAAAGGGTTCTTCACGGAAGATTACAAAATGACAATTGGTGTGGATTCTACGAGGAAATCCCTCTAGGAGCACAAACTTTCACGTGAAGACAATTTCAATAGATACAGAAGATCAAGGACAATTGCGTGTAAAATTACAAATTTGGGACACCGGAGGACAAGAAAGGTTCAGTTCAATTAGGCCTATGTATTATAGAGGGTCACTTGGTGCTTTATTAATATTTGATCTTACATCGTATGAAAGTTTCGAACATTTACCACAATGGATTGAAGAAGTCAGAGCTAATATAAAAACTGATGTGCCTTTTCTTCTCGTAGGAAATAAGAGCGACCTTTTGGATGAACGTGCTGTATCAATAGAAGAAATTAATAACTTTACGGATAAATTTAATTTGTATTATATGGAAACATCTGCTAAAACCGGCGAAGGTGTAGGGGATTGTTTTTATATTCTTGCTTGTTTAATGGTTGGGTCAGGAGTTCCTAACCAACTCGTATCCAGTGGAACTGTTTTTAGTCCTGGTAAAATTCTTACAACACCATCTAAACCTACTATTGAAATTACTCCTGAAATTGAGCCCAAAGTTGATATTCCCGCTCTTATTGCTTCTGAAACATCACCGATATTTGAACCTGAGCCTGAGATTGAATTTGCTGCTCCACCCATTCCTGAATCCAAATCTTTTAAAGAACCAGAACCATCTCCGATATTTGAACCTGAACCTGAGATTGAATTTGCTGCTCCACCTGTTCCTGAGCCAACACAAACTAAAATTTTTAAATCTGAGATGAAAATAGAGTCTGAAATAGATATTCCTGAACCAGAAATTGAAGTACCTGGTGTACAACCTAAGGAATTTGAATTCAAAACCCCTGATGATATAATTTCACAAGAAACTTTAACTGAGATGCCAAAAGTTTCAGAATCATCAGAAACCCCTGTTTATAAACCTAAAACGATTCCTTTTTCATCAAATATTCCTATTCCTGCACCACCACCAGAGGAATTCCAAAAAGAGACGCGATCTGATTCATTATTCACATATATGCCTGAACCTATAATACCTAAAAAAGAACAAAAGAAATTGGAAAAAGAGAGAAAGAAAGAAGAAAAGGGAAAAGCAAAGCTTGAAAAAGAAAGGAAATTTCGAGAAGAGAAGGAAGAAAAAGAAAGAGCTAAGTTGGAAAAAGAGAGAAAAATTCAAGAAGAGAAGGAAAAAGCAAGGCTAGAAAAAGCAAGGAAAATTCAAGAAAAGAAAGAAAAAGCAGCAAAGCTTAAAGCTGAAATGCAAGCAGTAGGAAAAGAACAAAAAATTAAACCAAAAAAGGAAAAGAAACAAATTTCTGAAGATTTTGAAATTATCACTGAAATTCCATTTCAAGCAAAAGTTCCAGAAAGTACGGAATCAAAACAACCTTCTTCCCTTTTCCACACGTTATCTCAAAAAACTAAAGAGAGCACGCAAACTCAAGATGATTCTTTTGTGCCGTTTATCTCTTCTGAAAAATCTCAAGCATTAGAAAGTTCCAATCTGAGAATTATACCTAATGTAGCTGATATAACTAACGAAAAATATAAAGCTCCTTTAACACCATCCGAACCTATTCCACCTATATCATCTGAGTTTCCAGTTTCAAGACAAACTAAAACTCCGCGAAGAAAAGAAGTTATCATTTGTTCTCAATGTGGAGCTATGCTATCAACGGATTACGCGTTTTGTAATAAATGCGGTGGTAAATTAGTTTGATTTCTTAATTTATTTATCATATAATTTAAAGGCGTTGATTGATTTTTGTTTTAAAAATTAAGTTATTCTTAAAAATGATTGAAGATCTTACACTTTGCCACCACAGAAAGGGCATGTACTCCACATTTTCTTGATCTTTGAATTGCAATGAGGACAGAATCTTAAATCAGGATCAATTTGAGTTTGGGGTTTCCCGAAAATTGTCATTGTGTCGTCGGATTCCGTTTGTGAAGTATTTTGAACTTTTTTATAATCTTGAGGAAATGAATTTATTTTTGATATATTTTCTTGTATAATTTTTGTATCTGATTCAGGCGGTTCTTCTTCCATTTCTTCAATTAACGCTCCTACTTTATAATAAAAATATTTACCATCATTGTTTTCAATATATTTTTCACCGTTAGCTAAATTTACATTTATATAATATATTATTAATGAACCAACCGGTACATCTGCTATTTCTGCTAAAAAATAATCTGTCTTAGCATCCATATTCATTTGGAACCAAGAATTACCATGATCAGCGCTAAATATTAACTTGACATTAGATATAGACTCATTGAAATCTTCTTCTGTAATTTTTACAACTATTTTAATCGTTTTTTTTAATCCATTTATCATCTCTAAATCATTTACTGAATTATCCCAGGCTGTTCCACAATTTGGACAGTTAGTAAACCAGTTTGGGTATTCAGAACCACACTTAGAACAGTTCTTTGTAAAGTATCTCGATGTTTTTATTCCTAGTTTTTTTTTTTTTTCTTTCCCCATTCTAAATTCCATAAATTTGAAATGATACTCTCTTACTAAATATTAATTTAATTTTCTCTTTAAATTTATTTTTTTATTATTTAACCTTCTTTCTATTATATAGTGCAACGAAAAATTTTAACAATGTTAATCAAGAAAACTATAATTTTTTCATAATTTCTTCCAAGTCATTAACAAAATTTGATAAATGTTCTTTTTTGACATGAGGCATAATAACGGCTCTAATTAAGTTGAAATCAGTGAATTTTCCAAGCATCCAATTTCTTTTTCTTAATTCTCCGTCTAATTCACAAATACTTTCACCACTTTCTGTAGTAATTCCGACAATATTCATTACTGGTTTTGCTGCTAATTTAATTCCATCA
>SDBV01009988.1_pt1 | contig 12513 bp, 1 predicted proteins | sample 2277081 | NCBI WGS metagenome assembly SDBV01 (sample SAMN10402039, study PRJNA504765) | marine sediment metagenome | isolation source: marine sediment core GS10_PC15, 223 cmbsf | place: Arctic Ocean: Southern Knipovich Ridge | collected 2010 | reverse complement strand
CTCAATAGATATTTTTTTCTTTTCTTTTTTAATATTAAGCCCTGTTTTTATTTTAAACAGTTTTGACTGCCTCTGGGTTCCGTTTTTATCCTTGAAGAATAATCTATAATTACAGTCGATCCCGTTAGGAAGCAAGGTTCCAATGTCATCTTTACCATCCCATGAAATTTCGTTCTTAAAGTTATCTTCTCCTTTAAACTCCTTAAATATAGTATTATCCGGCAGGTGGATAGGAAGCTCCCATTTCTTCACATTATTTTTATCAATATTATCGAATTTAATCTTAACCTTTTCTTTACCCGGGATAAAACTTTGGGGCCTGGTTGAGGATTTAACTTCAGGAGCCATTATTGGCTTTTTTAGCTCTTCTTTTTTAATGGCAGCTTCTCTCTTGTCAGTCTTTTTTTCTACAGGTGGAGGATCATTCTTTTCAGGGGATTGGCCGGGAACCTTTTCAGTAAATTTCTTATCATACCCTTCAGGATAAAGTACAACCTTATCATAGATAGTTAATTTCTTTGACTTAGGTATTAAACCATAAAAAGTAGTATAATTATTCAGCTTAACAGTGATCATTTCTTCATCCTCAATGGCATCTTCAAATTCAGGATCTGAAAAGTCTATCTCAAATGAGTCAGCAGTGTCACAAAAAATAAGAATAATTTCATCATCAAATTCAGCATGGAGCTTATGCTGTTTATTTCCCTGATTTAGAATTTTCAACCATTTGGGATGTTCGAAATCCTCATCATCCGGTTGAGAATAAGCATATAAAGGAAAAAAAAGTATTAAAATAATTATTAATTTTTTCAATTGCATATCTACATTATAACATGATTTATTAAAATGTCAAATGTTAAGATTTTGTTTATGATTTCGTATATAAAAAAAATAAAAAACATAAAAAAAATAAAAAACTTGACTCTGTTTTTTAATAGTATAATTATTTTAGTAGAAAGCTATAAATGTTTTTATTTTAATTGAAGTAAATAAAATAGTTCAGGATTTCCGTAATTGATGTATCAAAGGATATTTATCAAAAAGATATGTCACTTTATAGTATTTCCATATGTCTTGAATAATGTAATATGTCTCTACTTAACATTATTTTTAATCCATGAAAATAACATAAATAAGTTATTTAATCAATATAAACTAAATCTTATAAGAGGTGATTAAAATGAGAAATAAAAAAATTAAAAATATTATAATGATCAGTACTTTTATTTTTAGCAGTATACTGATCTTATATGCTGCTAATTATATACGAAAAGAAGGGGTTAAAAAGATCAGTAATAACAAATACACTTTTGGTGACATTGGTGATAATTTAGGACATAGGCTTTATGATAAAGACGGCAATTTAATAAGCAGGGATAATAATTCTGTTAAAAACGCTTATGATAATGAAAGCCTGCAAGTCACATATAATGGTGAAGATGTTTGTGAGGCTCAGTCTCAATATCAGACAGCCAAAGGTTTTATAGGCCCTTTGACTCCAGTAGCAGCAAATATAGCTGATTGGAATAAGCCCTTATTAACATGGGATAATGGTGTAACTATATCATTAAATAGACAACCCGGTTATCGCGGGAAAGGGAAATACAGTTTTCACTATGATAATATTTCCAATCCGAATTTAACTAAACAAGACGGAACACCATGGGAGAGTACTGATTTTACATGGGGAGATAGTTTAATAGCTGATCCTCCTACAAGTTATAACACTCCTGACGGTTTCACAATATATGAAGATGGAAAAGAAATAACATCAAAGACCTATGATATTGGTACTGGGAATGGAACAGATGGCGAAATAGTTACAGATGTTTTAGATGAACAAGGCAATCCAACTGGTTTATTAAAAGTAAAGGGTAAGTATTGGTCTCGAAAAGATGGAACTAAATGGCAATTCGGGTCAGACACTATTCCTAATACTGGTGTTATTGGGGAAGGTGAGATCATTTCAGATAAGCCGGCTATTTATGGCCCGGAAGCAGAAGATGGATTCTGTTTATATTTTAATGGTAAAGAAATCACTTCCTACATAGAAAATATTGAAAATGAAGAATGTGAGATTACAGGGGAAGATGAAAAAATTGTTTATACAAAAAGAAAGAATTGGTGTGATAAAGATGGAAATAGTTTTAATCCACATGATATGAACTTTTCTATTAAGGATGCATATGGTAATGATATTTTGCGGGAAGAATATATTACCATTGAAAATGAAAAGCATGATCCATTATTGCCTGTAATAGCAAATTTATCTGACTGGCAGAATTTATATGTGCCTGCTGGAGATGTCTATCTTGATCCATCGAATGGAGGAATAAAAAATTATATTAGTGGGTCTGAGACTATTGATAATATACAAATTGTTGATAATGGTGGTTTTTCTGCTGATAAATTAATAGAAACTACTCCAAGTTTTGAAAGTACTTTTGCTTATTATTATTATACATACAGCGGAGGCGGAGGCGGCGGCGGTGACGACGGTCCTATTATAATAGAAGAACCAGGAGAGGAGATCGAGGTCACTGTACTCCATCCAAAAGTCGCACAGACTTTTACATTAGATGCGAGTTGTAAATTATCCCATATAACATTAAAATTTTCCGGTATGGCAGATGTATCATTGAATCATTATATAACTGTAACCATTAGGGAACTAGATGATCCTGAATTGCCTTCTTCGGGTAGATATATAACTTCAAAATCAATCGTACCTCAAAATGGAGAAAATGATATCTATTTTGAAGATAAACCCTTTTTAGAAAGTGGGAAAACGTATGTTATACTTACTACTCAACAAACACATGATGATACACAAAAGATATGGGTTGATTCAGTAGATTATCCGGATGAATTTTGTAAATATTATGATTCTAGAGATAATAAGTGGTATTTAAATAGTAAGGATTTATTTTTTAGAGTATGGGGATATCTAGGCGAAAATAGAATACTTAATCGTTCCAGATCTTTTGCTGAAATTTTTTCTGTAAATAATGATGGAAATCTAAATAAAATCCAGTTGAATATTAAGCATTATTCCGGGAGCGAATATTTGAGAGTGACTCTTGGTGAGTTAGATGCTTCAACTGATTATAACATTTTGGGATCTGAATATAAATATTTAAGTTCCAGTATTGCAAGTGTGAAAAATAATGGAATATTAGATGTATATTTTGAGAATTTACCCTTTGTTGAATCCAGTAAGAAATATTGTTTGATATTTTCTTTGTTAGATAATATTGAAGATACTGAAATAAGGTTTGCTTATGATGAAACTTCTATAAGTGGCCCTACTTCCGTATCCGTAAATCCGACTGACGGAACCTGCTGGGTAGCTGATACTGGAAATAATAAAGTAAAGAAAATAAGTAGTGATGGGGGTGAGATTTTAGTCAATAGAGTTGTGAATCCTAATCCTTCTTCTGTATCTGTAAATCCGACTGACGGAACCTGCTGGGTGGCTTGCTATGGAACTCAAAGTTTTGGTGGTGATGGTAGAATATTGAGGATAAGTGCTGATGGGAGTGGGGTCTTATATGAAGGGACATTGAATAATCCTATTTCCGTATGTATAAATCCGGTTGACGGGGTTTGCTGGGTAACTCATAATGGATGGGTTGGAGTAAAGAAAATCAGTCCCAATGGAGTTATTTCATATGCAGTGGTTGCAGCATGTATGAATCCTCCTTCCGTATCCGTGAATCCAAATAATGGGTATGCTTGGGTGGCTCAAACTGAGAATAAAGTAAGGTTAATAACTACAATAGGAACGGTTCCTAATAATATATGGTATGACCTGGTAGGATTTAATAATCCTACTTCCGTATCCGTAAATCCGACTGACGGAACTTGCTGGGTGGCTGATACTGGAAATAATAAAATAAAGAAAGTAAGTGCTGATGCGACTTATGTCATAGAAGAATTAGTAGGATTTAATAATCCTACTTCCGTATCTGTAAATCCGACTGACGGAACCTGCTGGGTGGCTGATACTGGAAATAATAAAGTAAAGAAAATAAGTGCCGATGGGACTCAGGTCTTAGCAGAATTGGGAGGATTTAATAATCCTTCTTCCGTATCCGTGAATCCGACTGACGGAACCTGCTGGGTGGCTGATACTGGAAATAATAAAGTAAAGAAAATAAGTGCCGATGGAACTCAGGTCTTAGTAGAAGTAGGAAGATATAATGGATATTTAAGAAGAGCGAATAATACATGGGAGGGGGTTCACGGAGCTATATGGTTGAAAGCATTTTTTACAGAAAAAAGTGAGATACCAAAAGGACCATTACGCGTTACATATAATACGAAACCTATTAAAGAGGTAATTGCTAATGATTTTGATTCAGATGCTAACGGTGTTGTTGATAAAAGTGAAATATTAGGTTTAATGGATAATGGAATTAATAAGGTTTTTATTGATATTGAAAATAATTTAATATTTATCAATCCGAATTCTTATTTATTTAAATTAAATGAAAATATTACTTCAATTTATAATATAAAAGCTATAAAACCTCCTGATCCTGAGTCTTCTGATCTATATTCTGTTTCGGTTGATCCAAATGATGGATCCTGTTGGGTTGCTAGTGCTGATCCTATTTCATTATATAAAATCAATTCGGATTGTAATGAAATGTTATCTTATTCTACCGGTGGATCCGGTGGAACAGCGGATCCAGAATCGGTTTCAGTAGATCCAAATAATGGAACATGTTGGTTTGGTGCCTACCGGTATTTGAAAAGAATCAATGCTGATGGTTCGCAATTAATAACAGTAATTGATAGTAGTGTTATTAATAGAGATTTTGGAAGAGGTAGCGTTTCCGTAGATCCCGCAACTGGATATTGTTGGGCCATGGATCGGGGTAATGGGGAGTTGTTTAAAGTTTCTAATGACGCCAGCCAGATACAAAACTTAACTGGATTTCCTTTATATGCCCCAATTGTAGCAGACCCAATAGATGGATCATGTTTAGTATATTATTCGTCCGAGCACTTATTAAAGCGGGTCAGTTCTGATCTTAGTTTAATTGATACAATAGTCGAATTTTCAGGAGGTGGTTTTACAGTTAATCCGAATGATGGAACAATATGGCTGATTGAAGGAGGAAAAGCTAAGCATATCGATAGAAATGGTGCTTTAATTAATGAAATTGATGGGATTCAAGGTGGGGGTATCGCAGTATCTCCGATTGATAATTCTATCTGGGTAGCAGGCTTTGGGACGGTGAAACATTTAACACCTGACGGCCAATTATTATTTGAATCTGATGATTTTAATTCGATTACATCAATCTCTATTAATTCACATGATGGATCCTGTTGGATTTTAAAAAATAAATACCTTGCTTCGAAAATTAATAAAATTGAGCCTGATGCATATGCTTCTATTAATAAAAAAGGCATTATGACATTTGACTACAATTATAAAAGATACCCAGGTGGAGTGATGGCTAAGAACCTGGCAGACGATGATCCGGATGAAAATTGGAAGAATGGGCCATCAGATGCTGATCAGGATAAAATTTTTATTGATCCGATCGCAGGTCGTTTCCGGTTCCATGATGATAATACACCTGAAGGAAGATTAACAGTCAGTTATAATTTTAATGCAAATGCACAGGATCTCCGTTCACATGTATATGGAGAACTTGCCATAGACCCGGGTAATGGCCGGATATTATTTCATCCGGAAGATGTACCGCTTTATCCGACTGATGAAACTATGAATGGTTTTTTCTATTATAAAGAAGGCAATGAAAAACCCTTACCGCCAATTGTCTTGAATGCGGTTCAAGACACATCTGATAGTCCATTTGTATTAAAGGGAAGCAAGCAGGAAAATACTTCTGTATGGCTGGAAATCGGTGGGAATAAGACTGAAATTATAGAAGAGAATCCTGATACTGACTGGACTTATTCACTTTATCTTAATAATGGTAATAATAACCTTATTTTTACTTCCAAAAAAATAGAGATGGAAAGTGATGCTAATAATTATTCTATTAATTTCGGAGTAAAAAATCCTACAATAGATAATGAAAGCCCTGTCAGTATGCCAATTATATCATTAGCAGGAAAGAAAGCAGGGAACTCATCAATTGAATTGTTAAAGCATATTGATAATCAGACTCCAGGTGATGGCGGGGATAGTACTGAATATAACTATACATATTCTTTTTTCAATGATTCTGACTTTAAGGGTGAGATTGTTAAAGACAATGGTGATAGTATAGAGAACTCACAGCAGGGAATAAATGATGCAATAGCAAATGGAGATCTTGTTGTTTATGCAGACGGTGATAATCTATTTAACGAAAGTGACCCTTTAATATTTACTGCTGTTGTAGTAGACCTCTCCGATGAAACAGGTTCGCCTATTTGGACAGATCCTGATACTCCGGAACCAGGTAAAATAGCAATTGATTTAAATACAGGACGGTTTAAGTTTAATGCCCAGGATGTACCAATCGATCCATTAACAGTAAAATTTAATTACTTTGAAAAAATTATCAGTCATGATGAATCACTTACATGGACTTATGACTGGAGTGCAAAATATGGAGATTTAGCATCAGGTGATAATCTTTTTTCAATCAGGTCAGCTGATAGAATGAACAATGTCAGTGAAAATGTGAATAAGACTATTGTATATGATACTGGTTTAATAGGAGTAAATCAGATTGATTATCTATATAAAGATAATGATTCAGAAGGAAAAGAGAACGATATTGAAATAACCTTCTCTGCAGGGGGAATCTTTGATTTCAAGCTAACCTGGACTGAAGCTGAAATGAATACAGTTCCTGCAGATATTGATCAAAGCCTTTATTCAGGAAATAGTTACACTTATAATAATGTAAAGGATTCGCCATATCTAACCTTCCATATAAAGAGGAGTTCGGGAAGTGAATGGACCCATAAACATATAACTTCAAGGCAATTAACTTCACTTGTACCGTTTATAGATGAGTTCTCTTCAGATGATTCCCTGATCAGACAGGGGACATACACAAAAGTTCCGTCCGGCTCTACTGGCTGGACTGTAAATGGTTCAGGAGTTCTTGAAAATACTATTTTGGGCCAGGTTGATAAACTTATAATCCCGCAGAAGTTCCCAACATGGCAGGATTATCAATTTACTGTATATGTTAAGAAAAAGACAGGCAGCAGTGCTGATCTTGATTTTTCCCTGCTTTATAAAGTTACTGATCTGGATGATTATTATGAATTCAGACTTGATGAAGATGCAGCCACTCCTAAAGTAAAGCATTTCAGTGTTGTTGGAGATTCTCCAACTGAAATATTAAATACAGAGAATAATAGTATTGATCTATCAATATTTAATAATGGAAACTATATTCCTGTCAAGGTTGAAGTCCGTCATCATAAATCAAGCGGAAATACCTATGTAAAGGCATTCATTGATGATCAGCAGGTGAATTATTTTGTCCATAACATGCCGATTTTTGGTGGTGTTGGTATCAAGGCTGATAATACTGAAATAGCAGTGGATAAACTGGAGATCAGGCCGCTGAAGTAGTTGAACAGCTAATTAAGGAGTATATCTGAAGCAAAAAATATTCATTATTATTTTACTTGTTTTATGCACCTGTACAAGCCTTTTTGCACAGGATGACCAGTCTATTATTGGTGAACCCGGTCCAAATGAAGGGGCTCTTTTAGCGGGTAATCCTGAGAATAACAGTCATGGTATTCATTCATCTTCTTCTGTTAATACACGTTCAGGATTATTTAGAATGGATGCGACAGACTTTATTTTAAAGAATAAAAAAGTTACAATTAGGATGAAAAGATTTTATAATCCCCAGATCGAATATGAATCCGGATTTTCTAAAGGATGGATATTTACTTATCATATGTATGTAAAGGAACTGGAAACCGGTGACTATCAGGTGATCTTAGGTAATGGTGATGCATTTGATTATAAAAAGAATGCACAAGGGAAATTTGATATTCCCAGATTTACCCATAATAAGTTTGAAATTCTTCCTGACAGAAGCTTTTTAATTACGAAACTAAATGGAATGAAATATTATTTTTCCAAGATACATAAAAGGATTTATAAAATTGTTGACCTTAATGGGAATGAAATCAGGTTTTATTATAAATTTGTTAATAATAGATATCTTCTTGTTCAGATTAAAAACAATTACGGAAAAGAAGTCTCCATCAGTTATGATGCTAGATACCGGATAAATCAGATAATAGCTAACAATGACAGGCTCGTAATTTATAAATACAATAATAATGGTTTGCTTTCAGAAGTAGCTGATTCTTTCGGGAGTGTATGGAAATATGAATATGATGACAATAAGAGGTTAATAAAACATATTGAACCTTCAGGTAATACAATTTCTAATATATATGATGAAAGTAATAGAGTGATTCAGCAATATGACGGCCTTGGAAGAAAAGTATATGAATATCAGTATATTAACCATGATTTTTCAGATAAGGCATTTCAGAAGAAATTAACTGTAAAAAAAGACCTTAATGGCAGCACTGAATCATTCTATTATAGTAAGAATGGTGTTCCCGTAGAAATAATAGATGCTGAAGGTAATAAAACTATACTTGAATGGAATGATAATGCAACCCTATCGAGAAAGATCGAAAAAAACGGAAATATTATAGAATACCAGTACGATGAGGAGAAAAGACTGATTGAAGTAAAAAATGCAGACAGTTCCATCGGCAGTACAATACAGATGGTCTATGAAAATAATTTCAATAAAGTTATGGAAAGAACTGTTATTGGGAATAAAACTAAAAAAGTAAAGAAACATTATTTTTCCTATGATTCATCCGGAAATCTAACCAGGATCATATATCCTGATGAAACCAGTAAATATTATTCTTATGATTCTCAGGGTAATCTAACTGAAGCAGAGGACCAGGAAGGAAATATTACAAAGATATTAAATAATGCGCAGGGCCGGCCTTATGCAGTTACAGATGCAGAAGGGCATACAAAATATAATTATTATGATTTTTACAATAACCGCATCACAATTATTGACTCTAAGGATAATACAACTCAATACAGGTATGATGACCATGATAATCTTATCGAGATTTTCGATCCTGTTGGAAATGTGAAGAAATTCATCTATGACAAATCAGATAAATTAGTTGAAGTGCAGAATGCTAATGGTAATAAACGGAAATATGTTTATTCAAAAGATTATATCAATAGTTTATTATCTTATCAGGATCAAGAAGGATATACCTCCTATTTTACTTATGATGGTGTGGGAAATAAAAAAAAGCAGATTGATGCAGCAGGAAATGCAACAGAGTTTAAATACAACTTAAATGATAAAATATCACAAATAATTGATGCAGAGAATAATGCATATTCCCTCAACTATGATTCTATGGGTAATATTACACAGGCGATAGACCGGGAAGGAAACAGGACAAGATATGCATATAATGCTTTAAATCAATTAATAGCAACGACCAATGCAAAAGATATTTTGGAAGAATACAAGTATGATGATTTTGGGAACATAATTGAGGTTATAAAGCCTGGTAACCGGGTCATTAAATATCAATATGACATCATGAATGAAATGACTACAATGATCAATCCTGAAGGGGGAATAACAAGATACAAATACAATAAACTCGGGAACCTTGTCGAAAAAATAGATGAAAAAGACCGCAGCAAAAAATACAAATATAACAAATTAAATCAAAGAATAGAGTCGATTAATGCAGTAGGTATTCTGGAGCAAATCATTCAATATGATCCTAATGGAAATATTGAATCTTATATTGATGCTAATGGCAATATTAGAAAGTATGAGTACGATAGTTTAAATCGCAGAACCAGAATGATTGATCCGCTTGGGAATATTTCCCAATTTGAGTATGATGCTGTTGGTAACCGGACAGCAATTATTGATCCTTTAGGTAATAAGGCAGAATTTAAATATTCAAAGAGAAATCAAATAATAGAGATAAAAGATGCCCATGAAAATCTTACAATGATAAAATATAGCCCTGTAGGCCGGGAATCAGAGATTATTAATGCAAAGGGGAAATCTTTGAAATTAAAATATAATAAATTAAATAGAGTTGAAAAGATTATTAAGCCGGATGCAAAAGAGATTAGATTTGGATATAATAAAGTTGGATTACGGATAAGCATGGAAGATGAGAGAGGCAATATATATCAAAATGAATATGATGAACTTAACCGGCGGGTAAAAAGGATTCTTCCTCTACCTGTTGATAATGAGATAGAGTATTTTTATGATGAAAATAATAATTTAATTAAAATTAAAAACCCTCTTGCACACGAGACAGAATTAAATTATGATATTATGAACAGGATTACAGGTATTGTTAATGCCCAAGATCAAAATATGAGTATCGAGTATGATGCTGTAGGGAGCAGAAAAAAAATAACAGACTTTAATAGAAATGACATTAATTATGAATATGATGAGCTTAATAGATTAATAGAAACGATCGATCAGGAGGGCAGGGGCACCAGGTATGATTATAACAATATAGGTAATGTAATAAAGGTAGAGAATGCAAAAGGAAGCGGGAAACATTATGAATATGACAGAATGAACCGGTTGATAAGTGTTGTAGATGAAATAGGCGCAAAATCAGAATACATTTATAATGCCAATGGTAAAAGAACAGAAAGGATAGATCCGCTTGGCAGGAAAACGAAGTTTAAATATGATGAATTAAATCAACTGGTTGAATCGATTGATGCTTTGGGATATAAAAGCAAATATGAATATGATAAATTGGGGAATATTGTAAAAATCATTAATGCAAAAGGAAATGCTGCTTCTTTTGAATATGATTCATTAAACAGGATGGTACAACGAATTGATGCACTGGGTAATAAAGAGAAGTATAGATATGATCCTTCCGGGAATTTAACCCAAATTATAGATGCAGAGGAACGGATAAATAAATTCGAGTATGATAGTATGAACCGAAGAACTGCTTACGAGGATGGGCTGGGTAATCGAACAAGAATGGTTTATGACAGTATGAAAAATGTTGTTGGAGTAACAAATGCTAATAATAAGAGATATATACTTGAATATGATGAATTGAACAGACTTGTACTGTCATATAATGAAGAAGTGAATAACAGGTATCAAATAGAATATGATAATATGGATAATATAAAATCTGTTATTGATCCTAAAGGGAATAAAACCGCGTATTCCTATGATAAAGCCGGAAATTTATTAGAAGAGATCAAACTACAGAATTTAGGAGTTAATGATCAAATTAAAACCGGATTTGAATATGATGCATTGAATAACATGACAAAGCTAGTAGATGCAAGGAATAATTGGACTGAATTTATATATGACAAAAAAAACAGGATAACAGATGTAAGGTATAAGAAAGGTACAAAAGAAAGATATGAGTATGATAAAGTGGGGAATTTACTTGCAAAGACAGACCCGAATGGGAACCAGACAGAATATGAATATAATAACTTTGATCAAATAATAAAAAAGATATTCCCTGACAAAAAGATTCATAAGTTCAGTTATGATGAATTGGGAAATATGACTAAAATGAATGATAGTTCCGGGGAGAGTCAGTTTGAGTATGACCAGTTGAACCGTATCCAGGAAGAGATAAGAAAGGTGAAAGACCTTGGAAAGGAATATAGCGTTAAGTATCAGTACAACAAGGCAGGCCAGGTAAAAGAGATGATCGATGCAAAGGGTGAATCTGTGAATTATTCTTATGATATTGCAGGCCGTCTTCAAGATGTACAGTCTTCCGAAGTAAGCAGTACTTATAACTATGACGGGGTAGGGAATATTTTAAAACGTATTGATAATAATGGGATTACAGAGGAGTTTGACTATACAGCTCTTAATCAGGTGAAAGAATTAAAGATAAGAAAAAATAGCACAGTTAAGTTTCATAAGCAGTATCAGCATGATTTGAATGGCAACAGGGAAACAGAGGTCGATATGGTAAAAGGGGAAACACATAAGTTCTATTTTGACAACCTGGACAGATTAACAGGTGTTGACTATGAATATAATGCCAGTTCTCCTGCATTGGATTTGATCTATGAGTATGATAAAGTTGGGAACAGAACAAGAAATAAAAACCAGTTCAATGATTACAAATACTATTATAAGGATGACTCAAATGAACTGGATTATTATATCAATGGAAATGAAAGAATGGATTTTGAGCATGATAATAATGGGAATATGACAAGGCAGGTGAAGAAGATAGCTGATGTGGTCAAACAGGAAAAAATATTTCAATATGATTATGAGAATCAATTAACATCAATTGAGGAAAGAAAACCTCTGGTTAATGATCCGGCTGAGTTGGCGCAAGTAAAAATGAGTAAATATAAGTATGATGGATTTGGCCGCAGGATGAAAAAAGATGTAAATAACTTAATTACTGAAAAGCAAAAAACTAAGTACTATTTATATTCCGGTATGCGTG
>SDBV01009987.1_pt1 | contig 12514 bp, 12 predicted proteins | sample 2277081 | NCBI WGS metagenome assembly SDBV01 (sample SAMN10402039, study PRJNA504765) | marine sediment metagenome | isolation source: marine sediment core GS10_PC15, 223 cmbsf | place: Arctic Ocean: Southern Knipovich Ridge | collected 2010 | reverse complement strand
GTGCCAAGCTTGCCTGCCAGAAAAGGCAGCGCCTTTATGAAGCTGGCGAAGACAATGGATGATATCGCCAAAGTCAATGTTGCAGTAACACTAACAGTTGCTAACGATACATGTAAAGAGGCAAGGATAGCTCTAGGCTCGGTGGCACCGACCCCAATCAGGGTTACTCAAGCAGAGGAAATTCTCAAAGAAAAAAAACTTGATGAAAAAACGATCATTGGAGCAGCAGAAGCCGCTGCTGAAGCCGTAACAACAATCACCGATGTCCGGTCGACTGCTTCATATAGGAAAGAGATGGTAAAAGTACTGGTTAAGGATGCATTGGAAAAAGCAGCCGCCAGGGCTAAGGTATAAGGCAGGAGGATACGATGAGAAAAGAAATAGCAAATTTCATAGTAAATGGGAAGCCATACGAAGTAATCATTGAGTCACGTATGCTTTTGATAGATGTCTTAAGAGACAAGTTAGGGCTTACCGGGACTAAATACGCCTGTGGCACTGGCGATTGCGGGGCTTGCACCGTTTTAGTCGATGGCAACCCTGTTCTGTCGTGCTTGACCCTGGCGGTGACGGCTAAAGACAAAAACATCCTGACCATAGAAGGACTGGCTGACGGTACTAGCTTGCACCCAATTCAGCAAGCATTCGTAGACCATGGGGCTGTGCAGTGTGGTTTCTGTACTCCAGGGATGATTCTCGGTACCAAAGCCCTGCTGGATGAAAATCCCAACCCAACACGGGATGAGGTTAAAACAGCGCTAGCTGGTAATCTTTGCCGATGCACCGGCTATGTCAAGATAGTTGATGCTGTGCTGGCTGCGACAGAAACAATGAGGGAAGGAGGTAAAAGTTAATGGTGCAGGAATTATCGTTTGTAGGCAAGAGGCTGCCACGACCAGATGCAGCCCCCAAAGTTACCGGGACAGTCCAGTATAGTGAAGACATAAAACTGTCCGGTATGCTGGCAGGAAGGATTCTTAGAAGCCCCTATCCTCATGCAAAAATCATAAAAATTGATACCTCCAAGGCAAAAAAGCTGCCCGGGGTTGAGGCTGTAATCACCTTCAAAGATGTGCCTAAATTACCGTTTACCAGGTCAGTCATGGCAGAAGCGCTGCCTTCCTTTGCCTTTGAAAGTGAGGTTATGGATCAGTATATCGTGACTGATAAGGCGCGATGCATAGGCGATTGGATAGCCGCCGTCGCTGCCACTGATGTATATACTGCTGAAGATGCGCTGGGTCTTATTGAAGTAGAGTATGAACAGCTGCCGGCGGTGTATGACCCGTTTGAAGCTATGAAACCCGGGGCGCCGGTTATACATGAGGGTAAAGAGAACAATATTGCCGGCACCATAGTTCACGCTTTTAACTGCGGTGATGTGGAAAAAGCCTTTAAAGAATCTGATTATGTAGTTGAATTCAGCGGTAAGAACTCACGACAAAAGCACTGCCATCTGGAGCCCGATGCGGCGATAGCTTACTGGGATACTGATGGCAGATTGACCATGATATCCCCATGTCAGAATGCACACCTGGCCAAAAAAGCTTTTGCCAGGAGAATATTCGGCATGAAGGAGGGGGATATCCGGTGGATAACGCCAGCCGTCGGTGGCGGTTTTGGCGCCAGGCTTAGCTTCGGTGTGGAGCCGGTATGTGCCATGCTGGCTAAAGTCACCGGTAAGCCGGTAAAAGTGGTGGTCACCAGAGAAGAAGACTTTGCCGGCTGGAACAGCCGGACAGAGCAGCACCAGAAGATGAAAGTGGGGGCAAAGAAAGATGGCTCCTTAACTGCAATACAACTTAAGATAACATCAGATTCAGGTGCCTATTTCTCGCATAGCGGCACAATAAGTGCCGTTAATATGCAGCATACGCTGGGATTACTCCGGTGCCCCAATATCTCAGGTGAGGCGACAATAATTTATACCAATACCCCTACTGCCAGCGGTTTCAGGGGCTATGGCAATGCCGAAGGGGCATTTATCCTGCAGCAGTGCATTGACATGCTGGCTGAGAAGGCGGGTATGGACCCGATTGAGTTCAGGCTGAAAAACATCAAAAAGCCCGGTGAGCCTAGCTTTTTCATACCGGTTACTCTGAAACACTGTGCCCTGGAGGAATGCATCAGGCAGGCTGCCGAGAGAATCGGTTGGAAGGAGAAATGGGGTGGCTGGGGTAAAAAGAAAGGCGGACGGATAAGACACGGCTTAGGCATGTCCGTTATGAATCATGCCAGCGGTGCTGGCGGTTTCCTTCTGGAACATTCCAGCGCTATGATAAAGCTCAATGAAGATGGCTCCGCCAACCTCGCGGTTAGCCCCTGTGAAATGGGACAGGGCATTCTGGGTGTTCTCAGCCAGATTGCTGCTGAGGCGATGGGGATACCCTATAAGGACATACACGTAATTACTGGAGATACCGATGTTACCCTATTTGACATCGGTTCCCATGCCAGTCGTTCGACCCTTGTCATCGGGAATGCAGTGATAGATGCCAGCCGGAAGATTAAGAAGCAGGTGCTGGAGCAAGCGGTTCAGAAACTAGGAGTTTCAGCCAATAAGCTGGATGTTAGAGATGGGCAAGTCTACGTTAAGGCAGAACCTGCCAGGGGTATCAGCGTAGCCGAAATAGCGCATGATGCCCTCTATAACTATTCCAGTAAGGGCGCTCATATCTCAGCCACTGGCTCATTCCTCTCGGTCTCTCACAATCCCAATTTCCAGGCATCCTTCGCCGAGATAGAAGTAGATACCGAGACCGGAGTGATAAAGGTACTAAAATACGTAGTTGCTCATGACATTGGCCGGGCAATAAACCCCCAGTCCGTGGAAGGGCAGATCGAGGGCGGAGCAGTCCAGGGGCTTGGTTTTGCCCTGAGCGAAGATTTTGTTGTTGACAAGGAGACGGGGGAAACCCTATCCGACAGCTTTGCTACCTATAAGATTCCTTCGTCACTGGACATACCGGAGATAGAAATAATACTGGTGGAGGAGCCAGTTCCTTCAGGTCCCTTTGGGGCCAAGGGTGTAGGCGAACCAGGCTTGGTCAATGTAGCTCCAGCTATAGCCAATGCCATATATGATGCCGTAGGTGTCAGGATACAGTCATTGCCCATGAGCCCAGAAAAGATCCTTGAAGCTTTGAAGGCTGAGAAATAGAGGCGGTTGTACATTTTCAAGAGAATCTGGGGAAGCTAGGCTATCCCAAGCGAAAGGATTAACTATTTATGAAGTATAGAATTGATGCAGATGTTGGTGGCACTTTTTGAACCTGCGTAATAAGTTCAAAGCCCACGGTTTCGCTAAGGACTATTATGCTGTGTAGTCCAGTGGTGGCATAATGCCATCCGAGGTAGCTGGTTTAGGGCCGGTCTACGCTATCGACTCTGTACCAGATGCCGAGGTTACCAGTACTGCGCAGCTTAATGGCGTCCCTGGCAGGATTCGAACCTGCGACCCGCTGCTTAGAAGGTAAGGGTTCAATTTCCAGAGATTGTTACATTTTTTGAGGCTAACTTAACCCGGAGACTTAAGCAAAATCCGCCGAAGCAGCTGGTCTTTTTTCTCCGGGTCATCACCTCCTTCATTAATATAGATTACTTTCATCAGTTTGAGTGATAACACCTTGGAAGTCAAGGGTAGTGGTGGTTGACATAATATTTGTTCTATATAGAGATTGTGAGGTTTAAGCTGCAGTATTCAATAACAGGTAAAAAATAAGTTTTTGTGCACCATAAAAAGGTTCCTTTTTTACTGCACGTTATGACGAAGTGTTATATTTGGGCTTGTTGGAGCCTTGACAGCTAACAAGCAGACGGCTAACATGGCTACATATGAAATACCATTGGTTCATTGTGTTGTTCATAGTCCTCCTTAGTCTTCCTGCTTGTACTCCAACTGTGCCTAGCCCTACGCCGAAATTCCCCCCAACACCTCTACCTGCCCCGGCACCGACGCCAACACCTGTTCCATTACCTTCACCAATGTCACCTCAACAACCACAACCACCATCGCCACCTCAGCAACCGACAACACCGACACCATCAATCCCCTCCACGCCCAAATCTAACCTAGTTTACGTTGTGTTGAATACTGGTCAGAATGCATGCTATAACAATTCTCAAGAGATCACCTGCCCAAAAACTGGTGAACCATTTTACGGCCAGGACGCACAGTACCAGGGTATCCAGTTTGCTTTTCAGGATAATGGTGACGGAACGGTAACTGACCTTAAAACAGGGCTTATTTGGCAGCAAGACCCCGGCAGTAAGATGACCTGGGAAGAAGCTGCCCTTGGAGCGGAGTCCTTTAATCTTGCTGGATACACAGATTGGCGGATGCCTACTATCAAGGAGCTGTATTCCCTGATCGATTTCAATGGCATAACCGGTAGGTCGGAGAGCGATTCAACGCCCTACATTGATACGAACTATTTCGTATTCAATTATGGCGACACCAATGCCGGAGAGCGGTTTATTGACTCTCAATACATTTCCAGCACCAGGTATGTTAGTACAACTATGATAAGGGATAAAACAGCTTTTGGGGTGAATTTCGCTGATGGGCGCATTAAAGGATATGGTTTAATCAATCCTAGAACACGAGAAGGCAAAAAGTTCTACGTGAGGTATGTACGTGGTAACGCCGATTATGGCATAAATGATTTTGTAGACAACAAGGATGGCACAATAACTGATTTAGCTACCGGACTACAATGGATGCAGGTAGACAGTGGAACCTTTAATGTGGGTAATGATAGTGATGGCAAACTCAACTGGGAGCAGGCACTGGATTGGGCTGAAAATCTCGAATACGCCGGTTATTCGGATTGGCGGCTACCTAATGCTAAGGAACTCCAGAGCATTGTCGATTACACACGGTCGCCTGATACAACCAATTCGGCCGCAATCGATCCTATCTTGGCCACAACTTCGATAATCGATGAAGGCGGTAATACGAATTACCCCTTTTATTGGACCAGCACCACCCATCTGGACGGAAGACTCCCGGGTACTGCTGCTGTCTATATCGCCTTCGGTGAGGCTCTTGGCTACATGAAAATGCCCCCAAATTTTAATACCTACCAATTGCTCGATGTTCATGGTTCCGGCGCACAACGTAGCGATCCGAAAATCGGTGATCCGGCCGACTACCCTTACGGCTTAGGACCACAGGGAGATGTTAGACGCATCTACAATTTCGTACGTTGTGTGCGTGATGAGACTTGACAGATATTGCTGAATTGTGGGTAATAATCGTTTGGATTGTTCCCTTATTATTTACAGTAGCGTTCCTTTTTTCATAAGAAGTTCCACGCCTAGACATCAGGCGTAATAATTGGCGGACCTTTTTATCCAAGTTTTACCCTACGAGTGCCAATTAATATCAAGTTGCATTCTTTATTTATAGACCATACCGCCATACCACAATTCCAGTGCCTGTATTATTGCTTTATTGACAATTGTATGGTATAGTAAACATAGAAATAATACCATATATAGAGAATATAAGTATCATACCTACCTTAGTTACTAGGAATAGTAGTCTTAAATAGACTAAAAAGGAAATAATCATGGTGACTTCGGACCACGAAAAGAAATATAGAGCCGGAGAACTGAGTAATCTTCTTGAGATATCTAAGAAAACGTTGTATTCTTTAGAGGCTCAAGGTCTCATCCCTAGTGTTCCTCGAGACTGGAGGGGCTGGAGATTATATGACGAAAGTCATTTTAAAGCAATCACAGAATATCAGGTGTCAAAACAAAAAATACGTTAACGGGAGGTCCACACAATGGCAGTAGACAGGCGAGAATTACTGGTATTGTTGCTACAGGCTGCTGGTCCTAAAGGAGTGGATTGTGAACCTATTACTGGTGTTACAAGACTCCAGAAGCTGCTTTACATTTTGAAACGCGAGCAAGATATAGAAAAATTCAGCAGTAATTATTTTACGTTCGAGGCATATAAATTTGGTCCTTATGCTAGCCAACTATACGATGATATCGCATTCCTTGAGAATTTGAAATTTATTGAGAGCGGAAGTAAGTCAATACACACCGATGCATTTAAAATAGGGACCATTTCACTACCCTCGCTTGTCGGACTCGGAGATCATTCTGCTTCAAGGGCAGACATAGAAGAAGCACGTGCTGTCTTTGATTATCAAATTGGAAACGATGCAGACGCATTACGAGAGGAAGACTCACAGGAAAAGGTATTCAGACTAACACCAAAAGGAGTAGATGCGGCAGTTCAAATATTGCAACAACTTTCCCACGGTGAACGTGAGGCCCTCCAAAGCAAGTTAGTCGGAGTTAAGCGATTGTACGGTGGAATGACATTACGTCGATTACTAAATTATGTGTATACACAATATCCTGAATCAGCCGTAGAATCGGAAATTATTGATAGGGTGTAAATACAATGGATCCATTTCTTGCTATTGCACTGCTGACAGCGTTCCTCGTGTATTTTTCCATAATTACAGGTAAAAACTTTAGGCAGGAGGATCAATCTAGCATTGGCAAGGATACCGAATTCATTGCGCAGAGAACAATATCTGACACAATAGTTCCCACTGTTATATATGTATTTGAACATGAACCCCCGGAATATGGTGAAGATGACCAAGGCACAGTCGATACACTTTCTGAGCAACTAGAACCTAGTTTTAAAAAAATTGCGACTGCGTATAAATATCGAGAAGTTGCCCAACAAAGTGGAAGATATCTACTTCGATGTGGTGCCACAGGCCTGATTGCAGAGATTATTTTTATCGCACTAATAGTTGGATTTGGAACAGATCCTCCAATTATTTCGACTACTTTCAGTCTTTCCTTTGTAATTTTTATTTTGAGCATAATATTTTGGTCCTCCCGTATTAGAAGTGTAGAGCGCGCCGAAGACATGAAAGAAAAGCTATGAGGTACATTGAGTGAAAATAACTGAGTTGCAACTTCAGGAAGCTGTTGGAGCTTACTTAATGAGACAAGGCTTTATTGTCATGTCCGAAACACAGTTCTTTAGTAAAAGAATTGACTTATTCGCGGTGAATAGAGACACGTTGGCGACAATCGCTATCGAAACAAAAATTCACGACTGGAAACGTGCTTTATTACAGGCAAGAACTTACCTGATGTGCGCGGATCAGGTCTTTGTTGCTTTACCGAGTCGATTGGCACATCAAGTTGCCCGTAAAAATTTCGATCGCGAGAACATCGGATTACTAGCTATACAGACATTTGAAACATCTCCTGAAACGTGGGATATTTCAACAGTGATTCCAGCGCCCGAATCTACTTATAAAAAAAATGATTACGTTGACCGTCTACGAGGTGATGTGTTGTTCGCGAGATATGATAATAAATGGGAGTCTGCAAATGTTATCTGAGACGAATTCACCACAGTATCTGCTGCGTATGGGGAGTCATGCTGAACGATCCTATATTGATTGGATGAAACCTCTTTTTGATGCGTTATTATTAAATGCGAATCTTGTTGAGGGGACTCCAGCTGCTAGCTTATCGTTAGTAGAATCACTTGATAATAAACCCTATGTAATCGATCCGATAAGTTATGCGTTTGCCTTACCTGTGCAGTATCTGCAATCTACAAAAATCAATAAAAAAACCGGTCAGGAAACCATATCCGTAAAACGTACATTTCAGAAGCTAGCCGAACGTTACGGAGAGCCCTTTTCAAAGGCGGTTGGCATTAGACCTCTTATTCCAGATGATTTCTCTAATAAAACGGTGCGCGAAAAGGCAGTAAATAGTATCCTAGCGTACCAGCAACAAAGGTTGGGAGAAGAACAACCACAAGCTGGCCCCCTGAGGATACCTGGAGGAAATATCCAGCCCAAAGTTTTAATCAGCCCTTACTTCTTCACTGACCAATCGTTAGCCTGGCATCCAACAAATATTACGTTAATTAACGACGCTGTCGCTCAAAAGCCTGACTTACCTCTGTATGCCGTTGTATTGATTAACCAAACTCTTTTACAAGAGCTAGATACGCTGTTGGAAGTTGCTAAATTATATTGTGAGACGAAAGCTGACGGTTTTTTTATTTGGATTAGCGATCAGATTGAGCAATCGATGGGGAGGCAAGACGTAGGTAATTTTATTCAATTTGTACAGAAATTATGTTCTGATGGGCGTCCTACATATAACATATGTGGAGGCTACCTTTCAGCTCTTCTAAGTAAATTTGGACTAACAGGGTTATGTCATAGTGTAGGTTACGGGGAACACAGGAACGTGATACCTGTAGTGGGAGGAGGAGTTCCACAAGCAAAGTACTATTTCCCTCCACTCCATAAAGCATTTATGTTCGCTGATATTCAGACAGTAATAGCTAACATACCTACGCCAAAATACTATTCCGATGTCTGCGACTGCCCAGTCTGCCATACTGTTATTAGCAATAATTTTCAGTCTAATTTCCAAAAATATGGAGAAACAGAATTGAAAGGGCTCGGAAGGGGTGGTCAACCGGTCTTCCGTCAAACCGCAAACAGTGTTCAAATCTGCAGGGGCCATTATCTAGCCGCAAGATTTCTTGAGATACTCCAAATTAGAGAAAATGATGTGCAAAATTTAGTTGCACGATTAACAGAAGCCGAGAATACTTATAAACATCCAAGCGGTTTCCCTTCTACCGGTTATCTTTTAACATGGGTGGAAGGAATTTCCGACAATTTACCAAAATGATTAGCTAACTAATAAAGGAACGTTAGTTGACCATTTCGTAACAAGCTAGTCTGTGTTTCTATCGTAACATCAGATGCTGATAGTGGCAATATATGAATATCTACGCCTTTGGCTCATATACCTCATAGAATCGACGGGTCGGTGGAGCTTTGGCAATTCCACTAACTGCTTGCTCAACTTTGGGCCTCATTACTGCAGCAGCAGCTTCGGCATCTTCCTTTGACTCCCATAAACTCAGGGAACCATACTCACCTGCTGTCACGTCACCAAAATATGTTACATTTTTAAACCCTTTCAATGTCCTGAGGACAGCGAAACCCTGGTCGCCAATTTTCTCCGCTGTTGAACGCATTTCGGGACCAATCGTGATGATGGATAATTGTGCATACATGGTTACTCCTCCTTTCACTCAAAAACTCAGGTAATGCAATTATAGTCTCATTTACATAATTGTCAATACACAAAGAAAGGAAGCTTTTGCTGATTCACCAGCTCATTTTCCTATCTGCCGCAAAGTCTCTCTCACCACGGCTTTTAGATCATCAGGGGTGAATGGTTTGGGTAGATATGGTCTATCAGTTTGCTCTATAAAAGTTATGGTATCTCCACCCATCACATCTCCAGTAGTGAATATAACCCGCTCTGCCTGCTGATGATGTTTCTCTTCCAGCCATTGATAGAGTTCTTTACCGTTCATGGTCGGTGTCCTGATATCAATCAGGCAAAGGTCGTATTGCTTCTCCTCTATCATACCCTGAGCTACTTTCCCATTGACAGCAATATCAACATCAAATCCTTCACTGGTAAGAACTCTCAGGCATACCTGACTAATCGCCGGCTCGTCTTCCACTACCAGGATTCTCTTTGCACCGCCACTAAAGTTTTTCATTTCAATAATACTTCTCTATCATTACTTGCTGGAGTATTCTTACTTTTACTATACTTCTATTAAATTGTGTAGAAGAATAGTGCTTTTGTACTATATGTCATAGGACTTTTGTCATGTCACTACTCTCTCCCCTCTCCCCATCATTACTTACTGACTGGTAGTTCCACGACAAAGGTGGCTCCTTTACCCAACTCACTTTCGGCATATATCCTGCCGCCGTGCGAAGTTATTATCCCGTAGGATATGCTGAGGCCAAGGCCAGTTCCTTTACCTACTTCTTTAGTGGTGAAGAATGGGTCAAATAAGTGCCCCAGAGTATCTTTGGCAATACCAGGGCCATCATCGGCAAAGGAAGCCCGGATAATATCACCTACCTGTTCCGTAGTTATAGTGAGAGTACCTCTTCCATGTGACTCGGTCATAAAATGCTCGGCATTGATAATAATATTTATAAAGACCTGCTGCAGTTGAGGACCATTGGCTATAATTTCAGGTAGATTAGTGGCAAAATGAGCATCCACCTCGATATTGCTTATCTTCTGCTCATAGGCACGTAGGTCCAGAACCGCTTGTATATCTTTGTTTATATCGACCGATTGTTTTTCATCCGCCTGCTTTCGTGCAAAGGTGAGGAGGCCTTTTACTACTCTCGCAGTTCGTTTGGCCTCTCTATTTATGACATCTAAATCTTCTTTTACGTCATCAGGAACGTCTTTATCTAACAGCAAGTCAGAGAAACCTATAACGCTCGTCAGTGGGTTATTGAGCTCATGGGCAATACCAGAGGCCAGCTCGCCAATAGAAGCCAGCCGGTCAGTGATTATGAGTTGTTCCTGCATTTTCTTGCGCTCAGTGATGTCTCTTGATATACTTTGTACAAACTCCTTATCACCAATATTTATCTTCTTCGATACAAATTCAATATTAACGATCGCACCATTAGGTTTCTGAAATTCTAAATCTACAGAACCACCTAACCTTCTCCTCCCCCTCTTTATTTCAAGAAACCTTCGCTTGGCTACCTCTATCTTTTCAGGAGGTCTTATCTCCCATGTCTTCATCCTCTGTAACTGTTTAAGTTTTCTGCCAGTCTGATTCTCAAACTCTCTATTACAGTCAACTATGCTGCCTGTTTCATAATCAATTAATACGATGCCATCTCGTGCTTCATTGAAAATAGCGCGGTACTTATCTTCACTCTCTGCCAGTGCCTTCTGCGCCTGCTTCGTCTCGATGTTTCTAGCTAACTGCTCAGCAACGGAATCAATTAACTGCCTTTCTTCTTTTAGGAAAGGGCCTTCATCAAGTTTTGGTCTCTCCTCCAGGTAAATGACCGTTACCTCACCTGCTTTGGCTCTATATATTTTGATATCAGAAGATTGCATCCACTTGCTATCTTCATAATTCTTTGTCTTGAACTCTTTACTGTCAATAGTAATTTTCGCACAGGTGATCTCTGGATACTGCCAACTCCGTGGTAATATCTTAACCACTTCTTGGCACATTTCATCTATGGTTAACCCGGGATTCGCCCCAATCTTGTCAATATCATAGACGCACTGGAGTTCTTTAATGCGCTCTTCTACTCTTACCTCCAACTCATCTTTAGCTATCTGAAGCATCTTTTCGCTTTGCTTCAGATTCCTGAATAGTAAATCAAAAGGATTCCTGATGCCTGTCTCAATAATGGCTTTGTATATAAGATAAAATGAAATCAGCTTGAAGAAATGACCAATGAGATTTGAAAAACCATAAACACTGATATAAAACGTGAAAGCTAATTCGGAACCTATGGTAAAGGCAATAGATGCGATTAATAATCGGAAAATACCTCTATCGAATTGTGTGCGATTTCTAAACAGCATAACTACGGAGGCTACAAGAATTAGTGAGATGATGTATTCGCTAATCTTCTTAAATGGTGTTAATCCCACCCCTTCAATGTAACTTTGAGGGAAAATGTTCCAGAATATGGACACCAGCAGAAGGGAAATAACCACAGTGTAGCTCAGAAACATAAGATTGGATCTCAGCTTGCGGCCGAGGAACGCAAAAGCAATAAGAAGAGAAATACTTTCGACGTACCGGCTGGCAATCCAGAGTTGAGTTGGCAGGTTACTAGTATATCCCTGAAAAACACCCATACCTGCGTAAGCCAGTGTGTGTATCAAATCCAGACAGCCGATGAACAGATAGGCAATACCTATATATAGAAGATAGTTGTTGTCCAGAAATCGACGTGAGTTCCAGGCGACCATGAAAATGCCGCAGGCTATGACAATGCTGAATAACTCGACAAGACTGTGGAAAAGGAGGTAGCTGTAAAGACTGGTCAGATATAGCCCCAATAGAACCAGCAGACCCAATAAGATAGCTGGAAACTTACCGGAGATAATATATTGTCTCATCGCTACCCCTTTTCAACACATACGGCGATTGTCCTACTCGGAATTGATTTCACATATTGGAACTTGAGTTTAGTCCTGTTTTGAGGCTTTGTCAAGAGTACGTTAGTTCTTTTTAAGTATTTTTAGGAATTGATTTGGCCCAGTTCAACCCTGTAAGAAATTTAGACGCTTCGTGTCTCTAAACAAGTCAAACATTCCGTCAGATTGTGTAAAAAAGGTACCCTTTTATACCACACTTAATCTTTGTCTTCTTCTCTTTTTATCCTTGGATCCCGGTGGCCTACCAAGACGCTTACCCAGTGCTTTTGTGAGTGAATATTAGACCATTGACATTGTGGAGGAAATAGTCTACTGTTACATATCAAGAATAGGAGGCACACGTAATGCAAGCATACTGTGTGAAATGTCGAACCAAAAGGGAAATGAGGGATGCTAAGGGCATAACCATGAAGAACGGCAAACCGGCAACTCAAGGTGTGTGCCCCGTATGTGGTACCAAGATGTT
>SDBV01009986.1_pt1 | contig 12515 bp, 10 predicted proteins | sample 2277081 | NCBI WGS metagenome assembly SDBV01 (sample SAMN10402039, study PRJNA504765) | marine sediment metagenome | isolation source: marine sediment core GS10_PC15, 223 cmbsf | place: Arctic Ocean: Southern Knipovich Ridge | collected 2010 | reverse complement strand
AACTAATAAGTTGTCTGCGAATTTGCGCCTCGCATCTGAAGCGCTGAGTCACCAGAAACGCACAACTTATTTTTGCACGAGCCCTTATACTCAATTAAGATGAAGAATTGAGTATAGCAAAATCCTTACGGATAATCCCAATTGAATGAAACACTATACAGGGTGCATGTATATAGCAATCGTGATTATATGTATACACATCGGAATAATTTGGAGTGCTTTTCAGATGAAGAAAATCGGTTACATCATTGCGGGTTTCGGCGGACCTAGAGACCTAAAAGAAGTTTTTCCCTTCCTACAATCCTTATTGACAGATCAGGAGATCATACGAACAAAACTCCCAAAGATTATCCATCGCCTGCTGTTTACACGGATCGCCAAAAAGCGATCCAAAAAGCTCTCTATGGATTATGAAACCATTGGGGGAAAGTCCCCAATTTTTGCCGATACCGAAGCTCTTAAGCACTCCCTGAGTAGGCACCTGAAAGGACCTATTATCACTTTTCACCGTTATCTTCCTGCCACTCACAACGATTTTATCCACGCAGCCCACAACCTACAATGCGATGAAATCCGTGTCTTTCCTCTGTTTCCGCAATTTACCTACGCAACAACAGGAAGCGTCGCACTATGGTTTCAACAACATTTACCTCCCACCATCGTCAACAAAATGCGTTGGGTCAAATCCTATCCAACACACCCTGGATTTGTCAAAGCACATCAAAACAGCATTCGTAATTTTTTGCAGAAACATCAGTTGAGTCAAAAGGATACAATTCTACTTTTTTCAGCTCACGGACTACCCAGGGACTTCATTACAAAAGGCGACATTTATGAAGATGAGTGTCAAGCGTCTTTCAATGCCGTAATGAAAGCCTTTCCAGACACCATTGGAAGGCTATCTTATCAATCAAAATTCGGTCCTGGAGAGTGGCTCAGACCATATACCAATGATATGTGTCAACAGATCAACTCTTGGAAAGAAGAAAGGACAAACATCGTTTTTGTTCCGATCAGCTTCACCTCTGACCACATTGAAACCCTCTTCGAAATCGAACAGGAATACATGTCAATCATCAAAGAAAAAAACCTTCGTCCCTATCGCATTCCCTGCTTAACTCTTAACCCCGATTGGGTCCAAGCAATATCTATCATCCTAACCGAAGCTGAACTATGCAATAACCAAATGCTTGTCAGACACATATGAAGGATGAAGGCGGAAGGCGGAAGGCGGAAGGCGGAAGGCGGAAAGGGCGTAACGATTACGGAAGAAGTGACTCTGATTTTTTTGTTGTTAACTTGTTCAAAGCCATCCATTTAACTCTCAAAACAAATCTGTCGCTATTTCGTATCTATTTCGCTATAAGAGGTTTGCATAAAAAAAATCGGTTTTAAAAGTTTTATAAAGACTTCTATTTTTGAAAATCAACGAGTTAACGAACAGATAGTAAAAAGTGAGGACAAATTGCTTGCAGCCTAAGATTTCTCATGCTAAATTTTCCGTCAGAACAGTTCCAGAATGGGCTGTGGAAACGTTGTTCATAACTTTTAAAGGACCGAAATAATGACTGTTTGTGATTCTTGTGACACTACTGATATTTGGACCCAGTTCTTGCAATACATCAAAAAGCGCTGTTCGGCAACGGCTTTTGGTAACTGGTTTGAACCGATCAAAGTTCTTGAAACCACTCCTGAAGAAATTACGGTTGAGATTCCCAACATCTTCGTCAAGGAGTATCTGCTCACGAACTACAAAGAGGATCTGTGTGCTTTCCTACCCGTGAATGCTAAAGGAGAGCCGGCTATCAATTTTATCATAGCACGCCCAGCCAGAAAAAAGCCTCCTTCTGATGCTGTTCCTCTCCTTTCTTCTCAAGAAAAAAGTGATCATGCTGAAAAGTTTGGAGTGAAGTTAAACGACAATTACCAATTCGACACTTTTATTGAGGGACCATCGAATCAATTTGTCAAATCAGCAGCGATGGGGGTAGCAGCGAGACCCGGACAGTCGTATAATCCACTGTTCATTCATGGTGGTGTTGGCTTGGGAAAAACCCATATTCTCCATAGTATTGGACACTTTATTCGCAAGAACAACAAAAGACAGCGAGTGCAGTGTATCACCACAGAGGCATTTATTAATGACTTAGTCTATAGCCTTAGAAATAAATCTATAGAGCAGATGAAGCGATTTTATCGTTCAAGCGTGGATGTTCTCCTCGTCGATGATATTCAGTTTCTACAGAACAGACTCAACTTTGAAGAAGAATTCTGCAACACTTTCGAGACGTTAATCAATCAAAACAAACAGATCGTCATCACAAGTGATAAACCCCCGAGTCAGCTCAAGCTCTCTGAAAGGATGATTGCAAGAATGGAATGGGGTCTCGTCGCAAATATTGGCATTCCAGAACTGGAAACCCGTGTAGCGATCCTGCAACACAAAGCACAACAGAAAGGATTACAACTCTCGAATGATGTAGCGTTTTATATTGCAGAGCATATCTACAATAACGTAAGGCAGCTCGAAGGGGCGATCAACCGCCTAAGCGCTCAATGCCGGTTACTGGATTTGAAGATTACTGAAGAGGTTGTCGAGCAAACCCTTCGAGAGATGCTCCAGCATGTCCCACGAAACAAAATCTCTATTGATCAAGTCCTAAAATGCGTTGCTGCTGTCTTCCAAGTACGGGTAAGCGACCTGAAGGGATCGGTTCGCACAAAAGAGGTTGTACTACCGAGGCAAGTTGCCATGTATTTAGCATGTAAGCTGATTAATGGTACCCTACAAACGCTGAGTGATTCTTTTGGGAAAACACATTCTACAATTCTACATGCTTGTAAGAGTATTGAGAAAAAGGTTGCCTGCAACGAAACTTTGCGGCGACAGATCGGCATGGTAGAGAGAAATATCCACAGCTAGTTTACAGGATAGATACCTCGTGAATGAAGAATTGGCATCATGCCCACGTGCGTGCCCGTGCCCGAATTATCGTGTAGCCATCAATACTCGGCCGCGAGTACTGCTTGGTAATAAGAAAGGTATTGGGAGACGATTTTTGAAGCGCAAAATTTGGTTTTTGCTCTTTCCATGCCGTGGCGGCTCATCTTCTCATATAAGGATGGGTTTGTGAGCAGTTCCGTAACATGTTTTGCCATCTGCTTGATATCGCCAGGCTGTGCTAAAAGGCCTGTTTCACCATCTACAACAACTTCAGGAATCCCTCCAACACAGCTCGCAACAACTGGGACTCCATAGGACATAGCTTCTAGGGCAACTAAACCAAAGCTTTCTAGAGCACTGGGAAGAAGAAGAACATCGGAGCTGGCAACGAAGGGGTCAATATCTTGAACCTTTCCTAAGAAGAAAACTTCTTTTTCAAGTTGATGATCGTGCACCAATTGTCGAACACCTTCAATACCCTCGCCTGATCCAAGAAACAGAAGTTTGCTGTTCACCTTTTTTCGCACCTCCAAAAAAATATGGAGGACATCTTCAGAGCGTTTTACAGTGCGAAAGTTTGAAGAATGTATCAGCAGTTTTTCATCCTTCTGAACGAATTGATCGCGCAATGGTTTTTTTCCTATGAGGTCTCTTCGGGGGATAAAGCAGTTGTAGATCACTTCTATCGGTTTTTCAATCTTAAAATATTCGATCGTTTGTTCTTTTAAATTATTCGAAACAGCCGTTACTCCGTCGCTGTGTTCGATACTGAACTTAACAATTTTGTAATAAGCAGGATCTCTCCCCACAAGAGTGATATCTGTTCCGTGGAGAGTTGTAATCACTACGGGTTTCTTTTTTCCTAGGATCTGCTTTGCTAGAAAGGCACTCGTAGCGTGTGGGATGGCGTAATGAACATGTAGTATATCGAGATCGTACTTCTCTGATATCGAAGCAATTTTCACTGCCAACGGAAGAGCGTAATCGGGGTATTTAAATAAATCGTGTCGATAGATATCTACCTGGTGAAAAAAAATATTCTGGTCATCGATGCGTAAACGGAAAGGAACTTCGTAGGTGATGAAGTGTATTTCATGCCCTTTAGCTGCCAAAACATGGCCTAGCTCTGTCGCAACGATTCCGCTTCCTCCTAGCGAAGGATAACAAACAATACCAATTTTCATTTATAGTTCCCGCGCACCTTTAGCGACGCTCATGATATCATCGATAATAATTGGATTACCCTTCACGAGCCCTTGAGCGAAAGGTTTTCCGATGAGCACTCCCAGTTTCGCCGCAACTTTTAGACACCAATCTTCGTAGGCAAAAGTCTGCATCTGCGTCGCATGACAGAGCATCATCTTTTTCCAGACATCGACAACGTCTGTGACATCGACGATAAAATCAATCTTTTCATACGTTGGTGGAGGATAATGCAAAACCCCATCGATCCAATGGATAGGAATTTCCGGGAGAATGTTAGCAAAACGTGCGTAACGACAAGCGTGGCGAACCATCTGACCACAAGCCAGGTGATCTGGGTGGTTTTGTTCTCCTTTCCAAAAAGGGCCTATCACAAGGCGGGGTTTATGCTCACGGATCAACTTAACAAGCTTTAGCCGACCTTCATAATTGTCGACAACTTCACAGTCTTTAAAGTCGAGGAAAACTCTCTTCGCTCCAATTACTGCTGCTGCGTTCTCGCTCTCTTGTCGTCGCTCCTCAGGGACACCGTGAGTTCCTTTATCTCCAAGTGTTAGGTCTACCAGCACAATCGACTTCTTCTGTGCAGCCATCTTCGCGAGAATCGCTCCACAAGCAAAATCAATATCATCGGGATGTGCACCAAATGCGAGTATATCTACCATATTACCACCTCATTGGTAAATTATTTGATTGCGCGACATACGGTCAACCCATAAATGCTCTTAGGACATTCTTCTAGAAGAATTTCCGCACAACATCGTAGAGTACTTCCTGTCGTCATGACATCATCGACAAGGAGGAGGCATTTATCCTCGAGATTCACCTTTTTTGTGAATCGAAATGAACTGGGGCTTAACGCCATCCGTTGTTCTCGGCTTAGTCCTGCTTGACTGAAATCGCCACATATACGGTGGAGGCCGTTGAGAAGGGGACGGTTTAGGAACTTCGAGAGCGATTCCGCTAGGAGGTGACTTTGATTATATCCTCTTTGGATCCAACGTGTTAAAGGTAAGGGCACCGGTATGATATAGTCAGGGGTCGGCCAATCTAAACGATAAAATTGTGCCGCCATATACGCTGCAGCACCTTTTGCTAGATAGGGTCGGTTTCCATATTTCATTTCCTTAACAAGATCAGCGGCCGGCCCAATGTAGTCGAAAGCTGCAGCAATACGATTCAATAGAGGAGTACAACGGAAGCATTCTGGGCACACCTTTTTTTCGAGATAAAAGTCGGCAGAAAAGCAATAGGGACACCGTTCTAAAGGATCGATCGGTTCAAGTCGACCAAGGCAGTCGCAACAGAAGATTAAAGATTTTTCCTCTATAGGATCTCCGCAATGCAGACATATGGGAGGGAAAACAAGATAAAGCAAAGCCTTTGAGCAATGTTTCGCGAAGCGCAACAATTTATGAGCCTGAGAATGAATATTTTTCGCCAAAGATCTCGGAGAATTTTTCTTCGATAAATTTGGTTAGTTCTGGGTGGGCTTCGGGATATTGTTCTCTAAGCCACACTTCGATCTTACGTCCAATTTTTTCAAGATCGGGGCGATAGACTTTACGCTGTTGCATCGTGTTGTCTCTCGTAAGCTTGCCGACATCTAAATGGATCGGTTTGTCCCCTACGAAGCCGGTATTATGCATCACACCATGATCACGATCGTAGATCCCTTTTCGATATTCTTCAAGGTAGAGATTAAAAATTTGTGTGATCCTCTTTTTTGCCAGAGCAATATCTCCACTCTTGAGAGCCTCGTTCATCACGGTACGAAAGGTTTTTGCGTTCTCCTGAATAACAAAAACGATGGGATCCAAGTCTAAGAGATGCTTTCGGCCAATCTTATCAATTAAGGTGACGTTAACATTCAAATCGTTAGTTTTATTCAAGTGAATAAACACAATACCACTTTGTTCTTTGTGCACATCATAGGCAAGTTTATACCCAGTAAAAACATTATTCAGCTGCCGCAACTTTTTAGCATTTTGCCGTTCACGATACTCCTTGAAATAGGGGAACGCTGGCAAGGCATCGACCCACCATTTTGGCTTGAGATGTTTGAACTTGAAAAATTTGATAACATGCTTTTTGTCCTGGCTAACAAAAACGTAGGACTGTGCCCCTTTTCCCACATATGAAAAAGGCTGACTGAGGATCTCTTCAAATTTCTTTCGTTCCGCTTTAGTAAAAGAAGGGGCTTCCCATTCAGGATGGTGAGGCATTTCATAAGTCATGTTGGCGATGCGAAAATCATCGGTCAGCCGATAGTATACGCGTGCACTAAAAAATACGACTACAACTGCTAGGGTGATCCAGATGAGTCTTTGAGGCCAAATGCGTTGCGTCTTTTTCACTTTAAGTATCTCAAGGTTCGTTCAAAAGCTACCAGCTTACCACGAATACAACTTCTGAACAAGAAATTCGATTCCTGTTCGTGTTTTTTGTAGAAATATGATAACATTATTGATTAATACTGAAAGTTATAGGAGATCGTATGAGAGCAAGTATCCGCACTGCAGAATCCACTTATCCTAGAATGAATGAAACCATCCGTTTCCTGTCACACATATTGCTAGGGAGCCTATTTCTTGCTGCTCTATCCCAAGTGGAGATCCCCCTCGCCCCTATTCCTGTAACACTGCAAACCTTCGCGATCTTTCTCTTAGCCCTATTTCAAGGGAGCACAAAAGCGTTTTTTTCTGCACTGCTCTACCTTGGAGAAGCAACAATGGGCCTTCCTGTACTCTCCTGCGCTGCTTGTAATCCGCTATGGTTTATTGGCCCCACTGCAGGATACCTCTTTAGTTTTCCACTAGCAGCTTTTGTAATCGGCAAAGTTTTCGAACGAAAGAATGCCCCCTCTATATGCTGGACAGCTCTCAGCATATTCTGTGGACAGATTGTCATTTTTGCTCTTGGAATAAGCTGGCTGAGTTTCTATGTAGGATGGAACCAAGCTCTTCCATTAGGACTATACCCCTTCCTCCCCATGGCCGTCCTAAAATTGGTTGCCGCTGTTTCTTTCAAAATGGCTGACAACAAGCTCCGCCCCTACCTTTCTTCCCTTTTGTAAGCTTATACCCCGCACGGTTTAGTTTGACTAGTTGTCTGTACTCATCTTTTCCCATCTAGTAAGTCGGTTAAATTTGATTTACAAAATATAGTTGAAGGGGCATGATTACACATCAAAACAATAACATTACTATAAAAAAAGCCCGGTTGGTTTCAAATAAAAAGTTAATAATGAGTTTTACGACAGCTTCCTCTACAAGTATTACACCAGAGCTCAGGACCAATCCGGTCAAATCCAGTGAAGACCTGTCAGATCCCGTGGTATTTCCTATCCATGTAAAGATAAAAAACGTCTTCCAAAAATGTCTGCGATGGATAGAAGATCACCCAAAAACCACGATTCTCACGATTAGCGCAACCCTCCTCGCCGGCGCAACTTTGCTTGCATTGTGTAATATTGTGGCCATTGTCTCTGCAGTGGCACTCTTTGTGATATCCGGTGCGCTTCTTGGTCTTAAAATTGCAGCTTCCCTAAAGGTAAAAAAAACACAAGAAATTGTTGAGAATCTTCGCGACTTAAAAGTTCGAGGAATTTTAAAACCCGATGAAACCGATGAACTCGTACAAGCGTTGGACGATCCACAAAAAAACTACGAAGTCTCAAGAAAAATTCTAGATCGTTTATCTAATGAAAATTGCATAAAAACAGTGCTTGGAAACGATATCTTACAATCGTTAACTCGTGGAAACAACTCTATCTTTTTTGACATTCTAGATTCTCTCCGATGCAAACAAATCTTAAAAGCGACATTAAATCAAAACAATCTCGACTATCTAAACGATTCTCAGGTACGGAGTGTTTTTCACAAAAGGGACTGGATCTTATGGTCACAAGAGTGCCGTAATTCTGAAGTTATAGACAACAAGATACGAGCGAAAATTCACGATTTTGAAGGAAAATTCCACTGCTTTATTTCACTAAGCAGGTTTTCTTCCCTTACAGAAGAAGAAAAATCTCTCAGAGATGAAGTCCTCAACAGCATCGAAAAAAACGATCCTTCAGAATTCCAAAAGAAAACCATTCAGTTCTACAAACTTCTGACCGAGAATGTCAGAGACCAGGGCGATAAGATCTCTGCATTAAAATATGAAGAAACCATAGCTCAAGTACAATGCACTAAAACAGAAAACGCTTTTACCCTATTTGGAAAAAACCAAAAAATGCAAAGGCTATGCGAAGACTACGATAAAAAGATCTCGAAATACTGTGCCAAACTCGAAAAATCTGTAGAAAGTCCAAAGTCTTTGAATATAATTGATCCAAAAAACCTCATGGCAGAAATTCAAAGTCACTTTGACCACTGCAGCATTCTTCTTGAAAACTATTTAACTTCAATTGGTAAAGTCGACCTCCACTTTGCTCTATATTTCGGAAATTTCAACCAAAAATTCAAAGTCTTAAACGATATTGCGGATCACATCCTAGCCAAGAAATCTGAGAGAGGACGAACGCACAGTCATCTTTACTGTTCAGGATGCCACTTCTCTTACACCACAAATATGAAGGAAGGAAACTCCCTTCCCTGCGGGACAAGTGGGGAACATTTTAATAATCAAAGAGTCGATGTCGTGCGATCACGTGTTGTGTTGGAACAAAAAATCAAACAATTAACAAAACAGATTCGGAGTGATACAGAAGCCCTGAAAAACCTTTCAAAAGTGGATGAAAAAGACCAAGAAACCTCTACCGAAACATTAGAAGAAGAAATTCAAAAAAGAGAAGATCGTCTTAAACACATGGAAGATGACCTGTCGGTTATGAAAAAGATCGATAACCATAACGCCATATCTCCTATAGGGCCTTTAGATGAAGAGGGAAATCCCATCAAGAAAAAGTCTTACCTCTTCTTTACCTGCAGCTATGGTTACGGTCATAACATGGCAGCAGCGGCAATGGCAAAAGGGATTGGCAAGAAAGGAGGGCATGTTAGTGTTGTCGATTTGACAAAAGAAGTTTTAGATCAGTTTGACTATCTTAAACGATTAACAAATCAATTTGGACTAAATATCAGCAGTTCGGATCTTGCAAATCATCTTCTTCAAAATCGGAAATATTATTGGATCAATCTTGCAACCAAATTTGCTCTTGCAAAAAACCGAGGAATTCTCAGCAACATTTTAAAACCGCTTTCCCTCCCCTACGGATGTGAAGCCACCCACGCTTCTCCAAAACAAAGAACAGAAATCAAGGATGCTTTAAGACTTCGTTTGCTGATGGAACGCCCCGACTGTGTTGTAACATCCTTTAATCGTGACCTCAACCCTATTATCGAAATCGCTGAAGAGTTAGGAATCCCCATCGTTCACATGGCAACAGATATGGATATGACCTCGTGGGATCCCTTTTCTAAAAGCCCAGGCTATCCCTATTTAAAATGCACTGTACCCTCTGATGATCCAAAAGTTTGGGAAACGTCAAAGCCGTTGCAGAAGGAACAATGTTTTGTTTCTGGGATACCTGTACAGCCGGAGTATCAGATAAAGCGAACACCCGAAGAAGTTGATGCTCTTAAAGAAAGAATGGGAATCGATCCAGAAGCTAGAGTAATTATTGTATCGGGCGGTGGCAATGGTCAGAATCTTCCTTTTCCAGAAATTCTAGCTTATGACGATGATAAGCAACTCCCGAAGATACACGTTATCGTTATTGCAGGAAAAAATACTGCTTTCGGGAACGAAATCGAAAAGTTAGGAGAAAGAGTAAATTCTCTTCCAGATCAAAAAGTGAAAGTTCAGGTAGCAAAAGACCCCTCTACTGAAACAGCTGAGCATCCCTACTTTATTGGCCCTTTGGTCATGAATGATTTAAGAGAGATCTCTGATTTAGACCTTGGTAAAGCGGGAGGAATTTCTACTGCTGAATCCATTGTTAAAGATAACCCCATGCTGTTTGATGGTCGTAAAAACCCATTTCTATGGGAAAAGGCAAACATGGATTTTGTTGAAAGCGCCGGAAGAGGAAAAATAATAAAAAACATGGAAGAATTCAAAAGTCTGCTACTGGAAGCCCTTGCATTGAGAAAAGAGGACAAGAAGAAAATTTTTCCTGATCGCCCCGCCACAGAAATCATTTGTGAAGAGATGACAGAACTAATGGAACGGGCTGATAAAGATGAAGATATACAAAGAAAGAGGCAATTTAGTAATCAATATGAATAATATGCAAAGCGCAATAACAAGCTGGGTTAGCAAAGGCGAGAATATACCGAATCGATGTCCCTTTGCCTCAAGAACAAGAAATGGGCTAAAATGGAAAATGAGCTTCCTTTCTTATAGCGAAACTAGTGGTTGGAAAGTCGTTGAGTTGAATCTATTTCAACGCATTTTTCGCAAATTGGGAGCATTTAGAAACACACACAGCCAGTTTATAAAAGAAAAATTGTTAACTGCTAACCCCGACAACTTGAGTTGCACAGATGAAAAAGCAAAACGCGTTTTTCAGCAAGTTTTTGATAAATTTCTAAAATCACCGATCGACGTCTTCAAAACTGATGCTGTTCTCAAGCGAACTTCTCAAGATGTTGTTAACAAAATTTACGAAAGCTTTGAAGCCTTAGACAGTGTTCTTCGTGAAAATGGTATTAACTATAGCCTTGCTTGGGGCTCTCAGTTAGGAGCGACGAGACATGAAGGGCTAATTCCTTGGGACGATGATGGCGATATCGCGATATTAGAAGAAGATGAACAGAGCTTTTTAAACCTGAAAGAAGAATTTCGCGCGAGAGGGTATGAGATCGTACAGTATGAGTTCGGATATAAGATCCAGAACAGGAATTATGAAATAGTACCTAACCTCGCCGCAAAGGATGGAATTTGCCGCGATTATCAAGGAATACCCTTCCGCTTTCCAAACATCGACATTTTTCTTATGAAAAAAAGAGAAGGATTGGACCCACACGCCTATTACCCAGCTAATGATGCAAGCTATAAAACTTGGCCCACTTTATTCTACAAAGAGGAAGAGTGGGGCTCCATTCAAGATGTTTCATTTGGCCACCTTACACTAAAAGGACTGGTAGGAAACAATGCCAAGACTCATCTAAATCGTTTATATTTCGATAAAAAAACAAAGGAACCAAACTGGGAGAACAGTGCGGGACGCTGGTGGGACCACGAAGAGAATAGAGCTACTAGAGAACAGCTCAACCTTCAGTTACTCGCTAGGAGACCGGCACTGCCTAGACCATTTTTCAACCACCAGGAGATAGCGGAAAAACATCTCAAAGAAATGACTAAACAGCAATTGGATGAAGACTGGAAGCTGGATGATTTTTTTGGACATGTTGCTGTTATCAATCTCGACCGTTCTCCGCACAGATTAGAACAGGTTACCAAAGAATTAGAACAAGTTGGATTAAATGAAGGCCAATTTGAAAGGTTTTCGGCAGTGGATGGGCTAAAGCTTGACGAGAAGATTTGGAAAAGGATAGACAGCAACTTTAATTATTTATTTCCTGGAAGCCAACAACTCAAGAAGCAGAACAAAGGCGAAGTTGGTTGCTTTTTCAGCCATTATCAACTGTTGAAAAAGGTTAGGGATCAATTTCAAGAAGCCATGAAAAACCTTGAAGAAGCAAAAAGAAATAATAATGTATCAGAAATCGAAAAAGCGGAAAGGGAGGCTCTTAAATACAGCAATGTTCTTATCCTTGAAGATGATAATTGTTTCGGAAGAGTTGACGAAGATGAAAGAGGCACATTAGTCACTACATACGCAGATGGTAAAACAAAAGATGTAATGAAAGCACGATCAAAAACAATAGAAAAAGCTGGCCGAATTTTCCGAAAAGCAATGAGAGCGCTTCCCAGAGAGTGGGACATGCTTTATTTCAATGCTATGGACTTCGATGGCGCCGAAGAGCTTGCAGGAAAAAAACATGTAAAGAAGCTAAGACGAGCCGTGCTCAATAACTGCTATGCTGTAAACGCAAGGTTTTATGATACCCTTATCAACCACTTAAGCATCATTGAGTGTGAAAGAGAAAGAATAAAAGCCATAGATGACAGGATGAGCCTATTACACAAAAGATTCAAATGCTATTGCGTAAGCCCTTCGATAACTATGCAAAAGGGAGCGAGTGACATTCACGGAAATGATCCCTTTAAAGACGCTTACAGACAAACCATCTCTTAAGGAACCGTGCAAAAATAACTTGCACATTTCTGACACCACAGCATCTTCATCTGCTACGTTGCAAATCCTTGAAAACTAAGAAGTTGGCTGCGGATTTGCGCCTTGCAGCTGAAGCGCTGTGATATCAGAAATGTATAACTTATTTTTGCACAGTTCCTA
>SDBV01009985.1_pt1 | contig 12515 bp, 12 predicted proteins | sample 2277081 | NCBI WGS metagenome assembly SDBV01 (sample SAMN10402039, study PRJNA504765) | marine sediment metagenome | isolation source: marine sediment core GS10_PC15, 223 cmbsf | place: Arctic Ocean: Southern Knipovich Ridge | collected 2010 | reverse complement strand
CAATAACATCGGGATAGAGAGTTCCCTGTGCCAGGAAATCAACCTTGCCTATTTTTTGGCCTTCCTCCTCAAATACCTTAATAAATTCTTTGCCAATAACCTTGCGCTTCATCTCCGGGTCAATCACCCCTTTTAAACGCTTAAGGAATCTTTCACTGGCATCAACATGAATAATATTCATGCCTAGATTAAGTCGGAAGATATTGAATGTTCTTTCTACTTCTTCATGACGCAGTAACCCGTTATTAACGAAGATACAGGTGAGCTGGTCACCGATAGCCTGGTGGATAAGGGTAGTTGCTACTGCAGAATCAACTCCGCCGGAAAGAGCACTGATGACCTTGCCTTTGCCTACCTGTTTTGTAATCCTGGACAGGCTATCATTTATGAAGTTGCCTATCGTCCAGTTTCCTTTGCAGCCACATACCCGGTAAGCGAAATTTTTGAGGATTGTCTTACCTTCAGAAGTATGAGCTACTTCAGGGTGAAACTGGAGTCCGAATATCTGCTTATTATTCCCCATGACGGCAAACGTTGAATTTTCAGTATAGGCTAAGGTACTGAAACCGGTTGGCATCTCTTCAATCTTATCAGCGTGACTCATCCATACTGTAGATGAGGCAGGTAGATCAGCGAATAAAGGTGAATCTATATCACTCAGGTGAAGGATAGCATGACCATACTCATGCTTCGTTCCGGAGGTAACCTGCCCACCCAATTGCTTGGTGATAACCTGCATCCCGTAGCAGATGCCCAATATTGGCAAGTGGCTTTCATAAATATAAGCAGGAGCCAGGGGAGCACCAGGTTCATAAACACTGGCGGGACCTCCTGACAGAATGAATCCCTTAGGATTTAGCGGGGCTATCTTTTCCCAGGGGGTATCATGAGGCACTAACTCACAGTATACTTGGCACTCTCGTATTCGGCGAGCGATTAGCATGCTATACTGTGAGCCGAAATCAATAACAATTATTGCCTCAAGCTTGGGGGGAGATATAGCTTTCTTGGACGTAACTGGATGCTCTCCGCCTATCTCTTTAGCAATCTCCAGATGGGTAGAGATCTTAGTATCACCGCTGGTAGCTACTCGGTGACTATCTGTCGAAGTTTGTTTTGACCTATGTTTCGCCTTATCCTTATCCATTTATCAAAGATTACCAATGTACTGCTGGTTATTTTGCTTTACACGCAGCCTTTCTTCAAGTGCTCGTCTTCGTCATTGTTGCTATAATCTCGTCTGAGGTTCTCACTTGTGCTTCTCTGGGGAAGACCTTCTTCATAAAATACTCATCTTCCTCCACCGTCCTGGCAGCACAACAATCGCTGAGAACAATGATGTTAAAATTCCGCTCCTCAGCTCCCCGGACAGTATTTGCTACACAACCGCCGGTTATTGCCCCAGTGATGATGACTGTATCTAGTTCTTGGCTTCGCAGTATTGTCTCAAGTTCAGTGTTATAGAATGCGTTGGGTTTCCGCTTGCAAATAATGAAGTCTTCAGGAGCAGGTTTGAGTTCATCGGTAACCTCGGCACCAAGTGTTCCCTCTATCACGGGGTAGCGTCTCCAATCCTCTATCACGGGGCTGAGCCTCCAATCATTGTCGCGTATGCTGGGGAAAATATCAGCACGATCTTTCCTGTGAATTGCCTTCATAAATATTATCGGCATTCCTTCCTTTCGCGCTGTCGTTATCACCTTGGCGATATTACTGATTATTCCTTTTTCTTTAATCAGTTCAGTGAATACTTTGTTTATGGGATCAAAGGGCTCATCTTTTAGTACATTGACATTGACGAGCCCGTTTTGCATATCAACGATTAAAAGAGCAGTCTTCGTGATAGCTATTTTGGTTTCCTGCATTTTATACTCTTTCTTGTTTATTTTACACTTGTTTGACAGACATCGGAATGCCAGCTCCATTATATGTCAATTGACTGAAAAAGGCTATAATATGATACCAGTTACCTTTATCACTTTTGGCTGTTGATACCACTGTGATATACAAGTTTCAAGTCCACTAGCCACTACCTGAAGTAACTTGATGAGGCATTGAGTTTAGCTTCGATAGCACTTATGGACTTAGCCCAAAACATGGAATCAATTGATAGGAGTAACGGACATTAGCCTGATATAAGGCAAGAGTCAATACGAGAGCTGGTTGGTGCGAAGTAGAATAATAAGATTCACAAAAAATATATGTTTGTTGTTAATTCTATATTATGGACGTGGGAGAGTTTAAGCTAATAGCATTTTCCTACAAAAGATTTAGGTATAGATGGAGCCCATCTCTCCTGACATTATCCCCCTTTTATCGTTATTAATTACAGAAGAAAAATAGCTAAGGGGGTAAAAATGATAAGCTTATTGGAAAAACAAACCTTTAGAAGTTCACAGCCGCGCTTTACCTCTAGAGAGATGCAGGTTCTGAACTATATTGCTGGTGGTAACTCAAATAAGCGTATTGCCGACACTTTGGGAATCACTGCGCAAACCGTCAAGAACTATGTTAGCTCCATCCTTTATAAACTAAACGCCAATCACCGTGCTCACGCCGTAGCTCTAGGGATTCGTAGTGGGTTGATTACATGTCAAGGAGACCTACCAATATGGTCTCAGCCAAAGGATAGTGTACCTGACTTAGCCAGAGTGCGGTGACCTGTGATCTATAGGGTGGACTCAAGATAGTACCATACCCGATATCATTACTAAAACAACAAGTTTGTGGTGGCTGGTGCCCTTTTTAGTAAACATTTACCAATGGACTGAAACTGAAATAGCTATTTGGCTCGAAAGTGGTACTCTATATAACATTAAGCTATCCTGGGAAATTTCTACGGGCGAACCTAACTGAAAGGACGGATTTTGAGGTCGACTTCCCCACTCTTAGCCTTGTTTGCTGTAAGTAGCCTCCCTCTGGCTCCTAGTAAAGCACTTGTCAACCTCTATCCACGGTAGTCCATGGTATGTGCAACAGGCTTGACCCGTGCCGACCTTTTCAGGGATAGAGTAGAGGCAGCCCCTGCAATTCCGTTCTTGTAACTCCTTTATTTTGACCTGTCTTTGCAACACCCGAGCCCCCAGTGCATGTTTTTGCCAGTTCAAAATACTACTCTTAATATAAAGGATTTTCGTAATTTCGTAAATCCCTCTTTAGTATTATCCTTCTACAGTACTTTGGTAGTATTCTGGAAAGTTCGGAAATAATTTGTGGAATTCTAGAGTATATTTTTAGTAAAAAATTTTCGGAATCAGTCAATGATATGCCTGCCAAAATGTGGTCTCAACACCAACCCTCCCTCCCTCCCCAAACCCCAACTACATTCCACACGCCCTGATTTAGGGCATTGACAAACCCATCAGCTAGGAACTATGCTTAAAACCCCAATAGAGTCTTTTTATGTGATGTTTAAGTTGAAGCATGATAGTAAGGACACCGAGGATGGTAAGTACGCGGTGCTCTGTGGTGCCAGTCCGGAGCCCATCCTTACCGGAGAAGTCCATCGGTTGGAGTTTAAACTCACTCTGAAGGCAAACGGCTCGTTGGTTAGTGGTGTCAAGGATGCCTAGGCCGTCTGGTTAAAGAACGAACGGAAGCTGAAGAGGTTCGTCGCACCTGAGTCGTCCGTCTATCGTAAAGGTAAGGGCTGGTATGATACCGAGGTCTTCATCCCTACTCAACCTGGGGAGTACGAGGTGAACATCTCCTTTAGTGCCGAGGGCAAGAAATATTCCTTGCACTTCCTCGAGGATGTGGTGAATCGGTCTACCATCTATGTCCCAGTGGAATAAGAAAGCGAAACAAAACATTAGAAGAAAAATATTGATAAACTAATGGAATGTTCAGTGCCAATAAAAGGTTCCCTTTTAATTATTTGACAATCAACCAGGAAAAGACTCGACTCAAGTGCCAACATACAAAATAGAGTCACAATTAATACTTGTTTAGGAACCTGAATAGATGAAGCAAGGGCACTAAAACCACTGTAGATAGCAATGGCGATATTAAATAAGCTTATTTCCGCACAGGTTGAGAAAGGCATTTCTATTCTAAAGGAGGGTGGAATAGTTGCCTTTCCTACTGATACTGTCTATGGCTTAGGGGCTTGCTCTAACATTCAACAGGCGGTAGAGCGGGTTTATAGAGCAAAGGAACGGCCACGGAATATGCCTCTCCCTTTGCTTCTGGCTGATATAGCACAGATAAACAAAGTGGCAAGTTATGTACCACAAGTTGCCTGGCTCTTAGCCCACAAGTTTCTGCCTGGTGCTTTGACCATAGTGTTACATAAGTCTAACTTAGTCCCTGATATTATCACTGGTGGTGGGGAAACAGTAGCCGTTCGTATTCCGGCTCATCCTATTCCTGTTGCCCTTATTGAAGGTCTGGGGGCTCCTATCGTGGGTACAAGTGCTAATCTGAGCGGTAAGCTAAGTGCACTGACAGCTGATGAGGTTTGCTCTCAGTTTGGTGATAAGATAGATTTAGTTATTGATGGTGGCACATGCTCAGGTGGTAAGGAATCCACTGTAGTTGATGTTACCGGGGAAACACCAGTAGTCTTGCGGGAAGGCGTTATATCAAGGGAAGAGCTCAGGCAGGTATGCGAGATAATTTAAGGAAAGGGGTAAGCAGTGCGTATTGCTATTGGCTGTGACCATAGAGGCTTAAATCTCAAGCAATTTATTATAAAGCTGGTTATTGAAGCGGGTCATGACTGTAAGGACTTTGGTAGTTATAATACTGACTCAGTAGACTACCCTGATATTGCTAAAGAGGTATCTGAAGCGGTAGCTACAGGTTATTCCGAAAGGGGTATCCTAATGTGTGACACTGGTGTTGGTATGTGTATTGCTGCCAATAAGGTTAAAGGGATAAGAGCTGCTCTATGTGATGATACCTTCAGCGCTGACCGAGCTCGCCAGCACAATGATGCCAATGTCCTTTGTTTGGGGGTGAGGCAGGAGCCAGACATAGTGCATGAAATCGTTGAGGCTTTTCTTACTACTGAATTTGAAGGTGGAAGGCACCAGCGAAGGCTAAATAAAATAAAGGCTATGGAAGGCTAGCTTCTTTTGGTTTCTAGCTGCCTCTTAAGGCAGTTCGTAACGCTTCTTCTAACTCAGGGGTGGTAACAGCTATCATCTGGTCCCCAGCCCGGAGGGTGGTGTTAGGTTTAGGGGCAATAGGCTTACGTTTCTTACCGATAATTAAGATGAGGGTACTTTTGGGTGGCAGTGGCAGCTCCTTTACTCGTTTGCCTACTGTAGTTGAGTCCTCTGGGATTTTTACTTCTACAATCTCTAGCCCCTTGTCTCTTATGGTCATTAAATGTGTTAAGGGGTGTGTGGGCACCTCTTCTTCTATGTTTTCCAGAATAATATTAGTGCTGCTTACCGTAACATCTATCCCCAGCTTCTTGAAGAGGATTTCATTTCTCGGATTTCTGACACGGGCTATGGTACGGGGCACGTGAAACTTATGTTTGGCTACCTGGCAGGCGACTAAATTATCTTCATCATCACCGGTTACAGCAACGAACATATCAGCTCTGCCAGTGCCCATTTCGTCTAGGGTAGTTGCCTCACAACCATCGCCGCGGATACAAACACTGCCCAGTTCATCTACAATGGTTTCACATATGCTGGCATTCTTTTCCACCATAAGCACCTCATGCCCTTCTTCCAAAAGAGCTTTTGTCAGGTAGTAACCTACCCTACCGGCACCAACAACTATGATATACATATTTTCACCTCGGCTCTCTAGCTTTGAATACTATGGACGGCTTACTTAGTTCGTTAAAAGTAAAGACCCCTAACTCCTTGGTTCTACCATACTTGGATTCTAGTTCAGTTATGGGACCAGCATCTAAAGCCCGCATGGGGCAAGCCTCCACACAGATGGGCTTCTTTGCCTCTGTCCATCTGTCCTGGCACAGGTCGCACATCTGCATTTTAGCATCTGGCTCTACCCCAAATTGAGGGGCTTCATAGGGACAGGCTACTTGGCAAGCGCTGCCGCAAACCTCAATGCCCAAGCATGTTTCTCTATCTACAACTACTATTCCATCCTCTTTACGTTTTGTAATTGCCTTAGTTGGACAAACCGGTATGCAGGGGGCTTCAGCACAATGATAGCAATGGTTGGCGAGAAAGGTAACAGAAACATCAGGAAATTGCCCCTCCTCTGTGGTAATAATGCTTCTCCAGGAGACTGGTCCCACTGGTATGTCATGCCAGTCTTTACAAGCTACGACACAGGTAAGGCATCCCGAACACCTGGATTGGTCAAAGTAAAAACCTAACTGCATGCCATAGTCTCCTTATAATTTTTGAACCTGAACTAAGCCGGTATTGTAGCAGGCTGCTCCACCTGGAGAGTATACATTCCTGGATAAGACATTAGCACATCCTCCCCTATCTACCCCATGCTTGTCAGGGTTGTACCACGCTCCTTGAGGGAGGTCGACTACCCCGGGCATAATTCTTTCAGTTACTGTGGCGGGAACAATTACCTCCCCGCTGTCATTAAATACCCTTACATCATCACCATCCGCTATGTCCCTGGCTTTAGCATCGGTAACGTTGATTAATATTGCGTGGGGTATAAGCTCCCTGAGCCAGGGAACAGTCTCAAACTGGGTATGTGCTCGCCTCTTGAAATGGCTGGTAATAAGTTGCAGAGGATATTTCGTTGCCAGGGGGTCATTGCGGCTCTCCCAATGCTCAATATATTTGGGAATTGGGGGAATCTTGGGGTTATTCATGTCAGCCAGCTTTTGGGAATAGATTTCAATCTTCCCTGAGGGCGTTGGGAAGGGATTGTTCTTTGGGTCTTTAATTTGCTTCTTGAAGGCGACTTGCGGTTCTGGAAGATTAACCCGGTAAATGGCTTTCCTCTTGAAGGTATCATAGTCAGGAATACAGCTTCCTTTTATTAATTCTTTAAGCCACTCCTCTTCTGTTTTCTCACTGAAAACAGAAATTCCCAGTCGGGTTGCCAGCCCCTGGCATATCTCAAATGGCGATTTGGATTCATAGAGTGGTTCAATGACTTTGTTCACATAGCCGCATGATGGTGGTGAACCTCTTACTACGATGTCGTTCCTTTCCATGTAGGTACAGACAGGAAGTAAGATATCGGCAAACTTGGCAGTAGCCGTCATTAACTGTTCTACCACCGCAATGAATTCCGGCTTTTTGAGTGCTCGAACCATCTCATTTGTGTTGGGATTTTGGTTTACCGGGTTAGTATGTACCACTAATAACATCTTGGAATCAGACGGGTAACCACCAGCTCTTCCCTTAAGAATGGCGTTTGGTATTTCAGAAAAGTGTATTCTAGCGGCACTATCTGAACCTTTCAAAGTAGGTAGGGAATCCTTACGGGGGGGAATCCCCAACTCAACTGGGTTACCTTCACTTTTAGGGAGTTTGCCCAATTTGAAATCATATTCGCCACCCCCATCAGAGGCTCCTGACCATCCGCCATGAATACCAATATTCCCTGTCATTGCCGCTAGCGTGTAAGTGGTACGATGGTACTGCTCTCCATAGGCAGTGCGACCAGGGCCAATGCTGGCAATCAGCGCCGCCGGTTTTGTGGTGGCATACTCCCTTGCCAGTTTATCAATTACATCAGCTGGTATTCCAGTGATACCTTCAGCCCAAGTTGGGGTCTTTGGTATAGCATCTTCTTTTCCCAAAACATAGTCTCGGAACCGGTCAAACCCCACCGTATAAGTATCAAGGAAGGTTTGGTCTTGAAGATTCTTCTTAATTATTACGAAAGCCATTGCTATCAACATAGCTGTATCGGTACCTGGTATGATAGGTATCCATTGACTTGCCAGGGTGGCAGCAGAATCAGTATACCTGGGGTCAACAATGATAATCTTGGCTCCTGACTCTTTGGCTTGCACCAAATACCAGCTAGTATTGGTCCCACTTATGGTGTTGGTCGGGTTTAATCCCCATAATATTATAAGGCGTGAGTTGAGAAGGTCATCAAAATCGCTTACTGAAGAGCGAGTGCCATATGTGGCTAAGGAGGCGTATGATGCTCCCTCGTAGGAAGCAATACCCCATTTCCGGGTACAGCCGCCGGTCATAAACAGTAACTCTTCAAATAAGCTAGTGTGATGTAGCGTAGCGAGGTCTCCTCCTCCACTCAAGAAAAGGACAGCCGATGACCCATATTGGCTTCTTACACGATTTAGCTCGCTGGCTATCGTATCCAGGGCTTCGTCCCAGGAGATTCGCTCAAATTTACCCTCACCACGTTCTCCTGTCCTCCTCATAGGAAATTTCAGACGCTCAGGGTCATATACTCGCTGCCGGTAGGCACGGCATCTTAGGCATGCTCTCAACTGTGGTTCCTCACCATCATCAGTCTCTATTCTGGTGATTATCCCGTCTCTAACATGAACCCTGAGCATGCATTTTCCTCCGCAATGGCTAGAACAGGCGGTGGTGATTACCTTTTCTTGACTGATTGTTCCTCCCGCCATATTCACATTTACCCTCCCTCAAATAGTTTCTCTCTGGCTAACTCAGGCTTACTAATGTAAAGAAAAAGGAATTTGATTCTGGTTATTTATCAAAGTAGCATTAAAAGGGAAAACCTGCGCTACATATTTGGAGCTAATCAACAGTGTATTATGTTCTCCCCTCAACTCTCCAGCTTTTCCTTTAGTCTCTGAGTAAATATTGTAGTTGGGCTTAAGGTTTCTATTCCCAGGGTATTGTACAACTCCTGTCGTAAGGGGTCGTAGATACGGCAGATTGCTCTGGGCACATTGAAGATATGCTTAGCGATTTGAGTTGCCATGATATTGCGATTGTCTCCCTGGGTTACAGCGACAAAGACATCTGATTCCTCTATGCCTGCTCTTTTAAGTGCTTCCTCATCGATGCCATTACCAAGTAGCGCTGTGCCGTTAAAGTCAGGCGGGAGTCTTCGGAAACTATAACTGTCAGTGTCTAAAATTGTAACGCTATGCCCCTCCTTATCTAGTAACCCGGCTAGACAAGCTCCAACTCTTCCACAGCCCATAATAACTACTTTCATAATAACTAACTCCATTACGCGATGGGTTGATGGTATAATATAACACGACAGGGAGCATTCTTTAGTACATAAGGTACCACATTACCCAGGCTAAATTGGCCGAAGCGCCTTTTGTAACTAACACCCATCAGAATTAGGTCAACCTGCCTTTCTACAGCTTCATCAACAATAGTTGGACCTGCGTCACGGGCTTGAAGCAAATCGGTCTCTACCTCGTAATCCTCTTCTTCGGCGATAGTTTCTATGTGGTCAAGTATATCTTCAGCTTTTTTAATAGTAGATTCGATTTCGGCATCCAGGGGTAGGGTGCGTTTTATTGTAGTAACATAAACAGCGTAGATTTTACCCTTATTCTTCTTAGCCAGCCTGCAGGCCAGCTGTACTGCCGCTTCGTCAGCTTTAGTACCAATTACCGGTACCAGAATGTTGTGAAATTCCATTGCTCCCTGTTGCTGCTTGTTATTAATAATGGGTATTATAATCCTCTTTGGGGAACTCTACAATATCTTTATTTTTGGTTACTCTCTGTATTCTCTTTGTGGGTTAATGGTAAATGCTGTTTCCGTCGATAGAAGAAGTAGACAATTAAACCGATAACCATCCAGATAATTCCCACCCAGCGGCTGTAGTCTTGGGTAATTAATATTATAACCCATATTATTGTTGTTGCTACCAAGCCCAAAATAGTGCTTATCGGCATTTCACGCCCCCTGATTGTTATGTTCCAGCCAAGTTTGAAAGGGCGTGGTAGTTCCGGCTTTTTGGCTCGTAGACTAAGGATTGAGGCATGAGCAAACATAAAGGCTAGTAAAGAACCGAAGGCATATAGTGCCCCCATGTTTTCAAAAACATTAGCCGCAAAAAACCCTGGAGACAGGATGAGAAGTGCTATTATACTGAATATAATTATTGAAATATAGGGTGTTTTAAATTGGTGATGCACTCGACTGAGGGCTGATGGTACCAGCTTATTAACCCCCAGGGAGAAGGCGAGCCGTGAGATGCCCATCAACCCGGCGTTGGTGGCTATGAGTAGAATAGTCCCAGCCAGTATGGCTATTAGAGGTTTAAGTACGGTGGCTAACCATGCTATAGGAAGATTGGCAGCAATCCCAGCCACCGGGTCTCTGCCCCATTCATTGGCGAGCTCTTGGGGTGTCATGGCTGACAGAGATACCAGGGAAATACCAGCGAAGAGAACCAGAACAGTAGCTATCATCATGAATAATGCTTTAGGTACCCTTTTCTCTGGCTGTTTTGTTTCTTCGGCCAACTGAGACATGGTTTCGATGCCCGTATAGGCAATAGAAGCCAGGGCTATGCCGAGAATTAGATTTTCTGCAGTGGGCCAGTTATCAACAATACGATGAAACAGAACTACCGGATTAAACAGTAGTATGAAGCCTATAATCACCAGCAAAACCTGGGTGGTTATATCTATTATGGCTGCTCCTATATTGATGATAGAAGTTTCCTTTACTCCAATGATATTAATGGTCATGAGGAAGAGAACGATTCCCATAGATGCTACTGTGCTAATAGCAGGGGAGTCCTTTAATGGTTCCCAAAAGTAGCCCAGGTAGGGTGGGATGGTATAGGCTGAGATGGCGATGGTGACAATGTAACTTAACATTAATGCCCAGCCAGCAGTGAAACCGGCCAAGTCGTTGAAGGCGTGTCGAGCGAAACTGGCTGAGCCACCTGCCTCGGGTAACATAGCGGTACCTTCGGCATAGGTAAGGGCAGTAAATATGAAGAGAACACCAGCAATGCCAAGTACTACGGGGGTAGCGCCCCCAGCTACCAGGGCAACAATGCCCAGGGCGTAATAAATAGATGAGCCAACATTTCCATAGCCGGCACTGAATAGGGCAGCAACTCCTAATACTCGTCTTAGTCGGTAGCGTCTAATTCGCCGGGGGCGAAAAATTCGGTCACCTGGTTTAGGATGCCAGTTGTTGGTCATAGCAACGTTGCAAATTTTAGGCTTTTATCAGCTAACTGTCAACTGCTGGGTGGGAGATTGTTTTTAACCCATCTTAAAGGGATTAAAATATCTTGACAATTAGCTGTATCTCACCTAAAATCACGATAGTTAATATTAGGAATTTTCCTTCTGTCTCCTTAATTTCTAACTTGTACTATTTTGACATGTCTTTTATTAGTAAAGGAGGGTTTAGCTGTGTTTAAGTTACCCTTTATTCCCCGGGAAGAGAAGTTTTTTGACCTTTTTGAGCAGAGTGCAAAGAATATGGTAGAAACAGCTCAGGGGCTAAAAAGGTTGGTTAATACCTGGGAGAATGTCGAGGAAAAGGTGGTTGAAATAACTGCACTGGAGCACCAAGGGGATACTATTACCCATCAGATTATGGCTCAGTTGCATCGCACTTTTGTTACTACGTTTGATAGAGAGGATATAGCTCTACTGGCTCATACTCTGGATGATGTGACCGACTTTATTCACGCTGCTGCTGATGCTATGTTTCTCTACAAGGTGAACCCTCCCAGTAAGAGGGCTAAAGAACTAGCCGATATTATAGTCCAGGCGGCAACCGAAGTAGAAAGGGCAATGCCTCAACTACGCAGCCGTAGTGAGTTAAAACAAATTCTTCCACGATGTGTGGAGATTAATCGGCTGGAGAATATGGCTGATAGAGTATTCCGCTCAGCGATGGCTGAGCTATTTGATGATTCCCCAGATATGGCTCATGTTATTAAGTGGCGTGAGATTTATGAGTATATGGAGAGCGCCACCGATAGGTGTGAGGATGTGGCAAATGTCCTTGAAGGGGTAGCCCTCAAGCATGCCTGATTCCGCCCTCTGGCTACTTCTTCTCATTATTGCTCTAGCTATTGGTTTTGGCGTAGTTAACGGTTTCAATGATGCCGCTAATGCCGTCGCTGCCTCGATTGGTAGCCGTGCTATTTCCCCCCGGAATGCCATAATACTGGCCGCCTTCTTTAATATGATTGGTGCCGCTACTGGTCTGGAGGTTGCCAAGACTCTTGGCAAAGGGATTTTAATTCCGGAAGCGCTCTCATATTTAACAGTGATTGCTGCTTTAGCTTCAGTTATTATCTGGGGGACTATAGCTACTTATTATGGTTTGCCGGTGAGTATAACTCATAGCTTTATTGCCGGACTGGCTGCAGCCGGGATAGCGGTGATGGGTACGGAGGCAGTTGTATGGGGTGTCATGGGGCGGGTTGGTTCATCAGTCATTGCGGCTCCGGTTCTGGGCTTCATCGGTGGCTTTGTGCTGATGGTTATCCTATTGTGGCTGTTCTGGCGAAGTGCTCCAGCCAAAATGAGAGCTATCTTTAGCCGTCTGCAATGGCTTACTACTGCCTTTCTGGCTTACAGCCATGGCAAGAACGATGGTCAGATGCCTATAGGTGTCATCGCTATGGCATTTGTAATTTATTATCAGCAGATTGGTCAA
>SDBV01009984.1_pt1 | contig 12516 bp, 14 predicted proteins | sample 2277081 | NCBI WGS metagenome assembly SDBV01 (sample SAMN10402039, study PRJNA504765) | marine sediment metagenome | isolation source: marine sediment core GS10_PC15, 223 cmbsf | place: Arctic Ocean: Southern Knipovich Ridge | collected 2010 | reverse complement strand
AGGAAGTAGCCAACAGACAGAATGATGATGCTGGTGATGGTACTACGACTGCAACAGTTTTAGCACAGGTTCTTGCACGCGAAGGATGTAAGGCAGTAGCAGCCGGAATGAATCCAATGGATTTGAAACGCGGTGTTGATGCTGCGGTTGTGGCAGTTGTTGACTATCTTGATACTGTTAAGCGTGACGTTACAACAGATGAAGAAATCGCGCAAGTTGGAACTATTAGTGCCAACGGCGAAAAAGAGATTGGTGATATGATTTCCGAAGCAATGAAGCAGGTTGGTAAAAAGGGTGTTATCACCGTCGAAGAAGCAAAGAGCATGAAGACTGAACTTGAAGTAGTCGAGGGTATGCAATTTGACCGTGGCTATATTAGTCCATATTTTTCAACTAATCGCGAGAAAATGATTGCCGAACTAGAAGATCCTTATATTCTTCTTTTCGATAAGAAGATTTCAAATCTCCAAACAATGCTTCCGATTTTTGAAGCTGTAGTTCAAACACAGAAGCCGCTATTGGTTATTGCCGAAGATATGGAAGGCGAAGCTTTAGCTACATTTATTATTAATGTTATGAAAGGATCATTGAGAGGCTGTGCTGTTAAAGCTCCTGGATTTGGCGATAGTAGAAAAAACATGCTTCAAGATATTGCTGTTCTCACCGGAGGACAAGTTGTATCTGAAGAGATTGGTGTCAAGCTTGAAAACACAACTCTTGACATGCTCGGCACAGCCAAGAAAGTTACAATTGATAAAGATACTACAACGATTGTTGATGGTGCTGGAGATTCTGAAGCTATTCAGGGTCGCGTTCATCAGCTTGAAATGTTTATCGAAGACACAGATTCTGATTATGAAAGAGATAAGCTCCGCGGCCGCCTTGCTAAACTTACAGGTGGTGTCGCAGTAGTTAAAATTGGCGGCATGTCTGAAATGGAAGTGAGAGAACGTAAAGATAGAATAGAAGACGCTCTTAGCTCTACAAGAGCTGCTGTAGAAGAAGGTATCGTTCTTGGCGGCGGCATTGCTTTATTTCGTTCTATGTCCGTCCTTGATGATGTCGAAGTAGAAAATGATGATCAACGAGTAGGTGTTAAGATTGTTAGAAAAGCACTTGAAGCACCTGCACGTCAGATTATTGATAACGCTGGCGAAGATGGTGCTGTAGTTCTAAGTCGTTTAAGTAATTTTGCTGATACTTATGGCTACGACGCCCAAAAAGGTGAATATTGTGATATGTTCGAAGCGGGCATTGTTGATCCAAAATTAGTAGTGCGTTCAGCATTACAAGATGCAGCATCTGTAGCTGGTCTCCTTATTACTACCGAAGCAATGGTAGGTGAGCTTCCGGAAGATGACAATAATCAGGGACCAAACCCTGGTATGATGGGCATGTAATCCATCACTCAAAATCTCCCTTATATGGATGGTGCGAATAGTTCCAGAAACTGTTTGTACCATCCTTTTTTCTTGACAAAATCCAGTTCTGTGCTAAAGTAAAGAAAGGAGGATTGTCAATGAGTACACGATCAGGATACGCAGATATGGTCATAGATTATGCCAGTTTGGCATGTTTCTGGAGTAGATTGACCGATTTACAAAAGAGGTTAATCCATCATGAACAGTTTGACTATCTTCCAGAAGATACTGAGGTCAGGAAAGAATCGGTCCTAATAGTTTGGTCCAAATTAACCAGTATCCAGAAAAAAATGGTTCATAGTGGATTCTTTCACGACCTGGCAACTAATGGAAGAGTCTCTCGCGCACGGAAAAGAATGTTGCTCGAAGCCCAAAATAAGCACGAAATAATCACGGATCAAAAACTTGTTGATAAAATAGGTAAAACTAAAAAGAAGAAAAAAGGACCTCCTGGGGTGCCCGGACCTAAGGCGACCCGACAGATATCAAAACTGGCCGAAAAAATTGGACATTTAAGATGCTGGTATACTAATGAAGATTGTCATATAACATCTTTAAGGACTGCTTGGTCGGCTACAAGAGAGCACATTATTCCTCAAGCATATGGATGGAACGGTAAAAATAGAAACACTGCTATTGCTGCTTCTTTTATCAATAATGTATTGGGCTGTGCTCCTATACATGTTAAGATGCATGTTAAGAATGAATTGAGTAAAATTTCTTGTTTCCCTACATTAAACGGAGAACAGAAACGAGAAATTTATGAAAGAGTTGTAAAAAATATCCTGGGACAATACAGAGTCTGTGGTTCGTTGCCCTGGGATAACCCTGCTAAATGTAAGCCTAATAAATCAGACCGTAAGAATGCTAAATCATTAATTATCGAGATGGCGTATTGGCGACATATAATTATTCAGAAAAATTATGTTGACAATATTCAGGAAAACAGCAATAATATAAGAGATTACTTGGAGGAGAACTGTGATGGCATGGAAACCGGAATCGAACAAGCCTATGGACTTAGGGGAAATTCCTCATAAAAAACACATCAGTGACGAGGAGTTTGAAAATCTGCGAGCAAATGCTCCTGATCGTGAGATCCGCGAAGCAGAAGACAGACAACACGATCTTGAAGAGCAGATTCTTGCTGATATTGTAGACCAGGGTGAAAAATACGAAGAGACTGTTGCATTTATTAGTGGTTTTCTTGTCGGAAATCCACAATATGATGGTCCCGGAATCCTTTTAGATGATTTTATCGTCGATCTAAGTAACGAACTACAGAAAACTCCAGAAGTAAAATTAGACTTCAATGAAGTCCTTGACATTGCTTATAAATTAAATCTTAAACCGTCTGATTTCTACTTTGGAATCGATGTTCAAGATAAAATAGTCGTTGTGATTACTCCTATTGTTATTTGGGAGCAAGAAAAACGCTTGGACGACAATAAACTTGTAGATCATATTGTACCAGATTGGCTAAACAGAATTGCCAAAACACAATTTGAAATTAAAGATGATATGTTGCCATCAAAGGCACGCAAAGAGCTTCTTAAAATCGGTTTCGTTGAAAATCACGATATCATAGGATAAGAATATGGATCTTAATCTGATCTATATGGTTGTGGGTTTTATCCTAGCGGCTTATGCAGTTGTCAGCAACGATTCTATTCAAACATTAGGAACCTTCTTATCAGCTAACCAAGATGTTGTATGGTGGAAACTGTGGTTAGCAGCTTCTTCAATCTTAGTTCTGACATTGGGCGGCGGATGGTATTTCAACGGAGGCGATATTGCTTTTGGTAGATTATCAGCAATTCCGTGGCCACAATATACATTTAACATTTGGCACGTTATAGCTCCAGCAAGTCTCTTAGTATTAACACGATCCGGTATTCCTGTTAGCACAACATTTTTAGTGCTATCTGTTTTCGCGTCATCCGTTGTCGTGGAAGCAATGATAATGAAGAGCATCTTAGGATACGCTGTCGCTGGCGCAGCCGCATTTAGTTTATGGTTCTTAATCAGCAAGATTATTAACGAACATGAACATATGGCTACCGATCGCGAAAAAGAAATTTGGCGATGGACATTGTGGGTAAGTACTGGATTTCTTTGGTCCAATTGGCTAATGCACGATATGGCCAATATTTCTGTTTATCTTCCGAGAGTACTGGATGGCTGGATGGTGGTTGGAACATTAGGAATATTGGTAGCATTTCTAGGATATATTTTCTACACAAGTGGCGGCAAAATTCAAGATATTGTTCTTAGCAAAACTGGGACGCGCTATGTAAGAAGCGCCGCGATCATTAACTTTGTTTTTGCTGCTATCTTGTATTTCTTCAAAGAATTAAATGGAATCCCAATGTCGACTACATTCGTTTTTATGGGTCTGCTTTGCGGCCGAGAACTTGCTATTTCATATCAACATAAAACAGAACAACAAAAGGCAATAGTGTTTCCAATGTTAATCAAGGACTTCTTAAAAATTATGGGTGGATTAGTTATCAGTCTGTTGATTGCTTTCCTGGCAGCGCACTTTAGTTGATGCTCTGTGTTTGGCAAGATTTCCAGCATCATACCATTTTCCACAGCACAATATTTTTTTACGCTTCTTTAAAGTTTCGCTGATTTTCTTTTTGGTTTCTTTATTCATCGGTGAACGATTCTTTGCTGATTCACTCATATTTCTTTTAGTTTTTTCTGTTTTGGGTTTCCTCATTTTCTTTAATGACTCTTCGGTATGTTTTTTTCTATAGAATGGATTGTCTTCTCCAGTATTTTTACCTTTTCTTATCTCACTCATTTTTCGTTTTGTCTCTTCTGATCGAACAGCACCTTTGTTAACAGAAACCCCCTTTTTTGATTCAGATATTTTTCTTTTGGTCTCATCTGATAATGGAGATCGTTTAATACCTTTTAGTTTTTCACTTCTTTTACGATTTGATTCTTCTGTTTGTTTAAAAGGACCCCAATGTTTGTGTCCCTTTAACATCTGACTGTATTGTTCTTTTAATGTTTTATATAAACAAGAATTTACATAGCGTTGTTGATGATTATTTTTTACAGTACTCATCATCTTAGCAGCATAAACCATTCTATATCTATGATTGCCTGTTGTCATCTTAGTCAACAGTATATGACATATAAAATGCTCCCTAGCGGTTAGAACTGCTATGTTGCTCTCTTTGTTTTCACCGCCCATGGACTTCGGTATGATATGATGCTTCTCTGTATAGATATCTTCAGCGAGAATTCTTGTTTTCGAGCTGCTGATTATGTTGTAATACCAACTGGTATATTTGTTAGAAATAAATATTGTGCTGATACTCCTACTAGTGTTAGAGTAGATAGATGTTGCTGCATCGTGATCTACAATATTATTTATCGTTTTAATTTGACATTTTAGGTGAAATCAAGTATTATTCAATAATAAAACTACATTTAATGGAAATAATAAATAACACTGTGTTTAATAATTGAGGTCTTAACGGATCATCCCTCTTGAAATATTCTGCTCCGTATAAAAACAAAACAAAACATTAAAAAGGAACAGAAATATGTCCTTCACATCTACGAAAACATATAAGGATTTAGGTCCAGTTGCATACCGTCAATGGAGAGCTGAATCACATTGTAATCTTATCCATGGATATTCATTATCATTCCATGTTGAATTTGAAGCTGACGAATTAGATGCAAGAAATTGGGTAGTAGATTTTGGTAGTCTACGTTCATTCAAAGATAATTTAGAAGATTGGTTTGATCATACTCTTTTAGTTGCAGAAGATGATCCAGACCGAGATGCTTTTGAGATGCTAGCTGCAAGAGGTTTAGCAAAACTTACATATGTTGAAAAAACTGGTTGCGAAGGAATATCAAAATTCCTTTATGAATATCTTGAAGAAATTTGGCTACCAGAAAATGGATATAAACCTCGTGTTCGTGTTAAGATGGTAGAGGTGCGTGAAATTGGAGCCAATTCTGCTAGATATAGTGGAGTTGCTGCCGCCGCTGATATTATTGCTACTGTAACAGATGATGTTGTTACAGTTACAGCTGATGTTGCTGCTGCCAGCAGTTATTCTGTTGATACTATTATTGTTGGTGCAGCCCCGAATGTTGATTTGAATATTTCGACTAAAGGAAGTGGCGTAGTTAATCCTGATAGTTGCAGATTTACATTTAATACTTCTCCTGATGTTAGTGGTCAAATGATTACTAATATTAGTTCTTTTCATGATGAAAATAATAATTTCAATCCTTTTGGTCTTGCTTCGACTGATGTTTATGGACCTAATAAGGAACTATTTAGACCTCAAGATTGGGCAACCGTAGCTACACCAATTGCATTACCTCCAACAGAAACAGATACATTTGATGGTACGAAGATAACAAGCAATGGTTAATTGCTTGACTTCTAAAAATTCCAGTAATATGTCTATGGTAGTCGGCGAAAGGGGAGACGTAGAATAACACAGAGGATATTTAATATGCTTGGATTGAAAGAAACAGACGAACTTAACACGTTCGATATCTATGTTGATGATAAAGAATTCTATAAAAAATATGGACACCATCGTTGTTTTCAAATCGGATATGATGATTCCGAAGAGGTTTTAGATAAAGATGAAGTTATTTCGAGCGCCAAAGAAGTCACTGTAATCTTTAACTATCCTTTAAGCGGAGAATTCAAGTTTGAGTTCAAAAATTCGCAAGGAAAAATAACTCGTAGAGAGTTTGCTTTGTTTATCCAATCTACATATCGTCGTATTTATGATGAAGAAAGTTCAGAGCCAGTTAAAAATGTTTCAGGTATGTTAAATCGACAAAGAACAGATGGCCCCTACGGAATCTGGGGCCATCATATTGGAGACTTGGTTATAGAAGGTGTTCAGCATATCGGCGACAGTGTTTATGTTCTACATATTGGATCTTAAGAGCTTGGTTCTTCAATAATTTTGTTACCAAATTTCTCTCCGTTTTCTTTATAGAGTTTGTAGAAATCGTTTGCTTCTTTTTCGAATGGAATACGAAAACTTGACGTATGTTCGTTAAGAAACACTAACTGAAGAGAAATGGCTCCTTCGATATCATACTCGGCCAAAGATAAAAATTCCAACATATGTTTTTCAATCAAGCGCCAGTTTTTAGCCCAAATCCTTGACCATTCAATATTTTGTGCTGCGTAATTGGCAATTTGAAGTTCGATAAAATCGTCTATTGAAGGTGATTGTGTAGCTTTTTTCCGCTCTTCAACTAATCGCTTTTTCAACATTTCAATTAGCATAAAATCGTCTATTTCACCGCCCATCAAAAAACGATCAAGCCAGATTTCATGATCAAATGAGAGTTTTCGTAATCCAGGAAGTTCAAGATAAGCAAATGCCTCACTCTCAAGACTTGCTTCCATTTCATTCTGCATTGTTTTTTTATACCAATCCTGCCACGATAGAGTAGGATCGAAATACATTGTTGCTGCGTGAGTAATTTCGTGTAGATAATAGAGATCACTAATGGCATCGTTTTCGTATTCTGGTCGTAATGCTATAACATTAAACCATGTTGTAAAATGACTGCGTTCGACTTCGCTAGTCATTGTGTAAAAGAATCTTGGAACCTCAGAAAATTTAGCAATCAATTTATTAATGTATCCATCTTTTTCACGATGACTGTTACGGAAAAGATCGGTTCGCCAAAGATTGTAAACAAAATCATCGACTTCTTTTGAAGTTCGTAATGTGATCATGTTTTTCATTTTTTATCTCCGTTAATTTCAGACGCCAGCCCGGGAGTTAAGCACCAACGAGCCACTTTGTCTCTTTTCATAAATTCAGATAACTCTCCACCGTTGCTTACGCTGTTTCCAAGCAAGATAACATCGCTTGATTGTATTGGTGTATCTTTTAGTTCTTCTTTTTGATTCATAGCTACGATGACAGCCAGTTTATGTGGATAATATTTATTCGCGATATCATATGGACCATATGCCTCGATCAATCTTCGTCCTATTTCTAAACTGGCAATATTCTTGAACCAGATATTACCCCAAAGTCCTGGAATTTCATCTCGGCTGTATACTCCACCAATACGATGATAGTAAACTCCAAACGCTTTGGAAAGGCTGAAGAAAATAGCCGCAATATTTGGATAATTTGCTTTCACTTTAAATTTTGTTGGAACACATCCAACATAGCAGAGATCAAGCATGATATCAATTTGTGGATGAGTTTTTAGCATATACCTCATCCATTTGTTATATTTATTCCAAACATTTCCGTCGATAGCAGACGGTTGGGAAATATAAAATTGTTCGCCAGCACTAAAGCAATGTGCTGTCTTTTCCCAATTGTCACGATCATGTTTGATAACTGATAAATTGTATCCTGCCGCTAAAGCTTCGTATCCTTCATATTCCCCTTTGAAGATATGTATCGTGCTACTTCTTCCTGTAGCAGAATAAAGAGCAAGACTTTCACGGATGGCTTCACTTGATCCGTTTGTAGGATAAGAAAATTTAAAATTTGGAAATGTGACTATTGGGCTTGCCCATTTTTTATAACCATTAAGAAATGGTTTATGATATTCATCTTGCTTTTTGGTATGTGCTTCTTCATACATGTGGTGTGGAAAATTGTTTGAAAACTCTTCGATTATCCTGCGGACCTCAGGATAGTATAAAGCGTAAACTGTTTTGCTTACACCAAATTCTTCTGAAAGTTTTATCGCATCAATCATTTTGACCTCTTCTTATTGACTATTATATTGTAGCACAAAAGACGAATAAATCAAGCATTTATTAACTATTTTGACCACTTGACATATCTCTTATTCATGCTACAATAACAGCATGATTACAAAACGAGACCATAAGCATATTGAGACCGCAATAGCGCACGCCAAAAGCTCCGAAAAGGTAGCTGGCGCAAGGGCTAGTGCGGTTCTTGCTCTTCGTGGTCGTATTATTGCTTTTGGCACCAATCAACGAAAGTCGCATCCCTTCCAAGCAGAATATGGTAAAAATCCGGAAGCGATCTATCTCCACGCTGAAATCAACTGTATTAAGAATGCGTTAAGAATGGGCTATACAGTTGATGATCTGCGGAAGGCTACTCTATATGTAGCACGAATTAAGAAGGCTGGATCTGATCCATCCGATCCCTTTATTTGGGGTTTGGCTAAGCCTTGCCGTAATGGCTGCCAACGTTGTATCGCCGATTTTGGTATTAAGCGTGTTCTCTATACAACAAATGAACAGGAGATAGCCATCTTGTAAAAACAACAGTCAAAAAATCTTCGTTTAATAATAAATACAAAGTAATATTATAAAACGAGGATTTTTCCGATGGCAACAACTGCTTTAAACAGATTAGAACCCGCTTACTTTCGAGTTGAGATTGATACTTTTGAAATCGACAATGTAAGCCCACAATTTCATCCACAAGGTGACCAGGCAACGTTGGGTACTGTCACTATTACAACTAACGCAGTGTCGGCCGTTGCTATTACAGATGGTGGATCAGGATATCTTCCTGGGCAAGCTGTAACTATTACAGGCGATGGAGTCGACGCAGATGTCGTAGTTGGAACAGTAGATGGCGCTGGAGCTATTACAGGATTTACGATTAATGATGGCGGATCTGGATTTACTTCTGCTACTGCTACAATTGATCTTCCGAGACTTTTGCCGGATTCTCTTGCGGAAAGTCTGGATATTGAACGAGCAAATATGCGTTTTGAAGCAGTTATTCGCGGAGTAAGCACAACCATACACCCTCTTTTTACAGCGGATATTATAACAGTAGGCCGAACAGTAGATTCTCCTGCTACAAATATTAAATTTACTCTTCCATACGATAGACCAGAGTTTCTTGACACAGAAGATGAGACATCAGTGCCTGATCGTTTGACAGGCGTAGCCGCGATTAAGCGTTTTATCGCCAGAGATCTAATCCGCGATGTTGTCACAAATAGGGAAGTTTTTAATCCAGAACTTTCTCCAGTTCCTGATGAACAAAAGCTCGGTCCTCAGATTTTAGAAGTGACTGCTGTTAAGGCCGCTGCTAATTTAGCAGCCGCAGAAGCTGGCATCACAGTTACAGAAATAGTTAATCTGGTTGATTAAGTTCTATTAAATCTATCAGGATAAAATTCTGGGAGATTTTCTTTCAGTTCTTTTGCTAATGTGATAGCATCTTTGACAACTTGCTTGCCTGCGTCAAGAGCTTCTAAATCGTTCATCATATACTCTTTATCATACATGTAATCTTCATCTGGATTAGCAGGAGCACAGGCGTAATAATTTGGAGCATGGAAAAATCCATAAGCTTCCATTCCATCTCTTAATACGTGTGCTGTTAGTTCACAGAAGCCAGTATCATATAGCGGATTATGTGACAGACCTTCTCTTTCTCTTGCTTCGAAATGATGTAGAAGATTTACTGTTGGATGTTTGTTAGATTCATCTTTAGAAGAAACAAAATAGCCACCTACTCTTCCATATAATCTTTGATCATACGCTATATTACCGGATGCAGATAAAGCAAGCATTCTGTCTTTGAACGCTCCATCTTTCGGCTCCAACTCTTCTCTAAAAAATCCACCATCCAAAGAGATCATTCTATCACACATCGCTTTAAGGCGTGTTGACATTGTGCTTTGATTAACGCCAGTGGAACAAAAAATAATATCAGAACGTAAAAGTTTTGGATAGATTTCTTGCATTGGGTCGAACGGAAAACAATCACATGGAAATCCGCATAATGTAGATGTAGTGGAAACACAGTTATTACACGGTTCAATATTATAATCTCTTAAACTAATCTGATCTATTTCTATAGATGGATCAATCTCTTCTACTGCGTTAAGAGATCCTTGTAAAAATAATTTGGAGTTGCTTAGTTCGTAAGCACAGGTATTATTTGTGGATCGGCCGCTTCCATGTATAGCAAGGATTCTTAATGGTCTATCTGTCTGGTTGTATTCTTCAACAGCGTCACGGAAGTTTTGTATGTTTTTCTTATGCTGCTCGCGTGCTTCGTTAAAGTCAATAAACTCAAACCATTCACCTTCTTTGATTCGATTATATTGTTCAGCTTTTAACTTCGGTGTCCACGTTTTTGCCATTAATTTTTCCTTAGTCTATAGATCGCATAAGAGGACGTTTCCCTAATACAAGAATATGGATATTCTAATATCACATAATATTGATAACAGTTTCGTCCAGGTTTCCCTATTTTTGGAATATCTCTTCTTACCGTAAAATACGCAGAACCATTATTTACTAACAACTTTGAAACACTTTGTAAAATATCTCTTCTCTTCCGTATAGAGACTACATTAAGAACATATGTACAAGTTATAGTGTCATAAAACCCATTAGGAGTTTTAGGCTTCCAATATGGATCATATTCTTCCATATCATACCAATAAGCATCCATACCGCGACCAGAACCAAAATCAAGACATCTTCCTTTTAAGAGATCACAAGAAGATAACCATCTTGCTGGTACACTTGGTTTATTTCTGGCTATCGCTGTAGTTTTAGTCATTATTCTTTCTCTTCATTTTTGGCATAGGCATAGAAGGTGTAAAACTCTGAAGTTTCATCATCTTCAGGAATGCCAGTGCGTATTTCTAAAGGAAATGCTTTGCCGTAAAGGATCTCTCTATCTTCAGAAAAATATTTTTCCGAATAGTCATACATTCTAAAATATTCATCTGCGCCCGAAGATTGAAATAATGTTTCTTCTATTATTTCTTCTTCGAGAACCTGTTTCCATGCTTCTAGGTCAAAGTTGCTTAGTTTCGTCATATTCTTATTTATCGTCATTTTAATCAATCAAGAGCAAAAATATCCCAAGAATAACTAATACGAATTCTCCACTAAAAAGCCCCCAAATAATAAGAAACCATCCAAAAATACCCATCTTATTCTAGTCCTAACTCAATCGATCAGACACAGAAAAATACCAAGAAAAATAAGAGCAGGATTCCCATTTAACAATCCGACTATAACAAGAACGATACCAATAATACCCATTTTATTCCCTGTTAGCCCAAAAACCATATTCTTTTGCTTTCTGTTCAGCTTTAGTATATTTTGTTTTATCAACTGGTTCTAAGTTGCTTGGAAGATCGACTCTATCGACATCAAATCCAACTTGTCTGCCATAAAAGACATTTGTAATGTCCGGAACCTGAATAATAATATATTTTCCGTGGAAGTTTAGGTCAAGATGTTTAGCGATATTGGATCGAATTTCATTGAAATTTTCTCCTGTGCTACGGACCATAATACAAACTTGATGGGCTTCACTAGTTGGATCGCGATATCTTGGCTGTCTATCTGGATCAGCCCGTCTTAAGACTTCTTCAAATAAAGCCTGGTGTCCTTCGTTCCAAGGGTTAAATCTTCCAAGAATTTGTGCTGTAGGTTTTGTCCAGTCAAACATTTCTTATTCCTCTCTTTTTATTTTAACAGAAAATTTCTAAAAGACCAAATATTATTTAAGTCCATATCACTTTTAAATAACGGGCTTCTTCCTTCTGTTGGCTTCCAATCAGATTGTATACCCGGCATCGGGCCTAAATACTGTCCAGCAATATCTAAAATAAAATCATATGGCAAATCTTCTGGCTCGCAATATCCTTTGTTGAGATTTTTTATCGTCCAAACCGTAGCAGCAAGAACAGAGGCAGCAACCTGTAATGTTGTCGCGTTTTGATTTGGAATAAGCATTCTCGTTTCTTCTATGCTCAGTTGCGACCCATACCACCATGCGTTTTTTCCATGACCCATTAACAGAACACCAAGTTCGTCTATTCCACTAATAATATCGTTTTCCATAATGCGAAGTTTTGGCTGTAAATTCCATTCACGCATCATAAGCTCATGCATACTAACAACAGCCGCGTCACAAGGATGATAAGCGTAATGAACTGTTGGACGATAGAGTATCTTACCATTAAGTTCGAGTGTTAGATATTCGCTAATAGTTATCGATTCGCTATGTTGAATACAATAACCCACGATATCTCCACCCAAAGGAACCCAGGAACGAACTAAAGTAGCCGCGCCGGGCTGTAGCAG
>SDBV01009983.1_pt1 | contig 12519 bp, 8 predicted proteins | sample 2277081 | NCBI WGS metagenome assembly SDBV01 (sample SAMN10402039, study PRJNA504765) | marine sediment metagenome | isolation source: marine sediment core GS10_PC15, 223 cmbsf | place: Arctic Ocean: Southern Knipovich Ridge | collected 2010 | reverse complement strand
CCTCTATCTTCCTGGACTCGGTCTCGTTGAGTTTGTCAATGAACTCTGTAGCCGTGGCCAGGCTGGAGTACCGCTTCAGAGCCGGTAAAACTGTAGTTTCCGAAAGGTCCAGTGATTCGAAAGCTACCTTGGCATATCCCAATGCGGCGACGATCTGACTATGGACTTTCCTGCCTCCTTCATCAGAGCTGTCATGAATAATCAGCACTACCTGGCTGGGGACGCTGGCATATGTTGGTGGGACAGTAAACGAGACCTTGCCGGTGATACCGAGGAAGCCGAAGGCGCCCAGAATAAGGACCAACACGACCGGTATCATCCGTGACACTATTGCTGATTTTGATTTGATCATGGTATCTCCTATATTGGCCTGTCAATTACCAGTCATTATTCCGGCTGCCACTGTCTGAATATTTCTGCCTCTTCTGGAGTGCGAAAGAGACGGACTATCTTGACTCTATCATCTTCATAGATAATCTCCAGGTTCTGATGCGTTTCATCAAAGCGGTTTAGCCACTCAAGGAGCCTTTCCTGCTGGGATATACTATTCTCTATGGCGTCACGGTCATCGTCAGTGGCGATGAAAACTTCTTTTTCTGTAAATATAAAAACTTCCGGGGTGGGCAAGGAAAGATCCGGGTATGCCGGATGAGAGCGATATTCTTCAGGGGAGTACAGCTCGACAAAGGTATCAAGATTCATAAAATAGCCGTTCCTTACCACCTGCGGGAATTCCTCGTCGGAGGAGACTATCGTCCAGGTAAAAGGCAGATACGACTTCTTTATCTCGTGGACTTTCTGGGCGAAGATATCATATTCCTGCGGCAACGGCGTATTGACAACGAATTCAGGCACAGGGGCGAGCACACTGGCGCCAATGATAATCACCGCAGCGATGCCAAGATATGATTTAGTCAGTCCTCTGTTGGTGTAGCGCAATCGCTCTGCGGCGTGAGAGCCAAGGCAGCCAGTCTTTTTAAGGAGGCGGGACCCCAGAGTTAAGAACTGGCCGTATAATGAGCCGCTGACAACGCAAAATACGGGGAAGAGAATAACCCCCACAGAACCGGGGGTAAACAGCTCCGGGATGCGGAACGCTGCCGGAAAGTAAAGTATGGTTAAGAGCACGGCCAGGAAACTCCAGGATACGGCGGCAACCCTCTCCTCCTTCGAGTTACCGAAGCGCTGCAGTAGCACCAGCAGTAATATGGTAACAGCTGAGGCAATGAGCAACACGGGTAGTACAGCGGTGTCGGCAGTAGACGCGGTACGCTCAGTGAAAAGACTGCCAAGGAATTCTTTGGTCGAATTAAGCTCTCCGGCATAGATGGGTTTGCCCAGAGCAAGGCCAATTAACGGAAAGAGATTCCCGACAACGGTAGCAATAATGCCCCCGAAAGCAAGTTTGGCGAACGACTTAAGGGGTAATTCCCAATGCAAGGCGACGCAGGCGATAAAAGCCGGCACCAGGGCACTGAGGGCAATCAAACCGGCCAAGGGATGGATTATGAAGGAGGTGGCAACACCGATGAAGTATAATACCAGGTATCGACGTTGTTTCTGAAGCAGATATCTTGAAAGGAAGAAGAGGGCTGGCAGCAGGGCCAACAGGCTGGTGTTAAGTGGCGAAATGGGTATCGGCTGGCTGACGTCCAGGGGAAAGTAGGTAGCGAAGGCAAGAATGCCGTAGAGAACGGCACTGATCAGGGCTGCTCCACGGTCTTTGGCTAACTCACGCACTATCATGTAGATGATAAGCAGTACAAGTATGCTCACCAAGCCGCCCCAGGCTCTGATGATTACTTCTTCGGAGACAAAGGCGACCTGGGCCAGTGCGCTGATCAGGGCATGCGTACCTTCCGGGGCAACGCCACTGGGATACACCTGGTTCATACTCCAGGCCTTGACCCAGGAGAGATGGAGAAAAGATTCCCTGGAGCCAACCGCAGCGCTGGTCACGACCGAGGCCAGGTTCAGATAGCTGCTGACGGCCACCACCCATAGAAGCCCTCCCCACCACAGAACTTGCGCCCCCCCGGGGAGACTCCTGCCCACCCTCTGCCTGGTATCAGATAGCCACAGTCTCAAGCGGTCACCGAGCCGGGATCGTCCTTCGCTGAACTCGAAGATAAAGTCGTTGAGGTTACTCAGCCCTTGGCTGATACTCTGCCAGGGTGACTTATTTGCTTTGAAAAAAGCCAGTAGAATGAAGACCAAGGCAAGAGCTACTATCAGTGAGAAGAAATCATAGATGTGCAGAAACAGCAGGGCATGAGAGATAAATATCACCAAAAAGGTCGCCAGCAGTAAATTACCCAGGAGAACCTTAGGGGTACTTTCCTCCCTTGGTCGAGGAAAAGTAAGATACGGCAGCAGGACGAAGATCACTCCGAACCATGTTGCGATTCGAATTATGCCCCATATAGTTTCCGCTTGATAGTCCATAATTCCTCTAATAGGCAGAATAGTAGTAGTAGTCCAGCGAATGCATCAGCCGCCAACCCCTGATGGTGGAAACTACGGCAAAGACAAGGGCGCCAACCGCTAACCCGTAAACACTGAACTCGTAACTAATCGCCCTGCTGAGCACGAATCCAACAATCATATTGAGCCCCAGGGCCGGAACGATTGCCTGCAAGGCAAGGGTTGGACGAGATAGAGTGAAGAAGAAAGAAACGTTCAACAAACCAATAGTTGTCAAGGCGTAACCGATGGCTCCTATCCAGAAGATATTAAAGGTGAGCGGGTTGGCAAAGAAATCCTGGATTAACTTCACCTGGGGGAAGTTCTGTTGAGCCCAGATACCTCCATAGTAAACCAGTATGATGCTGATAATGGCAGTTGCGACCAGTAGGACAAAGTGCCTCAGGTAGAACCTGGTGAAATATCGATTGTGCTGTAGTATCTTCCAGCCGGGGAATCTTTTCTGCTCCGGGATCATGATCTTGCTGAACTCCCGAATAGTATATTCCAGACCGGCAACCGTAAGGATAAACGATAGGAGCGCCCAGTCCATACCAAGCTCGTAGGGGACGCGAAACCAGAACCGATAAGGCACATCGGCACCGGTTGATGACGACCAACCCACCAGCCTATCCAGGAATAGATAGGTGAAATACAGTGTTCCAAAAACGAAGTAGTGCCGTACCGCGTATACCAGAATAGACTGGCGGGGAAGTTTGGCTTGCTGTGCGGTCCCCTCCGTCCTCCGTACTAACCTGGTGAGAGTGATATAGCCAATGGTATACATTACGCTAACTGTTATCAGCAGACCTAACCATTGTGCCGGCATGATATCCCAGGAAATCAATTCAAGAACCACATAAATCACTCCTACACCGAGAAGGGTAACCAGCAGGATAACCAATCTTTTTTTCAGGGTATAGAGTAGTGACATGGACATCCATAGGTGAGAGGTCAAGATGAAATAGAGAAGGCTGATGCCGATCATTTGCTGGGTGAAGAACGGGAATACCAGGTTAATGAGATAGGCTATTAGAGCGACAACAAAGACCGTGATAGTCCCAACCTTAATAATGTGAAGGCAAACATCCCGGGTACTGGTGTAGAGTTTCTGTTCCAGGTAAAAGAGGCCTCTTCTGGCTATTGACTGGACGAAACCTCCAGTGACAATGAAGCCCAAAATGGTACCCGATGCAATTACAGTAGCCTGTAGCTCAGTGAAGCCAATATAGGCCCATAGAGAATAGCGCAGGATAAACAGCAGCGCAATCTGGCCGGCCATGGGCATGGCGAACATCAGGCCACTGGAGTAGAAACGGAGGAATCTGGCGAAGCCAGACCCGGAGTTTAGATCCTGGTCCTTTTCCCTATCAAATAGTTGGTGCTTTAGCCTGGTAAGGCAGCGCTGAAAGACATCGGTAGCGAGGTCGAAAATATCCTTCTTCCCGTAGTCGTCAACCGCGTCCACGTCCCGGATGCCCATGCTCTCCAACATGGCGGCAACCGCCCACGTGTTCACCGGACGCCCTCCAATTTCAATTATAGCGTCAGCAAGTTCTTCCCCATCTGATTGCTTTGACAAGGCTGTTACCCCTTTCTCATATTCCAGGGATTTAGCGAGGTAGATACTCATGCTCGCGCTGGTAACGAAGGCGAACCGCTACTATTTTCTATTGTCTGCGGCCTTTCGGTTAGTCTCTGGTAGGTTTCCCGGTAAGCATCAACTGAAATAGAAGTCCGGTATCTTATCAGTACCTGTTCCCGTGCCTTACGCCCCAGCCTCTGCCGCAGTTCATCATCAGAGAGCAGTTTGACTACCCCGGCTGCCAGGGCTTCGGGGTCTTTAGGCTTGACGACAATGCCAAAACCTTCAAGCGCTTCTCTGACACCACCGACATCAGTAGCTACCACCGGAGTACCACAGGACATTGATTCCAGCACCGTATATGGGAACCCCTCTGATATGCTGGAAAGGATACTTATATCCCCTTCGTTAAATATCTGAGCCGGCTGGCTGTGGAACCCAGCCATTTTGAATGTGTCGTCGAGGCCAAGCTCCGTTATAAGGACCTTACATTCGTTGACGTACTCAGGGTCCGCCTTGAGCGAGCCATACAGAATATATTTCACGTTCGGAATAGACTGCCGCACAACAGCCGCTGAACGAATCATCGTCAGTATGTCTTTTAACGGAAAAACGCGGGCTGCTGCCACCACAATCGGCTGATTCTTAGTACTGGCCGGCTTGTCTCCGGGCGAGAAAATGTCCGGGTCTACCCCGTTGTAAATTGTCTTCACTCTATCGCCCCTGGAACCCCAACGAAGCTCCCAGCGCTGGTTAAAATTACATACCGGTGAGATTTGATCGCTGTAGAGATAATTAAGCTTAGCGATGAATGCCACAAAGTCAGTTAGAAACTTTTTACAGAAGAAGGATAATTCAGCGTCCGCTATTGAGATGTAACGTTCACGGACATAGACGCCGTGCTCAGTAAGTACCATGGGTGTTCCATACTTAATCTTGGCGATTATGCCCAGTAGTCCAACGGAGGATGATATAGTGGCATGGGAGACATCTGTTTTGGGGATAGTTACATTCAAGGGCATCAGTAAATTGAAAATCCAGCGCATGCACGTCGTCAGGTCAAAGATGCTGGGCAACTCATCCTCACAATAGTTCTGAGAATAGTCAGCATAGTTCGGTAATACCTCGTCTTTGAAGGTTGTCCACACCAGTTCTGACCGGAGGGTATCCTTATAGTCATACTCCTTAAAGTAATGATACATACGGTAAATCGACTCTGCATAACGCTCGACGTTTATTCCAGATTCAGCCATTCCGCTCATGAACTCCCGGAAAAGGGGCAGGAACCTATCTTCGATAATTCTATCGGTGGTCTGGCTTTTTCGGCGGAAAACCGTGGCGAAAGGTACACCTTCAAGGATGTACTCAGAAGGCTCCTCCGCACCCCACAGCGGCACGTGGATGATTCGTCTGATATTAGGAGGAATATTGTACTTGATGGTGACATGAGGATCACCGGTGACAGCGCATATATGAAAATCCACCTGTGACAACTCCCGACAGAGGATATCGCACCAGGTACTAACGCCACCATCCACGAAGGGATAGGTGCCCTCAGTTCCGAGGAACACGGAGATTCTTTTCATACCCGTAACTCCTCCATAATTGGTATCATATCTGCCCTCAAGCAGGCAGAGTAAGCCTTTTCGGTAAGTGCAGCCACTTTATTCCAACCGTATTCTGAGACAGCTATTCGGCGGCACTGTTGCCTGATCTGCTCAGCATAGCTTCGATTCCCTAATCGAAAGAGTATGTTGGTGATATTGGCTGACAGGTCACGAACCATGGATTCCGAGGAATGGCTTATTGCGCACAACTTACCAATGTCTCCCAGATAGCCCGCCGCTTTGTCCAGGATAGGCGCCAGGCCAGCGTAGTCGGATGCCACGGGAGGCACACCACAGGCAAGTGACTCCACGAAGGTGAGCGGGAAAGCCTCCTTAACAATCGAGGGGATGACAGTAAGAGTGGCGCAGGTTAAGAGTCGAGGCAAGAGCAAGCGCGACATGTAACCGGTGAAAATAATTCTATCGGCTAGTCTTCCCTGACTCATTTCAGCATACGCTTTCAGGTTCTGCGTGCCTAGAAAACCGGGAATATATTGATAAACCTCAGGACCACCGCTGTCCCGCTCGATAATTGCCAGGTGCAGTAATCTTTGAAACAAGTCCACATCGCCTCGGTCCAAGGCACAGATAGCAGCCTCAAGATACTCGCGGTCATCACCATTACCGGCAATGATGAATCGACAATTCGGGTATCTGGAAACAATGTGGGGTATGGCGGCAATAAGGCAATGGATACCCTTATCGAAACGAAGTGAGCCAAAATAGAGAATAACCTTTTCTTCACCCCAACGAACTGAGGCCAGTTTCTCAGCTAGATCGCCATCGGGACAACTGGCGTCGTAGGACGATCTAATATCAGCGAATTCGCGGACAATTCTTCCGGAGTCAAAACCCTGCTTGAAGATGGTCTCCATATAGCCGTGAGTTACTGGCAACTTACCCTCGTTTTCCGGCCCTGCCCGGAGATCCCCAATGAGGTGCTGGATGACATTCTTCTGCCTATCGATGGCTACGGGCAGGAAATTCCTGGTATCAACTCCATTGGGAATCTCGATAATCTTCGATTGCAGATCGGGGCTAATCTCAAGAATTCGAGAGATGACATCACTGTTGAACCCGATGATTCTATCAGCATTGCAGAGACCCTCAACCACATAGGTTCTGTAGCGCTCATCCTGCCTCAGGACATACTCGAGGGTGCTGCCGTGAACGGTAACTACATAAGGAATGCCTTGTTGTGATTTGATGATACTGGCAACATAGGGCATAAGGAGGGTATGGTTGGCATGCAGAACATCGAGTTGGTATCTATGGCAGATCCTATTCAGGGCAAAGGAATAAAAAGTAATGTAGTCTCTAATCTCCTGGTCTGATAGTTGAGTAAAGAGCTTACCCCCGGGAGTATCGAGACGCTGGTAGGCAACGGGCTGAATATCTGCCAACAGACTATGGGAATAGCAGGGCGGCATGTCATCTCTGAAGAAGAGCTTCTTTACCCCGTCATCCCGAAAGGCGTAGGCGGCCCGAAACAGATCGTATTCCTGGGGTCGGGTCTCGCGGGAGACGATGTGAACCTCGTTACCCCTGGATACGAGGTGATTTGCCAGTTCCCTGACATATACGCTGCTACCCGAGCCGGTTAGTGTATAGCTATGTAGCATGCCGATCTTCATGCTTCTCCACAGGTCAACAGCCGATGGTTTAGACTGCTCTGATTATTATCTATCGGCTGGGCAGAGCCGTCTTGTCCACCGCCATATTTGGCATAGAGTTTTCGGTAGCTTCCGAGGAGCTTGTCTCTAGTGTAGAAGGCTCCTATTCTTTTCCTGGCGGCAGAGGACATAGCCTCAGCCAAGCGTGAATCTCCGGCTATCTTGAGGATAGCCCGGGCGGTGGCCTCGGGGTCTCGGCTGGGGGTAACAATACCGGCAGCTCCTATCCTGCAGTCGGTCTCATTAATGCCGTGTACCAGTTCTGAGCAGCCACCGACATCGGTCACCACCACCGGTACACCAGCACTCATAGCTTCCAGCACCACCAGGGGCTGGCCTTCACTAATGCTGGTAAGAACCAGAACGTCAAGATATGGGTAATAATTCCGGGGGTCAGCTTCACCGATAAACCTGAGACGGGTGGAAAGCCCAGCTTCTCGTACCAGATTAAGGCATTCATGGTAATACCCTTCGTCCTGGTCCATGGGCCCGATAAGCAGGAGCTCGGCATCAGCCAGTTCCCCGGACACCAGGCGGTAAGCGCTGATAAGAGTCTTAATATCCTTCATGGGGACAATACGACCAACGAAGCCGATCCGGAAGCGGCTGGTAGGCGAAAACTGCTCAGGTATGCCATGGCCGCTAACCGAGACCTCAACACCATTGGGAATCACAGAACACTTGTCCGGCAATACGCCGAAGGTCAACTGTAGCTCTTGATTAGCCTGGCAGACGGTGACCACCTCATCAGCATTGTCATAAGCGCTCTTAGCCCATTCCCTGAATGTTGCTATCCAGTAGTCTCGACGGGCACATAGGGTCGCCTGATCATCGCTCATTCTCATAATTTGAAATCCGCACTCTACTTCATCAGCACCGGACTCGATTTCCTTCCAGTAAATGCCGTGCTCAGTCAGTATGAATGGCTTTTTAGTCTGCTGCTTTATCTGGCTCCCGATCATTCCGGCGAACCCTGTGGATAAGGCGTGATAGATACTAGCTGGTGGTATATCAAGTCCTACCTCTAACCGACCGACCGCCTCTTCCGGCTTCCGGTGCCCGGTTACGGCCACTTCAACGACCTGGCACAGGTTCGGCGGTAGCTCGAATTTTGCCTGTCTGGCTTTGCCCGCGTTCATAGATATGTGAACCAGCGAGAATTTGATATCGGGGAGACCCGTAATCAGTGAATGAACCCAACTGGAGACGCCACCGACAATATATGGATAGGTTTCTTCAAGAATCAGGCAGACATCAGTCATCTTTTTTGGCTCCTTGTCTGTACTTGGTCATCCTTAGTTCAGTACCCAGCCCACGGGAAATATCAAACTCGACGCTATCCATCAAGCTTCGCATCAGGAATATCCCGTAACCACCCTCCGAAGCAACATTGAGGTCAGGGGACTGGTAATGGTCAAGGTTGATCTTATTACCAAAGTCTCTGACAGTCAGCACAATATTCTCCGGTGAAATGACTACGGAAAGTACAATGTCATGGTTATCTTCCATGCGATAAGAGTGTTTGACGGCGTTAGCGAATGCCTCGCTAATCACTACTTGCAGGTCTGATATCTCTGCATCGGAAAAGCCGGCCTGTCTGGCATTCTCGGCAATCCATTGGTGAGCCTGAGTTACCTCTTTTAGACTACTTCTTAATGTGATGCTGTTTTCTATTATCCCCATGTGCTACCCTCAAGCCACTGTGTTACCCGAAAATCTGACAAGACTTCGCCGCACTCTCTAGATGTCAATTCCATAATTCTGTTTTGACCGGTGTTTTCAAAGACCTGCCATACTCTCCGGGGATTGTTTGCCGTCTATTCTTCTTTGAAGCTATTCATGGCCTCATCAATAGAGTCAAATATGTCGAAAACCTTATACATGCGGGTTAGTTCGAAGATCTTCTCCAGGGTCTTTTGCGGTTTGGCAAACTTGATGGTTCCACCAACCTGGTTCATCATCTTGTAGGTGGCCACGAATATCCCCAAACCGGAACTATCCATAAAGCCCACCTTCTCCAGATTTATCAGTATTTGCCTGCTGCCACCATCAATTTTACCCTTAAGGATATCTCGCAGCTCCGGAGCGCAGCTGACATCGATATTATCCTCAAGTTCAACTACGGTGACTCCCATTTCATCTCTGACACTATGTCTCATGTCTTTCCTCCTCCTGTAGTATTTCTTTCCGTTCCCAATCCCGGAGTTCGCTGATCAGTTCTAGAAAGGCATCAACTATCTCAGGATCAAACTGGCTGCCTCGCCTCTGGGCTATTTCGCTGGAGACTTTGTTCCAGTCCATCATCAGGCGGATTTCATCGGAGGTAGTGGACTCAACGAAGAACTCGGCAAGGGCGAGGATCCTGCCGCCCAACGGAATCTCCTCCTCTTTCAAGCCCTCAGGGAATCCCCAGCCGTCATACCACTCATGGTGTGTTCTGATAAAGCCAGCGATATCCACCGGCAGGGTCAGAAACTCAATCATGCTGGCTCCAATGGTGGGGTGATTGTAGTCAGCTCTAAAGCCTTTGGCGACTTCAGTGACCCCACACATTCCAACATCGTGTATCAGTCCTGCGGTCTCCATAGTTTCAATCTCGACCGGGGGTAGCTTCATTTTTTGGGCTATCATTACTGCGGTGCGAGCAACCCTTTCCGAATGGGTCAAGGTACTGGGGAAGCGAACATCCACTGATCTACTGAGAGCTTTCAAGGTCCGCAGATACCTATCGGTAAAGAGTTCCAGTAATCGTGCGTTATCAAGCACCAGCCTTATCTGTTCCGAAAAGTCCTTTAGCAGTCGTAAACTGTAGTCGGCAAAGGTCTCCTCTCTCTCAAAATTAACCAGGACAAATATCCCTAACAGCTCCGCCTCGGCAAGCAGGGGCACCGCTAAAATCGACTTGATTTTTTTACGCTGAGCGAATTCCCAATCTCGAACGATGAGAGATTTATCTGTTTCTGAAAGCCAGTCAAAGAGTCCGCTGCCAGGAAATAGATCTACCTCGCGCAGAAAGTCTGCAGGAATATTCTGAGCAGCCCGGATAACCAGCTTAGCGGAATCGTTTTGCGCGATGGCGACAAAGCCAGCTTCAGTCCCGGTAGCCTTGAGTGACAGCTCCAGCAGCAGTGAGATGAACTTATTCACCTCAAAGGCTGAGCTCAGAATTTTCCGGCTGACATCAGATCTTGCCTGAACCGACGTGAGTTCGTCTAGCAGGTCCTGAGTTCGGCGCGCTTGCACTACAGAGAGACAAAAGGGGAAGAGTATGGGGTGGAGCAACCGCTCCACCCGCCGCACCATGTTCCGGTTATTAATGGGTCCCGTTTGCAGCACACCACGCAGTTCGCCATCAACACGAACAGGTATTGACAGGAGTTGTCCCATCCCGGTCGGAATCAGGTGTACGGTTTCACAGTCCTTTGAGTAGGGTATCTGTAATGGCGGTGAGCCGACGGTAGAGCGCACACTGTCAGAGGAGGTATCTCCGGTAACTAAGAATCCCGGCTCCTGACCAGTTTTCTCGGTTGTCCTAAAATGTTCCAGAAAGAGTCGGTTACCTTCCCGGTTGAGGAGATAGAGACAATATGCTGCCATCCCCAGGTGTTCATCCAACAAGGTAAAGATGGCCTGGAGTTTCCCCGCATATGATGCCTCAGATTCCAGAATAACCAGAAAATCTCGCCATGGTTTCGTCCGGGTTTTCCTGGTTAAAAAAGGGCTCTTTAATGTGGCCATGGTAATCCCCTCAGCATGACTGGTGCCATCGTTTATCACTACCCTCCACTGACAGCTGGCGGTTAATACTACCAATAATAATTCTGGTTCCTGTGCTCACCGGTCACTTGACTCCCTCTTTAACCTTAATGACCAGCGCAGTAATATCATCGTATTGAGTTAAGTCTTCGTTGTATTGATAGACTTGGCGGTATATCTCGTCCAGCAATCCCTGTGCCGTCATTTTGCTGTTCTGTTGCACAATCTGGTATAGCCTCTCCTCACCGAACTGCTCAGCAGCACTGTTTACTGTCTCTGTTACCCCATCCGTATACAACACCAGGATGTCGCCAATATTAAGCCTTACCCTACCCTGTCCAAAGTGGATACCATCGAGCACGCCCAGTAACATACCATCGGCATCAATAGTCGTACACTGTCCATCATTGGCCCGGTATATAAAAGGCAAGTTATGCCCACCGTTAGCATAGCGCAGCACCGCCGTCTTTCGATCGTAGTGCACGTAGAACATGGTGATAAACAGCTCTGCCGTAACCAGGTCCTGATGCATAATAGTACTGGTTCTAGCTAAAATCGCGGAGGGACTGCTATTTCTCAAAACCTCCGACCGGAGAACACTCCTGGTAGCTGCCATCACCAGAGCGGCACCAACGCTATGACCAGATACATCAGCGATGACAATACCCAACTCGTCCTCCGAGATGACGAAGAAATCATAGTAGTCTCCACCGATGTTCTTGGCTGGAATACACCTGCCGGCTAGTTCCATCCCTCTAAAGCCGGGAGGTTCCGCCGGGAGTAGGCTCATTTGGATACGTGCCGCAATTTCCATATCACGCTTAGCCCGTTCTGACTCCTTAAGCTCTTCAATCAACTGGCAGTTATGGATTGATATCGCTGCCTGGGAAGCAATGGCGGAAAGAAGTTTCACGTCGCCGGCAGTAAACATCTCATGCGATCTCTTCTGCACCAGATTTATGACGCCTAACACCTGATCCTTTACTTTTAGCGGAACGCACAACAGTGGGAAAGAGATGACGGGACCCCCATCGGAGATGCCCTCTCTCTGTAACCAATCCAGGGGAAGTTGCCCGGCATCCTCTATCAGTAATGGGCTTCCTTCTTTAGCCACTTTCCCGCTTATGCCTTCGCCAACTTTTACACTGAGTGTAGCCATTTCTGCCGGAGATAGGCCTTTGGCCGCAGCCAGATGCAGGCTTTCCTCATCTTTACTCAGAATCATTATCCATGCCTGCTGGGCGCCGATAACCTCGGTTACTTTTTCCAGGACAATCTGATAGATGGTATCGGCATCAAAGACAGCTCCAAGAGTTTCTCCAATATCATAGAGAAGGTTTATCTCTTCGTACTTATCCAGTATTTCCACAGAAAGACTGTTTAATTCGAACTCGCTATACGCTTTGCTGGCGATGATATTGCTGACCAGCCTGGT
>SDBV01009982.1_pt1 | contig 12520 bp, 10 predicted proteins | sample 2277081 | NCBI WGS metagenome assembly SDBV01 (sample SAMN10402039, study PRJNA504765) | marine sediment metagenome | isolation source: marine sediment core GS10_PC15, 223 cmbsf | place: Arctic Ocean: Southern Knipovich Ridge | collected 2010 | reverse complement strand
TTCCGCAGGTTGTAGCTCAGAAATTCAAGGATGTCTTTTTCGTCATCAACAAGCAATATCTTGTATTCATTCCAGTTCATCGTGTATTTTATTGTCAGGGAATTGTCAGGCCAATTTACATCAATAGATCATTTATTTAAAATCCTTCTTATGAACAGGACCAGTTTGTAAAATTAATGTTAACCCTGCGTTTCCTCAATGTAAATTCTTTAATGCCAAAAGAATAAACTATGTAAATTTAAACCAAATCCTTAACATTGTTATGAATAAAAACTCCGGTAACGAAACAAAACCTGAAAAACTTAAAAGGATGAAACAATACCTATTTCTGCTGCTGTTCATTTCCCATGGATTTATCAGTTGCGCCCAGGATGATGAAGATCAGCCACCTCCGGGAAAAGTATCCGCCAAGATCTTTGCCAATTTCAACATGATGCTGAACCAGGAGACACCTTCCACAGCTTTTCAGGTGAGAAGGGCCTATTTCGGGTACCAGCGGGATCTGAATAAACATTTTTTTGCCGAAGTAAAACTGGATATTGGCAGTATCGATGACATTTCAGAATTCAGCCTGATCAGGAGGTACGCCTATTTCAAAAATGCATATCTGAGCTACCAGAACGGGAATGTGAAAACCTGGTTTGGCCTGTTTGAGATGCTGCAGTTCAAAGTACAGGAGAAGTTCTGGGGCTACCGTTACCTGTACAGATCATACATGGATGAATACAGGTTTGGGCCCAGTGCAGACATGGGAGCAGGCATACAATATACCCCTTCAAAAAAGATCAGTACCGACCTGATCATCAGCAATGGCGAAGGGTATAAAAATCCCCAGTATGACAATATTTATAAAATTGGAGCCGGAGTTACGCTTCACCCGGTTCCGGATCTTACATTGCGGGCCTATTATACGATCAACACCAGTGAAGTCCACCAGATGACCTATGCTGGTTTTATCGGGTACAGATTTAAAAAATTGCGCCTGGCTGGTGAATTTATAAACCAAAGAAACAATGCATTCATCGAGGGTCTTCATCGCTATGGATACTCCTTCTACTCCACATATACCTACTCAGAAAAGTGGGAGTTGTTTGCCAGGTACGATCACTTGTTCTCCAATATAACGTCCGAAGGAGAAATACCATGGAACCTGTCGAAGGACGGCAGTGCCATCATCAGTGGAGTCCAGTTCACGCCCATTGAGTATGTCCATATATCCCTGAATTACCAGGACTGGGTGGAATTTGCTGCAAATGGTGCAACGGATCCATTCCTTTTCCTGAACTTCGAAATTGTCTTTTAAAGCCCCTTTCAAATGTATTTCAATCCATTGAAAACTAACATCCTAACTCTCCTAACCCTCTTAACCTTCCTAACCACTTTTTCTGCCTGCAGAAAAAGTGACTACATCATTGATAACGAGGAGGCCATCACCGACCAGGGAGGTGGTACCGGGACGACCACCTGGACCAGCGACAAAACTTACCTGCTCAATGGATTTGTTTTTGTCAATGATGGCCAGGTCCTCACCATTGAGGCAGGTACAGTGATCAGGGGCCGGACCGGACAGGGAAGCCAGGCCAGTGGGCTGATCGTTGCCAGGGGGGGAACCATCATTGCTGAAGGCCGGTCCAGCAATCCCATTATTTTCACAGTGGAAGGAGATGATCTGAAAGGAAGTGTACCTGTGGAGGCCCGCGGACTCTGGGGTGGAGTCATAATCCTGGGTTATGCCACCATTAGCACCCAATCGGGGGAAGATGTCATCGAGGGGATCCCCATCAGTGAACCCCGGGGCGTATACGGTGGACTTGATGATGACGATAACTCGGGGATCCTGCGTTATGTTTCCATCAGGCATGGAGGAACCAACATTGGTGAAGGCAACGAGATCAACGGGCTTACCCTGGGTGGAGTGGGCCGTCAGACCATTATTGATCATGTGGAGGTGATCTCAAACGCCGATGATGGTGTGGAATTCTTTGGTGGAGATGTGAATTGCCGAAACCTGGTGGTTTCTTTCTGCGGCGATGACGCCTTCGATATGGACCAGGGATATCACGGCAAGGGACAGTTCTGGCTTGCCATAAACAGTCCCGATTCAGATAAATGTGCTGAGATCACGGGTGGATTGCAACCTGTCCCCGCATTACCGGATAATCAACCCGTTGTTTACAATACCACTTTCATTGGCAACACGGACTCTGAAATAAAGCCTTCAATCCACTTCCTGAATTACGGAGGTGGCTTTATCAGGAATTCCATTTTTCTTCATTCCGGACAGGGCATTGCCATACGTTATACGGCAAAGCCAGGAGATTCCTATGCCCTCTTTAATTCTGGAAAACTGACCATTGAAAACAACATCCTGTTTCCTGTTGATGATCATGTGCCGGTTTTATTCTGTTATTCAGATCTTGGCGAGGATCTTACAGAAGAAAACCAGGTGCTGTCCGATTCACTGTTGTCCTGGGGCAACAGCTATGAAGATCCCGGTATATCAGCATCCAACGGTTATACCCTTCTTCCGCCAGATACCGGGTTTGAAAACCTGGCTTCCTATAGCAGTGATTGGTTTGAACAGGTGTCATTTAAGGGCGCCTTCGGGTCCAACAACTGGATTGAAGGCTGGACCCTCCTTTATGAATCCGGATATATTAATGACTAAAGGGTTGTCTTTTAAGTGGCAGTCTTCAAGTTTTTCTTCAGGAGGTTTTTTTGCAACGTGCTTATTAGCTGAGCTAAAAATGCCAGGTTGCTGAAAAAACTCCCTCAGAAATGATAAAAGACCGCCTTAGAGGCTGTAGTGGATGGATCTTCAGGCAAGGTGTTCTGGTCTCAACAGGTCAAAGACTGTTTTCACAGGAGAGAATGTTTCCACCGGAACCTCCACAAAAAGGGTGAGCCAGTCAGCCATGGCTCCATTCCAGAGTCCTGGTAACTCGAGCGCTTTCAAAGTTTTCCCTCCCACCGACTTTTGAGAGATAAATCCTGTATTATGATCCACGAAACGGGTCAGGTTAAACTTGTCACCCCTGAAGTCCCTGGTGCTGCAGACCAGGTCCACCGGGTTGAAATGGGTGGATTGCTGCATTAGATCTGCCTTTTCAGGATCATCCAGGTCCACCTGGGAGCTCTCCACGATCTGGAGGCTGACCTCACCCGATGCGGCACGTACATAAAATGGGCCTCCGCCTGGTTCACCTTCATTTTTCACCATGCCGCATACCCTGATGGGACGGTCCATTGTACCGATCAACCATTTCTTCACATCTGCTGCCTCCCGGCTCTCCAACCGGTCGGGTATGGCTATTCCCAATTTCTCGTGCAGGAAAGTTACCATGCTGTCAAGCCGGGTTTTTTCAACCCGTGCTTCACCGGTTAACTGCTGAAGGTAATAAAAGATCTTTGAACGGACCTCCAGTAAAACTCCACCCAACACCTGTTTGTATTTGACCCTGACTTCCTTAAAACGATCAGGGGCCACATTGTCGATATTGCTGACAAACAGGATATCCGAGTTCAGGGCATCCAGGTTCCTGATCAATGCTCCGTGTCCACCCGGTCTGAATAAAAGGGTACCATCCGGATTGCGAAATGGTTCATTTTCCAGGTCAACGGCAATGGTATCGGTTTCAGGTTTTTGAAATGAAAATGAAATGTTAATGAGAAGCCCGGTTTCTGCCTCAATCTCTTTAAGGATCCTGGCAGCCTCTGTCTGAAAATCGTCCAGGTGATCGGGGGAAACAGTGAGGTGCAGAGAAAGCTTTCCGTCCCTCGTTGAACAATACCTGGCCGCTTCACGTACATGCTCTTCAAAGGAAGTTCGTCGTTCAGATTCGCTGTACTTGTGGAATTTCAACAATCCTTTGGGTTTATTACCATAATTCAGGCCGGAATCACCCAGGATCAATTGCATCACCCGGGCAGGAGGGGTCTCCTCTCCCACCTTCAGGTCCTCATAAAAAGGGTAATTCTCAAGTTCCCGGAAAAAATCCCGGATCTCACTGTTGGAGTCGATCCATTGCTGCTGCTCAGAAATGGATTTCCCTTCCAGTTCCTCAAGCGCCCCGAAAAGAGCTTTGAACATGCGGGTGGCAGCACCGGAGGCAGGAATAACACGCATCATTTCAAAGTCCGGACCATTCTGGTGAAAAATCTCCTGGTAATGCTTCTCATCCCCGCCGGTCATGCAAATGATCCCATTGCCAGGAGTGGCAGGCATAAAAATATCAGCAGGAGGAAACCCTGTTTTAAAATACTTTATCTGACGGTTAATATCATCGATCCTTATGCCTTTATTCTGGATCTGCTGGAGGTCTTTCTGAGTAAACATCGTGCCGGGTTTTAACTATAACACCGATTTAATACAAAAGTTTAACTGGCCACTGCAGCTTCTGTTCCGGCCTGAATTGCCGATATATTCAGTTGAACCACCTCTTCTCCTTTTCGTCCAAAAAGGGAACGCAATGCACCGTGAAGACTTTCCATGGCCAGGCCCAGGTGAGCAGATGCAGCCCCGAGCATAACCATATTTGAAACTTTCGGCGATCCAATCCGCCTTGCTATTTCAGATGCATCTATGATCATATGATTCTCCACCTTCCTGATCTCAGAATAAAGCGCCTCTTCCGAAGGGTAATTATCAATGTTCCGGAAAGCGTTGCTGCTTGTCACCACCCATCCATCACTTGTAAGGAAAGGCAGGTACCGCAGCACCTCCATTGGTTCTACCGAGAGTATCATATCACAGTTTCCTTCCGGGATCAGGTCCGAGGCAATGGGTGTATCGGAGATCCTGAGGTGCGATTGAACCGCCCCTCCCCTCTGACTCATGCCATGCACCTCAGCCTGTTTCAGGTAGAGGCCAGATTCCACGGCAGCCATACCGATCACCGTCGCAATGGTGAGGATCCCCTGTCCCCCAACCCCCGCAAGTATTATATCACGCTTCATCATACTAACTTTTTCACTTTTTAACTTTTAGCCTTTCAGGTATATTAAAACGCTGCTGCATCAATTAGCGAAGCTAATTGCGCTAAGGCAGACTTATTTAATATTCCTTTCAGGCTTTCAAACTTTTAACTCTTTACTTTCTAACTATCTAACTTTCAACTTCCTCGCTGTTTGAATACATTCCCTTTGTGCAATGATCACCGAAACACCCTTATATGCCAGTTCTTCTGCAATCATTTTTGTATTTTCCTTGTGGTGTTTGCGCAATGGATCCATTACCCTGAGATGCTCCTGCTCAACCCCTATTCCCCTGCAAATTTCCAGAAGCCTGTCAGTGGCATGGGATTTCTGTCCCCCTGTCATGCCTGTGGTTGAATTATCCGAAATAATCACCGTTACAGGTGTCTCCTCCACCACTACATCCAGCAATCCGGTCATGCCTGAATGGGTAAAAGTAGAATCACCGATGACAGCCACCGAAGGATGCATTCCAGCGTCAGATGCACCTTTGGCCATGGTAACCGAAGCCCCCATATCCACACATGAATTGATGGCATTGTAGGGAGGCAGGGCACCCAGGGTGTAACATCCGATATCTGAAAAAACCCTTCCTGGACCATATTCTTCAAGTGCCTCATTTAATGCATTATACATATCGATATGGCCGCAACCTTTGCAGAGAGCCGGAGGCCTCATTTTGACTATCTCCGGAACCGGCCTGGTATCTCCGGTCTGAAGTCCAAAGGCTTCTCTCACCAATCCGGGATTAAGCTCCCCGTCACGGGGCAGTGTACCGTCCAGTCTCCCCCTGATGCTGTACCTGTTTTCAAGCACTCCAGTGAGGGATTCTTCAAGGACCGGGTAACCCTCCTCCAGAACAACCACCTCTTCCACTCCATTGATAAAATCATTGAGCACCTCCGGGGAAACCGGGTACTGGGATATTTTTAGAACAGGGTAGTCCAATTGTGCCTCCCGGGCCACCTCACAATAGTAATTGTACGCCAACCCACATGCAATGACACCCCTCTTTAAATCAGCTCCTTTCTCCACACGGTTCAAACCGGATTCTTCACCATCCATTTCCAGTTTCTCCTGGGTGGACAACAATAATTTGTATTTTTTCCTGGCCAGTGCTGGCAACAGGATGAACTGCCTGAGGTCTGATGGCAATCCAAGCTTATTCTCCTCCAGCAACTCAGATCTTTTAACAGCAGAACGGGAATGGGCCAGGCGGGTGGTGATCCGAAGCATGACCGGGAGACTGAATTTCTCAGATAGTTCAAATCCGTATCGTGTGAGATCGTATGCTTCTTGCTGATCAGATGGTTCCAGTACAGGGATCATGGCAAACCTGCCATAGAACCTTGAATCCTGTTCATTCTGTGAAGAGTGCATGGAAGGATCATCAGCCACCACCACCACCAGTCCGCCGTTCACACCGGTCATACCAGCGTTTATAAAAGCATCTGCTGCCACATTGAGCCCCACGTGCTTCATACACGCCATGGCACGTTTCCCTGCATAAGACATGCCCAGAGCGGCCTCCATGGCTGTCTTCTCATTGGCCGACCAGTCGGCATGTACGTTCCGTTCACGGGTCAGGGAAGAACGTTGGATATATTCTGTAATCTCAGTGGAAGGGGTACCCGGGTATGCATACACACCCGATAATCCGGCATCCAGGGCACCCTGGGCTATGGCTTCATCTCCCAGTAGAACAAGTTTTGACATGGGCAAAGTTATTTTGTAATGCCCAAAATTAGATAAAATTAGAAAGGGATTTAGCTATTTAAAAACATGGTCAGGAAGTGACAGTGATGACCAACCTTCGGGAACCACCATGGTTACGAAATTCACAAAGATAGATCCCCTGCCATGTTCCCAGGTTCAAGCTTCCATTGGTGATGGGAATTGTAACAGAACTACCTATGATGGAGGCTTTTAAATGGGCAGGCATATCATCTGAACCCTCAAATATATGTGTATACAGGGGATGGTCTTCCGGGACCATGTGGTTGATGAATGACTCGAAGTCAAGCCTGACTGAGGGATCGGCATTTTCATTGAGCGTGAGACCTGCCGAAGTATGCTGAATGAGCACATGCAGTACACCAGCATCGGGAAGTTTACCTGCAGCCTCGGTGATGTGCCGTGTGATCAGGTGAAAGCCCCTGGCCATGGGAGGAAGCGTGATGGTTCTCTGGGTAACCATTTAATTGAATTTTGTTAATATTTCACAAAAATAGCCCATAATTGGAACTGCCTGGTGAATTGCCGGCTTTTTTTTAACTATTTTTGCGGAATGTTCTCCGGGAAGTATATCGTTCTTTTCAAGCTGCTGTTGGGAATGGTCGTCCTGATGGTTCTGATCATTGATGTGGAGGGACAGCGTAAAAAAGATAAGGAAGATGAACTGGTCCAGTTCTCAGGAATGGTACGGGACCTGCGGCACACTCCGTTGCCCAATGTGAACATTATTATTCTGAGTGACAGAAGGGGTACCACCTCCGACAGGCGCGGCATGTTCTCCTTTGTGGTGCGGTCCAACGATACCGTTCTATTCAGCCATATGGGCCATAAGGGTACCATCCATATCATACCCGACTCATTGGGTGGTCAGCAATATCCGGCCGATATTTTCATGGTGAGTGACACTTTCCATCTGGCCGAAGTAAGGATCTATCCCTGGAAAACCTATCATGAATTCAAAGAAGCTTTCCTGGCGCTTGAACTGCCCGACGATGATCAAAAGAGGGCTTACCACAATATCGCCCTGATCAAAACACAGATCAGGGTAAATGACTTTGGCGCCAGTCCCAATATCAATTTCCGGGAGGTAATGAAACAACAATATAACCAGCTTTATACTGCCGGTCAGTATCCTTACTACACCATCTTCGATCCCATGAGATGGGCCAAGTTCTTCGAATCTTTGAAGAGGGGCGATTTTAAACAGGACGATGATTAGGGCACCTCTAAAGTGCCCATTAAAAGTTCCGCACAATTTTCCCGCGTATTCATCAGTTAGTACTATATTCGGGAAGTTTAAAACAGATGAAAAACCTGCTGCTTATACTCCTTCTGCTTTGTCCTGCCACAGGTTTGCTCACCGCACAGGATTATGGAATATTAAAGGGAGTGATCCGAGACAGCCTGGATCAACCGATTGACCTGGCCAATGTTGCCATCCTGGGGACACAGGAAGGGACCATGACCGATACCGATGGTTCTTTTGACCTCCGGGTTCCGGCAGGAAGATCTTATACGGTGGTGATCTCATGTGTGGGATACCGCACGGAACAAATTGCAGTGCGAATGCGGCCGGAAGAGACCCGGGAGCGAAACATCACCCTTCAGCGTGATGTACGCTCGCTCAAGGAGGTTTCTGTAAGTGCAAGGCAGGAAAGAGCCAGCACCTTCCTGCGGATCGATATAGAGGAACTGAACTACATGCCCACCACTACAGGAAGGGTGGAAGCAATTATCAAATCCCAGGCAGGCGTCAGCTCCAACAATGAGCTCAGTTCCCAGTATTCGGTTCGGGGCGGAAGCTTTGATGAAAACCTGGTCTACGTCAATGATATTGAGATCTATCGCCCCTTCCTGGTACGTTCCGGTCAACAGGAAGGCCTGAGTTTTGTAAATTCCGACCTGGTCTCCTCTGTAAAATTCTCAGCCGGGGGATATGAGGCCCGGTACGGGGATAAAATGTCATCGGTACTTGATATTACCTACAAGAGGCCCAAACGTTTTGCAGGCTCCTCATCTGTGAGTCTGCTGGGTGCATCTGCACATGTGGAAGGAGCATCAGGGACCCAACGGTTTACTTTCCTTGCCGGGTACCGGTATAAAACCACATCCTACCTGTTAAATACACTGGAGACCACAGGTGATTACAAACCACAGTTTTCCGACCTTCAGACACTCCTCACCTACCAGCTTTCCAGGAAACTGGAGATATCTTTCCTTGGGAACTACTCTTCCAATAAATACCAGTTTATTCCAAGTTCAAGGGAAACAGAATTCGGCACCAAGGACATTCCCCTGAACCTGAAGATCTTTTATGAAGGTCAGGAATTGGACCAATTTGACACTTACATGGGTGCGCTGTCTCTGAATTACAGACCGATAAAAGGATTGTCCCTGAAGTTTACCGGGTCGGCATTCAGGACATCAGAGCAGGAGACCTATGACATCCTCGGACAGTACTGGATCAATGAACTGGATAATACAATCGGATCGGATACATACGGGGACAGTATTCTCAATGTGGGAGTTGGATCAGTGCTGACCCACGCCAGGAACTACCTGGATGCCATTGTGGTATCCGTGAATCACCTGGGCAGTTACCAGGAAGATAACAATAGGCTTCAATGGGGCCTTTCCTACAAGTACCAGGACTTTGAAGACCGCATCAACGAATGGGAGCTCCTTGATTCTTCGGGATATGTGATCCCTCATGTAGAAGATGAGTTGGTACTCACCGAATCAAAGAAAGCAGAGAATAGCATTTCCTATGGCGAGTACAGTGCATTTGTTCAGAATACCAGGGAGGTCAATGGAGAAGGAGCCGATATTTTTATCACCACCGGGATCAGGGGAACCGTCTGGAATTTTAACCGGACCATCATGGTGAGTCCGCGTATTACGATCAGTACTCAGCCTTACTGGGAAAGAGATATGATGTTCCATGTCTCGGCCGGGTATTACTACCAGCCTCCATTTTACAGGGAGATGAGGATGCCTGACGGTTCCATCAACGAAGATATCCGGCCCCAGCGCTCCATCCACCTTCTGGTGGGAGGCGACTACATCTTTTCCATGTGGGACCGGCCATTCAAACTTACCGGAGAAGCCTATTATAAATGGCTCAGCAACCTTATACCCTATAGAATTGAGAATGTGAGAATCTCCTATGCCGGAGAGAATATATCACAGGGCTATGCCAGGGGAATTGATTTCAAATTGAATGGAGAGTTTGTGCATGGCGCTGAATCGTGGATGACTCTTTCACTTTTGCAAACCAGGGAGGATGTGGAAGGAGACTTTGCTTATATTTTTGACGGGGTCAGGTATGTAAGGACCCTTGCCGGAGAATTTCCCCGCCCCACCGATCAAATATTAACGTTTGGACTGTACTTTCAGGATTATTTCCCCAACAATCCCGGGTACAAGGTACACCTGAATGCATTTTACGGCACAGGATTACCCCTGAGCAGCCCCAACGAAGACCAGTATTATACCCAGCTCCGCATGAGGCCGTACCGCAGGGTGGATATCGGATTCTCCAAGGTGATCAAACGTGAGGGCGTTCAGCTTGGTGAAAATAATCCACTTCGTTTCTTTGAGAGCATCTGGATCAGCGGAGAAGTGTTTAACCTGTTGGGTATTAAAAACGAAGCCTCCTATCTGTGGATCAGGACCATCTCCGACCAGCAGGGAATACCCGGGCAGTTTGGTGTTCCCAACTACCTTACAGGAAGAAGGTTCAATCTGAGAATTACGGTGAACTTTTAGTGTCCCGTCAATCACACTGGTTTTACTTGCATTTTCCAGGGACCAGAAACTGGTCGATCTCCATCCTTGTTCTCTCCTTTTGTTCTCTCTCAGCCTCTTTGGAGGACAGTTGTGACGGATCACCTTTGTATCCAATGGCCATCATGGCTGCCGGCTCGTACCTGGTGGGGATCACTAAAACATCCTTGGCCCTGTCCACATCATATCCACCCATCTGGTGAACAAACAGGTCCATATGGGTGGCCTGCAGGAGAAGGTTGCCAACTGCCATGCCGGTATCGTAAAAAGCAAACCTGTTGGGACGGTTCTTATAGATAGAGATGACCTGGGAGAGTCCCAGCATGAGCAGTGGAGCCGTCCGGGCCCAAACCTTGTTTCCCTCATCCAGTAAATCGAACAGCATGGTATATTCCTGCATCTCCCGGGTGGCATAAATAAACCTCCAGGGTTGAGTGTTCATGCTGGACGGAGCCCACCGGGCAGCTTCAAACAGTAATTGTATCTTTTTTGCTTCAATGGGCCGTGAATCGAAGGCAACCGGGCTCCAGCGCCGGGTAATGAGTTCGTGGGGTTGTACCATGTTATTTAATATCAGATTTAATGCATTAATACTATACACAACAGATAAGCGTGACATATGTTTTACTAACTTTACACCTTCGTTAAATTAAGCACTTTGAACAGGGTTTTGCCATGAAAACACAAGATTACATCCAGAGAGAAGATAAGTTTGGTGCACACAACTACCACCCATTGCCCGTGGTTCTTGACCGTGGTGAAGGGGTGTATGTCTGGGATGTGGAAGGAAAGCGCTATTACGACTTTCTGTCAGCCTATTCTGCTGTTAACCAGGGACATTGTCATCCGAAGATTGTAAAAGCGATGACCGAACAGGCCGGTAAACTTACCCTTACATCAAGGGCGTTTTACAACAGCACGCTGGGTGAATTTGAGGAATATATCACCAAATACTTTGGGTATGACAAGGTACTCCCCATGAATTCCGGCGCCGAAGCTGATGAGACCGCGTTGAAGCTCTGCCGGAAGTGGGGGTATGAAAAGAAGGGCATCCCTGAGAATGAGGCAAAGATCATCGTCTGTGAAGGCAATTTCCACGGCCGGACCATCACCATCATCTCCATGTCCACCGATCCCGATTCCTACAAGGGATTCGGACCCTACACACCCGGTTTTATCACCATCCCCTACAATGATTCGGAAGCACTGGAAAAAGCTCTTGAAGATCCCAATGTCGCTGGATTCCTGGTGGAACCCATTCAGGGTGAGGCTGGTGTCTATGTTCCGGACGATGGATTCCTGAGTAAATCTTATGAGCTCTGCAAGCAGAAGAATGTCCTGTTTATTGCCGACGAGGTACAAACCGGACTGGCAAGAACAGGAAAGCTGCTTGCCTGTGATCATGAAGAGGTCCGTCCCGATATCCTGATCCTTGGGAAAGCCCTTTCAGGTGGAGTTTATCCTGTATCGGTTGTCCTTGCTGACGATGAGATCATGCTCACAATCCGGCCCGGCGAACATGGCTCCACCTATGGCGGAAACCCTGTAGCGGCAAAAGTGGCCATCGCAGCATTGGAAATAATCAGGGAAGAGAACCTCTCCGGGCGCGCCGAAGAACTGGGTAAAAAGTTTCGTGCCGAACTGAGAAAGATCGATTCACCCATGATAGAGCTGGTCAGGGGAAAAGGCCTGCTGAATGCCATTGTCATTAAGCCGGTCAAAGGCAAATCCGCATGGGACGTTTGCGTGGCACTCAAAGAGAACGGATTGCTCGCCAAACCCACCCATGAACACATCATCAGGTTTGCCCCTCCCCTTGTGATCACTGAAGAGCAGCTAATGGAATGTGCTGAGATCATCGGCAAGACCATCCGCGATTTTGAATAACCACTAAACTGACTAACTAGTGCCCGTCTATAAAGTCGGTACATATTTAAGAGTCTTGTCAAGAAAGTTCGCTGACAAGGCTTGCGAAGACTGAAAATCAGGAGTTTACTTTTGTAAATGACTGATTTGGAAGTCGAGC
>SDBV01009981.1_pt1 | contig 12521 bp, 13 predicted proteins | sample 2277081 | NCBI WGS metagenome assembly SDBV01 (sample SAMN10402039, study PRJNA504765) | marine sediment metagenome | isolation source: marine sediment core GS10_PC15, 223 cmbsf | place: Arctic Ocean: Southern Knipovich Ridge | collected 2010 | reverse complement strand
GACCCACTACCCCCTGCTACAGTGATGGTAGAGGGATTGGTAAAGGAGGGCTCTAACCTGATGATTGGTGGAGAGGCTGGGGTCGGCAAGTCACTGCTTGCCACCCAGCTCGCACTCTGCTTGGCAATGGGATTACCTTTCTTGGGCATGAAGATACATAGCGCCTATAAGGTGCTGTACGTGCAGGGCGAGATGAATGAGCAGGAGGTGGAAGAACGTCTTGTATCCCAGGCCTTTGCTCTAGCCAACCTCCACGAAATCAACCCTGACTGGCAAGGCGTAGACCTATCACATGCTGGTAACCGCTACTGGAATTGGCCTGTCGACATCCTTCGCGTAACGGAAGCTATAGTTGAGCAGGATACAGAAGTGTTGGTACTTGATCCACTGTCGGCGATGAAGCCGTTTGAGCTAAAAGAAAATGTCAACGATGATATGAGTAAGTTCTTGCGTCGTGACATCAATAGCATCCAAAGTGAGCATACCCTCAAACTTATCGTAATCGTCCATCATTTTGGCAAGGAGGACTTGACAGGTTTTCGTCCCAACCTAAACCGCCTGCGGGGAGGTAGTGTGATGGGGGACTGGGTTGAGGCATTTATAGGCTTGGCAGGGTCGCGACAGAAAACTAGTCGTACCCTGATCTTTGACAAGTCACGAGGCTTCCCACCACGCTTACCTTTGAAGGCGGTGTTGGAGTACCCACTGTTTGAGATTGCACCAGAAGTATCAGAACCAGCAAGTAAGGTAGTCGAACGGGTCAACCCCAAGACAGAGGAGCTTACCAAGTTGCTTCAGAGTGACGGTGAACCACGTGATAGAGGCGAGTTGGCAGAGTGGTTGGATGTGCAACCTCGTACCCTCACCGACATGTTGAAGTCTATCAAGGGAGTTATCTATATCGTACCTAATCAGGTTAGGATGAACAAGGTGGGTGGGGAGTGACGTGTCTGAGTGCGAAGGTACTGGCTGCTCTTGATGAGGGGGCACTGCTCGTTGACAACCGTGAACCTCCCATCATAGACTACCAGTTCAAGTCACATCCTTGGCGTATGTACTTGAAGTTTGGTGACTTTATGTGGTATGATCTGGACAACCGCTTGGTGGTGGTGGAGCGCAAAGAGTGGCGTGATCTTCTTAATAGCTTGTCACAACGCAGTGTTGTCAACAAGGTGAGAGTGAGCAGACTGGTACGCCAACTCCATACTTGCATCTTGCATACCAGTGTGGTATACTTACTGGTAGAAGGGAAGGGGCCGATCCCTCGGTGGAGTAAGTGGAAGTTGCCAAGCGTAGAAGCACTACTCATGCGGCTAGGCTATAAGGGTATACGACTACTATACACAACTGACATGACTGGTACCGCTGCTAAGTTGGAGCAGCTATATAAGATTTCGCGGGAGGAGAGTGTGGTTTGGCCCAAGAAACTGGCTGGCATGACAATCTAGTTGGTGTGATGTGCCCACGTTGTCGGGGTTTTGTTATGCGGGACAATGAGTACCCTGACGATTCGGTGTGTTTGAAGTGTGGGTGGAGGACCGGTCCACTCGCCAACGGGGCAACTGAAGAGGAGCTACGCAGTCGTCTGGAGGCTTTGCAGGCGCTTGACAACTAGTAGGATGTGTAGTATACTGTTGCTGTGAAGGAAACAATACAGCTTTACTACGACGCCTGGCTGCTATGGAAGTTTAGGAGATGCGATGAATATTTGTGACTGGTCACCAAATCCTGCGGCTAAGTTTTTACCCTGGGCACCCATCAACATCATGCCGATAGGTGATATACAACACCCTACCGACCTCGAACGTTTGCGTCGTACTATCGACAAGGCGTTAGAGAAAGATTGTTGGTTTTTTGGTATGGGCGACTATGCGGACTTTGCATCACCCTCCAACCGACAGAAGCTGAAGACTGCTGGGTTGTACGAAACGGCTGAAGAGGTTATCGATGCTGCGGCTACAAAGTTAGAGGATGAGCTGTTGGAGTGCTTGCTACCCACGAAAGGTCGTTGGCTAGGACTCCTGGAAGGTCACCACTACTTCCAGCATCTTGATGGCTCGACGACAGACACACGTCTAGCTAAGGCGTTAGGTTGCCAGTTTTTGGGTACTTCGACTATGTTGAGGTTGACTTTTCGTAGGGATACTTCAAGAGCTTCTCTCTCTCTAGTAATATGGGCACACCATGGACACGGCAGCTCAGTCAGTGCAGGAGGCGCACTCAGTAAACTTCAACGCCAGATTCTACCCCACTTCGACGCTGATATCTATTTGATGGGGCACTACCATAGGCTAGAGGCGGCAAGCCTGCCTAGAATAGGTATCCGGCCTAAAGGTCTAGCTCGCATGTACAATCGCACAATCAAGTTGGTGGTGACAGGTAGCTATCTGGAGGGTTGGAAAGAGAATAGTATCTATGGGGGAAGGTCTAATGGTGCTTATCCAGAGAAGCAGATGCTGAGTCCTGTAGCTCTAGGATCACCGTGGCTTACAATTACTCCGGTCCATCGCGAAACAGAGGACCACTTTGACATTGAGGTACATATCTAATAATGACGACCCATCAAGTTGGTGTAGCAGTAAACACAAACGAGATTCTGTGGGAAAATCAAGAGGAGCCGTCTGAGGCTTACACTACCGATCCCCACTACTACCAAGTAGTAGGTAGCGGTGTGAATGTGATGAAGAAGTTCGAGGCGGTTCGTCGCCTGCTTATTAGTGTGGGATTGGAAGACGCCCGTCCCATCATCTATCTGAGCGGTCCCATGCATGGGAGCAAGCCTTGGCCTTTAGACCGCGAAGCCTCTTGTGACGTAGCCAACATCTATGGTAAGGCGTTGTGGAAGCTGGGGTACTGGGTGTTCAGTCCCCAAGGCAACACCCGCCATATGTATGGTGAGAATCTACCCAGCGTTACTTACCTCGCGTTTGATCTCCATCTCATACGATACTATATCAAGCACATGTTTATGTTGCCGGGGTGGGAGCACTCTGATGGCGCGGTGGAAGAGCTAAAGCTGGCTAAGAGTTTAGGTAGACCTATCTACTATAACCTTACGGAGGCCAAAGATGCCCTTGGTGTTTGAATGCTTGGAGGCTGAAAGGCTAGCTTTTGGCCAAGAATCCACACTAATAGAACGTCTCGCCATCATAATGTATGAGGTGGGGGAGTTGGCAAAGAGTGTTGTGTGGGCTGAGAAGAGTCTGGTAGGTGATAAGGGTGCCTACCACGCCAACGCCTTGATTAATCTATGTGATACGATAGTGCAGTTGGCAATGTTAAGAGAACAGTTGATGGATCCGTACATCCTGAGCAGCCCAACTCTAACGACGTTCCTTACCATCAGTAAGTGTTTGGAGCTTGGTATGGAGCGTCAACTAGAGCGTATGGAGGAGTGGGAGGGGTATCGTCGTGGCAATTGAGGGCGGTATCTTCGCCTCTCCACCTACCTGTGATGAGTGTGGGGAGCTGTGCGAGTTGGAGGACTTCTGTTTGGAGTGTGAGGCATATTTGTGTGAGGGGTGTAATGCGGCGCTGTACGAAGTCAACGAAGATGAAGAAGAGGCTGACCAGCAAGTCATACCGTGGGGGAGGAGAGGTTCATGGGTGCTCTAGGTTACGTACTTGACGTACTCAACCCCCAGGTTGAGAAGCAGCTCCAACTAGCTAAACCCACCGCGCTGACGGTAGGCCGTGCACTATGGCCCAGGCTAGACGAGCTTAGCCAACTTGTTCCGGATACTTGCTTGTTTTTCCTACGCGACATCGAGGCGAGTAGCAAAGCAAGTACTGATCCAATTACGATGGCGCGTAGCATCGTTATACATTTGAGGTCTTATACAGAAGAAGTTACGGATCGCTGTTATGGATATGGCTACAACGAAGATGCGTTGACTGTAGAGAAGGAGCTTGCCTTCATTCGTGAGTGTCATCGGCTAGGTTTGAAAACCATCGCCAACAATCATGGGTGGGGACGTTCCCTCGATACCATCCGTGAGTATCGTCAGGTTCATGTTGAGACTGATCTTGACGGTATGCATATGTATAAGGTGTGGGACAACGATAACAATACCTGGTTTTCTGACGCTGACTCGATCCTACGCTATCGTATGTATAGAGACAAGTTTTTTTGGTTTGATATGTCGAAGTTGTGGCCGACTGAGGTGGGATACGACGCAACTGGTGACAGGTTGGGATGGCGACAGCTCAGAAGGGAACTTACTCTAGGAATGGGCCACTATCTTATAGCTTTCAGAAACGATGGGCTAGCTGGTGCTGATTGGTTTGCGCTAGCTTTACAAGGAAATACCTGGAAGGGGTACTACCCAACCGACAAGATGTTAGAGCAATGGGGTAAGTTGCTACCGTTAGGTAAAATAACTGTGGAGGAGGAACCTACTATGCTTACTACGATGATCTTTCTTGACTCCCCCAACCACGGCGGCAAACGCCTCACTACCAAAGGTGTTATCATTCACAGTACTCGGTCGGGTCGTACTGGTCCCGGATCGTGGGAGAGTGAGTTTGGTCGCACCACCAGCTATATGATGCAGAGGGGTACTGTTTCCAGTCACTATGTGATTGGATTCGAGCGCGGCGACATCGCACAGTTAGTTCACCCCGACAACATAGCTTGGCACGCCGGTAGCGACAACAAGGAATGGCTTGGTGTGGAGTTGACCCAGCCTACCCCCAACGATCCCTACTCGCAGTGGCAGTACGAAGAATTAGCGCATCTACTCAAGAGTTTAAGTATGATGTACGGGGGTTCTTCTCTTCGCAGCATTGTTGGACACGAAGAAACTGTACAGGGGATGCGAGCTGGAAAATCCGATCCGGGTAGGAAATTTGATTGGGGTCGGCTGTGGGCGCAGTTGGGTCAGCCGCCTGATACGGCAAATCAAGTAGGAGTTGAGGAGGAACTGAAGAAGATTGACGAGGCGACTGAACAGATTCGTCAACTGATAAGGAGACCCTAATGTATGCTGCTACTGACTTCCTCGGCTACTCAATATGGCAAGAACTAGCTCGCGTTGTTGGTCTGCGTCGTGTTGCGTGGAACGTTAAGCCCACACCAGCCTTGCTTCGTCGCTGGTTAAAGCGTACTGGATTGTCTGTTGAGGAGTACAAGTCACTAGGATGGCGTACCCTCCAAGACAGTATCGATCTCAACTCTGACTGGCCCCTCGGAGCTTTCATCGGCCTCATGTTGGAGGAGGCTACCTGGAAGCGTAGTGACTTTACTACCGTCTAGTATGTTGGGGTTACCCGCCGTCAATGCAGCTCGTACCTTGGGCGGTACCAATTCTATCGGCGCACCCATCCTAAGCTGCGCAGCCCAATACTCCACCATAAAAGGTGCAACTAGTGTTAAGGTGTCCTGTTGCTTCAACCACCCTTCAGCCTTCGCATACATATCAAGTGCTTTGAGCATTACGTCTTGTGAGTTGGTTGTATTGAAGATAGCGCGGATACGCGCCAACCAGTCGTCACGGTCCCACTTGGGACCTTTATCCACACGTACTCGGCGTGACGAGGTAGGAGGTTGATTACGACCCATCTCCATCATCTCGTCTAGTTGTTGCGCGTCAACCATAGCTACCTCGTAGTCAGAATCGGTGTGGGGGGTGGACCGGGTAAGTACAAGATGCTCCACTCGATTCCATCAAGTGCGTATTCCAACACCTCATCACGCGCTTGTGGGTCCTCAATCGCCACATCCCAAATATCCACCACAGAGAACCCATCCCGCTCTAGTCGTAGCCGTCCGTTGAAGTCCTGCACAACTACTTCGTACCCACGTGCAAGGTGCCAGTAGTACCCCATAACACGCCAGGCGAGGGTGGCGGCGTTAGGGCGCACCAGGAAGTCCACCACATTACCAAACAACAGTCGTCTACCCCCACCTACGTTGACCTGATAGCTGAAGTCAATCCCCTCACGAAAGCCCCTTGCAATCAGCCACCTATATACCCACCATTCAGGATCGCTACCCGGAAAGGTATCAGGCGCTCTGTCAGGATTAACTAGTGCGGCTACATTAACTGAGGTAGGCCCACGCTGAGTGACTGCAAATGATGGGGGTGATGGGATGATAGGTATCTTACGTCGTGGTGCTGTCCATAGTCGGGGTCGTTGGGGTTTGCGACGAATAGTAGCCATCGAGTTATGACGCTACTGGGTAGATACCACCCGCGCTCAAGTCTTGGCTCATCACAATTTCACTTAGTACAACATCATAGAAAGCCGTTCTGCCGTCAGGCCCTCCATCAGCAAACCCTTGCTCAATCAGACTCGATATGCGGACGAAGTAACGCTCTGCTGTGCTGTCGCCAAAATCGCTGCCACTTGGATAGAAGCTGATCAGTGTGGGGTCATGGGCAATGTGGGTAACCTTCTTGAAGAAGCTCTCGTTAGAAGTCCCACTTGCTAACCCATCGGGGGTGTTGTAGATACGAACCCGCCACGCATTCAACCTGGCTGGTAGCTGAATGAAATCTGTCACAAGATGCATTAAGATCGGTCCAGCTCCTACCACCTCCCCACTCCCAGACGTATCAACCAGAGTAATCTTCAATCTTACGTTATCAAATTGAATACCCAACTTCTCACTGGGTACACTTCCACTCGTAAACAGTTTGAGCTTACTACGCACCCCAGCCGTGTTGTAGGTGACGGCGGTGGTGAAGTTGGTATCCGCACCAGGTACGTATGCTGCGTCGTTCAGGGCATACGCAATCTTGATCGTGCGTGACGCGGCGATGTTGCGGTGCTGACTTAGCATACTAAGAAACGCGCCAGGTAGGTTGAAGAACCCTCCATTGAAACGCCCCGTCACTACATACCCACTAGTCTCAGCGGCAATATCTGTAGATGAGTAGGCGGGGTTGTCTGTCTCTTCTGGCATCTCCACATAATATGGTGTGCAAGCGGTGGTATTGTAATCTGTTTCAAAGAAGTACAACCTGGTTTTGCTATCCACCGCACCGGTAAAAAACACAGCGGCTAGGTCCTTATCCACACCACTAGCCTGGGCGATGTAGTGCCAGGTACGGGTCTGGCGATTCATAACCAGCATCAGTGGGATTGTGCTACCAACCCTGGTTGAGCCGCTGTAGAAGTTGGTACCCATCCCCGCAAACAGCCAATGGGTAGTCTGCCACATCGTATTGATAGGGGCCATTCTAGCTGGAGGCAACCCATCATCACGATCATAGCCCATGTCTATTTCGCCCCGATCTTCAGTCAGTTCAAGTAGGCCGCTTGGCTCAACCGGTGTGATAATACACCCTGCAATCATATCACGTGAGTTGACCTCGCCTACTTGCCCAGCAAAGTCGTATAGTACGGTGGCGACAGCAGCTTCCACGTCAACCTGCCACAACTTTTCTTGCGTTCCAACAATCACCATCTCGTTGCCGCGTTGGTCAGGACACGTCACCATAGACTGGGGAGCGGTTGCGCTGTAGATCGTCAGGAGTGTGGTGTTTGTGGCTCCATTGTCGTCACTTTTCTTTAACGTTATCTCGTTGGTTGTACTATCCCATAAAGCCCACACAATCCAGCTATCCAAGTACGGAACGATCTTGTGAGCTTTATTGTCGAGCGTGCTCCAGGTCGTACCATCATACTTCCTCATATTCCCTTCGGTACCACTCGCGGTGTAGAGGTAGCGGGTCTGGATAGCCAAGCTGAATATTTCTTCACCGTCGGGTGGCGCACCAGCCGTAGTCACTTCATTGTAGACAGGAGTAGTCGCTAGAGTCCACAACCCCCGCGTAGATGCTTCTGGATCACCTCCAATATACCACGTCCCTCTGAACTGTTGACGTACTTGCGGCCTGACGTTGATCGCACCACTCGCAAAGGTGACACGCTTACCCGGTAACATGACTGCACCACGAGCGATACCGGCTGGACCGCTACTGCCTGGGAGGTGGGTCCAAGCCGTACTGTCCCAGAACCTAGCTGTATCCTCAAAGATATCCTCGTCATGTTTGCCGAAGCCACCACCAAAACTACTCTTTACCCAATGAGAGGCGGGTTCCAGGTCACTAAACCTTGGCTCACCAGCCCCTAGTCGTGCTATGAAGGGTGTGATGTAGCTACGGACGGGTAGTACCTCCGCCAGGAAGGTTATGCCGTCGAGTAGTACGAACGAGCCGAAGATGTCGCTATCAGGCAATTTCTACACCCTCAACCATCTCTTTGAGCTGTTGTTCTAGTTCTTGGATGCGCTGCTTAGCAGCCTCTAGCTGTCGAATATAAAAATTCAGTTGGTTTAGAATCTGAGCAAGTGTATTCTCCATCACCACACCTCCTATCTCAGAATGGTTGCGTCCAACCGCTGCTTGATGTAGCTGACCGCTGTGAGTGCGCTTGCCATGCCCCCTCCTATGCTGCCGCTTGTAGACCTAGAGTGGCCATGTCCGCAAGAAGCTGATTGAACTTGGTTGTAATATCCGCCAGTGTGCCGTCTGCGTCAACTATGTGAGCGGGTTGAGCCGCTGCTGCCACGCCGTAGAGACCCATGAGACCCGCGTTGGTGAACTTGAATTCCTGGCTCCCACCCATTGCGAAGTAGGGATCGGCAGCACCTGCGAAACGGGCAATCTCTGTGTTTCCAACGCCGGTATCCCACGCGGTTATGAGTGAATAACCATTATTAGCCTGCCGCCCTCGAACTGCGGTGCCATCGCCTCCTTCCAGCTCAAGGCCGGTGACGGTGCGTATCTGTACGCTGGCTAGTCTAATCCTAGCGTAGGCAGTATCCGCACGGTTGCGGAGAGCAAGGAAAGAGCTATTTTCCTCGTCTATCCGGTGAGTCGTTGTGACGATACCTTTCGCCCCGATGTCGATGTTGCTAGAAGGGTTCAATATCAAGTTGCCCGCAGAGGTCTCGATGCTTTGCGTACCGTTGGAGCGGAGGATGCCAGTCGCAGTGATCTCCCAGCGTTCCGTTGGTGCCTGCGCACCGGCAGAGGTAGTGGCAAAGACGATGCGCCCAGGCATATCGCCCACGCCCGGTGTGCCGTCCACCTCAACATAGATTGCGGCGCCGGCGCTCTTGAAGTCTACGCCGTCATCTCCAGCCCACTCAATTGAGCCAAGGATGGTGCCATCAGCCACGATCCCATTGCTGTCGATAGTGCCGCTGAGGCTCTTCATGAAGTTGAGAGAAGGTCCAGCAGCGTTGGCGCGAGCGCCGATACTACCGAAGCCAGCGATCAAGAATGTGGAATCTGCACGGCTGGTGCCCGCTACCTGCGCTTCAGGGATGATAGAAGTACTGCCGCCGTGGTCGCCTACCGTGATCTTTGAGGTGTGGCCGACGACTATACCCCTGGCATCGGCTATCGTCACGTTGCCGCCCAGCACCAGCGTCGCCTCGCCCTCTACGGCGCTGATGGCCTCGCTATCAAGATACTTAGCGTGGTCTCGTGCCGCTATGTCCACCCCATCTACGGTGCCGTCCACCGAGATGTTGCCCGACATGATGAGGTTGCCCCACTTGTTGGAAGAGTGACCCAAGTGAGCCCCGCCGGCGGCGGGGTAGAGCTGAGCCCCGTCGATGATAAGAGTTAGACCGGCACCGATCAGGGCGAGTACGCCATCAGCCGTGATGCCGATGGCATCGCCCGTGCCAGAGCGGATGTTGTCGACGTAGAGGTCGTTCAGCACCGTCGTAGGACTACCGATGGCGTTCGTTTCGGCGGCGAAGATGATGTTCTTATTCGTCGCTATACTGACCTCACCAGTCAGCGCCAACGTCGCCTCACCCTCGACGGCGGCTATGGCCTCGGCGTCGGTATACTTGGCGTGGTCCCTCGCCGCTATGTCCACACCATCCACAGTACCACTGACGGTGATGTCGGCTGCGCTAATATCATTGACTATCAGGTCAGCATTCTTGTCCCAGCCGTAGATCGTGACGGCGGCGATTTGCACTTTGTCTTCTTTAGGTGGTGTGGTGAGATTAGTCCTAGTGCGTGTGATCCGAATCCTGTACTCGCTTCCATGTTTCACCCACGCCGGGATGTCGGAGTCCAACCAAGCGATGACGCCCGTGTTACGCATACCGTTCGTGCCATCTGTGGGCGAGAAAGCTGTCCACGTGCTTCCGGCAGCTGAGAACTCAAACACTGGCTTGATCCCAGCGCCAGAAGCAGTCGTCTCTAGGAGGAACTCGATCTCCTCAAACAGGTTGGCGTCTCCAATGGTCACGGTGTCATTTAGGGCCGAGAAAATCTCAACATTGTTCACACCACCGGGATCAGAAGTTATGAACTCCGTTAACCTATCAACGGCGTTCACCAGCGCCACATCCATGTTGGCAAACGTACCAGACAAGTGTTCGATAGGGTGGACAACGGCTCCCACTTCCAGTGCAAAGACGTTGGCTGACCCCTCCGTAGACAGCACCTCTATAGCCGCTACATCGCCTCCACCGGCGTCCGACTCGTTGAGGCTGATAAGAATGACTGCTTCGTCCTCTCCAGTCGAGAGTGGGCCGGTATCGTAAACTAGATCGAGACTAATCACATCTCCAAACCCCGCCGCATCGGTGTCAATCTCCAGTGCGTGCTCGTTGGCAGTGGCGGCAGTGTGGAACACATCCACAGCACCTTTATTACCAACGGTCATAATCTCTGTGCCAGCCGCGTCAAAGCGGATGATGTCCTCGTCAGCGCTCTTCTCGACCTGCATCTTGGTGTCGTTGTCGTCGTCAGAGATTATGTCGATGGTGTCGCCGTCACCCGTATCTCCAGTATGGTCGTGATCCTCCAAATCTGTCCACACTGTGTCGGTGCCATCACTGGTGAGGTAGTGACCAGTTGTACCAAGCGCCAGCATGTCGAGTCCCTCAGTTGCCACATCTGACTTACTCACAATCAAGTCGCCGCGAGTAGGAGCGGTGTCCTTAGTCCTGGTTGAGACCTGATCCACTTCGATGTGTTGCTGGTCGGTGAACGCCATTTAGGTTGTCCAGTCGTGAGTAATATGATCTAACGTCGCCATAGTACTAGAAACATCACCTGACCTGTCGGTAAAGTTGGCCCAGTCAGGAGAGGTTTTAGGCGTAGTATTGTTATGAATAATTGCGTAGACGCCTTCCTTCAGCAAGGAAACCTGCTCGTTTGTGTTGATAGTCTCACTTGTAGCAGTCTCTACTTCGGTAGCCCCATCATCACCACTTATCCGTTGACTAGGGCTGCTGGGAGGCTTGCTCATAAGCCACTTATTTGCTACCCCTGGTACATGTGCCCATACCGAGTTTTCAGTATTTCTTCGCACTCTACTGAAGGTCACGCCACTATCAATCGAGAGTTCCCATGTATCGTTATCTGAAGTCCCGTTCTCTAGGCGGTAGATGCGGGTCTCGTTGCTGTCGCTATTCTCATAGTCATAAAAAAGGCGGTGCTGGCCGGTAAATTGCCCGTTCTCGTCACTTTGCTGGCTGAATGATTGTGCGCCGTCAGTAGATTTATAAATCTGAATGTCTTGTGGACTGTCCATATGTAGCACATACACCACATCCCCGTTGTGCTGACCAGCAAGAATACTTTGCTGGTCAGGAGCGGCCTCAGCTAACCCACTCAAGTCTGTTACTGACCAGGTAGTTCCACCATCAGGAGAGTAGGCAACAAACACTTCTACCGCTGAATCACCTCGGCCAATTAGGTACACTCGACCTACAATGGCGGCAGTGAAGGCAACCTGAACTAGCGTCATGTCGCCTTCGGATGTGCTCAGAGCGGTGTTTAGGTCAGCTAGCGCAAACACCTCACTCCAAGTTGGCGTCCCATTTATTCCAGTAGCGCGATAAAGTGCATCACTGCCGTTGCCTGATGTGCGAGGTACAATACACAAACCTTCGGTGGTATTCCAAGCATTGAGATAGTGGAGGACGGCTCGATCAGCTACACCAGACCCCGGTAAACCTGTAGAAATGTCCGTGTATACCGGAGATGTGGCGTAGATGTTGTTGGTTCGTGCGACTTTGGGCACGTTGCCAGCAGTTCTCCCGCTGAGGTAGGCTCGTTCGCCTAGTCCCGACGGTATCTTGCCTGGTGGAGGCGTCGCACCACCAGAAGGTGGCTCTTGTGGACCCCTACCATCCCCACTACCAAACGCAGTATCCTTAGCCCATATCACATCTATGTCGGCTCCGTTGGATGGTGCGCGTACCATCGTGAAGGTGCCAAGGGCGGGCGTACTCTCGCTATAATGCGTAGTAATCTGTTGCTTGATACCATTGATGAAGACGTCTAGGTAGCCACTCACATACACATCGTCTATGCTGAATACCTTGGTAACCCCGTCGCCGTCGAGAGTTTTCTGGAGGCGTACGGTTGGTACGAGTGTGAACTTGAAGTCGTCGTTACCACTCGTGTCACGGACGCTACCTATGCCGCTACGCTTCCCAGCCCCCCTAATCTTAGGCACAACTAGTCACCAGCACGTCTAGAGTTAGGCGGCAACATACGTCGTGCACTGTCACGAGCGTCTTCGGCGGTTTG
>SDBV01009980.1_pt1 | contig 12522 bp, 11 predicted proteins | sample 2277081 | NCBI WGS metagenome assembly SDBV01 (sample SAMN10402039, study PRJNA504765) | marine sediment metagenome | isolation source: marine sediment core GS10_PC15, 223 cmbsf | place: Arctic Ocean: Southern Knipovich Ridge | collected 2010 | reverse complement strand
CGCACATCGGGCAGGCGGCGGTGTGGTGCGCCGAGGGCACCGGTGGTGCCTTCGGCACGCGCTTCCTGCGGCGCGGCAACCCCGATTCCGCGGCGGTCCGCTTTCGGCTCGCCCACGACAGCCCAATCGTCGCCTGGCTCAGCAGCGAGGGCAAGGTACTACGCCGTGAACAGGTGGACGTGATACCGCAGCTCAAGGGACTGTGGGAGACGGAGAAGACGGCGCTCGATGAGGTCGGCGTCTCGCTGCTCTGCCCGGTGCGGAGCCGCGGCAAGCTGATCGGCATCCTGACGCTGTGGCCAAAGCTATCGGGCTCGCCCTTCTCCGACGAAGACGTCGACCTCTTCCTGACGATGGCTGGCGAGGCGGCGCTGGCGATCGAGAACGCGCGGATGCTGGACAACCTTCGCAGCCAGCAGCGCCAGGTGGAATTGCTGCTCAACCAGGCGATCACGATCCAGGAAGAAGAGCGACAGCGGATATCGATTGACCTCCACGACAGCGTCGCCCAGTGGCTGGTGGCCGCCTCCTACCGCGCCCAGAGTTGCAGTGAATTGCTCGACAGCAACGGCAGCAGCAAGGCCCGCGACGAACTGCTCGGGATGGAGGAAACGATCACCAAGAGCCTCAAGGAGTTGCGCCGTGTCGTCATCGGTCTGCGACCTCCGGCGCTCGACGAGTTGGGCCTGACTCATGCCGTCCGCCAGACGCTGGACGACCTCAAGGCGGACGAAATCGAGTGCCGCTTCAGACAGGAAGGCGAGCCGGTGCGGCTCTCGCCGAGCATGGAGATCGCCGTCTACCGTGTCGCCCAGGAGTCACTGAACAACATCCGCAAGCACGCCCACGCCACCGCCGTCGACATCACGATGAAGTTCCTCGACGAGGAACTGGTCGTCGAGGTCACGGACAACGGCGACGGCTTCGATCTGACGCAGACGCTGGACACTGCCGTCTCGGCGGGACACCTCGGGCTGCTGGGGATGAAGCAGCGCGCCGAGATGCTCGGCGGCAAGATCGACGTCAGGACGACCAAGGGCCGAGGGACGACGATCACGCTGACGCTCAGTATCCGGCCGGTGGCAACAGAGGCACAATGACGGAACGAATCAGAATACTGATCGTCGACGACCATCAAATGGTACGTGCCGGGCTGCGAACGATGCTCGAACTGGAGCCTGATTTCGAAGTCGTCGGCGAAGTCGGTGACCCGCGCCAGGCGCTGGCCAGCGTCAACGAGCTTGACCCCGAAATCGTCCTGATGGACATCAAGATGCCGGAGATGAGCGGCATCGAGTTGACGCGGCTTCTCAAGGAGAAACGACCTGACTGCAGCATCGTGATACTGACACTCTACGACGAGTACCTGACGCAGGCAATCGAGGCCGGCGCCGACGGCTACTTGCAGAAGGATATCAAGCGCGAGGAACTGGTGCGGGCGATCCGGGCCGCCCACGAGGGCCGTTCGCCGCTCAACCTGTCGCTCGGCCAGGACCGGCTGGCGGCGCTCGCCGCCGCTCGTGAAGGCCAGGGGCCGGCGCTGTCCGAGCGCGAATTAGCTGTCTTGAGACTGGTCGCCAGTGGCGCCAGTACGAGCGACATCGCCGAGCAGCTCTTTCTCAGCCAGTCCTCGGTCAAGCGCAGCGTCGCCGTTATCTTCGAGAAACTGGGCGTCCACAATCGCTCCGAAGCTGTGTCGGAAGCCCACAAACGCAACCTGATCTAGCCAGTTCCCTCACCCCGACGGCAGCCACCACGATGCCGTCCCGTCACGCCTGAGCCACGCTATTCGGGCAAGCACGAACCGAACGGCTCGGACTTCTGAACCTTTCGGCTCAGGGAAATACCCGTCCGGTAATTCCGAATGATGAGGGCGATACGGTATTATCGATGGATACCAAGTGCCGAGACGGCCAGCTATCTTCCATACTGGCAAGGCACACTGTGAGGGAGCGAGAGATGGCCAAGAACATTCGGGTACTACTGGTCGATGACCACCAGGTGGTCCGCGAGGGCCTGCAGCATATGCTCGACGGCGAGGACGGGATAGAAGTGGTCTGCAGCGCCGCCAGCGCCCCCGACGCCCTCAACAAGGCCACCGTCTTTCGCCCCGACATCATCCTCACCGACATCAAGATGCCCGGCATGGACGGAGTCGATTTCACGCGACGGATCAAGGAACGGGGCCTCAAGTGCCACGTCATCATGCTGACCCTGTTCGACGAGTACCTTTCGCTGGCGATGGATGCCGGCGCCTCCGGCTACCTCCTCAAAGACATCAAGCGCCAGGACCTGGTGGAGGCGATACGGAAGGTCCACCAGGGACACGTCGTCATCGCCAGCAACATCACCAGCCAGCGCCGCAGCGAATACCAGCGGCGGGCGAACAATGCGTCGGAAGACCCGAAGACACCCGTCGGCAGCAACTGCAGCGAGAATCTCCTCGCCGAAGTGCAACTGGTGCTCGACGCACCGTCCGACGCAGCGCAACTGATGGCCCTGATCAACCGGGTCGAGGAGACGCTTGACTCGACCGTGCACCGGCTCGTCGGCTCGTGGAAGGGCAATACCGCGATCACCTTCCCGATGGCGACCCCGACGCCGCTCCGCGTCGTCATGCAGAAGCTACAGCGCATCCCTGAGGTCCAAAGCGTCGTCGAGATTCCCTCGAGCGGCCGCGTCGATCCCAGCCTGGCCCGCAAGACGGCGGCCCTGCCCAAGCCGCCCAGCGAGTGCAGCAAGACGGTCTACATCGAACTGGCGACCGCCTGCCCTGCTTAAGCTGCCCGGCAGCTTCCTGAGCCTGCCACCAGCCGTATTTCCGACGCCCGTGTCGCCTCCGACGACACGGGCGTCTTCTTGTCAGCGGCGGAGACCCATCGTGTCAGGCTGTCTGGTCGCCTTGGTCACCTGGCTGCTCCTCATGGCTTCTTTTTCTCTCAAGGCGGTGCTAAGATAGGGTATCCGCCGTGAACGAACCACCGTTCCGGCTCAATTGGCAGGTGGTGTACCGTGAGGAAGCGTCGCATCGGAGTACTTACCGGTGGCGGCGACTGCGCCGGGTTGAGTCCCGCAGTCAAGTCGGTGGTCAACGCCGCCCTCGACCAGCGACGCCAGTGGCGTGCCGACACCAGCTACGAAGTCTTCGGCATCCATGACGGCTGGAAGGGACTGCTTCGCGTCGATCCGAAGAATCTCGACGGGCCCGAAGAATGGGTCGTCCCGCTGAACAACGAGATGGTGCGCACCTGGGACCGCTACGGCGGCACCTTCCTCGGTACCTCGCGGACGAATCCCTACGACCCCGACAACGACCGCTCGGCGACCGTCCTGAAGAACATTGAGCGGCTCGGACTGGACTCGATCATCGCCATCGGCGGCGAGGACACGCTGGGAGTCGCCCACCGGCTGTCGCGCGACGGAGTGAACGTCGTCGGGATACCGAAGACGATCGACAAGGACCTGCCCGAGACCGACTACACACTCGGGTTCGAGACGGCGCTCAACGTCATCACCGAGGAAATCGACCGGCTCAGGACCACCGCCGGCTCTCACAAGCGGACGTTCGTCGTCGAGACGATGGGCCGTCACGCCGGCTGGCTGGCACTGGAAGGCGGCGAGTCCAGCGGCGCCCACATCATCCTGATTCCCGAGTACGATTTCGCGATTGACCGCGTAGTCAGCCTGATCCTGGAGTCAAGGAGCGCCGGCCAGCGCTACAATATCATCGTCGCCGCCGAGGGGGCCAAGCCGGCCGGCGGCGCGGAGTTCGTCCGCAAGCCTGGTACCGACGGCTTCGGGCACAAGGTCCTCGGCGGTGTCGGCGAGTTCGTGGCGAGCAGCATCAGCGAGGCGACCGGACTCGAATGCCGCAGCGTCGTCCTCAGCCACCTGCAGCGCGGCGGCGCCCCCTGTGCCTACGACCGCCGGATGGGAAAGTACTTCGGAATCGCCGCCATCGACCTGGTAGTAGCCGGGGAATACGGCAAGATGGTAAGCTACCGTAACGGCCGTATCTCGGCCGTACCGCTCGAAGCCGTCCTCGGGAGACCCTCGCTGGTCAACGTCACTACTCAGTACGACACGGAGCGGTACAGTGGGCGGCGGACGATCCTCGAACTGCCGTCAAAGGAGACGGCGAAATGCACCCCGAAGCCAACCGCGACGGCGCCCAACTGACCCCCCACAAGCAAATCGACGAGCTCATCAATCAGGCCGTCTTCGCAGCCAGCCAACAGACCAGGGACAGTGCCCGGCGCTCGATACACGAGTTGGCCCACGCTCAGGGCGCCGTTCCCGCGAGTATCCAGGACCTCTACCAGGCAGCCGCCCAGGGCCGTTACCAGAACGTCACCGTGCCGGCGATCAACATCCGCGGCGTCACCTACGACACGGCGCGGGCCGTCTTCCGGGCGGCGCGGCGCGACTCGGTCGGGGCATTCATCTTCGAGATCGCGCGCTCCGAAATCGGCTACACGGCGCAGTCGCCGTCCGAGTATACCGTCTGCCTGCTGGCGGCCGCCGTCAGGGAGGGCTTTCAAGGGCCGGTCTTCATCCAGGGCGACCACTATCAGGCAAACCGCACCCGGTACTTGGCCGACGCCGACAAGGAAATCGGCGCCCTTAAGGAACTGATCGCCGAATCCGTCAAAGCTGACTTTCTCAACATCGACATCGACGCTTCGACCCTGGTCGACCTCGACCGGCCAACCCTCGAGCAGCAGCAGGAGAACAACTCGCGGGTAACGGCGGAACTGACCGAGTTCATCCGCGGCATTGAGCCGGCGGGAACGACGATTTCGGTCGGCGGCGAGATCGGCGAGATCGGCAAGGGCAACAGCACCACCGAGGACCTCCAGGCCTTCATGTCCGGCTATCGCCGGTTACTCCCGGCAGGCGTCACCGGAATCTCCAAGATCAGCGTGCAGACGGGAACGACACACGGCGGCGTGGTATTGCCCGACGGCTCGATCGCCAGCGTCAGCGTCGACTTCGAGACGCTTAAGCTGCTTTCCAGGCTGGCGCGAGAGGAGTGGGGCATGGGTGGAGCCGTCCAGCACGGGGCTTCAACCCTGCCCGACGACGCCTTCGGGGTATTCCCCCGCGACGGCGTCCTCGAAGTGCACCTCGCCACCGGCTTCCAGAACATCATCCTCGACGGCCCGTTCTTCCCGAAGGAGCTCACCACCGAGATTCACCGCAGTCTCGCTGAAAAGTACGCCGGAGAACGCACCGAGGGCCAGACCGACCAGCAGTTCGTCTACAAGACGCGCAAGAAGGCATTCGGCGATTTCAAGCGGGAGATGTGGGCGCTACCGGAGGACAACCGGGCGGCGATGCGGCAGGCTCTCGAGCAGCGCTTCTCGCTGCTCTTCCGCGAACTGAAAGTGGTCGGCACCACCGAACTGGTCAAACGCCACGTCACCAGCGGCGAGTAGTCAACTGCGCTTTCGACCATCCCTCTTACCCCCTTCTTCAGCAACTGGCTAGAAGAAGGCCAGCATCACGTTGTTGAAGACGGCCCCGGCGGTCGAGATGGCGTAGGGCAGCAAGGCCACCACGAAGGCGATCCGGGCGAAGCCGGCGTAGCCGGACCTCGAGTAGAGGCGGCGCACGGCGAAGGCAACGGCAAACATCGTCGCCACGGCGGCCACGTCGAACAGGAAGAGGGCGCCGAAACCGCCGGTATCCAACGCCCAGTTGGCCAGCCGGCCACCCTCGCCGATCAACTCGTTGCCGCTGAGTTCCACGGCGACGAAGGTGCTGGCGAAGTCCAGCGCCACCATGCAACCGACAAAGAAGAGGAGGCGCGACTCCCGCCACGGCCAGATGAATCGCGAGATGGCGCCGACGTGGGGATCGGCGCCGCGGTCGCGCTTGACGCTCTTCTCAAGTATGTCGCGCATCCGGGTACGGAATCGCTGCACCCCGCCAATCCTCCAAACCGCCGAGGAAACCGTTCCCCCGCTGCTTCCACTATAGCACAGCCCCAGCCTGAGACAAGCCTCATTTTCAGCAGCCCGGCCACGCCAACGAGTTGATTCCCGCCGCCGAATGGGCCGGACTTGCACCGGGAGAGTTTCAAACAGAGGGGGAATGATTCCTGTTGAGTGGCTTTGCCCCTCAAACTCCCCCCTTAGCATCCTTGTGCAAACACTCGATGGAAGGTTTCACCGCATTACCCTCTCCGGCAGAACCTTCACGCACCCGGTCGGTATGACGCCTCCCGCCCTTGCCGTCCGACGCACCCAACGCGAAGCCCCCCAACGGCAAGCGCGAGCCGCAGTCCGACGCACCCAACGCGAAGCCCCCCAACGGCAAGCGCGAGCCGCAGGCGAGCGCGCAGCCAAAGAAACATCTTTCCCCCTTCCCGCAAGGATAACAGGGATTGCCCGCAGGGCAATGCCTAAGCCCTCCGCACGAGCTAGCCGGAGCTAGCTCCGTGGAGGGCCGGGACCAAGGGGGTTAGGGTGCATCAATCCCCGTCACATTTACGCGCACTCGAGTGAAGTCACCCACCCCAATCACAACCACAGGCTTGATTCCCGGCGCCGAATAGGTCAGAATGGGGGCACCGCCGAGTCAACACGACCTGCGCGTTTGCGCGACGTCCGCATCTGGAATGCGGCCGACGCCCGGCAACACTACGGAAAGGAACACGAGGTATGCAGTATCGGAAATTTGGCAGCCTGGACTGGGAAGTATCGGCGCTCGGCATGGGAGCAATGCGGCTTCCGTTGCTGTCCGCCGATCCGGCCAAGATCGATGAAGACAAGGCAATCGCCCTCATCCGCTACGCCATCGACAAGGGTATCAACTACCTCGATACGGGCTATATGTACCATGGTGGCGAGAGTGAGAGGCTCATCGGCCGGGCGCTCAAGAATGGCTATCGCGACCGGGTGAAGCTGGTAACCAAGCTGCCGGTGTTCATGCCCGCCGTGGAAACGGCTGCCGACTTCGACCGGCTGCTCGACGAGCAATTGGAGAAGCTCCAGACGGACAAGCTGGACTTCTACCTGCTTCACGGACTGGCCCGCAATACCTGGCCCAAGGTCCGCGACCTCGGCATCCGCGAATGGGCGGAGAAGGCGATTTCCGATGGCCGGTTCGACTACTTCGGGTTCTCCTTTCACGACAAACTCAAGGTGTTCAAGGAAATCGTCGATGATTACGACAATTGGGCGATGTGCCAGGTGCAGTACAACTACATGGACACTGAGTTCCAGGCCGGTACCGCCGGCGTCAAGTACGCCGCCGGCAAGGGTTTGGCAGTGGTCGTCATGGAACCGCTGCGAGGCGGCAAGCTGGCCACGAAGAAGCAACCGGCGCCGGTAACTGCGGTCTGGGAAAGCGCTCCACTAAGGCGTCCCCCGGCCGAGTGGGCGCTGCTCTGGCTGCTGAACCAGCCGGAAGTGACCGTGGCGCTCTCGGGGATGAACAATATCCAGGAGGTCGACGAGAACGTCGCCTCAGTGGAGCACTCCGGACCGGGGGCGCTCAGTGCCGACGACCTGGCACTGGTCGACCGGGCCCGGCAGGCCTATGAGGGGTTGAGCCCCATCCCGTGCACCGAATGCGGCTACTGCATTCCCTGCCAGCAGGGCGTCGCGATACCGAACGTCTTCAAGCTCTACAATGAGGCCTTCATGTATGACGACCCACAGGGTATACGGGAACGGTACGTTGGCCCCAACGGCATCGTGGAGAAACGGCGAGCCGACAAGTGTACTGAGTGCGGGGACTGCGTCGCCGTTTGCCCGCAGGACATTGACGTGCCGGCCTGGATGAAGAAGGCGAATGAATTTCTCGTCCCCAAGCCCGAGTCCAAGACCTAGCCGATAACACCGGCCCCGGAAAGAACGGCGACAATCCCAGCGCCGACGATAATCACCACCGACAACATCCGAAAGACGCGTTCGTTGATACGGCGGAAGGCCACCATGCCGACACCGGTGCCGATCAGCAATGCCGGCGCCAGTGACGCCGCCGTCAGCACTGACGAAGCGCTGACCAGCCCGGCGATCAGCAGTCCGACGATCGACCCCGCTCCCATCAGCACAAAGCAGGCCGCCAGGCTCGGGTGAATCGCCTCCTTGTCCCAGTCCTGATTGTGCATGAAGAGCACCAACGGCGGCCCGCCCAGGCTGGTGGAAGCGGCAAGGAAGCCGCTGGCGAAACCGGCCAGACCGGCCACCGGCTTCTCGCGGCGAAAAGCACGGGTGAAGCCGAGCGCCAGCGGGATGGCAAAGACCAGCACCACCACCCCGATCATGACCTTCAACGCCGACGGGCTGATGGCGGATATCGTGAGGACGCCGAGCGGTATCCCGAGGACGACACCGGTGAGCATCGGCGTGATCCAGCGCCAGCGGATGTTTCGCAAAGAAGTCACAACGATGACGATGCTGCCCAACAAACCGAGCAGAAGATCGATGACGACGACCGACTTCGCCTCGAGGAGCAGCAGCAGGATCGGGGCGAGCACCAGCGCGAAGCCGAAGCCGGCGGTTCCCCTGACGACAGCCGCAAAGAAGACAGCGCCGAAGACCAAGTACCACGTCGCGCTGAAAATGTCGAGTTCGACCACAGACTCCCCTACTTCATCGCCCAGCTAGGGGATCTCCTCCACCGCCGAGCGAGTGGCGCCGGCCAGCCGGCGCACCGATTCCGGCCGCGCGCCGTCAGCCTGCAACCGGTCCAGCGTCTCCTTGATCCGGAGCCTGCGCTGTTGGCGATCGATGTCGGCCAGCGGCCCGCCGCCGCGCTGTTCAAGGAATATTCTGGTGAGCAGGGCAGATATCTCGTCGTCCGAGTAGCCAAGCTCGGACCAGACCGCCAGTTCGCCGACGAACCCGTGATAGGCCCGTTCCAGTCGTTCCGCCACCTTTGGCGCCAGCTTCGGCGACTCCAGCAACGACTGGTCGTCGTCCACGCTGTAGCCCAGTTCGATCAGCAGGTCGCGCCCGGCGAGAACACCGAGCGGGATCATCCGCGTGCCGAGAAACTCATTGCCATGCCCCGGCTTGACCTGGATCAGGCAGAAGCCCTTCTTGAGGGCATCCTTGGCGGCAGTGTCCTGAAGGCGAGGGTCGTGCCGCATCCCGCCGCCGGCGGCGAGCATCTGCCGGAACTGCTTCAATCCCTCTTTCCACTGCCAGGGAACGTCCTTCCCGCCGCTGCTGGTACCGAACATCGGCCCACGCATCAGCCACAGGTCCCCGGCAAAAATGATATCGTCCGAAGGCCGGAATCCGCCGACCGACTGCTCGTGGGGGTGAGGCTGGTCAACCGACGAGTAGAGGGCGATGACCTGGTCCGGGCTGTGCGTTGCCGGAGCCTCGGGGCAGCAGATTAGCTGTAGCCGGCCGCCGTCGCCGATCTCGATCGCTTCGGCGAGGATGGGGAAGTCGATCCCGTGAATGGTGACCGCGCCGTTGGCCGGCGCCGGTTCCAGGTAGCGGAGGTCGCACTCCCGCAGCTGCGCTGGATCGAAGCTCGACAGAAACCGCAGCCCGAACTGGCCGGCTTCACCCTCGACGAAACTCCTGAATTCGGCGTGGGCCAGTATCTGCGCCCCGGAGCGGCTCGCCAGATAGTGGGCGAGTCCTACGTGATCGTAGTGTCGGTGGGTAATAATGATCCGCTCGATCTTGTCCGGGTCGACGCCGTGGTCGGCCATGATCGCCAACAGCCGTTCCTGCTGCATGCCGAGCCCGGCGTCGATCATCGTATGCCGGCGGGCGCCGTCCTTGTCGTAGCTGAACGCGTAGACATTGGCGCCCTGCCAGAAGTAGACGCTCAGTAGCTCGACGTTGCCGGGCAGTGATTCACTGACCGCCGATCCCCAGTCCCCCTCTGTGCTTCGTATCTTCCGATTGCTCTCCGCCGTCATCTAGTTACCGTCATCCTTCCTTCTATGTTTGTCCCCGGCCGCGCCGTGGCTGCCGAGGGCGGCGCCGATCTCGTCCCGGACGTAGCCTGACGCTTCCATGGACAGGCACTTCTCGAGAACTCGCCGGGCGCCGGTGCCGCCGATCTCGCCGAGTGCCCAGGCGGCGTGACCGCGAACGATCTCCTCGGGGTCATCCATCGCCCGCTCCAGCGCCGGTACGGACGCCGTATCGCCACGGTTGCCGAGGGCGACGGCGGCGTTACGCTGGAAGAGGCGCTTGTCCGTTATGTAATTCAGCAGGGACCCTACCCTGGAGAAGCTCTCGTCCGTCATGGCGAGCAGCGTTTCCAGTTCCAGGTCGCCGGCCAGCATTTCCAGGTAGGCGCTCGGCGGCAGCTTCAGTTTGAGGCGCGCCCGGTTGCGCGGGCAGACCTCCTGGCAGACATCGCAACCGAAGACCCAGCTGTCCATGCCGCGTCGTAGCTCCATCGGCGTTACCGGCTGCTCGTTGGCGTAGGAGTTGCGCGCGATGCAGCGGCGGGGGTCCATCTTCAGCGGCTCGTAGAGCGCCCCGGTGGGACAGGCGTCGATGCAGAGGGTGCAGTCTTCGGGACAGCGTACCTCCAGCGTCGGCGCGTCGCAGTCCAGCTCGGCGTCTACGAGAAAGGTCGATATCGCGATAAAAGAACCCATCCGACCGGCAAAGGCGAAGCAGTTCTTGCCGAAAGTGGTCACTCCGGCACGAGCCGCCGACAGCCGCGGCGGCGGCGCCGTCCGGCCGCGTCCCACGCGGCAGCCCGACTTCTCGAGGAACTCCCTGAACAGGCGGTGACGCGCCCCGTGGAGCGGCAACTGCGGTATCCCGCCCATCGATTGGTACAAGCGACCGACCTTCCCGACCATCTCGTCGGGGTAGGCGTGCCGGTAGTAGCCGTAGACGGCGACAACGATCGAACGGCCCTCGGGGAAGGCGGTCGCCGGCTCGGCGGTGCTCAACCACTGCTCCGGCTGGCCCGGCGACCAGTCGTACATTTCGCGGCGTTCGGTCAGTTCCCGCTGATAGATCGGGAAGCTCTCGGCGTCGGTGAAGCCGATGGCATCGTAGCCCAGGCTGAGACCGTATTCGCGAATGTCGGAACTGAGGGGCATCAGGCGGCCATCTCCCCTTCCGGACGGACGTGTGTTTTCGTGCGGGCTGAAATGATTGTACCACGTCCGCGCTGAAGTTGGCTCCCCGACGCAGGGTTCATCCCATCATTGGCTTCAGCACGCAGAGTGTCCCTTTCCCCTTGGCCCTGGGGAGTCAGAGGGAGGAATCCCCTCTGCCGGGGATCTGAAGAGTTCGCCCGAAGGACGAAGTCCTTCCCGCTGAGGAAGAAGGGCAGAGGGATGGTTGATACAGTTCGCCAGCAGGCCGACTGTGACCGGTCGGAACGACCGGCTACTCCCGGTCGGAACCACCCCCGCCGCCAGAGTCGCCCCCTCCGGAATCCCCATAGGGACGTCCACCGCCGCGGCTGTCGGAACGGGGGCGCGCCTCGTTGACGACGACAGCGCGGTAGTCCAGCATCTTGCCGTTCAGGCTCTCGATTGCCGCGTCGCCTTCCTCCTTGGACGGCATATCGACGAAGCCGAAGCCCCTCGGCCGGCCGCTGAACCTGTCGGTCACGAGGCTTACGGACTCCACCTCCCCGAAGGCGCCGAACTCCTGCCGCAGTTCTTCTTCAGTGACGTTGTATGATAGGTTGCCTACATAGATTCGCATTCCCGCCTTCCTTCCATCGCCTCGTCCCACGGTGGCAACGCCGCACTGCCGGCCGGGTGAAATGTGAGGACCGCCCTTCCGACTAAATCGTGCCCACAGTCTAGGGCGATAAGCGGGGGGATGTCAAGTGTGCCGGCCGCTCACGCGTCGAGCAGTGCCTGCATCGTGTCGCGAAACGCGCCGGGCCTCAGACCCAGTTCTCGGGGTATCTCCGCTTGTCGGGGACGTTGTTCACCAGCAGAGCGATGACGAGCATGATGGCGGCACCGGCGGCCACCGGCATCAGCACGTAGAGAAACCCCAGGGCATGTATCTTCGAGCTGCCGATGACGGCAATCAGGGCGGTGGCGCCCCCCGGCGGATGCAGCGTCTTCGTGACCTGCATGGCGGCGATTGCGGTGGCAACCGCCAACGGCGCCGCCAGCCAGATATGCCCCGGGAGCAGTTGGTAGGCGGCCACCCCGATGACGGCGGAAACGATGTGCCCGCCAACGAAATTCCTCGGCTGGGCCAGCGGGCTGGCAATCGCGCCGTAGATAAGCACCGCCGAAGCGCCGAATGACCCGATGACGATGACCAGGTCCGTCCCATCGAGCAGCCGGTAGTTGATAAGCGCCACCGCGCCGATACCGATGAAGCCCCCGACCCATGACCAGACAATCTCGGACAGGCTGACCGTCGGCGCGCTCCGGCCAGAGCCCTTCATCTTGCGCAAGTAGTCCATAGATCAGTTGAACGGCAGTCGCCCCCGGTTCTCCGGCAGACAACGCTACACTGAAACTTCCCGTTCAATCCTGGCAGCGTGTCGCCTCTTGAGAATACTGGGAAGGACCACCCAGACAAAGAACAACCCGAAGAATAC